>Ga0268298_10002851_pt1 | contig 18363 bp, 10 predicted proteins | sample WWTPWeurt_MetaG_FD_194462 | JGI IMG/M metagenome (GOLD analysis project Ga0268298, IMG submission 194462) | Activated sludge microbial communities from WWTP in Nijmegen, Gelderland, Netherland - WWTP Weurt | ecosystem: Engineered > WWTP > Aerobic digester > Activated sludge | place...
GTCGAGGCCGCGAGATCTCTCGCACTATGAGACGTTCGAGCACTACCACCAGACGTTCTACAGCCATGTCGAGGCGCTCTCGGTGACGCCCTTCGCATCGCGTGCCCTGGATCGCGGGCTGACGGCGGTCCTCGTGGCGCTGGTTCGCCTGTCCGAGAGGAAGCTTGCTGGCAACGAGGCGGCGGCGCAGATCACCCGCAGCGAGCCGCTCGTCGAACGGGCCATCGAGGCGATCGTGCAGCGCGCGAAACAGGTGGAGCAGAGCAAGGAAGTCGGGGAAGAGGTTCGGAAGCTCCTCGTGCGGCGCCATGAGGATTGGGTGGCGGAGACGCAGCCGAAGGCGGGCGGCGCCAAGCTGGGTTACAAGGCCCAACGAGATGGTGTGACTCGCGGGCTCTTGGAGCAGGCCGGAGCGGGGAAGTGGGGCACATTCACCTGCCTCAACTCGCTGCGGGACGTCGAGCCCACGGCCGATTTGATCCTGGAGGACGGCGGTCTGGACGACGAGGCGCGTCCCTTCTCGCGGAGCAGCACATGACCATCTCCAAGCGCACCCCCGTGGGCGAGCTTCGCCCGAGTCAGCTCCTCTACACCTTCGGAGTCGGGTCGATCGTGGATCTGCCTCACATCTCTGCGATGGTGATGGGGATTGAAGACTGGAACCTGGCTCACTCGAAGATCGTGCGAGAGGACCGCTTGCTGGAGCAAGTGCAGCGGAGGCTTGGTCCGCAGGTGGCCGCGCTGCGATCTCCGCCGATGCGCGAGGAAGCGGACCTGGGCTTCGCTCCGGCGTTCGACGATCACGACAAGGTGGGAGTTCCTGTTGCGCCTTTCCCGCGGTGGATGCGGTGTCCGGGGTGCAGTCTCCTCGCCCCGTTGTCCACGGGGCTCTTCCGATTCCGGGATGTGCCGGGCCGGCCGGATCGGGCGTGCCTCGTCCACGAGAACTGCAATCAGCTCAAGCAGCCCACCGTGCTCCCTGCGCGCTTCCTGTTCACGTGCGCGAATGGCCATCTCGATGACTTCCCGTGGCTCTGGTTCGTGCATCGAGGGACCAAGAGCTGTTATGGGCCCCTGGAGCTGCGCGAGCTCGGCGTGTCCGGCGAGGCCGCGGACGTCGAGGTGCGGTGCCGGACGTGCGATATCTCCCGCCGCATGTCCGATGCATTCGACGAAGACTCCCCGAAAGCGCTACCGCAGTGTCGTGGGCGCCGGCCGCAGTTACGCGACTTTACCGCAGACCCTTGCACGGCCCTCCCAGAAGCGATTCTGCTGGGCGCGACGAACCTGTGGTTTCCGGTGACGCTTGCTGCGCTGTACGTTCCCCCGATCGCAGAGGCCGAGATCGACAAGCTGGTCGGGGAACAGTGGAATGACCTGTTCGGGGACGTCGAAGACCCCGCCATTTTGAAGTTCCTCGAGAAACAGGGCAAGCTCGCCAACATCCCGGTTGAGCTCCGGCCCAAGCTGTGGGACGCGATCCAGCGCCGTCGCAGCGGCTCTGCCGAGGAGAAGCCGACCGACCTCAAGACCCCCGAGTGGGCCGTCCTCTCCGCGCCCGATCCGAAGCGAAACGCCCCCGACTTCGAGCTTCACAACGAGCCAATCCCGAAGAAGTACGCCCCCCAGATCGAGCGTGTCGTGCTCGCCAAGCGGCTGCGCGAAGTCACGGCGCTCACGGCGTTCACGCGCATCGGCTCCCCGCGCGATCTCGCCGAGGACGACGTCGCGCGCACCGGAACCCGCGGCTCGATTTCGCGGACTGCCCCGACCTTCGTGCCAGCCCTGGAGGTGCGCGGCGAAGGCATCTTCATCCAGTTCAAGGAAGACGTTCTTTCGCGCTGGACCGACAAACAGAAAACGTATGCTTCGCGCTTCGAGCGGGCCCACACGGCGTGGCGCCGCCGCCGCCACATCGAGCCTCCCGACGGCAACTTCCCTGGACTTCGATACGTGCTGATTCACTCGTTTGCCCATGCCCTGATTCGTGAGCTCTCCGTGGAATGCGGCTATTCCATGGCGAGCCTGCGAGAGCGGATCTATGCGCGGGACACCGACAAGGGAGACCCGATGGCGGGAGTGCTGATCTACACGGCGGCTCCGGATGCGGAGGGCACGCTCGGGGGGCTCGTGAGCCTCGGTCGGCCGGAGGAGCTGGAGCGCCACATCACACGAGCGCTCGCGCAGATGGCGCTGTGCTCGTCGGATCCGTTGTGTGCGGATCACCTCCCGGAGGACGACGGCACGACGCTTCACGGGGCTTGTTGTCATGCGTGCCTGTTCGTTCCCGAGACATCGTGTGAGCGTGGCAATCGCTATCTGGATAGGACTGTCCTCGCCGCGACGACGCGCGGGGATGGAATTCACTTCTTCTGATGCGGAAAGGAGGCCCACGTGCCAGAGTCATTACCTCCCGGCCCAGTCCTCGATCGCGCGATCGACCTTGCTTGTGAGCTCCCCGGCACGGTGGTCGGGGAGATGGTCAGCCGGTTGCGGCAAGTGAAGGAGCTGGACGCGCGGGCGCGGGCGTTCGTGATGGATGCGGCCACGCAGGATGGGGCGCGTCTCCGGATCCACCTGTTGCTGGAGACGTGGGCGGCGGAGGGGCACGGGGCGGCGCCGGCTTCGCTCGCGTGGGTGCTGCACGCGGTGCACGCGACGGATAGCTGGCATCGGAACCGGCAGCGGCTGGAGCTCGTGTGGACCGGACCGGTGCCGCACGGGACGACGCTGCGGCGGACGGACCAGGCGTTGTTGGAGCTGGTCGAGGGCGCGTCGCGAACGCTGATGCTGGTGACGTTCGCGGCGTACCGGGTGCGAGCGATTCACGAGGCGCTGGTGGCGGCGGCGGATCGTGGGGTGCGGATCGATTTTGTCTTCGAGAACGAAGAGGACAGCGAGGGCGGCTTCACCGGGGAGCCGCGAGCCGCGCTGGGGGCCGAGCTTGCGCGGCGGTGCAATCTCTGGGTGTGGCCTGCGGATCGGCGGGGACGCGATTCGGACGGGCGGGTGGGGCTGCTGCACGCGAAGTGCGCGCTGGCAGATGGGGAGAGGCTGCTGGTGTCGTCAGCGAATTTCACGGGGAAGGCCCTGTTTCAGAACATGGAGCTCGGGGTGCTGGTGGATGGGGGCGAGCTGCCGGTGAGGGTGGGGGAGCACCTGGAGGCGCTGATGCGGGATGGGGTGCTGGTGGCGGCGCAACGGTGAAGAAAGAACCCGCCTGCGATAGCATGCCGCGCATGCCTGCGGACGCCGGAACACTCCGATGGATCCTGCGAGGGATAAAGATCGGGATCTGCGTGCCGGGTCAGGTGGAGCCCTATTTCATCGGCGACGAGGTGCGGCGCGGTGGCGCGACGGATGCACGGACCTCCGACCATGGGAAGACGGCGTTCGAGCGAGCATTCAGCTACGGGACGACGAAAACGTTCAACGAGCAAAACTTCACGCTGCTTGCCGTGTTGGCGCTCGCCGGAGCGCACACCGACCGGCTCCGCGCGCTCGGACTCCAGATCGACCGCCCGCCCTGGGTAGAGCGCTCCGAGCTCTTGCGGCTCTCCTCCTTCGCGCGGTTCAGGCCGTCCGGGCAGCGCGCCACGGACTCCTTGCGCACCTACATTCAGAACCACTTTCGAGCGAAACCAGTCTCTGTCGTCCAGATTCGAGCCTCTCATGGAACTTGGCGGGTCCAACTCCACTGGCCCAGTGCCAACATCCGATTTGAGCCTGGTGCCGTGGAGGCGCTCGAGGCTTATCTGCGCAACCTTCTCGATGACTCATCGACGCCAAGACTTCCCACGGCTGACACGGACAACCAATCAGAGCAAGCCGCACCGCGGGCTATGCAGAATAGCGCCGAGCACCCCGTCAAGCCCCATGCTCCCTTCTGCGTGCCTTACGCCAGAAATCCTGGTTTTGTCGGGCGCGAGGACGACCTTGAGCGCCTGCATGGAATGATTCGACGCGCGAGGTCTCTTGTTGCCATCCTCCCGACGGCGCTGGTGGGGCTCGGAGGGATTGGCAAGACTCAGCTGGTCGTCGAATACTGTCACGCTCACCGCGGCGAATACTCGGAAGGCGTGTTTTGGCTGAACGCGGTTAATCCGCTCCATCACGAGCTCGCCGCCCTCGCGCTAACGCTCGGCCTGGCCCCGGCCGGATGCTCGCTGGAACATGCCACCCAGCGGATGTGGACATTCCTCGATGCTCGCCCCAATGCCTTGCTCGTGCTCGACAACGTCATCGAGCCAGCACACCTGACTACCCCTTTTCTCTCGGGCCTTGTGATCGCGAACTTGCGTTGTCACGTCGTCTTCACGACGCGGCAGCGGTCCTTGCCGCGGGGATGTACCTCTTTCGACGTGAAGACGCTGCCGGAGCCCCCAGCGATGCGGATGCTCCTGCGCGGACGGTCGGATGTGCTCGACGTCACTCACGCCGAATGGGGGACAGCTCGCATCGTCTGCGCATCGCTCGGCTGGCTGCCCCTCGCGCTTGAGCTCGCGGGCGCTTTTCTCGCTCAGTATCCTGAAATCACATTGCGAGAATACCTGGAACGCCTTCGCACGGAAGGCCGCTTGCCGACACTCGACGACAGCGAAGACCTGATCCACGATCTGCCCACACGCCACCGAGAAGCAGTCACGGCGACGCTACTGACTCAGTGGAACCGGCTGAGCGACGAGGATGCCCGGACCGTCTTTCGGGCCGCTGGACAACTTCCGAACGCAGCGTGGATCCCTGTGGCGCGCTTGGCCCTGCTGACCGGGAATGGAATGATCGTCGCGCCAGGCCACGTGCCGTCCATCACGCGTGCGGTCATGAACCTGCACGCCGTATCGCTCGTCGAGGAGCTGACCGGTGATCGCCTGAGATTGCATCCTCTGGTGCACGACTTTGCGCAGAGCCTCTCGGACGGTCGATTCGGGATGACGATGGCCGAGCAACTCTCGCTGCATTTTCACGATGTCGAGCGGCTCGACATGGAGGTAGGAGCGCGAGGAGCTGATGCTGTCTTGGAGGATCTACGGACGGGACTCTCACTGACGGCTTCAAATCGAGACAGTCTCGCGCATGGGTACCTTTCCCACCTCGAACGCATCATCGACCGAGAGGTGCACGTCCTTCGTGGCTGGGACGCGATACAGAAGCCGGCGTTCCTCCTTCAGCAGCTCGCGTGTAGGGCCCGCGCAATGGGAGTCCTCGAGTCGCTCGCTCGCGCCGCCGAAGACAAGCTCTCTGTCGGAGCACGAGCTCGGTTCGAGCTACTTTGGCGCACCAACACGGAGAGCCAAAGCCTCGTCCGAACCCTGACTGGTCACATAAAAGGTGCTCGGTGTGTGGCCGCATTCGCGAACGGGCGACAGGCAGCAACGGCATCCGAGGATGGCTCTGTACGAATCTGGGAAGTCGAGACCGGGCGGAGCCTATTCCTGCTCGCTCACACTCAGCCCGTCCACAGCATCGCGGTATCCGCTGATGGTAGGCGTTTGCTTTCGCTGTCCCAAGACCGTGTGCCACGGGTCTGGGACGTTGTCGCGGGCCATTTGGAGCGCGAGCTCTCGGAACAGGAAGACGAGCTGATTCAGTGTGCGCTGACTCGAGATGGCGCGCTGGCGGCAACCGTGGCGAAGAGCGGCGCACTGGTTCTCTGGGACGTGGACACGGGGCTTCGGCTGCGCACGCTCGCCAGTCCAGGAGGTGCGATGTCGGTGATCGCCATTTCGGCGGACGGCGCGGTTGTCGTGGCGGGGGGGGAAGACGGGCAGGTTCGCGTTTGGGACGGGAACACAGGTGAGATGGTCCTCACGCTGGCCGGACATGACGGGCCTATTGTCGCAGTGGCATGCCTCGCAAACGGCGCCCTTGCACTGACAGGCGGCTCGGATTCGACCGCACAGCTATGGGATCTTGCTGGCGCACGCGAGGCCCGAATCTTGAACGGCCACATCGGGCCAGCGAGATCGGTCGCGCTTTCGCCCGACGGCGTTCGAGCCCTCACGGGAGACGACAAGGCAATACGTCATTGGGATACCGCCGCTTGCCGGGAGCTCACGCGACACGTGGGGCACATCGGCTGGGTGACCGCGGTCGACTTCGCGGGTCCTTCCCTCGCGATATCCGGCTCCACCGACGCGACCGTTCGTCTCTGGAACCTCGATGTCCCGGAGGCCGCCTCAGCTCCGCAAGGCTCCGGTACCGTCCTTCGGACTGGACACAACGGATTGATCAACGAGGTGACGGTGAGCAAGGACGGGACCATGGCGGTCTCGGCCGCTCAGGATGGCACTCTGCGCGTCTGGCACCTGCCGTTGGGCACGGAGACTCATGTGCTCACGGGCCACGCCTCCCGCGTCATGACCGTCGCTCTGATGCCCAGCGCCGCCGTTGCAGTCTCCGGATCCGCCGACAACACGGCTCGCGTATGGGATCTGGAGACGGGTAAGCAGAAGCTCGTTCTCGCTGGCCACCGAAAGGTCGTAAGCCGCATCCGGATCACGGCGGATGGCTCGCGGGCGATCACAGGATCGATTGACGGTGACTTGAGAGTCTGGGATCTGGCCTCCGGCACGTGCACGCTTGTGTTCAAGGGACACACCGGGCCGGTACGGGACATCGCCCTGCTCGGTGATGGTAGACGAGCAGTCACCGCCTCGCACGATGGTGCGGTGTGCCTTTGGGAGATCGAGGATGGCAGAGAGGTTGCCCGACTCTCATGCGTGACGACACCATACCGACTCGCGACTCTGTGTGACGACACGATCGTGGCATTCGGCTCACAGACGGGCAGCCTCTGCCTGTGGACGCCGTCGGCTTCAGGCCCGCCACGAACGCTGGCGGGGCACTCCGGACCCATTTGGACCGTGAAAGCAATGCCGCTCCGCCGTCAACTGCTGACCGCGTCTTCGGACGGCCTCGTCAAGATCTGGGACATTGACAGCGGGGGGGAGGTGAGAAGTCTATCAGGACACACCGGCGAGGTGACCCAAGCCGCGGTGACGCTCGATGGCCTGCTCGTGTTTTCGGCCGCAAACGACGGAACCGTTCGGGTTTGGGACGCGGAGAGGGGCACGGAGCTTGCGTGCTTCAGCGGAGAGGCGCCGATGCTCACTTTAGCGCTCGTTCCGGGCCAGAACCAGTGTGTCAGCGGTGACTGGGCCGGCAACATCTACCACCTCAGGTATGCCGATGCGAACAGGGCGTAGCGAGATGCGCGTTACACTAGCAATCACTCGCACTTTCCGATGCCGCTAATTCCCTATTCAGCCATGATCAACCGCTCCAATGCCGGCCAGGGGGCTGCGACCACTCTCGTCTTTCGGATACGGATCTGTTCCTCAATGTAGCCACGGACCTGAGCCGGAACCTCGGAGTCTTGCACGAGCAAAGTCAGATCGGCGAGAAATGGCTCAAAGGCTTCTCGTGCGACCGCATCCACGATGAGACAGCCAATCTCAGCATGCGTCCGCGATACGAGCGACAGCATTCGGCGTACGGACGCGACCGAAGCCCCCGCGATCCACTTCCGGACGGGCGTCCGGAGCGTGCTCCGGAGATCTCGGTACCCTTGCCGACCAAGCTCGCAAAGGGCTTCGGTCAAGAACAGCGCCTCAAGCACGCGACCTGCGGTTTCCATTTCTGATGGCACGAGATCATCGACGAGCCACCCGGCCTGCCGGAGGCGCCCGGCGTCCGTCGGGGAGATGCTCGCAGCGTTCACCACGTCGAGCGCCCTCGACGCGACCAGCCCGTGACGACGTACGAACTTGATCCACGCCGGTAGGGCCTTGTTGCGCAAATTGACATCCTTCGCAATGGAGGCCTGCCGAAGCGTCTCCTCCACATCGTCCTCCACCTGGCCGATCTCTCCGAGCAGCACCACGAGCCACGCGCGCGAGGTGGGATCGCTTTCGCGTTCGATGTTCTCGCGAATCTGCCGCGCTCCCATGGGGGCGGGCAAGCTGACCCGAAGTCGGAGTAATTCGAGCCACACGCGCGCAGCGTCCGACCGCTGGGTCCCTTTGGACGAACGGAGGGCTCGTTGGAGCATTTCGTGGAGCGCCTGCGCCCCCGCCGCCGATGGAGCCTCGTCGAGACGGTCTATCCTCGATAACGCGAGAGCGACGAACTCGATCTTCTCGGATGCGCTGGCCAGAGCGAAGATGGTCTCCAGCTCCTTGCCGGACGGATGGGCGCACATGGTCCCGATGGTGCCCTTGGCAATCTTCCAGTGGTTCTTCGGCTCCCGAACGAGTCGGCCCATGGCCTCGACAGCGGCTGTCTGTCCGGCAGAGAAGGCGAAGGGCAGCAGCGCTCCGAGATCACTCTCATCCAACCACCTGTTCGGATCGTTGGTGAGCGAGTTGGAGAACAGGCGATCAGAAAGAACCGCCGGGCACCCGACCTTGTTGAGCTGCACGGCGAGCGCGGTCGTCTCATCGGGCCTCTCCCTGCTCGCAAGGAGCTCGGCAAGGTGTTCGGCTGCGGCGATGATCGCATCGGTGACGGGTGACGGAATCTCGCGAAAAAGCTCCGCCCAAACGATGGCGTTCCAGTCCATCCGGCGTTTTTTAACTGGCTCCTTCAGGTAGAGGTTCCATGCAGCCCGCTCGTCGGCCCTTCCCGCTCGGCGAAGATACAGGCGCAATCCGTTCAACATCCACCGATAATGCCGCTGCTCGTGCTCGATCGTGATTTCCTCCAAAATGGTCTTTGTCGCGACGCGTCGAAGTTGCCACTCCGCGTCCCAAAGCGCGCCCCAAGCGCGGTTTCCGTCCGTGCCATCGCTCTCGCGCTCCGGCCCGGCCGCAGCGTCGAGCTCGTCGGTAAACATCATGAGATCACGAGCGGGGCGTTCGCGGCGCAGATGATCGACAATGCCAGCCATCGCGGAGATGACCCGTGCTCGGAAGTCCTTTGTGACCCCGCGAACGAGCGCGAGGAGGTCCTCCCAGACCCCCGGATCGTGAGGCGCGAGCCCGATCAGCAATGCCAGATAGGGCCCCTTTGCATCTGCCTCGGCCTGTTTCTGCAGGACAACCTCTCGGACCGGATGCTCTTCGAGGAATCGGCGCGCGAGCCGCGCATACTGACCACCACGACACGCCAGGCGGGAGAGCGCGTCGAGGACATGCTGGCAGCTTCGCCAGGTCTCCTGTCTTTCGATGGACGCCCGCCATATGACGGAAAAGCGGGAAAAGACATCGGGGATGCGTTCTTCAGGCATGCTTGGCGACAGGGCGATCATGCGCCTTGCCACGACGGCCTCGGAGAGCACCGTGTCCACCAGCGGCTCCAGGGCTCGAAAGTCGTCCGACATGCGAAAATAGGCGGCCACAGCGACGCTCTGAAGTGAGAGCTGCCGACTCTCCAGGAGTTGGCGCATGGTCCGCTCCACTGCGGCGCGGATCGTGGTGAGCGCCGGCGGAGCGATGATGAGGCACTGCTCCAGCACCGCGGCGACAAGGAGATCTTCGGGGTGCTCCTTCGTCCGCTCCGTGAGCAGATCGATGCCTCGCGCGGCGCCGGTCGCCAAGATCCCGCGCGCAGAGGCATGTTCGAAGAACGTCTGGTGGAAAAACTCGATCCGTCCTTCCTCACGACGCAGGACACCGCGGTCCACAAGAGCCGTGATGTGCACCACGGGCAGGCCCCGATGTCGGAGCACGAGCGTCGCTGCGCGCTCGTCGAGCACAGGGGCGCTTCCGCTCAGCATGGCAAGCGCGAGCCAGCCCGCTGCACCAGCCAGGTCTGTCGGATCCGTCGGGTGATCGTGGCCAGGTCGAGTATCGGTGCACACCCGTCGTTGCCAGTAGTCGTTGTACAGGCCAACGATATTGATTTCGGGAGGGATCCGATTTGGAGCATAGAGGTGAAACAGCATCCGCATCGTCAGCGGATGGCTCATGATCGCAGCCATCGCGTGCCGTCCTGCCACGAGCCGGTCCAGCTCATCGAGATGTCGAGTCACCTCTCCAGCGCTCATCCGCCCGTAGAAGCGCCGTACATATCGCTCCTTTGCGCGCGTGAGCTCCGCGGCGTCGAACCCGGCGATGGTCGAATCGTCCTTGTCCTTCGCATCTTTGGCGCCAGGATCACGGGTTGGCCGAAAGAGCGCTCTCTTCAGGATCTCGGGCAGTCGCCCCGCTTCCAAAGGGCGACAGGTTATCACGACAGTGCAGCCAGCCTCCTTGGCGGCCAGCACAAGCGATGCGAGACGATCGCTCTGCTGCTCCTGGTGCAGCAGCAGATCCACCGTGTCAAGCAATAGCACCGGCGTACGACCCAGTTGGCTGACCTGTTTCGCCGCGCTCTCCAGCATCGGGAGGGATAATGCCTCCTTCACCATGCTGGCCTTGAGCATCCAGGTCTCGTGGGAGTGTTCTGCGGCGAGCTGTTCGTGGAGGTGCCAGAGGAGGCTCGTCTTGCCGGTGCCCGCTTCGCCGGATACGAGATGTACGCTGCCCGGTGGACCAGACACGATGTTTGCGAGCAGTGTCTTCTCGAGCGTGCGCTCCGCATAGACCTCGCCGAGGTGAACGGCACCCACGGACTTGCCGCTCTCGCCGGACGAGAGGACGATCGACGCCGTCGTCGCGGCGGACAGGCTCAGCCGGCGCAGCTCTTCGAGCTCTCGTGTCGAGGTGGCGCCGCCCTCTCCGCCGCGGGCCATGAGCTGACCACGGAGATGCCGCTCGATCGATTCGAGAACGTCGGGGTCAAACTGGATATCGCCAGCGAGCCATTGGAGTTGAACCCACCACGTTTTGCGCCAGGTGCGAATCCGGACGACAGGGGCTGGTTTCGCTCGAAAGTGGTTCTGAATGTAGGTGCGCAGGGAGTCCGTTGCCCGCTCATCGGACAATCGGAAGCGTGCGTAACACGAAAGTCGCAAGAGCTCGGCGCGCTCCACCCCATGCGAGGGCTCGAGCTGGAGTCCCACCGCGCGGAGTCGGTCAGGGCGCGCTTGGGCGAGTGACAACAGAGCCAACAACGTGAAGTTCTGCTCGTTGAGCGTCTTGGTGGCTCCGTAGTTGAATGCCTGCTCGAACGCGAGCTTCCCTTTGTCTGAGGTCCGCTCATCCGTCGCGCCGCCGCGCCGCACCTCGTCACCGATGAAGTAGGGTTTCTCCCGGCCAGGCACGCAGATCCCGATCTTCATCCCCTGGATGACCCATCGGAGGGAGCCGGCGCGCTCGGACATGGCCGGCAGACTACAACATCCGCCGCCGCATGGGCAGTCTCTACCGTTCGCGTCTGACGTGGGCTCCGACCCCATCGCTTTTCATCGGTGAGATCACCGATGAAGGCGGCCAGCGCCCGTTGGCAACGTTTCGCTCGGGCGCATCTTGCGCGGTGTTCAGGGCGCGCCGAGCCCGCCGCATGCTGGTCCAGAGGGTACGTCTCCGGACCACAAGCCGAGCGTGCGCGCCATGGAAGGGAAGAGCCATGTCCAAATATCGCATCAAATCTCTCACGACCATCGGCGAGATCGACCTCGCGAAGCGCGCTATTTTCAAGACCTACTCGCACGAGCTCGGACCTCGCGTGCGCGGCGGCGCTCCCGCGCAACGACTGGCCAGCAGCTTCGACAGCCTCGAAACAACCACCTTCCTCTCTGTGCACCTCGACGACACGATGGTGGGCGCCGCGCGGATTCTGGGGTCGAACGAGGAGGTCGCGCTCGCGACGGGCACGTGCCACGGACTGGAGCTGGAGCTGAAGTTCGACCTGGGCTCCGTCTTCACGCCGGGCATGGTCGCGCTCGAGATCACCAACCTGTGCGTGGTCGACGAGCATCAACGCACCGAGGCGAAGAGCTGGTTGTACAAGGGGATCTACGCAGAGGCACAGCGACGAGGGGCCCATGTCCTCCTCGGCGGTGGAAACTGCAGGACGGACGCTCGTCAGGACGCGGCCCTCATGCACCGGTTCGCCCACCACATTGGGAAGGCGAGCCGCGACCACGAGGTGGTGCCGTGGACGGCCTCGCCCGCTCCAGAGGTTCCGCAGCGCCCCTTCTACACGCCCCAGCAGCGCCTCAAAGCGCTGGAGGGAGACTGGAGAGGCATCCACTGGCCCCACACGCTCCGGTCCTTCACGCACGACATGGGCGCGGTCGTGCTGGGTGTGCCTGGCTATGACCAAGATTACGGCGTGTTCTCGATGCCCATGATGGCGACGATCGAGGGCGTGCCGAGCGAAACGCTCGCCCGATTCTCTGCCATGGAGACCGCGTAGCACGCGGCAGAAGGAGGAGACACCATGAAGACAGCAAAGCCGGGCGCGAAGAGCGCCCATGGAAACGTCGGCGTCAAGAGCGACCTGATCGGCCAGATGAAACGCGTGCTCACCGGCCTCTTTCGCGATCTGGATCGGGACCCTTTCTCCCGAAGGTTCTTCGACGGCGACGCGACGATCCCGGAGTACAAGCGGATCCTTCGCCCGCTCTACCAGACGACGCGCCACAACACCGCTTTCCTCCGCACGGCTGGCGAGAAGCTCGCCACCTTGAACCGATATCCCGCGCTGGCTCGGCTTTATGCGCGCAAGGCGGCTGAGGAGGAGGGACACGAGGAGCTGATTCTGAAAGACCTGGCCGAGCTCGGCGACGATGTGGAATCGCTCCTGCGTTGTGCGCCCTCGCGCGCTGAGCTCGCCTACTTCGGATTCAACGACTTCGCGATCGAGTCGGGCCATCCGGAGGCCTTCTACGGACCGTCCTACCTCCTCGAAGCGCTCGCGATGAGCCGAGCTACGACGGTGGAACGGATCCTGGCACGAGGTCTGCTTCCGCGTCGCGCGCTCTCGTTCTTGTTGGTGCACGCCGCTGCGGATGTCGGTCACGTCAAGGAGCTGGACGATGCTCTGCCCGAAATCGTGGAGCCCGCGGACGTCGAGATGACGGTGCTCCTCGCCGAGACGACGCGCGCGGTCTATCGCGAGATCCTCTCCGGAAACATCGTTCCGGGCACCTGACGCGTCGATCCAGACCCCCCCGAGCCGCGGCATCCATCTTCACGCCGCTCGGGGGGAGGTGTTCTGCCCCCGCGCATCGAATTGCGAAAGGACTCCCGTCGAGCTGCGATGAGTGTATCCTCAGAGCACCATGACGGGCGAGCGGGTTCTCAATGATCGCGAGCGACGCCTGGCCTTCGACTTTCTCAGCGCGCTCGGCGCTTCGCTGGACCTCTACACGGTGCTGAACGACGCGTCCTCCGTGCTCCTGCGCCTGGTCTCGGCGGATAGCGGCGCTCTGGCCGTTTCGCGAGGGCCGCGGCCAGAAGACTACGAGTGGATCCCGACCAATCTACCACCCGAATTTCTGCGACGTTATGACGAGATGGCACCTCACGATTTCATCCGCGAGTCGGTGCTGCGGAGACCCAATCTGGTTCTTCGCGATTCCGAGATGATCGAACGCGGAACGCTTGAGCGAAACGAGATGTACCAGCGCGCGCGGGACTGCGGCGTGATGATCGAGCAGGCGATGTCGGTCATGTTGCATGTCGACCATCGCTGGCAGAGCGGCCTCTCCCTCTACCGTCACGAACGTCGGCCGTTCGTGGGACGTGAGCGCGATGTTCTACAGCTCGTCACGCCTGCTATCACCAATGCCGTCCGGAATTGCCGCCGTTTCGGCGAGATTGCGCAGAGTGTCAGTGTGCACGACGCGCTCCTCGCTCGACGAGGGGTGGCCGCTATAATCGTCGACGCGAGGGGCGTCGAGGTCGGACGGACCGAAGCGGCGACCTCCGTGCTCGAAGCGTGGTTTCCCCCCGCGGAACGTCGCCCAGGCGGACTACCATCTTCGCTGCGCGAAGCGCTCGCTCGGGCAACGCGTGAGTCCCCGATCCAACAGAGCGAGGCCCGGACGTTGATGATATCGCGGGCCGAAGCGGATCTCCGGCTCACGTGCTTCGCGCTCCCTGGCCGCCCTGGGGTACCGACTTGGGTGATCGAGCTTGAGGAGGTGCCCCACCCCTCGGCCACGTGCTTCCCGGTCCTCCTTCGGCTGACTCCTCGACAGCAGGAGATCGCTGCGCGGCTCGTGAGCTCCGGCTCCTCTTACAAGGAAATTGCAGCCGAGCTGGAGGTTGGTGAAGGGACAGTCAGGACCCATGTCCAGAACATCTATCGGGCGATGAAGGTGCGTTCTCGCGCCGAGCTCGTGGCTGTCGTGAGGGGGCGGCGGGGGTGAGAATGGCCTCGTTCTGGGGTGACGAGGAGAGCGGCCACTACGGGCAGGATCGGTACGTGGAGCAGTTCGTGGACGAATAGTACGTGATGGTGGGCGTTCCCGAGCTCCAGCTCGTGATGACCTGGAGGGCGTAGAGGGGCGTGGTGCAGTCGTAGGCGTAGGTGCACGAGGAGTACGTCGTCGGCCCGAACAGCGTCGTCCAGGAGCTACCGCTCGTGGCCTTGCGATAGAACGTCGAAGTAACCGTCGACGTGGTCTTCACCTTGATGCTGCGCGCCCCCACCTGATAGAAGTTGAACGTGCCGCTGAGCGGTGCGGGCGGAGCCGGCACACCGGCGAACGCGGGTCCACCGTACACGAAGTGATAGGTCCAGTCGACGTCGGCATCGGTTTCGTCCTGCGCTTCCGCAGGCGTCGCGTCGTCCGGCGACCATTGCAGATCGGTTGCGGGCGAGGACGAATCGAGCCCGTCCACTGTGATGGTGATGGCGTGCGGGTCGAGCCCCTCGGCCACGCCGTCCGCCTCCCGCCAGGCGTAGAACGCGTACGTTCCGGAGACGTCCTCCACTCTCGTCGCAGCTTCGGGGATCTCCGAGGTGCCCTCCACATCAGGGCTCGACTCCGAGGGCGAGTCCGGTCCTGTCGTGGCACAGGCACTGAGGAGTCCAATCGCGGCGAGCACAAACAGGCACTTTGAATACGTCATGATATCTCAGCCCTTTCCATTGCTGTGCGCACACCGCCACCGAGATCGACGAGCGCTTCGCGACGAGGCAACATCGACTCTCGCCGAGATGCAGTGAGGTCGATCTCCGGCATCGGCGTGACGACCAGATCACATCTACGCCCGCGCTCGTGATGTCACCATCTGCAAAAATGCATAGACCACGGGGGCCACCTGCACGGAGGCATTCTTCGCCAGCGCGGCGGAGCCCCTCCCCGCAACGCCCGCGAAGATATCCATCCGTAGCAGTGTCGAGTCAGCGCAGCTCGATCCAGACTTCACCCGTCAACGCCCCGCCCTTCGCCGCCTTGGCCGCCCCCTTCTTCGGCCGCACGCGCTTCTTCTCGCGCGAGGGGAGCTGCCATGATCCAGGATCCGGTGCCGTCGCGCAGCACCCCATCCAGCCGGCCAAGTTGTGGGCCCCTGGTCGATTTCGAAACCGAGATCGCCCCCTGCGGACTTCTTGTCCTCATGAAGACCTCCGCCACTACGCCCACCCCCGGCATCGCCCCGCCCGCCGACGAGCCTCGCAGCGGTCTCCGCAGCGCCTCTGACAATCACGGCTCTGGGTGCGGCCCGTGCACTGCGAACGCAGCCGACCGCGCCGACCTCGCGGAGCTGCTTCGCTCGGGCGCCGAAGCCTCGAGCGCGAAGCGATGGCAGGTGTGCGTCGACGCGTACAGCGCGGCGGGCGCGCTCGAGAGCACCCCGCGAACGTGGGGCGAGCTCGGCCTGTGCGAAGAGCAGCTCGGTCGCTTCGTCGCGGCGCAGCGCACGATCATCTCCTCCGCGCGATGGAGTCGTCGCCGACCGGTCCTGTGAAGAAGCCGTGGGCGCGGAGCCGCGGGTGGTTGATCGGTGCCGCCGGGGAAGGTACGTTCGTCGGCGAGGTCCAGGCATGAGCTTCCGATTCGAGGTGCAGGAGGGCGCGATGAGCGCCGCTGCGTGGATCGGCGAGCGCCTTCGCACGAAGCAGGGCGGCTGGGTCTACGGCGGCGTCGGAACGGGGAAATCCCACGCGATTCGCGCGGCGATCGAGGGGGGCATTCGCGTGGACACGGTGCCGGGCCCGCTCCTGGGTCAGCGATTCGTGGCGGATCTGGCCCGGCAGATCGGGGACGACGGGGTGTCGCTCCTCGAAGCCTATCGAAGCGAAGGGGTCGAGGCAGCGGTCACGTTGGCCGACCGCGCGATCAACGGTCTCCCGTTTGTCGTCGACGGAGTTGACCGGTTGATCGCGATTGGATCGAGCCTGGAGGACCCCGCCCCCCTGCTCTGGCAGGACGAAGGTCGGGCGTGGCTGGAATGGCTTCAATCCCGCCTGGACAGCACGCCCACATTCCTCGTGGGGCGCCGCCGTCCGAGCGGCGTGGGGACTGTCTTCGCCTGCTCTCCGAAGGAGCAGCTCTCCGTCCGGCTCCCGGAGGCGGAGCGAGGCCACCGGAACTGGCCTCTTCTCGGCCAGCTCGCCAGGAACAACCCGGCAGTGGTCACTCTGGGGCGAGCGGTCGTGCCATTGCTTTCGGCGAGCTCGTTCAACGATCTCGTGGAGCAGGCCGAGCAGGACGGCGTCACGCCGTTGGGGTTGTTGCAGCGCCTCGGCCAAGCGTTCCTCGCAAACGCTCCTCCGTCGTGGCAACGGGTCCTGTCCGTCGTGAACGCGCTCTGGGATCCTCCGCGCGACGTGGTCGATTCTCTATGGCGGCCCCGAGAGCGCGAGATCGTGCGCGGCGAGGACGGTCTGGGGTCCCTTCTCGGCGAAGACGGCTCTGCCCTGGAGAGGCTTCGCGAGCTCCGCCTCATCGAAGAGCGGCCGGATCATTACGGCGTCCTGCCCGCCTTGGTGGACGCAGGGGCGATAAGGCCGCTCACGGTGCCCGAGCGAGCGGAGGTGTTGCCTTCGGTGGCCGGCGCGCTCCTCGCCGCGGTGAATGATCCGCGGCGATTGGTTCCGCAGCACGCCTCGCGCGTCCTTCGGGCGCACTCCATTTACGTCGAAATGGGAGATGCGGGCGCGGCCGAACGAACGGCCTTGCTGCACGTCCACGGTCTCGTCGATCTGGCTCGACGAATGAGCACGAACGGCGATTTCCGCGGCTCGTGGCCGCTCTACGACCAGATCTTTCGCATGCTGGAGAGCGGCTCCTTCGGTGTTCGGGATCGCCTCGGCCGGCGGCTCTTGTCCTATGTCCGGCACTACCGTGCTCGGGACGGCGCGCGGGCCGGGGCGATGGACGAGGCGGCATGTCTTCAGGAGTACGAGGAGGCGCTGTCGAGCTGGCCTGAGAACGCCCTGTGGCATGAGCGCGTCGTGGAGACCTTCCTGCGCCTGGCGCGTCCTGTCGAAGCTCTCCAGGCCGTCGTCAAGGCCTATCAGGTCGTCGAAGATCATCCGCGCCGTGACGAGCTGCTCCGGGTCCGTCCGGCCGAGACCGCGCTGAGCCAGGGACTGCCGCTCCTCGCTCTCGAGCTGATCGAGCCGGTTCGAGGCGCCTCGCCCGACCTCTACCCCGAAGTCGCCGACGGATGTCGCCGTGTCCTGCGCCGTTTCGAACAGGGGGTTCGCATCTCAGAGTTGCCCGTCTCGTCCGAGACAGGCCAGCTCGGAGGACGTGTCGTGCTCCACGTCCCCCTGGATATCCATGTGAGGAGGCGCGCGGACGACACCTTTGCCGCCGGGCTCCGCGCGCTTCCCACCGAAGGTAACGCCCGATCGCCTCTCGGTGCCGTCCATGATTTCGCGCGCAAGCTCGCCGAGGAGTCGCGGCGCCTCGTCACCACGCCTGCCTCGAATCTGGGCGTCAAGGACGTGCGACTCAAGGGCAGGCTCCTCTCGGTCGTGGACGCGCTCCATAGCGACATTGGCATCGAGCGAGCCACGGAGCGCTGGATCGTCGGCCGCATCCAGGACAGGAGCCTTGTCCCGACGATGCAGAGCCTCCCGGCGATCCCGATTCCGGACGAGCTCTTCCCCGAGATCACGGCGGGTCTCTACTTCGCGAGCGTGCCTGTCCATCGGGACGGCATGCCGTCGGGTCCGGCCACGCGCTTGGAGCCCGCCGGGAGCGGGCGTGACCGCGAGTCGCTCCTCGCCTTGCTGCAGCAGCTCTCCACGGAGGCCCCGTGAACGATCGCGTCGCGGTGTACATGCTCGACGTCGGTCAAGGGGACTCGTCGATCGTCCTCTTGCCCTACGATGGCAGCCGACGACCCCCGGTGAAGTATCCGCTCCCCGATCCGGGTCGACGCGACCCCCAGGTGAAGTATCCGCTTCCCGCTGTGGTTCGAATCGACCCCCCGGTGAAGTATCCGCTCCCCGCTGTGGTTCGATGCGACCCCCTCTCTGAAGTATCCGCTCCGCACCAGCTTGGAAGCGACCCCCGAGGTGGAGTTTCATCTCCGCCGGGTCGCTCCGGGAATGCCTCTCGGGACACGTGGC
>Ga0268298_10002852_pt1 | contig 18362 bp, 14 predicted proteins | sample WWTPWeurt_MetaG_FD_194462 | JGI IMG/M metagenome (GOLD analysis project Ga0268298, IMG submission 194462) | Activated sludge microbial communities from WWTP in Nijmegen, Gelderland, Netherland - WWTP Weurt | ecosystem: Engineered > WWTP > Aerobic digester > Activated sludge | place...
TCTGGGATGGTCCGCGTAGCGGACCCTACGCCTACGCCATCTACGCTCTCTGGCCAATCGAGCGGGAGGAATCCCGAGGGCGTCTCGACCCGGGCCTAGCCGATGCCGGCCAATCCCAACACCAGCGCCACACCGAGACCGAACATCATCTTGAATCCACGCATGAGGGGCTCCTTTCCAGTTCCTTGCTCTTACGACAGTGAGGGGAGATAAACCGTTGAAGGTGTGGGATTTTATGAGACCCCCTGGGCAAAATCCAGACACCACCAATAGGTGGTAAGGGGCTATCCGTTCGCGGCTTGATCCCCGACATTGCCATGGCGCGGAGAAATGCCGCAGAGTGATGGAGAAGTAGGGCTCCCTTCAGCGATGGGACACCCCTCGGCAGCATGATTTATTTATTGATATTCATATATTGACCATGCGTAACTTATGAATGCCCCATCTCCCCCGCCAACGCCCCTGAGCCCAGAATACCGCAGCCAACTCCTTCTGGTCGCCAAAGAGTCGATCGAGCATGGGCTCCAGCTTGACCGCCCCTTGCGGGTGAATTCCGAGGCCTATCCAGCCGCCCTCCAGGCGCCACGGGCCAGCTTTGTCACCTTGCAGCGCCATAAGGAGCTGCGGGGGTGCATCGGACATCTCGAAGCCTGCCTACCCCTGGTGGTGGATGTGGCCGAGAACGCCTTTGCCGCGGCCTTCCGGGATCCACGGTTTCCGCCCCTGACCAGCCGCGAGCTTCAGGATCTCGAAATCCACATCTCCGTACTGACCCCGGCGGTGCCCATGTCCTTTAGCTCCCAGGCCGATCTGCTGCGCCAACTGCGACCGGGCATTGATGGTCTGATCCTGGAGGAAGGGGTTCACCGGGGCACCTTTCTGCCCTCGGTATGGGAATCCCTGCCAGAGCCGGGGCAATTCCTCGCTCATCTGAAGCGGAAGGCTGGACTGAGTCCGACCCACTGGTCCTCCAGCCTCAAGGTCAAACGCTACACGACCGAATCATTTCCCTAGACCAGCTCCAGGGCCTCCCGCAGACGGGAGACGGCCACCACCTCGACGCCGGCGGGCGGATGTTTGGGGGCGTTGGCGCGAGGCAGGACCACCCGGTTGAAGCCCTGCTTGACCGCCTCCTGTAACCGATCCAAGCCGTTGGGCACGGGTCGCACCTCGCCCGCCAGGCCGATCTCGCCGAAGGCCGCCAAGCGCGATGAAATGGGCCGGTCCCGCAGACTGGAGAGGATGGCGAGCAACACCGGCAGATCAGCGACGGTCTCGGTGATGCGCACCCCACCCACCACATTGACATAGACATCCTGGTCGTACATGGCGATGCCGCCGTGGCGGTGGAGTACCGCCAGCAGCATCCCCAGGCGGTTTTGTTCCAACCCCAGGGCCAGGCGTCTGGGATTGGCGAGGGAACTGGTGTCCACCAGGGCCTGTACCTCCACCAACAGCGGGCGACTGCCCTCCCGGGTCACCAGGATAACGCTACCGGAAACCGGCTCGGCATGGCGGGACAGAAAGATGGCCGAAGGATTGTTCACCTCTCTGAGCCCCTTGTCCGTCATGGCGAACACGCCCAACTCGTTGACCGCGCCAAAGCGGTTCTTGAAGGAGCGCACCATCCGCAACTGGCTTCCGCTTTCGCCTTCGAAATAGAGCACCGTGTCCACCATGTGCTCCAGCACCCGGGGACCGGCGAGCGCCCCCTCCTTGGTCACATGGCCGACCAGAAACAGCCTGGTTCCCGTTCGCTTGGCATATTGCACTAACTGGGCGGCGGACTCCCGCACCTGGGCGACGGAACCAGGAGCGGACTGCAAGTCTTCGGTATACATGGTCTGGATGGAATCGATGACGGCCACCTGGGGGGCCTCGGCCTGGGCAGCGGCCAGGACCCGTTCGATGCAGGTCTCGGTCAAGACCTTCATCCCCGTCTCCCCGATCCCCAGGCGCTGGGCACGCAGACCCAGTTGCTGGGGGGATTCCTCCCCGGTGACGTACAGGGTCGGCCAGTCTGGCGGCAGCCTGGCCATCATCTGTAGTAGGAGGGTGGATTTACCGATCCCGGGGTCGCCGCCGATGAGCACCACCGATCCCTTCACCAGTCCGCCGCCAAGGACCCGGTCCAGCTCGCTGATACCAGTCGGCGTCTTGGTCTCGCTCTGTACCCGCACCTCGGCCAGGGGAATGGGTCGGGCCTCGCCCCCCTCCCCAGCAAAGCCGGCGAACCGTCCCGGGCGTGGGGCCTTGGCCTCCACCCGGGTCTCTTCCATGGAATTCCAGGCCCGACAGTCCGGACACTGACCGGCCCACTTGGGGAAAGTGGCGCCGCAAGCGTTGCAAGTGTAAAGGCTCTTAGCCAAGTTCCCGGCGGTGCCTGACGACCGCCCCTTGGTTCTCGTCCTGGGAAGCGAGGTATCGCCTCGGCACCCGGGCCGTGACCCCGCACAGGAGTTGATAACTGATGGTCCCGGCCCGTTCGGCGATCTCTTCCACCGGCAGGCCCCGGCCCCAAAGCACGGCGGGGTCGCCTACCCTCGCCTCTGGACAGGGGCTGAGATCCACGCTGATCATGTCCATCGACACCCGCCCGACCAGCGGCACCCGCTGCCCATTCACCAATACCGGCGTGCCTGAAGTGACCTGTCTGGGATAGCCGTCGCCATAACCGATGCCGATCACCCCCACGGGCATATCCCGGGGACAGCGATACAGGCCGCCGTAACCGACCCTTTCACCGGCGGCGATCCGATTGACGGCGATCAGCCGCGCCTGGAGGGTCATGACCGGCTCCAGACCGCGTTGCGCGCCGGTCTCACCGGGAAAGGGCGAGGCACCGTAAAGCATGATCCCCGGCCTTATCCACTCCCTCGGGCCGGCCATCCCGCTCAGGATGGCGGCCGAATTGGCGAGGCTCGCCGTCTCCCCGGGCCGCAACAGGGCCTGGAAACGCTGCCATTGTACCTGGGTATGGGGATGGCCCGGCTCGTCGGCACAGGCGAGGTGGGTCAGCCAACCCGGCCTTCCGACCAGAGCCACGGCAGTAACCAGGCGCCCCAGTACCTCCCTTCCCCGTTCGGGAGAGAAACCCAGGCGATGCATCCCGGTATCGATCTTGATCCAGATCCCCAGGGGGGACGACACCTGGGTGCGCTCCAGTAATTTGATTTGAAATTCATGATGGACGACCAGTTGCAGATTCTGTCGGCCCGCCAGTTGCAGCTCCTCCCCGGTGAAGGCCCCTTCGAGCACCAGCAGCGGCAGACCTATACCCGCCTCCCGCAGCCTCACGGCCTCCTCCACCCGGGCCACCGCCAGACCATCCGCCTCCCCGAGGGCGGCGGCCACGTCCGTCATGCCATGACCATAGGCATCCGCCTTGACCACCGCCCAGACCGAGGCCCCGGCGCTTGCCCGTCTGGCAATCCCGAGATTGCGGCGCAAGGCGGTATGGTCGATGAGTGCCTCGGGCCCGAACTCCATCAGTAGTGTTCACTCATGTAGACGTCGTTGACGTAATTCTCGAACTTGGTGTACTGCCCAAGGAAGGTCAGTTTGAGGGTGCCGATGGGACCATTGCGCTGCTTACCGATGATAATCTCGGCGCTGCCCTTGTCCGGACTGTCCTCGTGATAGACCTCGTCGCGATAAATGAACACCACCAGATCCGCATCCTGCTCGATACTGCCGGATTCCCGCAGATCCGACATCACCGGACGCTTATTTGGCCGCTGTTCAAGGTTGCGATTGAGCTGGGAGAGGGCGATCACCGGCACCTCCAGCTCCTTGGCCAGGGATTTGAGGCCGCGGGAGATGGCGGAGATCTCCGCCACCCGGTTTTCTCCCGCCCCGGGAGCCTGCATTAACTGTAGATAGTCGATCACGATCAGGGCCAGCGCGCCGTGCTCGCGCTTCAGGCGGCGGGCCCTGGCCCGCACCTCGGTCGGCGTCAGATCGGGGGAATCGTCGATAAAGAGCTTGGCCTCCGCCAGGATACTGACCGAGGAGGTCAACCGAGGCCATTCGTCGTCCTCCAACTTGCCGGTACGGACCCGATGCTGGTCGATGCGTCCCAGGGAGGACATCATGCGCATGGCCAGTTGCTCGCCGGGCATCTCCATGCTGAACACCGCCACCGGCAAACCGCTACGAATGGCGACATTCTCGGCGATGTTCATGGCAAAGCTGGTTTTTCCCATGGAGGGACGGCCGGCGATGATGATCAGATCCGATTTCTGCAACCCCGAGGTCATCTCGTCGAAATCGGCAAAACCGGTACTCAGGCCGGTGATGGGCTCATCCTTCTGGAACAGGGTCTCGATACGGTCCACCGCCCGGGTCAGCAGGGCCTTGATCGGCACGAAACCGCTCCCTCCCCGGGTACGCTGCTCGGCGATCTGGAATACCCTCGACTCCGCTTCGTCCAACAGGGCAATGGAATCCCGTCCACCGGGGTTGAAGGCACTGTCAGCGATATCCGTACCCACGGCGATCAACTGCCTGAGTACCGAATACTCCCGTACTATGTCGGCATAGGCGCGGATGTTGGCCGCCGAAGGGGTCTCCCGGGCCAAGGCGGCCAGATAGATCAGCCCCCCGGCCTCCTGGAGTTGTCCCTGGCGTTCCAGGTCCTCGGACAGGGTCACCACATCGAAGGGTTGCAGTGTGTCGGCGAGCCTGGCTACGGCGCGAAAGATGAGACGGTGTTCCTTGCGGTAGAAATCGGTCTCGGTGACCCGGTCGGCGATCAGATCCCAGGCCCGGTTGTCGAGCATCAGACCGCCCAGCACCGACTGCTCGGCCTGGCTCGAATGAGGCGGCACCCGGAAACCCGGCTCATCCAGGGTCACACCTGGGGCTGTGGCGGCATGCAAAGGATTCATGGCAAGCTGGTGGAGTTCGCTGAATTCGGACTCATGGTCCCGTTCCGCCGCCCCTTGTCAAGGGCCAGAGAACCGGGAAAGGGAAAGAGGCATCGGCCTCCCGCCTCACCCCGGAACGGGGCGAGGCGATGGGATACCGAAGAAGAAACTAGGCGGGAAGGATTTCGAGCTTGAGCCTGGCCTTGACATCCGAGTGGAGATGCACCTCCACTTCGAATTGACCGGCCGTACGGAGTGACCCCGAGCGGAGACGGATCTCCTGTTTCTCGATAGGCACCCCGGCATTCATGGCCGCCTGGGCGATATCGCTGTTGCCCACGGAACCGAACAACCGCCCCTGATCGCCGGTCCTGCGAACAATGCGAATCAGCAGTTGCTCGATCTTTTCCTTGCGTTCCTGGGCCTTACTCAAGGCCTCGGCCATCTGCTTCTCCAGCTCGGCCCGGCGTGCCTCGAAAGCGGCGATATTCGCCGCCGTGGCGGCCACCGCCTGACCACTGGGGATCAGATAATTGCGGCCATACCCCCCTTTGACCTTGACGTGATCGCCCAGGCCACCAAGATTTTCGACTTTCTGCAGCAGAATGATATCCATCGTTGAAACCCCTATAACAATCGAAACGTCCGCCAAAACACCATCAACGGGCCAAGCGGGCGCGAACATCCACCCAGGTATCCGCCATCCCTAACAACGCCAACAACATGGCGGGATAGGGCATGGCCAGGAGTACCGTGACATAGAGGGCGGTCAACAAGGCGAAACGCAGCCTGTGCCCGGCAAGCAGGCCATGCACCACCGCCAACCCCTGAAGAACAAAGGCGCTGGCCAGAACCAGACCCAGAGACCTGGCCCAGTCTCCCCCCGACGCCGATCCCAACCACCACGGCAACATCAGCAACAGCCCGCCATAGGCTACGAACTTGTGCAGGCGCAACAGGCGAAACTCGATCCCGAACCCTCCCGGGTTGTACAACATGGCCTGCCACCAGCGGGCCAGAAAGAGGCTCAGGATCATTTGCAAGAAAAAGCCCGCCACCACCGCCCCCGTCATCCATTGCAGTACCTGTTCCAGTAGGGCGCTCTCCTGCTCGCTGGTAAGCTGCTGGGTCCGCCCCAGGGTGTGGACGATAGGCGCTACCAAGTCACGCCATTGGGCCGTTGGATCCGGCTCCCACACCAGGTAGAAGGCCACCACCAGGATACAGATGGCCAGGGCGGACTCGATGGTCGCCGCCAGTGAACGGGTTGAGCGCAGCACCGCGCCCAGCGACAGCATCGGCAACCACAACAGGAGCGCCAGGACCAATACGGCCCCCGGATGTCCGAACACCACCAGGGAGATCAGGCCCAACCCCAGACTGGCCAGGGCGGCCACGATCAAGGCCTGGGTGATCCCTTCCCTCAAGGTGACCAGGCCCAGCGAAGCCGAACTCAATAAACTCAGAGGCGGCACCAGCCAAGCCGTGACGGCCAGACCAGCCGCCGCCACGGCCGCCTGAGAGCGGCCCTGCATGATAAAGGAGGCCAGCACCCGCATCTCGGAAGTTCACCGCCGGGGTGATCGGGGTCCGGGCGTGGGAAGACGCCCTCAGTGCCGGTCGGTGAAAGGCAGCAGGGCGAGGAAACGCGCCCGCTTGATCGCCGTGGCCAATTGCCGCTGATACTTGGCCTTGGTGCCGGTGATCCGGCTGGGCACGATCTTGCCCGACTCGCTGACATAGGCCTTGAGCAGGTTGAGATCCTTGTAATCGATCTCTTTGATGCCTTCGGCGGTGAAACGACAGAACTTCTTGCGACGGAAAAAACGCGACATATTTGATACCCTCGGCTATTCGATGCTTACCAACAACTCAGTCTTGATCGTCGTCGCCGGCGGAATCCGCATCCGCCGCCCGGCCACCACCTTCCGAACGCTCTTCATGAGACTTGATCAAAGGCGAAGGCCCGGTGACGGCCTCGGTCTGACGCACGACCAGGCTGCGCAAGACGGCGTCGTTGAAGCGGAAGGCATTCTCCAGCTCATGCAGGACCTCGCCGCTGCACTCGATATTCATGAGCACGTAATGGGCCTTGTGAACCTTGTTGACCGGATAGGCCAACTGGCGCCGACCCCAGTCCTCGAGCCGGTGGACGGCCCCGCCGTGGGACTCGATCATCTGCCGGTAGCGGTCAACCATGCCCGGCACCTGCTCGCTCTGGTCCGGATGGACCATAAACACGATTTCGTAATGACGCATGCAACTCCCCTCACGGATTAAAGCCTCCCGCGGACGCGGTGAAGCAAGGAGCTTCAGCCCTCGAACATCACTGGGCCAAAGATAAAGCGGGAAATCATACTAGCCTTTTAGGAGGTGAAACAAGCCGTCGGATGATTCCTTGCTTTCTGGGGATCGCCCCATGCCAACAGCCCGTATCTGGCCAACCCCGCCGAACCGGAAAGATCGCTAGGAGATCACCATCCCTGGTTTTTCAGCACCATGGCGAAACCTCGGAGAGAGGCAAGCTCTTCTGAATGCAGAGTAATACCGATTCCTGTTGGGTCTTTACGAATTGGCCGCCGGGGAGCTGACCCGTCTGCCTGTCGACGCTTCCGGGCATGGGTTCTTTTAGCTGGTTTTTTTGTTCTCTAATAGAGAACAATACAAATATTTTTAGCGAATTGTTCTCGAAAAAAGAACAATAAATGGCCATTTTCAGCCCATGCCCGGAATTATGAAGCACTCACACCGATTCCTCTTGGGTCTGGCCTACATTAACGGATGATGATGTTGCCCCGAGCCCGAGGGCTCGAAAGCCGAATGTATTCAGAAATGGTGGAAGGTGCGTCGGACGCTGTTGAGGGCCTCCGGCTTATGCCGGAGGTGATGCGTAGTTGCTTGTACGGAAAGATCGCGTAGCAAGTAGCCCGGATGAAAAGAAATGGAATCCGGATGTTGTTGTTTGGTATCGCCATATTCCCGGATTCCGCCAGGCTCCATCCGGGCTGCTTTTCAGACGCGACGGGGTTTGGGCGATTTCTGTCAAAAGAAATACCCGCCTGCCGCCCTTCGGCGCGGAGCGGGTTTTCTAGCCCTTGGCTTGATGATCGACCGCGTTCTTCCCCAACCCCCGCCCTTTCCATAACAAAAACGCCGCCGGAATCACCAGCAAGGTCAGCACCGTCGAGGTGACCATGCCGCCGACCATGGGCGCGGCGATGCGGCGCATCACCTCCGAGCCGGTGCCGCTGCCGAGCATGATGGGCAGGAGGCCGGCGATGATGGTGAGCACGGTCATGAGTTTGGGCCGCAGTCGCAGCAGGGCGCCTTCGATGATGGCCTGTCGCAGTTCGGTGACGGAAGGAGCGTCGGTGTGATCGAGATGTTTGCGCCATGCCAGGTTGAGGTAGAGCAGCATCACCACCCCGGTCTCCACCGCCACCCCGGCGAGGGCGATGAAGCCCATGACGACCGCCACCGAGAGGTCGTAGTGGAGCCAATAGAGCAGCCAAACGCCACCGACCAGGGCCATGGGCAGGGAGGTGAGGATGAGTATGACCTCGCCCAGGTTGCGGGAGTTGAGATAGAGCAGCAGCAGGATGATGACCAGGGTGAGGGGGACCACCACGCCGAGGCGTTCCTTGGCGCGCTCGACATATTCGTATTGTCCCGACCAGGCGATGGCATAGCCGGCGGGGAGTTTGAGCTGCTCTTCCAGGACCCGCCTGGCCTCCGCCACGTAGGAGCCCAGATCCCGCCCCTGGATATCGACGAATACCCAGCCGCTGGGGCGGGCGTTTTCGCTGCGGATCATGGCCGGACCATCCTCGATGCGCACCTCGGCCACCGCGTCCAGGGGCAAGCGTAGACCCTGTTCGGTGATCAGGGGCAGGTTACGCAGCTTGTCCAGCGAATCCCGGGCATCCGAGGGATAGCGCAGGTTGACCGGATAACGCTCCAGTCCTTCCACCGTGTTGGTGACGTTCATGCCCCCGACCGCGGTACTGATGACCTCCTGCACCTCGGTGACGCTGAGCCCGTGACGGGCAGCAGCGACGCGGTTGATGTCCAGGGTGAGATAGCGCCCGGCGGCCAGGCGTTCGGCATAGGCGGAGGCGGTGCCCGGTAGTGGTCGGACGAGTTGTTCGATGCGCTCGCCGATCTGTTGGATCACCCCCAGGTCGGGACCGGACACCTTGATGCCCAGTGGCGTTTTGATGCCGGTGGCCAGCATGTCGATGCGGGTCTTGATCGGCATCACCCAGGCGTTGGCCAGACCCGGGAACTGGATAAGCTGGTCGAGTTCAGCCTTGAGCTTTTCCAGCGTCATGCTTGGTCGCCATTGGTCGCGGGGGGCAAGCTGGATAGTGGTCTCCACCATCTCCATGGGCGCTGGATCGGTGGCGGTCTCGGCACGTCCGGCCTTGCCGAAGACGCTTCGCACCTCCGGGATGGTACGGATGAGCCTGTCTGTCTGCTGCAACAGCTCCTGCATCTTGCCGATGGAGACGCCGGGGAAGGTGGTGGGCATGTAGAGCAGATCCCCTTCGTCCAACTCGGGCATGAACTCGGAGCCCAGTCGCACGGCCGGCCAGAGGCTGGCGACCATGAGCAGCAGCGCCAGGATGAGTGTGCCACGGGGGTGGCGCAGCACCAGATCCAGCAGGGGCCGATACATGGCCATCAAGACTCGGTTGAGGGGATTCTTGTGTTCCGGGGTGATGTGGCCACGGATGAAGTAGCCCATGAGCACCGGCACCAGGGTGACCGAGAGCCCGGCGGCGGCGGCCATGGCATAGGTCTTGGTGTAGGCGAGCGGCGAGAACAGCCGTCCCTCCTGGGCCTCCAGGGTGAACACCGGCAGAAAGCTCAGGGTGATGATGAGCAGGGAGAAGAACAGCGGCGGCCCGACCTCGAGGCTGGCCTCGCGGATAATGCGCCAGCGGTTGGCGTCGGTGATGGGCTCGCGTTCGAGGTGTTTGTGGACGTTCTCGATCATGACGATGGCGGCGTCCACCATGGCGCCGATGGCGATGGCGATGCCACCCAGGGACATGATGTTGGCGTTGATGCCCTGATGATTCATGACGATGAAGGCGGTCAACACCCCGAGCGGCAGGGTGACGATGGCCACCAGGGCAGAACGCAAATGGAAGAGGAACACCAGGCAGACCAGACCGACGACGATGAATTCCTCGATCAACTTGCCCTTCAGATTATCGACGGCGCGTTCGATCAGGGCCGAGCGATCATAGGTCTCGATAATTTCTACCCCGGGAGGCAGGCTGGCCTTCAACTCGGCCAGCTTGCGCTTGACCCCCTGGATGCTGGTGAGGGCATTCTCACCGTAACGCATCACGATGATGCCGCCGGCCACCTCACCCTCGCCGTCGAGTTCGGCGAGGCCGCGACGCATCTGCGGTCCCAGGCGGATCTCGGCGACGTCCCCGAGCAAGATGGGGATGCCGCGCTCGTTCATGCCCAGGGGCACCGCGCGCAGGTCGTCCTCGGAGCGGATATAGCCGGTGGCGCGCACCATGTATTCGGCCTCGGCCAGTTCCAGCACCGAACCGCCCTGTTCCTGATTGGCGTTGCGGATCGCCGCCGCGATGCGCGATAGCGGCAATCCGTAAGCGCGCAGTCGGTTGGGATCGAGTACCACCTGGTACTGCTTGACCATGCCGCCCACGGTGGCCACCTCGGAGACGCCGGGCAGGGTCTGGAGTTCGTATTTGAGGAACCAGTCTTGCAGACTACGTAATTGGGCCAGGTCATGGGCGCCGCTCCGGTCCACCAGGGCGTATTCGTAGATCCAACCGACCCCGGTGGCGTCCGGCCCCAACGCCGGTCGCGCCTCCGGTGGGAGTCGTGCGGCTACCTGACTGAGGTACTCCAACACCCGGGAACGGGCCCAATAAGGATCGGTGCCATCGGCGAAAATGACATAGACGAAGGAGTCGCCGAAGAAGGAATAGCCCCGCACCGTCACCGCGCCTGGCACGGCGAGGAGCGCCGTGGTGAGGGGGTAGGTCACCTGGTCCTCCACCACCCGCGGCGCCTGACCCGGGTAGTTGGTCTTGACGATCACCTGGACGTCGGAGAGATCCGGGATGGCGTCGAGAGGGATATGGCGCAGGGCGTGAATCCCCCAGGCGGTGAGGATCAGGCTCAGCAGCAGCACCAGGAAACGGTTACCCAGGGACCAGTCGATGAGGCGGGCGATCATGGCTTGTGCCCCTCGTGGCCTGAATGGTCCTCATGGGGAGCCTGGGTTTCGAGGCGCTTCAGGCTGGCCTTGAGGCTGGCCTCGGAGTCGATGAGGAATTGCCCGGACAGCACGACCTTTTCGCCCGGTTTGAGACCGGAGAGGATCTCGACCCGCTCCCCGGATTCCATCCCGGACACCACCGGGCGCTGGGCGAAGCGGCCCCCGCCCAGATCCAGGATCACCCGCTGTTCCTGGCCGGTACGGATCAGCGCCTCCCGGGGGATGGAGAGCACCTCGTCCTTGGGACCGGCAAAGATAGTGACATCGGCGAACATATTGGGCTTCAACACCTCACCCGGGTTGGGGAAACGCAGCCGCACCCGCAGGGTTCGCGTCTGAGGTTCGAGGTTGGGATAGACATATTCCACCTTGCCCTCCCAGAGCCGCCCCGGCAGCGAGGCCAGCCGCACCTCCCCGGATTGGCCGGGTTTGACCCAGGCGGCCTGGTGCTCGAACACCTCGGCGATGATCCAGACCTCGGAGAGATCGGCGATGGCCACCGCCTCGGTGCCCAGTTCGAGGTACATACCCTCGGTGGCGTTGAGGATGGTGACTACCCCGTCGCGGTGGGCAAAGAAGCCGACCGTCTGACTGGCGGTTCCCCGGCGGCTCAGGGCCTCGATCTGCTCCCGGGAGACGCCCAGGGCGGCGAGGCGCTCGCTGGAGGCGGCGATCAGGCGTTCGTTGCCACCGGCCCGCGCTTGCAGGTATTCCTCCTGGGCCCGCACCAGGGTGGGGGAATAGAGATCGAAGAGGCGTTCGCCCCGTTTCACCCGCTGGCCGAGGGAACGCACATAGAGCCGCTCCACCCAACCCTCGGTGCGCACATGCACGTGCCCCAGGGTGAAGCTGTCGTATTCCACATAGCCCAGGGTGTCGATGCGCCGCCAGAGACGCCCTTTTTCCACGGCGGCGCTACGGAGGCCCAGGTTGTTCATCACCGTCGGTGAGATGAGCACACCGCCGCCCGGGCCAGCGTCGTAGACAGGCAGATAGTCCATGCCCATCTCGTCTTTCAGGGGATGATCAGAAACCACGTCCGGCTTGTGGGGGTGGCGGTAGAAGAGGATCTTGCGTTCCCCCGCCGTCGTTGGCGCCGGCTCCAGGGGACGACGAGGGACCAGGCTCATGCCGCAAATGGGGCAGGTGCCGGGGGCATCGCGCAGGATTTGCGGATGCATGGGACAGACATAGCCGGGTTCATGGTGTTCATGGGCGGGTTCCGGGGTATCACCCCCCTGTCCGGTTTGTGTCAGGGCCAGCCAAGCCTGGCGCCAGCGTTCCTGATCCGGACCCTGGGTTACCAGCCAGACGGCCGCCAGGGCCAGCGGAAGGCCAAGCAAGAATTTGAGGGATTTCATTGTTGTTCTCCGGCGAAATAGAGCAGGCGTGCCTGGGCCATGAGTTGTTCCACCTCGAGAGTCAACCCCTCGATGCGGGCGTCGAACAGGGCGACCCTGGCCTTGAGCAGGCTCTCGAAATCGGTGACCCCGCTCCGATAGGCGCTCAGGGCGGCGACGGCGTTGGCCTCGGCCTGGGGCAGCAGGCGTCCCTGATAGAGTCGGCGCCGCTCGCCGAGGCGGCTCCAGGTGGCGTAGGCCGATTCCAGCCCCCCCTGTAACTCTCGCAATTGGTCGTCCCGGTTGGCGTTCATCGCCGCCAGTTCCTGTTCCTTGGCGGCCAGCCGCCGATCCTGACGTTTGGCGGTGAAGATCGGTAACTCCACCTCCAGCATGGCGGTGAGCATAGCCGCACGGCTGGCGCCGTCCGGCTCCTTGCCGAAACGATCGCCGTAGGAGACCGAAGCCGACCAGGCGGGTTTGTATTCCTCCCGGGCCAGTTGTACCCCGAGCCGCTTTTCGGCGACATCCGCGTTCACCAGATTCAGCACCGAATGCCCGAGCAAGGCTTCCCGCAATTGTTCCAGGGCCGCCGGGATCGGTAGTCGGGGCAGGGACTCGGCCAGGGGTCGTCGAGCCGCGCCACCGATCCAACGCGCCAGTTCGGCCCTGGCCTTGTCCTCCCGAGCCGAGACCTGGATCAGCCGATCATCCAAGGCCGCCAGTTCGAGTTGCGCCTGCAACACCATCTGTTGATCCGTCCCGCCCAGGGCGTACTGAGCTGCGGTCACTTCGATGAGTTGTTGCAGCTCTTGGCGGTTTTTCGCCAACAGGTCAGCGGTCCGGATTTGGAGCGAGACATCCAGCCAGGCTTCCCGTACCGATCTACGAAGCAGGCGCTGGCGTTCTTCCCCACGGGCATCCTGACCGCTGGCGGCCACTTCCATCTGTTCCTGTTTGTAGCGGAGGGAATCGCCTCGTGGTAAGGCTTGGGTGAGGCCGAACTTCAACTGGCTCATGGGCTCGGCGGTCAGAGTGAAAGTATCGACGGGCAGGCTTTCCACCCCCAGACTGAGCATGGGATCCATCCACTGGCCCTCGGCGATCGCCTGTTCGCGTTTGGCCTGGGCGAGGTGTCGATACTCGGTGAGCCCGGGATCCTGGTCGAGCGCCAGGCGTTCGGCCTCCGCCAGACTGAGACCGGCGCCCAACGCCGGAGTACCGGGCAAGAGGCCGAGCCCGGCGATACAACAAGAGACGAAAATAGCGGCTTTCATGCAATGAAACTCCCGAAACCCTGATGGAGAAAAGCTGAGCCGGGACGTCGCGGGGGGGCGACGTCGGAAACCAGGCTAATTCAGCAGGGCGCGATAGCGCAGGGCGGGGTGTTCCTGGGGAGTCCAGGCAAAGCCTGGTGCCGCCCCTGACCGCGAATTCGGGATCCGAGTGGGAAGCAGGAACGTCGTCGCCGGGAGGACAAGGGAAACACCGAGATGGCTGTCAAGCGGCAGCCAGGCCTCGGCTTGGAGGGCATCAGCAAGCATGACCGGGCACAGGGGGGGGATCGCCTTTGTATGATGATCTCCACCTTGGTGTTCGCAGCAGGGGTGCTCACAATGAGACGCCGCCGTCTGGTCGAAGCCGCCACCCAGGCCGCAGGCGCCGAGATGGGTGTTGATCCACAGCATACCCCAGGCCAGCAGCAGGCCGGCGATGATATGGCGGGAATGACGTAAACGCTGGAACATACTGCTGATACTAGAAGGCGGCGGGCATTCTGGCTAGATCAGGAGCGGAGTCGGGTTGGCAATAAACGGAATCTTGATTGGAAGCTGTTTGGAAGCTGTTTGGAAAGTCTTGTTACAGCTTCCGCGCCTCGGGGCTGAGCTTGTTCCTGCGAACATTGTTCTTACCAAGAGAACAATACAGGATTTATTTCTTCATCTGTTGCAAATAAGAGAACGAAAATCGGGCCTTTCCGCTCGATGCCCGGGAGCCGGGACTTTCCAAACAGTTTCTGGAAAGCGTATGGCGGGTTAGCCTGGCCTAACCCGCCGAATCGAGAAGCCGGGTGGCGGCGCTTGGCGCCACGACAGCCGCCGACATGACGCCTCCTTGGCAAGCCAGCCGAGACTAGAGGCGCTCCACCCGTACCTTGATCACCGAACGTTCGTCCGCTTCGACCACGGTGAACCTATGGCCTTGCTCCTCCGCCATATCGCCCACCCGGGGGATGTGGCGCAGCCTGTTGATGAGGAAACCGCCGACGGTATGGGCCTCGCCCACCGGCAACTTGAGTTGCAGGATGTCGTTGATCTCCGAGATGGGGGTACGTCCGCCGACCAGGTGGCTATCCTCTCCTTCGTGCTCGACATAGACCCGGCGGGCCGGTTTGAACTCGTCGAAGTCATAGCCGACGTCGATCTCCCCCACCACCTCCTCGAAGATGTCCTCCATGGTCAGGATGCCGACGGCGGAGCCGAACTCGTCCACGACTATGGCCAGGTGATCGGGACGGGAGCGCAACTCGGGCAGGGCCTGATCCAGGCTCTGCTTGGGCGAGAGGTAGAGGGCGGGACGGATGAAATCCGTCACCGGACGCTCCTGGAGATCCGGGTCCATGAGGTCCCAGGTGGCCAGGGTGAGCACGCCCTTGACGTTGGTGATGTTGCCGCGATAGACCGGCAGCCGGTTGAAACCGTGCTGCCATACCAGCCGCATGGCCTCCTTCATGGGTCGGGTTTCGGAGATGCCGATGACCTCGGCCAGCGGGGTCATGGCCTCGCCCACCGTGGTGTCGGCGAAACGGATGATGCGCATGAGGCGGCGCTTGTTCAGGGCGCCGCTGCTGGAGCCGGTATCCGTGATATCCACCAGTACCCGCAGCTCGTCCTTGGTGATGAAACCGCTCTGGGTGGTGCTTTTGCCGCCGACCAGGCGGGCAGCCAGGCGGGCGATGCGGCTGAATACCAGGATCACGGGATAAAAGAGGATCGAAGCCGCGCGCAGGATGTAGATGATCTTGGTGACGACCACGTCGGCTTTCTGCTGCATGACGCTTTTGGGCACGATCTCGCCGAAGATGAGCAGGAAGGGGGTGAAGAACAACACCGAGACCAGGTCGCCGGAAGGCCCCAGCAGGTCGATGAAGATCAGGGTGCCCAGGGTGGTGATGGTGACCGTGGCGATATTGGTGCCCACCAATGTGGTGCCCAACATGATGTCCGGGGTGCGGAAGAGTTTCAGCACCATCCTGGCGCCAGAATTGCCCATCTTCGCCTCGTGCCGCAGCCGGATTTTGTCGGAATTGACCATGGCGATCTCGGAGCCGGAGAAAAATCCCTTCAGCACCAAAAAGAACAGGATAACCAAGAGTTCTACGAGTATGTCCATGCTGGTCTCCCTAGCGGTTGGTGGTTGCGGATTCGTGGCTGGATTCGGTGCCGCTCTCGGCCGGTTCGGCCGGCTGGTCGGCCTCGAACATATCGCTCTCCGCCGCCGGTTCGGCAACCTCGTCCGCGGTGACGGCCTTGGTGTCGGGAACGCTCTCCATGGGAATGGGCTCTTCCGGAGAGATCGCCTCGGCATCCGGGCTGTGGCCGCGGCTCACCCGCACCTGGGTGATGCGTAACCCGCTCACCGCCTTGACCATGATCTCGAAATCCGCGTAGTAGACCTTTTCGCCGACCCTGGGCAGGCGACCGAAGAGGCGGAAGGTCACCCCGCCGATGGTGGTCATGATGGGATCTTCGATATCGAAGTTGGTGAGGTTGTAGAAGTCCGCCAGCCGCATGTCGCCAGGGACGACATAGGTGTTGTCGTCCTCTTCCTTGTAATACTCCTGACCACGCATCTTGCCGGAGATCTCGCCGAAGATATAAGTCAGCACATCCTTGATGCTCAGGATACCCAGCACCTCGCCATACTCGCCGATGACCAGGGCGGCCCGGGTGTTGAAACGCTGGAAGTAGTCGAGCATCTCGTCCACCTTCTTGGTCGGGGGGACGAAATGGGCGGGTTTGAGAATGGCCCGCAGACTGATCTGGGAGGTATCCACCCCACCGCGAACGATCCGCAGCAGATCCTCGGAATGGAGAAAGCCGACGATATTGTTCTGGTGGCCTTCGCAGACCGGGATGCGGGGATGTTTGTAGGTACGGAAGAAGGTGATCACCTCGTCGATTTCGGTGTCGATATCGAGAAAGCGGATGCGGGTACTCGGCGTCATGATGCGAGAGACATCGGTCTCGGCGGATTCGAACAGCTTGTCGATCAGTACCCGCTCCGAGGCCTGGATCACTCCGGTTTCTTCGCTTTCGGCCATGAGAGTGCGCAGTTCGTCCGCCTTGAGGATGTTCTCCCGACTGGTCTGGACGCCGACCACGAGGGTAGTGACCCGGTCGGCCACCGCCCGCACCGCGGTGCGCAAGGGGGTGATGAAGAAAATCCATTTCGGCAGCAAACGCGCCGAGAGTTTGGTGGCGAATTTCACCGGGAAATTGACGGCGATGGTCTTGGGCGTGACCTCGCCGAACAGCAGCAACATGGGCACCATGACCACCACGTTGATCCAGCCGGCGTCCGCCTCGCCATAGAGGCTGACCAGGATGGAGGTCATGTTGGCGGCGGAGGCGACATTCACCAGCTCATTGCCGCAGAGGAGGGAGATGATGAGACGACGCGGTTCGTCGAGCAGGGCGTGGATGCTTTCCGAGAATGGATTGCGCGTGTTGCGCAGCTTTTGCAGATCGATCCGGCTCAGGGAGAAGAGCGCCGTTTCGGAACCGGAGAAAAAGGCCGACATGCTTAACAGCATGCATTGCAACATGACCCGGAGGATCAACTCCAGGTCCTGTGCCGTCAGCCCGAGCGCATCGATAAGAACTTTCGATTCTTCCATTTGGAGTGCCCCGCCTGCACAGTTGATTGAGTTGGAAAGAGTCGCCGATGAACGAAACGCCACGGATCCGCCGCGACGGCGTGGCGCCCCATGCCAAGGCCGGAAGCCTCCGCAAGTCGGCCAGACTATGCCGTTTGCGGCGCAAAAACAAGCAGTTGCGAAAAGGTTTTTGGGTCCGCGGAGGCCATCCGGGCAAGTTCCGGGCGCCTCTCGCGAAGCCTTTTCTTGCGATGCAGCAACAACTTGGGATGATCGGCTTGTCGGCCTCCGGAGAAAGGCGTGGCCAGGGTCGGAAACGGCTTCCGCGTGCTCGCCTCTCGGATCCGGTATGACGGCACATCTCTTTCTCACTGAAAGAACTTGCCCATCAGAACGACACATGGCGATGGACGCTCGGCGGCTCCGGGCAGAGACCGAAACCGGCTGGTTTTGTTCTTTTTTGGAGAACAATCAGTCAACAAAATCGGATATTGTTTCCTGATTAAGAACACAAAAGCGACTCAGTGACCCCATGCCCGGAACCGCCGCCGCATTCTGGTATTTCTCTTTCCGGCAATCGCCTAAGATGATCAGCCTCCAATTCATCAAGAGGCACCGCAGAGGATGACCCAAACCATACCCGGATCAGAGCTGGACATGGAGCTGGCGAGCGGTATCGCCGCCTTCGAGGCCAAGCATTTTTCCCGCGCCAGTCGCTATCTTTCGCCCCTCGCCGAGGCGGGTATAGTGGAGGCCCAATACCGCATGGCGATCATGGCGCAGAACGGTCTCGGCATGACCGCCAATCCCCTTTTGGCTTACGGCTACATGAAGGCGGCGGCGGAAAGCGGCTATGCCCTGGCCCAGCATGGTCTCGGCTTCATGTATCTCCAAGGCGAATGCACCGAGAAAAACCCCGCCAAGGCGGCGGAATGGTTTCGTCGGGCGGCGGAGCAGGGTCTGGCCGGTTCCCAGACCACCCTGGCGATGCTTTATGAGGAGGGCCG
>Ga0268298_10002853_pt1 | contig 18361 bp, 14 predicted proteins | sample WWTPWeurt_MetaG_FD_194462 | JGI IMG/M metagenome (GOLD analysis project Ga0268298, IMG submission 194462) | Activated sludge microbial communities from WWTP in Nijmegen, Gelderland, Netherland - WWTP Weurt | ecosystem: Engineered > WWTP > Aerobic digester > Activated sludge | place...
CGGAGATGGCGCCGACCCCCACGGCCTGGGCGGCCTGGTCGCCGCCGCCAGCCATCACCGGGGTACCGGGCTGCAGTCCGGCGGCCGCGGCTGCTTCGGCGGTCAGCCTGCCGGTGATTTCGGGCCCTTCATATAATTGGGGCAGCCAGGCCGGGGGGATGCCCAGCGCCGCCAGCACCTCGCCAGACCACTGGCGGGTTTTGATATCCATCAGAATGGTGCCGGCACCGTCGGCCTTGTCCATGCCGTATTCGCCGGTCAGTCCCAGTCGGACATAGTCTTTGGGCAGCAGGATGTGCCGGGCGCGTGCGTAGACTTCTGGCTCATTTTTGCGCACCCACAGGATTTTGGGCGCAGTGAAGCCGGTCAGGGCGTCGTTGCCGGTCAGCTGGATCAGACGCTCACGCCCGATCTGGGCGCGCATCCAATCGCATTCGGCCGCGGTGCGCTGGTCGTTCCACAGGATGGACGGGCGCAGCACCTGGCCGGCTTCATCTAATAGGACCAGTCCGTGCATCTGGCCGGTCAGCCCGATGCCCTGCACGGCGCTGCCCGGGATGCCGGCTTTGGCCAGCACGGCGCGCACACTGCTGAGTGTGCCCTGCCACCATAGGACGGGGTCCTGCTCGCTCCACAGGGGGTGGGGCGTTTCAAACCCATATTCCGTGCTGGCAACCGCTGTCACCTCGCCCTGCTGGTCGATCAGCAGGGCCTTGGTGGCGGTGGTGGAAACATCAATTCCGAGGAAATAGGCCGCCTGTGCCATTGGGGCCTCAGCGGGTGCCCAGCAGCAGGTCGATGGTCAGTTGATCCAGGCGTTCGTAGCCCAGACCGGGGGCGCCCAGGGCGGGGCGGTCGAAGGCCGCCGCTTTGAGGGCGGCCGCCTTGGCAGGCGAATAGGCGCCGGCGTAAGCCGCCATGCTGCCGTCATCGGCGTTGATCTCGGCCAGCAGGGCCTGGATCTCGGGGTCGGCGTTGAAGCGGACAGCCTTCTCTTTCAGGATCAGGTAGGTGCGCATGCAGCCGCGGGCAAAGTCTTTGACACCGGAGTAATCTTCGCTGCGGTAGGCGTGGGCGTCGAAATGGCGGCTGCCGGAATAGCCCACATCTTCCAGGAATTTCACCAGGTAGAAGGCGGCCTTGATATCGCGCGAACCAAAGCGCAGGTCCTGGTCGTAGCGGCCGGGGTACTGGTCGTTGAGGTCAATATGGAAGAGCTTGCCGGATTCCCAGGCCTGGGCCACGCCGTGCATGAAGTTGAGGCCCGCCATGTGTTCGTGGGCCACTTCGGGGTTGACGCCCACCATTTCGGGGTGGTCGAGGGTGGCGATGAAGGCCAGCATGTGGCCGGTGGTGGGGTTGTAGATATCGGCGCGCGGCTCGTTGGGCTTGGCTTCGAGGGCCAGCTTGAGATCGTACTTCTGGTCGAGCACATATTCGCACAGGAAGTTCATCGCCTCGCGGTTGCGCTTGATTGCATCGACGGCGCTCTTGCTGGAATCGGTTTCGGTGCCTTCGCGCCCGCCCCAGAAGACATAGATCTTTGCGCCCATCTCCACGCCCAGGTCGATGGCCTGCATGGTTTTCTGCAGGGCGTAAGCCCGGACTTTGGCGTTGTTGCTGGTGAAAGCGCCGTCTTTGAAGATCGGGTCGCCGAACAGGTTGGTGGTTGCCATGGGCACCACCAGGCCGGTTTGCTGCAGGGCGGCCTTGAATTCGCGGATGATCTGGTCGCGCTCGGCGGGGGTGGCGTCGATCGGCACCAGGTCGTTGTCGTGGAAGTTGACGCCGTAGGCGCCGACTTCTGCCAGCAGGTGGACCAGCTCGGCGGGTGATTTGGCAGGGCGCACCGGCCCGCCGAACGGGTCGCGGCCGGTGGAGCCAACGGTCCACAGACCGAAGGTGAATTTGTTTTCGGGTTTTGGGGTATAGTCTGACATGGGAATTCCTTTCTGATGGGTGAACCTTGGTTTGGGGCGCTAGACCAGCTCGATCTCGCGCAAGATATCATTCAATACGACGGCCACGGCGCCAAAGGCGCAGGTGTCCAGCCCCAGGGAGGAGAACTGGAGGCGCAGGTCTTTTTGGGCCGGCTGGAGGGCTTCGGAGGGCACCACCCGATCCAGGACCGGCTGCAAAATGGAGCGCGCCCGGCCCAGCGCCCCGCCGATCACGATCATTTCGGGGTTGAACAGATTGGCCAGGTCGGCGGCGCCGCGCCCCAGGTGCAGGGCTACTTCTTGCAGGGCCTGGACACAAACCGGGTCTCCCTGCAGGGCGGCCTCGATCACGGCGTCGAAGCTGACCTGGCTGCGGTCGGCGGGCAGGAGAGCCGAGACGGCCGACGTGCTGTCCAGGGCGGCCTGCACCCGGCGCAGCACGGCGCGCGGGCCAACCTGAGTCTCCCAGCAGCCGCGCCGGCCGCAGGCGCACAGCTCGCCCTGCGGGTCGCGCTGGATGTGGCCGACTTCGCCGGCAAACCCGTAGGCGCCGGGGAAGAGTTTGCCTTCCAGCAGCACCCCGGCCCCCAGGCCGACATCCGAATTGAGGTAGATCAGGTTTTCCACGCCCTGGGCCTGGCCAAAATAATATTCGCCCAGGGCCGCCAGGTTGGCTTCGTTTTCGATGTAGACCGGCAGACCGAAGCGCTGGTTCCAGATCTGGCGCAGGGGGACATCCCGCCAGCCGAGGTTGGGTGCAAAGACCACCAGCCCCTGGCGGGCGTTGACCAGCCCCGGCACACCCACCCCCAGCCCCAGCGGGCGCAGACCGAGTTGGCGGGAAACACCCAGCGCCTCAGCTGCCAGCCCTTCGGCCGCTGCCAGCACCTCGCTCTGCGCAGCGTTTGGTGGCGCGGTGATTTTTTTGCGCCAGACCGGCACCGCCGAAAAATCGGTCAGGATAAGGGAGAGAAAGCCGACCCCGATCTCCAGGCCGAGGATTGAGCCGCCGTCTGGTTTGAGGGTCAGGGCGATGCCGGGCCGCCCGATTTTCGAGTCCATTTGCTGGCCTTCGGCCACCAGGCCTTCGGCGATCAGGTAATTGATGATGTTGGTGATAGTGCTGCGGTTCAGCCCGGTGCGGGCGGCCAGGTCGGCGCGCGAGATCGGCGACCAGCGGCGCAGCAGGTCTAAGACGATGGATTTGTTGACTTTGCGGATGCTGGCCTGGCCAGCGGTGCGGGAGGGAGCCAATTGGGTCCGCCTTTTGTTTGTTGCATGGATGAACAAAGTGTATGGATATTATACACCAGATCGCAGTGTCGTTATAATGATATATGCACAGGATATGATTTTTTTGGTGTTCGCTGCGGGCGGCTGCCCGCAGCGAACACCAAAAAATCAACTTTCAACATACGACAGAGTGGAGAAAAGATTATATGCACAACCAAAACCCATGTCCTCAAATCCAGACCCTGGAGTGGCAGTTTAACCTGACCTGGCGTTTGGCCGCCTGGCATCTGCCAGCCCTGACCGATGACATGTGCGTGTGGGAGCCGGCCCCCGGAAGTTGGAATGTGCGCCTGTCTGCAGCCGGCGTCTGGACGCACGACTGGCAGGTGCCCGAGCCAGACCCTGCGCCGCCGACCACGATTGGTTGGTTGACCTGGCAAATGATCTGGTGGTGGTCGGGGCTGTTGGAAGCAGTTCACGGCCGGCCGGCGGCCCCTCAAGAGGCCGTTGAATGGCCGGGCAGCGCAAAGGCCACCGTTGAGCGGCTTGAGGCCTTATCCAAAGAGTGGGCAGAGTTTCTGAACGGCCTTACAGAGGCTGACCTGGAGCGACCGCTGGCCTATCCGTGGGCTGAACCGCGCCCGCTGCGAACTGCCATTGCCTGGGCGAACAGCGAACTGATGAAGAATGTGGCTGAGATTGGTGTGCTGCACCACCTTTATGAGGCGGTCAAAAAATAATTCGGTGATTATTGGGTGGCGCGCCACCTAATAATCACCCAAAACACGAGCAGCGGTCGGGGGGTATAATCAATCCGGGCTTTCTGCCCGGAGGTTTTCAATGCACTGGAATAAATTTACCTGGCTCTGTTTGACCTGGATTTTTGGCGCTGCTTTTCTCACGGCCTGTGCCCTGGAGAGATCGACCCAGCCTGCGCCGCTCGCTTTGAATACCCAAACCGAGACCAGCCCGGCACCAACAGACCCTGATTCGACGGCATCTTTCCAGCCCGCCACGCCGGAAGTGATGGACCCAACTGTCACAGAAACTGTGAGCCCTTATACCGCCGCCCTGCAAGCCCAGGCAGCCACCCGCACAGCGCAGGCTCTGATCCTATCACCCACACCTTCGCCCACCCATCCGCCAGAGTGGCCTGCCCGGCGCGGTTCGCAGGCACCCACTGCCAGTGAACCGATCAGCGCTGCCAACCTGGACCGACTGGAGCGGGCGGCTGTCTGGAATATGGGCCCGATGCGCTCGCTGGCCTATTCGCCAGATGGAAAGATTCTGGCGGTGGGTACCCTCAGCGGTGTTATCTTGTATGCACCTTCATCGTTGATGGAGGTTGGTTACCTGCGGGCGCGCCTGCCCGAAATACTGCAGTTGAATTTTTCGCAAGATGGTCAGAGGCTGGCAGCCGTGGAGGGTTTTCAGGGCGGTCAAATTCAAATTGAAGTTTACGATGTGCCTGGCCGGAAGTTACTTAAAACCTACCCGCCGGGTTTTAACAGTTTTGCTCCGGGGGATGCGGCCTCTTTCCCTGCAGCGCGCCAGTTTCCACCGCGTTTAGAAACCTGGGACGAACAGGCCGGGCTGCGGGCCAGTATACAAGGCGATACGATCAGCGTCACGTCCAGCAGCGGTGAAGTCAAAGCCAGTTTGACAGCCTATGACTGTACCAACCTGGCCCTCAGCCAGGATGGGGGGCTGATTGTCGCACTGTGCAGTGATGGTGTGCGCGCCTGGGATGTGGCTGGACAGAAGCTGCTGACGGTTTTGTCTGGCACACACTTTTTTCTATCCGCCGATGGCCAGACCCTGGTTGTTTTTAAAAAGGCTTCCAGATCAAGCGACAATTTGAACGCTGAATTGTGGCGTCTGGATGCTGACCGCACGGCGTTTGAAGGCCTGGGCCAGATCGATGGTGAATTTCTGCTGGATGATGGGTTTACTCCGGCGGGCGGTTTTATGCCGGATGGCAAAAGACTGATGCTTTTCCAGACGGTGGAGGGCGATCAGAATACCAATGCCAGGGTGGATTGGCTGATACTTAACCCGCAAAATGGATCCATACTCCAGACGCAAACCATCTACACCAGCCCCGGTTGGAGTGTGGGCCGTTTTCACCTGCAAACGATGTTGGCCGCCCCAGACGGTACAAGCGCGTCTGTGCTATACAAAGATTACCCGGGCGGCGGGGATAACGCCACCACCCTGGTGACGGCCAGTCTGGCCGGCGCTCGGGCCGTGTTCAAGACAATCACCTCTGGCGCTGGCGGACTGAGCGCCATCGGCTACATGCCGGATGGAAACCTGGCCGTCGTCGACGGTGCCTTGCAGATCCTGGACAGCGCCAGTGGGAAGGTTCTCACCCAAAAAGAGGCTGCGCCCAACGTGTGGGGAATGAAATTTTCTCCCATTTCGAGCTTGATTTCATTTGCCGCCAATCCGAACCTCACCATTAATCTCAACGATACTTATTTGCCCTTTCGCAAGGCTCTGGCGGCTTTCTCGCCCGATGGTCAATGGGTGGCATGGGGCTTGATGCCTGAGGTGATGCTCGCTGCCAATACCCCGCCATACGATCCAGTTATTACCTTCAAAGACATGGGCTTCCGGATGAATGATCTGGAATTTTCACCCGACTCCAGCCGCTTTGTAGTATCGGTTCAGATGCGCGAGCCAGATAATTTCTCGACCTTGAGCATTTACGCTGCAGACAGCGGCACTGAACAGCTGCGCTTTTTCGCGCAGGGTTACGCCAGCAATTTCCATTTCACCCCTGACAGCCAGTATCTGGTGGGGTTGGATTCGGATTGTACGCATGGGGCCGAGGCGGGCGGAATGTGCATTCCCATGCTGCGCATCTGGCAGGCCCAGGATGGGCAGGTTGTCGGCGATTTGCCCGCCAATGCCGTCTGGCGTTATGATCTGTCGCCCGATGGCAAACTGGCGGCGCTGATTCCGGGCAATGAACACCTGTTGTTTTATTCAATCCCTGAAGGTGCACTGCTGGCTGATTACTCCCTCGGTGTGTCTGGCATCAGTACCCTGGCCTTTTCTGCGGATGGAAGCCACCTGGCGGTTGGCCTGGCAGAAGGTACAATCGAAATCTTTGCGGTGCGGCCGGCTGAGGCACCATAAAAAAGAGGAACATTTCACCTCCTTTCTGCGTCTCAAGAATGTGAAAGTATGTACTATCTCGAAAAATGGGTAGAGTAGTGTAGTTTGTGCGGCCTTCGTCTACACAAAACACCCCGTACCCCATTTTTAGATGATGCAAAATCATGTACAATCAAAGAAAAGGAAGGCTGCTGTGAAAAATTTTACACTCTTCTGCACACTCCTCCTGGCGCTTGCATCCGGTCTGGCGGCCTGCAGCGGCGCCGCTCCGACTGCCTCTGCGACCGCCTCAGCAGCCATGCCACCCGTTTCGGCCGCTGTCACCCTGACCAGCCCGCCGCCCGCTGTGACAGCCACACCCACAGCCAGCAAAACGACGGCGCCGACTGCCACCAAAACTCCACGCATGCCCACGTCTACGCCGCGGGCCACCCCCACCCCCTGTGTCGACAAAGCCAAATTTATCAGCGAAACCGTACCGGATGACACCGTTTTCACCGGCGGAGATGTGTTTGACAAAACCTGGACGCTGGAAAACACAGGCACCTGCACCTGGGATGAGCGTTATCAGGTACGATTGGTACCCGATGCCGCCGGCCTGTATCTGCCCCTGGGCGGCAGCAGCCGCAAACTGCCCAATGTGGTTGCTCCGGGGGAGCAGGTTACCATCAAGCTGCAGCTGGCGGTGCCGCTCAATGCGGGCACATACCGGGCCGAACTGTACCTGGTGAACGCCAACGGGATCGATTTCGGCGTTGGCGCGTCCGGCAGCCACTCATTTTATGTGCAGATCGTTGCCCAGGCAAAACCGACCGCCGCAGCGGTGGTTAACACCCCGGTGCCGGGCTGCTACAAAGGCACCTACGTCAGCGAGACCGTGCCGGACAACTCCAAAATGTTTGCTGGCGAGATTTTTGGCAAGCAGTGGACGGTGCAAAATTCGGGCACCTGCGATTGGGTCAACATCCGCCTGCCCTGGTACAAAGACGGCGGGTTTGGTATGCCCCCAGGCGCACCCCGTTCGGGCAACCCGCAGGGCGAGGTGGCGGTGGGCGACCAGATCACCCTGGGCTGGCCGCTGATCGCCCCGCTTGAGCCGGGCACGTACCGGGCCGATTTCCTGCTGGCTGTGGGGGATGGCACGCAGTTTGGCGTGGGTAAAAAGGCCGATACCCCGCTGTATGTCCAGGTTCAGGTTGTGGATCTGCCGGTTCCGGAAGACGCCCTCAGCCTGTCTGGCATCTACGGCGAGCCGACCTTTCATGATACCTTTGAAGCGGGGAACGCCGCCTGGGCCATGGAGCCGGTGGCGGCTGACCTGGGCAAAATGACGGTTGCGGACGGCAAATTGAGCATGCAGGCTGTCAAAGGGGTTACCTATTGGTCGATGCGCGGCGCCATGCCAAAACCGCGCGGCCAGGCGCTGGAAGCTGTTTTCACCACGGATGCCTCCTGCCCGGATACCAACGCCTATGGTGTGATGACCAGCCTGAACGAAAGCCGCGGCCAGATGGCCGACGGCTATCTGTTCCGTTTCAACTGCAAGGGTGAATTCAGCATCGGATATGTGGATACCACCCGCTACCAGGGCGGGAATGGGCCGTATGTCCTGCTGCCCTACACCGCCAACCAGGCCATCCTTGCCGGCGGCGGTCAGACCAACCGGCTGGCGGTTGTGGCGGCCGGCGGCAAGATCAGCCTGTTTGCCAACGGCGCTCGAATCGCCTGGATCAATGGATCGAAGGTAACTACCTATAATGGGGCCGAGATCGCCACCCTGGACCTGGATTTCAGCCAGTTTGAATACTATCTGCTGCCGTACAACGATGCTGGTTATCCCGGACTGTTTATCGAAGCTCAGGAGAGCGATTTCAGTATGGTTGTGGATGAATTTAATTTTTGGAACCTGGACGGTTATGTAAAATGACCGCTTTACCACCCGATCTCTTCGCCCAGGCAGTGCGCCTGGGGCCGCTGGTTTCGATCGACCTGATCACCCTTAACCGATTTGACCAGGTATTGCTGGGCCTGCGCAGCAACCGACCAGCCCAAAATACCTGGTTTGTGCCGGGCGGGCGCGTGCACAAAGACGAACGCCTGGCAGATGCCATCCAGCGTATCAGCCAGGCCGAGCTGGGCCGGACCTTTGGGATGGACCAGGCGCTGTTCAAAGGGGTGTACGAGCACCTCTATCCGGATAATTTCAGCGGCGACCCGGGCTTTGGCACCCATTACATGGTCCTGGCATACACCCTGCCCTTTGATGCCCAGTTGGATCGCCTGCCGGCTGCCCAGCACGGCACATTCCGCTGGTTCGGCATCGATGAACTGCTGGAGCACCTGCAGGTGCATGAAAATACGAAAACTTATTTTCGCTGATTGGCTGGATGGCCCTCAAGGCAGCGGAGTTCCGGCAAGGGCGATCAGGGGCGGTCCGTTGGTTTTTAGACGCTCCATAATATGTGCTTCTGCCTTTGGCCCATCCATATCTGGCTGATAGGCTTTGTCGCGAATATCGGCCGGGAACAGCGCCTCAATATCCACACCATAATATGTGCCATCGCGTGGGATCGTCACCTTTTCAATCGACCCATTTTCAGCCAGATAAATAACCGCCGGCCCAAAAGCGGCGGACCCAATTGGCGCTCGAACTTTGCACAAGGTGAAGACATACACTTCGCGAGCGGCCACACCCAATATCTCCCATTCACATAAACCCTCACTGGGCAGAATTGCTTGTGATAGAGCCTGTTCATATAAAACCCAGCGCGGAACACTCGTCGGCGTTGGTTCGGGGATTGGCGCCGGATTGCCTGAACCTGGCAGGATGATGATTTCTCCTGCCTCGGCCGACACCGGATATCGTTCAAGGATCAAACCCACAAACAGCACCTCCACCTGTTGGCCGAGGGCAATCTGGCCGGCTGAGGCCGGGGTGTAGCCATTCTCCGCCAGCAAGAAAATTCGGGTGTTATCGGTGATGCGCACAGAGGCCCGATCATACCTGGTCTCAGCAGTCAGAGCGCCTTCCACTTCGATGGCGCTGACCCGATCACCCGTCTGGGAAATCCCCATAACCTCGCCGCGCACGTCGGGGGTTGCTGAGTGGCCGGTAAGCGACCGAACCACCCCGGCGGTTGGCGCTGGCGTCTGCCCGCAGCCGGAGAGAACTGCGGCCAAAAGCACGGCCAGGCCGATAAGTTTTATAAATTTAAACTGGAGTTTTCCTGGTTGCATATCTTTTCTCAAGCCATCTCAAAGCCGGGGTTTGGGGTGTTTGCTGCAGGCTTCTGCCTGCAGCAAACACCCCAAAATCAACTTACAACGATGCTGGTGACATGGTTTTCGGACTTTACGAAAACCATGGATCTTTTCTTTGCGTTTCTTGCAAGTGTATATTATCATTGATCATACGATTTGATTCGGGAGGAACGCATGGACTATCGCGATTTTGGACGGACGGGCTGGAAAGTCTCCAGCATCAGCTTTGGGGCCTGGGCGATTGGCGGCACATGGGGGCCGGTGGATGATGACACCTCCCTGGCGGCTCTGCACCACGCCCTGGACCGGGGGGTAAACTTCTTTGACACCGCCGATGTGTATGGCGACGGGCGCAGTGAGCGCCTGATGGCCAAACTGCGCAAGGCGCGTAAAGATGCGCCCTTTTATGTGGTTACCAAAGCCGGGCGGCGGCTGAGCCCGCACACGGCTGACGGTTACAACCGCCAGAACCTGACTGCCTTTATCGAGCGCAGCCTGCTGAACCTGGAAACCGACTGCCTGGATCTGGTGCAGCTCCACTGCCCGCCAACCGAGGTGTATTACCGCCCCGAAGTCTTCGGCATTTTGGACGACCTGAAGCAGCAGGGCAAGATCCAGCATTACGGCATTTCGGTGGAGAAGGTGGAAGAAGCCCTCAAGGGGATTGAGTACCCCGGCGTGCAGTCTGTCCAGATTATCTTCAATATCTTTCGCCAGCGCCCGGCCGAGCTGTTTTTCGGCGAAGCCCAGCGGCGCAAGGTGGGTATCCTGGCGCGCGTGCCCCTGGCCTCGGGGCTGCTGACCGGCAAACTGAGCAAGGCTTCGACCTTTGACGCAGACGACCACCGTCTGTTCAACCGGCAGGGTGAGGCGTTTGACCGCGGCGAGACGTTCTCCGGGGTGGACTACGAAACCGGCCTGCAGGCTGTTGAGGAACTGCGGGCGCTGCTGCCGGCGGGTGTCAGCATGGCTCAATTTGCCCTGCGCTGGATTTTGATGTTCCCGGCGGTGAGCTGCGCCATCCCCGGCGCCAAGACACCCCAGCAAGCCGAGGATAATATTCTGGCCGCCGGTCTGCCGCCGCTTTCGGCGGAGACGATGCAAAAAGTGGCCGAGCTGTACAACCAGCGCATCCGACCGCTGGTTCACCACTACTGGTAATCGGCCATGCTGGCACGGGTTCACTCATGCGCTGTGATTGGCCTGGAAGGGGTGGTGGTATCGGTGGAAGTCGATACGGCCGATGGGCTGCCGGGGATTTCGATTGTCGGGCTGCCGGATGCGGCTGTGCAGGAAAGCCGGGAGCGGGTGCAGGCCGCGGTAAAGAACACCGGGCTGCCCTTTCCGCGCAAGCGGATCATCGTCAACCTGGCGCCGGCTTCGGTGCGCAAAGAGGGCCCGGCCTATGACCTGCCGATTGCCCTGGGGGTGTTGATGATGTCGGGCCTGCTGCCGACCAACGCCGCCGACGGGGCCCTGGTGGTGGGTGAACTCTCGCTGGATGGCAGTGTGCGCCATGCCCGGGGCGTGCTGCCGATGGCGGCGGTGGCCCGGGCCGAAGGCTTTAAGCGTCTGTTTGTGCCCCAGAGTGATGCGGCCGAGGCCGCCCTGATCCCCGACCTGGAAGTGACCCCGATTGCCTCGCTGTTGGATCTCTACAACCATCTGACGGGCCGGCAGCCGATCGCCCCGCAGGCTGTCCTGACCCCCGAACAGCTCCCGGCGGTGCCGCCGACTGACTTCCAGGAGATCAAGGGCCAGGAGCATGTCAAGCGCGCCCTGGAAGTGGCGGCGGCTGGCAACCATAATGTGCTGCTCATCGGCCCGCCAGGCTCGGGCAAGACCCTGCTGGCGCGGGCTCTGCCGGGCATTCTGCCGGCTATGAGCATTGACGAAGCGCTGGACGTGACCCGGGTTTACTCGGTGGCCGACCAGCTACCGCCGGACATCCCCCTGATGCGCACCCGGCCTTTTCGCTCCCCTCATCACACCATCAGCCATGCCGGCCTGGTGGGCGGCGGCAATTGGCCGCACCCTGGCGAAATCTCGCTGGCGCACCGCGGTGTGCTCTTTTTGGACGAGCTGCCCGAATTTGGCCCACGCGTCCTGGAAGTGATGCGCCAGCCGATTGAGGATAAGCAGGTCACGATTTCACGCGCCCAGGGCGCCCTGACTTTCCCGGCTAATTTTATGATGGTGGCCGCCATGAACCCATGCCCTTGCGGCTACTACTCTTCACCCACCAAACCGTGCACCTGTTCAAGCGGCATGGTCACGAAATACCAGAAACGGATCTCCGGCCCGCTTTTGGACCGAATTGACATCCACATCGAAGTCCCGGCGGTGGATTACGAAAAGCTCAACGAGCGCCGCCTGGGCGAGACCTCGGCGGCAATCCGCCAGCGGGTGGAAAAGGCCCGCCAGACCCAGCGCCAGCGCTTTGCGGGGGAGAAAATTGCCGACGGCGAGGTTTCCCCTGTGACCTGCAACGCCGACATGCGTCCAGCCGAGGTGCGCAAATACTGCGAGCTGGACGACACTGGGCGGAGCTTGATGAAAACGGCGATGAATCAACTGCAGTTATCGGCGCGGGCTTACCACCGGGTACTCAAATTGTCTCGAACGATTGCCGACCTGGCGGGGAGCAGTGTCATCGGGCCGTCCCATTTGGCGGAGGCGCTGCAGTACAGGCCGAGAATGAGCGAGGGGTAGAGAAATGCAGAACTATCAAGAAAATCAGTTGGCTCTTACGCAGAATCTCCTGCGAAGAATGCAGAGCGCTTAACGAATTTCTTCGCCTAGGTTTTTGTCCTCCTATTTTAGTCTGCCTAATTCTAATATGCGGAGTAAGCCATGATGCATTTGCATTGTGACGATGCAAAAAATCATGTCCCAGATTCAATCTGCAAGGTCTCACTCAGCACCTCAATATTCACCATATATATTGGGAAGAAAACGAATCGGTTTGTGAAAAATGTCATATAATAATTCCACAATAAGCTTTACAATCTGATTGCAGCGACAACCAACAATCACGTGTAATCGTTTTAGTTATCTTTGAAGAGGCGATCGCAGCAAATAAAGACTCGTAAACGTAATAATGGGGCATTGGAAATATATCTTTAATCTCACCCTCGAAGAAGAAAAGGCATAAGAAGTGATGAGCAAACAAACCTGGGTCAAAAGTTATTTTACCTTTCTAGTGGTTATTGTATTCATAGTCATTTGGAAAAGCAGTTCAGCATCATCGGAAAGTCCGCTTGAGTTTCCAAAAGACAGATTAACGGACACCTTGTATGTGACCTCACACCGTGCTCCTGAATATCTGCTGGAAGAAACCCTGTCCATTCCAGCCCAGGATATTTTTGCTCCTGAAATAAATGGTGACATTAAGACTCATTTTGCCTCGTATCGCGATAATAATTTTGAGATTTACCGCTATGGAGCTGGCACTGACACTCGCCTGACCAACCACACAAGTTCTGATACGATGCCGCGCGCAGATTCAACCGGCACGCACATCGCCTTTGTCTCAAATCGCTCTGGCAAACAGGAGATCTTCCTGATGGATCAGAACGGTTCCAACATCGTTCAGTTGACAGCCAATACGCAGGGTGATAACACTGCTCCCACCTGGTCTCCGGATGGTACCAGACTTGCCTTCCAATCCAATCGGGATGGTCAGTGGGAAATCTATACTATGAATGTAGACGGCTCAAATCAGACCCGCCTGACTTTCGATGCAGAATATGACGCCGAACCTGCCTGGGAACCTGATGGGCGAAGAATTGCATTTGTCTCCCGGCGCACAGGTGGATATCGGATCTATGTGATGACAACCGACGGCGGCAACCTAGTTCAGCTTTCCAATCAGGCTTACAGCGCCAACCCCACCTGGCGCTCCAACAGCGATATGATTGCGTATGACGCAGACAACGACGGCGACGGTTGGCAGGAATTGATGGTGATGAACGCAGATGGCAGTAATCAGCACCAGTTATACAAGGCAGCAACCAATACAGCAGGCTATTATCCTGAGGTTTGGGCTGGAAGCTGGGCTATGTCGGGGAATGCAATTTATATCACCCAGATCACATGGATTCTATACGAAAATAACTGGTACTGGACCACAGCCGCCATTTTGTATATCAACCCAAACACCAGTTATGTAAATTCAATGTTTTTGCCTACAAATAGGGAGTTTTATCCAGACAATATTACCCTTGACAACCAGGTCATGAGCGGCCAGCTTGACCCGCTGCCTGCATTTTCGCCAGCCAATTTCAATTTATATACCGAGGCCAACATTTTAAATACACCGTACGTGCCCAAGGTGGAACTTCAGTACAGGGATGGTTTGGATGGAACCTGGACGTATTTGGCGACCAATTACGCCCGATATAATATTCCGTTCCATGGTACGGGCGGGCATACATATTATTTTCGCATGCGCTGCTATGATGATCTTGGAAAATACAGTCCGTGGCCAGATACTTACGACCAGGTAACGACCATCGAAAACCTACCGCCTTCCTCATATCTTGACCCGCTGCCCAACACGTTAGTTGACGACACGCTCATCAGTTGGAATGGTGTGGACCAAGGCGGCTCCGGGGTGAAGGATTTTGACATTCAGATTCGTGACAATACGATGGGTGGAAATTGGGTAGACTGGCTCACCGCGACGGCCGTTACCAGCAGCCGGTTCGGCGGGGTAGGCATTCTCGGACACAACTACTCGATGCGCGTCCGGGCTACAGACAAAGGCGATGTGGTTGAAGCCTGGCCATTAGATTCAGAAATAATTTCATTCAACCTGGTAGGCTGGCAGATCCAGGGACACATGGAAAACAGTACCGGGCAGTCAGTGGGAAGTGCTCAAATTCTCGGGCTGCCCAACGCTTCCATGACTGTCTCTGATATTCAGTCTGGGCAGATCAAGGCATTCAGCTTCGAACCCTCGCAGGTTTATACACTCACCGCCAGCAAGGCAGGCTACGGCCAGCTGCCGCCCACCAGGTTTGCGGGCAAACTGCAAGGGCCTGAATTGTTTGTCCTGCCGCCTGCCGTGAATCTGATCCAGGATGGCGGGTTCGAGTCTGGAAACCTGTCTACGGCCTGGCAGATAAGTTCAGAAATTTCGAACACCAGCGGCGTTTCAACAAACCGTCACTCGGGTCAATATGCCGCCCATCTCGGGGCGCTGATAAATTCTGTATCGACCATCACGGTGGCAAACAATGCCCCTAACCAGGTTGAGCTGGATGTGGATGCCGTAGCCGACGCTAAAGGCAATATTCATGCGGTTTGGGTTGATTCCCAAATCCTTCTGCACTACGCCAAAAAGGATCCCCAACTTGGCTGGGTGGACGAGCACATCCTCGGTACACCGAACAATTTTCGCCAGATTTTGGTCGATTCAACCGGCCGCGTCTGTATCCTGCAAACAAACCACAGCTATTCGTCTTCCCCGCTCATCACTTGTCAGGACGCAAATGGTGCCTGGAAAAATACAAACTTGCTCTGGGAATCACAGGCGGAAATTATCGCGGCTGAATTCGGCTCGAATGACATTCTAAGGGTGGTCTTGCATCAGGCTGACTACCTCAGCAACAAACTGCTCTATCTCGAAGTTGCCAAAGACGGCAGCATCAGCACGCCTGTAGAAATCACTCAATTTGTTGAACCAGGTTACAGGTTAAATATTAATGCTTCGATCCAAAAAAATGGGCGGATCTATGTCTTCTGGTTTTTTGAAGATTTGAATAGAGAATTTTCTCTGTTCTTTGCTGAACGTGGTACTAATGGACAATGGACATCACCTGTTCAGCTGCCTTACAGCGGCGAAGAGGTAGGCGCTGCAATAACCGGTGATGAGGCAGGCAGCATCCATATGGTCTGGGAACAGATCCTGAATGGTTCGCCCAGAATTGTTTACCTGGGCAGAGATAAGAATGGAAAGTGGACTTCGATTTACACCCTGGGTCCTGGTAATACCTGGCCGTACACATTCACTTCTCCGTCGATGCTGCTGGATACAGAGGGCAATTTACATGTAGCCTTGGTAATGGATGATATGGTTACATATTTATGGCGTTCCAGCCAGGGCGGTTGGAATCCGGTGGAGTACCCAACGCCAGTCGCGCAAAGTTCACAATATGCTTTTCCTTCATTAGACGTCGATTCCAATCGCAACATCCATCTTTCCTGGATGGCCGGGTTGGATTATGACTATCTCGATATTTATTATGCTGTCAGACGCCAGGGCATGGGTTGGGGTGAGGCGATTAATGTCACCAATGTGAATAAAGGTCTAAAATACTCGAACCTTGTATTAGATAAGCAGGGCTATCCCCATTTTTTGTGGAAAGCGTACGAGGTCGCTGACATCCACGAAAGTGGCCCATCGCTTGCTGCACAGTCAGGGATATCTTCCATCTCTCAATCCATCACTCTGCCGATTTCGATGACCACACCCATTCTATCTTTCCTGTACCAGTTTAGCGGATCAGCCCAGTTTGGAGATGCCCTCTATTCGGTTGCGGTTGATGATGCGATCACAAATACCGTCATTTTCACCAGTTCTACAGGAACCCAGGGATGGGAACATTCGAAACTTGACCTTTCCGTCTGGGCGGGTAAGACAATCACCGTGACCTTTGCGCTTGCACAACAGCCGGGGTTCTCGTCTGCCTGGGTGGATTTGGACGAAGTCAGCGTTGGCTCAAGCGAAGCAGATCTTTATGTGCAGGCATTGAACAACAGTCAGATCGCCCTGCCCGGTGGGTTCATGAATTATGTTCTGGATCTCGGTAATCTTGGTTGGACCGATTCAGTTTCCACGACTCTCAAGATCACTTTATCAAATGGCCTGATATTTTACAGCGCCAGCATAACCCCAACCCAAATTTTGGCACTGGGCAGTCGGGTGGTATGGGATCTGGGCAGCCTGACCCATACCGGCGGCGCGCAGCAAATCACGATCAAAGCAATCATCCCGCCGGGAACGAAGCTGGGCAGTTGGGTATTTGCCGATATCAACATAACCAGCAAAACACCTGAGATTGAAATTCAGAATAATTCCCTCCATATTCAGGGATTTGTCGGTCATGCACTATACCTTCCGGTACTCGCACGCCGATGAAGTGAGGGAGGAGAAAGAATTGCTTTCCGAAATAACCCGAAGTGAGCGATTATTTCAGTGCAAAATTAGCACTAAATTGGACCGGCGATGGGCGTTACATTTCCTCCACAGCATAGGCAGAGGATTGTCACACAAAAGATTTTTGATTGATAATAATCGCGCAAAGGCCTGGCAGATTGGCAAACACGAGTTGCTGACAGTTGGGTGATGGATCACAAATGAGATATTTATCAGGATGTTGCCGGCTATCCTCCTTTAATGCCCGCTGGATTGATGTCAAAGATGAGCGAAGGGTGATAAGAAGAATCCATCTACGGCTTGTTGTTCGCTTTTTATTTTGTTCATACTGAGCGGATGCAGCTCGGTCTGGCAGCAGCCCGTACCGGATGGTGAAATTGTCTACGTGGGAGAGTATAGCCCTAAAAAAGCTATCCGAATGATAGGGTTTGTCATGCCGGATGGCAGTAATAGGCAGCTTCTAGACACTAACATAGGATTCGAACAACCTTCATGGTCAAAAGATGAGCGATTTTTGTATGGATTATCCGAAGGTCCTGGTTTAGGCGCTGGTTATCCAGCTTATTGGGATACCCAGGAAGGGCAGTTTGGAATTTGTAAGCGTAATCTGCCTTATTTCACACAAATTCAGGGGGCTGATAACCCAGATAATCCATACGAAGTTATTGTTCAAGATGTGTGGTTGATAATCACGATAGATATCTCTAAATGCAAGGTGCTGACTACGTTGATAGACTACTCTGATCAACCAGGTCAGTTGGAGATAGTCGGTTTTTCATATAATTCAGCCACACAAGAATTGGTTTATGGTCTGGTTGTAGAGCCTTATACACAGAACCGAGGATACAGGTTGATGTATCAGAACATGAAATCAAGGTCCCAAATGCAACTGGCAGAGGGGATCAATCCATCCTGGTCGCCTGATGGAAATCAGGCTGCGTATATTGGTCTGAATGGACTATATGTTTACTCATTTGCTGATGCTGTGTCTAGAGTACTTGTCCAAAATCCTTTCTTTTTACCATGGGAATCAGGAAGCCCAGCGATGTTCATCACAGTACCATCCTGGTCTCCGGACGGCGAATGGCTTGTTTATCATCGCTGCAACAACTTTAGTTTTTGTCAGCCAGAGGAGGCAAAAATCTACAAAGTCAATATTAAAAGCTTGCAAGAAGAAATCGTATTGACTGGTGGACAATTTCCAAACTGGCGGCCATAGTTGTATATCCGGCTGCTGAGCACCACGCGCCGCGGAGCGACAGTCTCCATGATTTACGACCTCTCCGGGCGCAAGACCCAGATGAACGACCCCGATCTCGGGGTGTGGAGCTACGCCTACAATGCCCTGGGCAGTCTGACCAGCCAGGATGACGCCAAAAGCCAGCGCACCTGCCTGTACTACGACATCCTCAACCGGCCAACCGGCAAGTATTACACCAACACTTCAACGTTCTGGCCGAGCAGCCCAACCCTGGCAGTATCCTACCTGTATGACGGCCTGCAGCAGATTGATACATTTGATGTGTTTTGTAAAATAAAAACCGACCACCTTGACTGAAAATTAATAATGAAAAACCGACCACTGAGGCTCAAACTCCGGGTACCATAACAGGCCTGGAGGCTAAAGGAGATGAGAACAGTG
>Ga0268298_10002854_pt1 | contig 18349 bp, 12 predicted proteins | sample WWTPWeurt_MetaG_FD_194462 | JGI IMG/M metagenome (GOLD analysis project Ga0268298, IMG submission 194462) | Activated sludge microbial communities from WWTP in Nijmegen, Gelderland, Netherland - WWTP Weurt | ecosystem: Engineered > WWTP > Aerobic digester > Activated sludge | place...
AAAAATCTCTTTTGTCAACCTGCGAATGAAAGTATTGCAAAACCTGATTTTGATTTGTCTGGATGTTTGAATAAAAAAGATCAAGAAGATTTATACGAATTTGTATCTAATAAAAAACTGATTAGCTTAGCAGAGGTTTTTATAGAATATGGCTCCTTTGAAAAAGATAAGAAGATTTATTTCCAAACTGATACAAACCGTTATGAGGAAAAAGTTTCTGATATTAAACACAAGGAAATAAAGAAGGGCGATCCATTTGCGGTGATAATCAATAAAGTGCATATTGGTCGCTATAATGGGGAAGTATTTTCAAGTCGTCCTATGTGTCGATTTTGGTGCGATACAGGAGAAGTAGCTGTTGTATTGACAGTAGATGATGCAAAAGAAGAACCAAAGGATTATTTTGTTGGCTACTCTCCAGATATTGGAACACAAACTGATCTTCCTTTCAATGATCTTTTAGCCTATGCCTCCGCTTCGTTGAGTGCTGACACGATTCGATTAAAACTAACCGTTATTGATTTGGATGAATTTGGAGGAGGTGATAGCAAGTTTGTTCAGTATTTGCAAGAACTTGCACCGAAGGTAAATCAGACGCTTCCGCAATTCTCTCCTATTTCGGATGCACTACTTTCAGTTGGTACATATCTAATAAAAGAAGGACAAAAAGAAGATCGGATTTTGGAACTTGAATTTCAATTGTATGATCTACCTTCAGAAATAAATCCTGCCTCAACGTTGATTGGAATTCCGATTATCAAAGAATCCAATTTTGCAATTATACGAACTGATGATAGTAAGGAATGGGAAAATATTAATTCAAAAAATAACTTTCTGTTTAACCAGAATCTGGATTTGTTTATTAAAGATAATAAAGACCAAGATAACAAACAAGGAAATTTAATTCCTCTAATAGATTTACCTTATATTTCCGTGACAATGACCAAGAGTTTGAAAAATTTAGACTCAAATACTGCTGCTCAATTTTCTGCCCATGTAGTTACTGCTATGAAAAAAGCCATGAAAGTAGATGCTAATAGTGCAAATGCAGTTCAGGAATTCTTTTCAAGTGCAATAACCTCTGGTGCAGAATACCATCGAAAAAAAATGGAATCCCAAAAAAAAGATAAAACTACTGTTCTCAATCTGATTCGATACTATACAGATTTTTCAAAAACAATGGATAAAGCAGAGAAAGCTAGAATTTATCAACTTCTCAGTGAGAGTATATGTTCTCAGTCAAGTTTTTCAATAAAAGAATTTATTAACCCAACAGAAGAACTTCTGCTTAAAATATATACATCCAAACTCCAATTCAAAGATGATTGCAATGAATCCAACAAAACAGGAAATAATAAAGATTTGCCTACAACAGTTGCGGCAAATTCTAAGAATCCACAAAACGATGAATCCAGTAAAATATATTCTGGCTGGCTAATTAGTGAATCCGGCGATACAATCAAAGAAATTCTTACCGTGTATCTAGATCATACAACTTTTAATAAAAACGACTATACTTTGACAGAAGTTGGAAAGGTGCAACTCGATAAATCTATTTCATTCTTAAAAAAAAGTAAGGAGTTAGGTGTAGCAGTGATTGGGCAAGTTAGTCCCGAAGGAGGATTACCTCTAAATCAAACGCTGGCACAAAATAGAGCAAAGGCAGTAAAATTCTATTTTAAATACAAAGAAGTAACAAATGATATAGATCCACTGATTGCCTGCGGGAAAAAATTCACGGACGATATGTGCTGGAAAGATACACTCAAGACTCTACCAATAGAATGCTGTCGCAGAGTAACATTGATTTTCTATAATAAAAATGATCTAAAACAAAAAGAAGAAATTATATCTTCCTATCTCAAGGATAAAAACTGTAGCTGTGAACTCGTGAAAGAGGAAAAAACAAAATGACACAATGTAGAGGATTATTCTTGTTTGCCGTCTTTTTCATTCCCATAAGTTGTATGACTTTCACACGAGTAGATGAATTTGAAAGTTTTTCAGATTGGTATTGGGGTAGAGCTGGTATCGATGGAACAATTAAAGATAACAGAGGGGATAAACGAGAATGGTATTCTCTTTTTCTACATTTTCGATTGCCCGAACTTATTATCAATACTCAGTATGGTATCCATTATCCGCCAGGGGAAGCTAAGGACAAATATCTTATAGATGCAGGAGTTGTTGAATTGATTTTTCCTTATCGAGAATGGTTTGAGAAATCTATTTCGACAGAAGATAAATTCTATTTTACTCTTACCAATCCGATTATTACTCTTCCTGAGCGTCTATTCGGTATACTACTCCGTTTCCCTGTCTATCTAGCTCATGATGCATTAAAAACCGTGGCTACACCATTTGTTGGAATTGGATTCGCGATTGATCACTTTAATAATAAGCAACCAGAGACATCCAATTCCGCACAAAATAAAAAGGGAGAAACACAATGAAAACAAAACTATACTGCAGTCTATTACTACTATCGCTAGCAAATTGCTCAACGACCATAAAGTTCATGAATGCAAAAGCACATGAAAAAATGGAAGATAATGAGTCATTGAGTGGTGATGTATTGAAGATTTCTTACTATGCACTATCTGACTTCCTTGGAAAGTCAGATCAAAACAATAAAGCATTTAAAAAAGCTTATTTTAATAACGATGAAAAGGACAAAAATATTTTTGCACTTGCGTTAGGCGATTCTTGGTTTAGCTATCCTCGTTTAAATGATACAATTGATTATTTACAAAATATCGAGTGGTGTAATATAAGAATAATTTATCCTAAAAGCAATAAAGAAAAGCTAGAAACTACTATCAAATTCCAAGAGGAGTTTGGTTCTAAAAAGAAAGAATGTAGTATATTAGTTATAAAATTGTCAAATAAATGGACAGCTTTGGGTTATAACGATAATGGCATTATTATGGAGATAGAATTAGACTCCAATCAAGCTATTGTAAGTGAGTTAAATAAAGAAGATATAAAGAGAGACAATCTTAAAATCATAAAATTATTGCCGCAGGAAATAAATCATACTACACAAAAATTATTTGTCTACACAACAGCAGTTTTTGGAAAAGAAATGAATCAAATTCTGCATGAAAAAGACTTTAAAAGAGTAGTTGAAAAATATAAAAAAATAAATGCCGTCCTCATTAGTGCTGGTGGGAATGATATATTAGACGCAACTGTTCTAGATGACTTGATTCTAAACACGAATAATACTTCAAATAAAATAGAAGATTATATTAACAAGGAATATTTAAATTCGAGATTAAATATACTAAAGCATAGTATAGAAAGTATCGCATTGACTTTGCAGAAAAAAGGAATTCCCATTTTTATACATGGTTACCTTTCTCCGAAAATCGATGAAAACAATTCCCAATGCAAGAAAAGATTTGTAGATATGTGTGAATGGATTCGACCTGAATTAGTTAAAAAAGATGTAAATCAAACAGAAACACAACAATTAATAATAGATTACTTAATCAATCAGTACAATCTAGTGCTAAAAAATTTCGCTAATGACTATAATAAAAAACAAAAAAAAGAACTGATAGTTTATATAAATTTAAAAGAGAAATTATTACAAAATAACATTAATCCTTATATGAACCAATGGACTGATGAAATCCATCCAAACGAAAAACTATTTGGAAAAATAGCAGATATCTTAGCCGTCGAAATCGCAACAAAAAGTAAAGGGAGAAAATAAAAAAATGAAAACTAAATTACCATTAAAGATAACAACCATTTTCCTCTGTTCAATATTATTATTTTGTGCCTATCAAAGGAAAACAACGTATAAAAAACCTGACCTTTCAGAAGTTGTAAGACTCAGAAATAATCCTGTTTGTGATACAAGGATATACGAACAAAAGAAACAAAATAAAATGTCATATATATTTTTTGGAAAATATGTACCGTCATGGGCATCCGGAGGGCAAGAAACAGAGATGGGTCTTAAGTTTAGTTGTAGTTATATTGGGACAAGTGGTGATTATGATATTAAAAAAATTACAAATTTTGTCAGAGACAATTACCCAAGTAAATTTATTAAGCCAGATGATGAAGGACCCAGACCAGGAAGAATTTCATCTAAAGAAAAAATACCGAGCAGGGATGCTATGTCTTCTCTTGAAGAAGATATTTTAAATAATTGTAATCCTACTAATTGTGAGGTGATAGCTATTTTGACTCCAAATAAAAGTTATAAAGAAAGTCCAAGTAATCCAGAGCAAATACGATTGGGAAGCCTTTACTGGGATTCAAGACCTTATGTATTTCAAAATGATGATCTTAGTTGGTTTAGAGCATTTGGATACTGCAAGAAAGAGGGCAAAAGGTTGCCTTCTTTAGATGAATTCAAAAACTATGGGGAAGAACTACTTATAGAGTTGAGTTATGATGATGAAGAGTCTTTAAAAGAATTTATTTTGTCAGAACTTCGGAGGTTGCCTTGGTTGAAAGAAAATGAAAATCTACTTAGATACCGAAATAAAAATCCATACCATGTTTTTTGGACATCTTCTGAAGATGAATCTAATAAAAATGAAGCCTGGGTTTTTGATTTATGGTCTCTAGATGAAGACACTGAATATCAGGATAAGTATGGGGATAATAAGAATTATAAATCACAGTTTAAAAAAGAAAAACAATTTTTTTTGAATAAAAATGAAAGTGGGGATTCGTGGAATTTTCAGAAGAGTTCTTATGTAATGTGTGTTAGTGATAAGGAAGGGGTAAAAAAATGAAAATCATTTTACAATTAAAGATAACAGCCATAATCCTCTGTATGCCATTATTTTTTTGTGCGTATCAGAGGAAAAATACATTTAAAAGGGAATTAGGTGATGTAAAAATATTTGTCGATTATCCGAAATATACTCATTGTAGTGATTTGATTTATAGAAGTCGAAGCATGGGTGGACTTGTTAATGTTTTTTACAAAGCAGATAGACAGCATTTTTGCCGAGGTAAAGGATCAAGTGATACGAGTGAAAAAAGCATAGAACAAATTAAAAGGTCTATACAGGAAGATTGTCCAGATTGCAAAATCATAGCCGTTGTAAAAGGGGTATCAGCCAAATCTGAAGGAAAAAAAGAATTTGAATTGGGGGGATTGTATTGGGATTCAAGACCTGAAGAAGTAGCTTCTGAACAATCATGGTTTAAAGCTATGGGGTACTGTAAAAGTAAGGGTAAGCGGCTACCAAGTATAGATGAATTCACTAACAATGGTAAAGAGCTATTTACTGAGTTGAGTATTGATGATGATGAAGCAATTAAATCTAGATATGAGTTAAATAATGCTATGATATTGGATCGTGATGAACTAAGCAATGAACAAACTGAATTTTTAAGAAAAGAAAAACCAAGTCATTTATATGGCTTGAAAAATCCCCACCATGTTTTCTGGACTTCTACAGAAAATAAAAATAATAAAGAAGAGGCATGGATAGTAGATTTATGGGGATTTGATGATGACGATTCAAAATTTTATGATGAAGATAGAAAAAATGATTTTAAAAGTAAACTTATAAGACAAAAAAAAACTGATTTGGCGGATTATAACTTAAAACCATACGGCAAATTTGTAATTTGTGTTAGTGAAAATGAAGGAGGAAAAAAATGAAAATTGTTTTTCTACTAATAACAATTCTTTTTAATGCTTATTGTAGTATTTCAAGTAACAGTGGAAATTTGAAACTTTCAGATGGACAAAGTGTTACGGCACAAGTTGGGCATAATGGGATTGTAAATACTTTGGCTATTTCAACTGATAATCAATACTTTGTTACTGGAGGGAAAGATGGAGTCGCAAAATTATGGGATAAAAATGGAAATGAAATACTCTCTTACATTGGTCACGAAAATTCAATTTTAACTGCAGACATATCTGTAGAAAAGAAATTAGTCGCAACTGGCGGATTGGATGGAAAGGTTATTTTGTGGGGAATAGATGGATCTAAAAAGAAGGAAATTATAGTTCAAGGAATCGCTCACTGGGTGAAATTTACAGATAATGGCATTTGGATAAGGAATATTTTTAGAGGTGGAGTAAATAACACAGGAAGTTATGGGCAAGGAGTGCAAATGCCTTTAGCAATAAAGCATGATACAAAAAATGCTATTTACTTTACTCGTTTATATTCTTTGGATGGAAAAATAATTGGGGAATCTCCTGACGGAGGAAATGAATCATGGCCAGATCCAGTTTTATTGAATGATAGTATTTTCTTTGTTTATTCCACCTCAAGTGAAATTGTCGAATTTTATACTGATAATACTGGCAAAAAATCTACAGTACAGTTGCCTTTCTTCCATTATGAGGATAGAAAAAATGAACCCAAAATATCAACATTAGCTGTATCTGAGGATAGCAATACTTTTGCTGTTGCAACCGAATCTGAAACTCGTAAAGGAAATGTATTCATCTTTGATAAAAAAGGAAATATGTTATTAAATTTAAAGATTTCCTTGAAAGATGATAAAATTCTAAGCCTTTATCTAACTCCGGAAAATAAATTAGTAGTTGGTAGGGGAAGAGGAACTGATATTTATAATCTAAAGGGTTCAAGAGTATGTACAAATCCTTCAATTGCCTTTGAGTTAAAAAGATGGAATTCCTTAATTGGAATACCTGGCAATGCCTCAAAATTTATTGATTCTGAAAAATGTGAAGAGCGATTCAGTCTAGCTCCCAAGTTTCAAAAAATCTATTCTATTGGGAAAGAGATTGGACAAGATAATTTCTTTATCAATTCAGAGAATAGTGTAATTAAATACGAGATATCGCAGGATGTAATTAAGCCAACTATTCAGGATGGTATTCTTAATAAATATTCTGATTTAACAGGAAATATTTCCATAGTTCAGAAGGGAAAAAATTATAGTATCATTGAAAATAAGAATAATAATGTGATTTCAACTTTTTCCGAAAGTGACTTAAAGAAAATTTCTGATTCTGTTTTGAATGCAGAAGATAAAAAAGAAGGCAAATACACTGGCAACTTTTATAGTATAAAGCCCGCAAATTTTTCAGAAAATAATCCTGGTGGATTATTGATAAACTATCAAACTTTTTATAAAGGTGGAGGAGGAGATTTTAAACATAGTATTTATCTTAATAGTTATGATCCCAAAACTGCAACAAATATAATTTCTGGAGAAAAATCTTATAATGAAGAAATCAATACTCATCTTTCATCTTGGGACTCTAGTGCAGTTTCGGACTCCGGAGAATTTGCAATTTTTTTAAGTGTTTTTGATCTAACAATAAAGAACAAAGAAAATAAGACTTTAGCAAAAAAAGAATTTAGATTTAACAGATCTCGCTGGGGTGGCACTTTAGAAAGAGCTGCATTTATTAATAAGGATCAAATGATAGCCATAGCTACTAGCTTTAATGCAGAGCACGAAGGTGACGACATTTTTTATGGAACAAAATTTCAAAACCCAATTATAATTTTAGATTTGGAAGGCAATTTAATTAATGTGCTTAACAACTTCTCTTCAGAAATTCCTGAAATACAAAGTTTTATTGAAGACAAGTTTATAATTGTCGAGGCAGACGGAACTGCCTCTATTTGGGATTCAAAAGGAGTTAAACATAAATCTTTCGCCGGAAACATCGGAGGTGCTAAACAAGTTTTAGTATTTAAAGAATCAAAAAGAATTGCTACATTAGATTATGCTAATCTGATTCACTTTTATGATTTTGCAGGAAATCCTATTTTTACTTTTGGATTAGATCAAAAAAATAACTATCTGGTATACAATCCGGATAATCAGTATATGCTTCAAAATAAAGATAGTGCCAGTGTGTTAGCTTTCACAAAAGGTATTAAGTCTAGTAGTTTTGAAAATTATGATTTATTTTTAAATAGACCTGATGTTATTTTTCCATTGTTGAATTCGAATAATAAGGATAAATCACTTGAAGACAGAATAAGAACGTTGAAGAAGCTTAGAGAGTATCGAATTAAGCAAAATGGTTATACCGTTTCCAATATTGATAATACTAAATTGCACGTACCCGAAGTAATACTTGAAACGACTATTGATAATCTTATCCGTAAAGAAAATACGCTGTCCTTATCTTTTAAAATGAAAGATGAAGATTCATCTGGTTTGAATATTATTGGTTATAAGATATATGTAAACGGAGTTCCAATATACGGCGACTATGTAAAAAGAACTTATCCAAACTCCAATAAACTGATAGAAGATAAAGTGGTAAAAATTAAAGAAGAAGTTCTTTTATCACAGGGGGATAACTCCATAGAAATTTCTTGTTTTACGCCCGATGGAGTAGAATCTCCTAAAGAAAAAATATTAGTTAAATACGAACCACCCACATCTCGTAAACCCGATCTCTACTACATCGGAATCGGTGTAAACGCTTACGATGCAAACAAGACTGGCGGATTAGATGCATTAACCTACGCAGTGAAAGATTCACAGGAATTAAAAGATACATTTGAAAAATCAGGAAAGGGAAAATTTGCAAATGTATACACGAAAGTATTAAATGATAGTGAAGTGACAAGAGAGAATATTGGAAAGCTAAAAGATTTCTTAAAAAATTCCCAAGTAGACGATCAAGTGATTGTGTTCCTGTCAGGTCATGGAATTCGTAAAGATACAAAGGTGAGTGATTTAATCAAAGCATTTGGCGATACAATTCCACCGCAATATAAACTAAGAGATGGTGGAGACGTGGATGATGTGTATTATTATATGACTTCTACGGCTAATGTGGATAAGCCCTGGGAGAATGCAATTCCTTTAGATGGAATTAGGGAATTGGTAAATGGAATTCCGTCCCGTCAGAAGATACTCTTAGTGGATACTTGTCAGTCCGGTGAGAAGTTAGACTTGGATGATGCGACAGTTGCCAGCCTTACAAAGAATGTTGAGATTAGAAAGACTCGTGGGCAAACAGCGAAAACCCGCGGTTTAAATATGGTCGTGAAACCAGGAAGCAACGAAAAGAAAGAAGACACTGAAAAGAAAATCATTCAAACGATTGCAAAGTCAAACGCTCTAAAAGAAATGTCTGAACTATTTCCCGAACTTAGACGAGGAACAGGAACCATTGAAATCTCAGCGGCTACTGGTGCGCAATCCGCACTTGAATCTAAAGAGTGGCAGAACGGTGCATTCACTTTTGTAATCAAGGAAGCAATTCTAAAAGGAAAAGCGAAAGACGAAAAAGGAAACATAACAGCCCGTAGCCTCCGCAAGTATGTATTAGATGAAGTTGAGAAATTAACCGATGGGCAACAAACTCCTATGGTCGCACGAGATATTGCGGGAAGGGATTTTGTGATCTTTGGAAAATAGTATACGAACCAAAGAAGGCGAAGAAACGTTTCTTCGCCTTCTTTGGTTCACTCCTTCGAGGAAATAAATTTTAACAATAAAGGACACCTTTACATGAAAACATTTTATATATTTCTAATTTCCATTCTTACTCTATCGCTTAACGCCGCAGACTTACGAGTAGCCGTTGTCGGTGAACCAGAAGAGCTTCGTTTAAAAGTATAAGCTGCGTTGTTCAATTCTCCTTATTGTAAAGTGATTGAGTTAAACAAAAGAAAAGACGCACTGAATGAAATCAAAATGGGTCAGCTTGGTGTTTTAGATGAAGAGAGTGTGGCTAAAGCTGGTAAGCTGCTTGGGGCAGAGAAGTTTCTCACTGTATACCAAAAGGGAGAGTTTAGTTCTTTGAGGCTCGTTGACGTTGCTACGTCTTCTGTGGAAGGAGCATGGGTCTCCGATTCTAAGTCAGATAGAGAAGGCAAGGGACTCAAGATGGAAACAGCTAAAGAATATTCTGCGCTGGTGAATAAAATGCTAGAAGGTCTTGCAGTCCAGAGAGCTTTGGCGGAATTGTCAGGTGGAGATTCCAAAAAGATAAAAGTCCAAATTAAACTTCCTAAGTCAACATTTAAGTTCGGTGATAAGTTTTACTTTGATGTTGTTTCTAGCGAGGATGGGTACTTAACGTTAATCGACATACAACCCGATGGTAGCATCTTACAGCTATTACCCAATAAGACAGGACAATCCAATCAAATTAAAGCAGAGGAGCCTTTTCGTTTTCCACCAGAAGACATTGATCTAAAAGTTTCCCCTCCTGCCGGAAAGGATTCAATTAAGGCAATTGTTACAAAGAAACCTTTGAATTTATTTAACAAAGCAGACTTAGACAATGAAAGTATATCTTCCGTTAAACCCGGCAGTGGTATTCGCGCGGGTAAAGGTTTGAATATGACTATTAAAAAAGTTCCTGCTGGTGATTGGGGAATAGATGAAGTGAAGTTTCAAACCCTACCGTAGTGCTAGTCACAAAAAGAATCAACAAAGAGACCTGTATCCAAAAATCACCCAGCTATTCACAAAAAACATAACGCTATTTCTAAAAAAGGAAAGGCTATTTACAAAAAACATAAGGCTAGTCCAGAAAAAGTAAAGGCTGCTTATAAAAAACTTAAAGCTGTCTATGAAAAAACAAAGGGGTGTTTTGAATATTCTAAAGGGGTAGTTATCTTTTGATAAAAAAGATAAGGAATAATACAGGAAATAAAACTAGAAAAATTCAAATCCTTTTACAGCCGGCGAGGCAATCACTCCTGCTAGAGCTGTAAAAATAGATTCAAATTTTTGAATATTGATTGATAGGTATTCTTTGAGAAGAATTATTTAGAAAGTTCTTGTGCTTTAGCCACGACAGCATCTCTACCGCCAGGAATTTTTACGAACACAACGCACTCACATTCTTTCCATCCACTGTATGGAATTTCTGGATCATCTTTATACAAAGCTTTACATTCTTTAACGTTCACGCCTTGTAGTTTTCCTGAAAATTCTCTAACAACAACAGCACCTGTAGACTCACCGTCAGAAACACCAGATGCACCTTGGATACTTTCTCCTACGAGTTTACCGATCAAATCACCTTTTACTTTTGTTGTAGCAGCATCAGTGCATGTGCTTTGCATCATTGCACCACTTCTCTTGTCCATAGCTTTAGGGGAAGCTTTACCAACTGACTTCATGTAGTAGAAATCAAAAGGTTTCTTATTTACATCTTCAGGAGGACCGTGCCATCCTTCAAACTGTTTTCCACCTTCTCCAACATCGTGAGCTTCTTTACCGCTAGAACCGCAACCAGAAACAGCAACCATTAACATTGTAAAAAGCAAAATTGCTTTTATTTTCGACATCCTTAACTCCTTGAATTAAAAATTAAGATTATATCTATCATCCCCAACCCTTTGAAAAAATTAAAGCAAAATATTGATTTTTCAGAAATAAATTTCTAAAAAATTAGATTCCTCCTCCATGAATAAACTCTTGCAGTATGTCATCCTCTATTTTTCTTGGCTTTTTACTCGAATTTTGCTCGTGAGAGAGGTCTGCCATATCTTTTTGCAATGTTTCAATCTTCTCTAGGAGGATGGAAAAAACCTTCGCTACAGGATCCGGCATTTGTCCGTGATCTAGCATATGCTCACTGTTTCTTTCATCAGATTTGACGACGCGACCGGGAATACCAACTACTGTGCAATTTGCAGGGACATCACGCATAACAACAGAGCCGGCTCCTACACGGACATTGTTTTCCAAAACAATATTGCCAAGAACTTTTGCTCCAGAGCCAATCACTACGTTTTCTCTTAATGTAGGGTGACGTTTTCCGGATTCCTTTCCTGTTCCACCAAGAGTTACTCCCTGGTAAATGAGGCAGCCCGTTCCAATTTCGGCAGTTTCGCCAATTACGATTCCCATTCCATGGTCAATCATGATTCCGCTCGCGATTTTTGCTCCAGGATGAATATCTATTCCGGTTAGAAAACGGGCAATATAATTCAAGAGTCGTGGGATTAAAGGAATCTTGCAAACATATAGGAAATGTGCTATGGAGTGAAACCATAGAGCGTGCAAGCCCGGATAACAGAGGATTACTTCTATGTAAGATTTTGCCGCCGGATCATTGTCTTTGATTTTTCTAATATTATCGAACATGAAAGATGAATAAATTTGGGAAACTTTTTTTAAAAGAACTAAACTTTCGCATCTAGAAAATTATCTATTTACTCTTCATGTCGTAAACGCCTTCCCAACCTTCTGGAAGACCGAATTTTAAATACTCAATAGTTCTATCTAAGTATTGAACGACAGCTTTATCTTCTGGAAACTCACGATTCAGTTCTTTTAAAATTTCATTCGCTGATTTCATATCACCTTGTAGATAGAAATTGATACCTTTCTTAAACTCTGCATTCGTTTTAATTTTCTTTTCTCGAATCAAAGCTTCATCAGAGTTCATCACTTCATAGATTTCAATGGGTTGGTTTCTTCCTTTTACGCGCACGCGGTCTAAATATCGAACTGAATACTTTGATGGATCTTGTATTTTTCCTAGAACTACCGAGCTAATAATTATCTGTGCACCATAATATTTCGTTAGACCTTCAAGCCTTGCAGCCAAATTTACGTGATCGGAAAATGCGTCTCCTTGCATACGGTTTACTTCTCCAATCATCCCAAGCATCATAAAGCCTGTGTGAATTCCATATCCTGTTTTGATTGGAGAATACCCATTAGCCGTTCTCCTTTGGTTGTAATTGGAAAGCTCATTTAATTGAGCAATAGCTGAATCAATTGCATCTTCTGTTCTCTCTTTGAATACAGCCATGATTGCGTCTCCCACATACTTCACAATAATTCCTCGATACTCACGAACCTTCGGGCTTACTCTTTTAAAATATGCATTTACAAAATTAAAATTCTCTTGTGGAGTCATCGTCTCGGAAAGAGTAGAGAAAGAGCGTATATCTGAAAAGACTACTGACATATCTGTTGCTACGTTATCTCCAAGATTAACATCAATTATACTCTCTTTGGAAAGGAATTGTAGATAATCATGTGGAACAAATCTTTCGTAGGACTTATTAAGAGTAGAAATTTGAATATGTGTCTTGATTCTCGTAAGTAATTCTTCTTTCTGAAATGGTTTTGCTAAATAATCATTAGACCCGCATTCAAATCCATAAACGAGGTCACTAACTAAATTCTTAGCTGTCAGCATTATAATGGGAAGGTTTCCACTCGTGTGTTTTCTTCTCACAATTTTACAAACTTCATACCCGGAAAGTCTTGGCATCATTATATCTAAAAGGATCAGATTAATTTCTTCCTTTTCTAAAATTGCTAATGCTTCGTCTCCATTTTGCGCTTTGAAAACTGTATAATCAGCAAGGCTCAAGTGATTTTCTAATACTTGAACATTCACTGGCTCATCATCTACAACAAGAATCTTAATATTGCGATGAGATTCATCTACGATGCGACTATCAAATGACTCATCCGCATACTCAGGAGTAACCGCTAATGAGATGAGTGGAGCGCTTGTTGTCGTAGTGGTTACAGGTTTATCTTCGGAAATTGGGATCGTAAAATAGAACTGACTACCTTTGTCCACTTCCGATTCTACCCAGATTCTACCTTCGTGTAGTTCAATTAAAGTTTTTGTAATACTAAGACCTAGACCTGTTCCTCCGTATTCTCTTGAAATAGAGGCATCTACTTGTTCAAATGAATGGAAAATGGAATCAAACTTATCTGATGGAATTCCTATACCTGTATCGGAGATAACAATCGTTAGCTCTTCCTCGTTATTTACCTTTGCGTAGACTTCCACTTTCCCCATCTCTGTAAACTTGATAGCATTTCCTATGAGGTTAAGCAGGATTTGCTGCAACCGATTATCATCACCCAAAATCGCTGGAGTATTTTCAGGAATCCTGTTTATAAGTTCAATGTTCTTTCCGTTTAAAAGATGTCTGGACAGAAGCAATACCATATCGGCTAACGATTTTATATCGATTGGTTTTTTCTGAATAGCTATCTCATGATTTTTTAATTTTGAAAAATCTAAAATATCATTTACTAAGTTAGAGAGTCTTCTTCCGCTATCGCTTATCATGCGGAGATTTTTTACAGATTCTTTTTGTAATTTGCCTGTAGCCCCATCTATCATTGAGTCAGCAATTCCTATGATTCCATTGAGTGGGGTTTTTAATTCATGCGATGTGTTAGATAGAAATTCATCTTTTAATCTATCTAGTTTTTCTAACTCTTGATTTTTTCTTTCTAATTCAGTTAGACTAGAACTCAAGTCGAGAGCCATCTTGTTAAAAGTGAGAGAGAGTTCTCCTATTTCGTCTGACGATGCAACAGGAACTCTTTTTTCTAAATCACCACGACCAAACTCGTCAGCGGCTCGTTTTAGAATTAACAGCGGTGCAATCACTTTTTTAGAAAGGAAATAAACAATTAGAAGTGAGAGGGAAATGAGGATTAGCCCAACAGTAATTCCTTTATTACGAATAGTAATAATGTTAGCGAATGCTTTTTCGTTTGGAACTTGTAAGAATAATTGCCAACGATTTCCTTGAAAATCAAGAAACCCCTGTTCCCCTTCCTTTGCATAAATAGTATCCGCTGATAGAATTTCTTTTTCGGATTGCTTAAATAGAGAATCTTTTTTAAAAGAGCGATGATTGGAATAAATAGTATTACCCTCATGATCTAGTAAATCAATTAGCGTATAGTCTTCCAAATCTTTACTCCCACTTATAATCTGGTGAAGGCGTCCAATGGGGACAAATGCGGTAACCGCTCCAATTAGAACTCCGTCTTGATTCATTACAGGAGCAGCAAATACAATGACTTTGTTGCCTATTTCTTCTAGATATAAAATATCACTAGCTGCGCTGATTTTATTTTCAGAATATACTTCTCTAGTCCAAGTCGAATCCTTGCATTTATCTCCTATCGCCAAGCCATTTGTATCCGCTATCTTGATACAATTTTTGTCGTAATAAGATAATGAGATGTAAACCTTTCTTTGGTTTCGATAAGAGATAAGCTTTTTAGTAATTTCCTCTGGATTAAGTTTTGTGTCTAAGAAAATGGGATCAGCGCTGATTGTTTGCATATCGGAATAACGTTCAAATAGAACTCTATCCATTTTATCAAATATATGTCCGGCTTTCTCTTCTAATCCATCTTGAATTTGCTTTTCGACAAAACGAATCGCAGAAATATAAACAGAAATTCCAGTGGGAACTAGAATGCCAAGTGTAAAAAATAAATATACCGTGAATATTTTTAGGGATAATTTCATTTTGCCTCTGCACCCTTCACCAAGCTATCATCGATAATTGTCTTTAAATCTGGATTGCGGTAAATCTGTCCTCTTTCTTTTAAAAATCGAATTATTGTTTCTCCTGCCGTAAAAAGTCCAGCAACTTTTGATTTATAATTAGAATCCATTCTCTCATCGGGGCGCACGATTCCTGGCATACGAGGTCCCTCTTGAAGACCAATTGTTGGTCCTTCGTTTTGCATGATTCTTTGTGGATTTAATTTGGACATATCCTCTGTCGGTGCTTTGAGAGTTCCTTGATTTTCTTCCAATGTTAAAAATCTCAATCCGTCTAAATCTTCTTTAATTTCTGAGTCTGTTTTTTTGATTTTGCTAGCTACAATAGTAATTGCTTCTTTTGAGTTATGAGAATAAAACTGATTTGCCTCATCCAGAGATTGAATGAGTTTTTTTAATTCAGAACTATGAGTTTCTAAAAATTTTGCGTCAGCGCTCAATGTATCAGAGAGTAGATTTGGATCATCGGAAGACCTTCCAATAATATTCCATTCTCGTTTCGAAATTTCCGATAGGCTAACGCCCGTTGTATGCCCTGCATCAATTTCACCGGATTCTAGCTTTGCAAGGACTTGGTTCACTGGTAGGTTAACGGCAAAGTATTCTCCGTCTTGAATTCCATTTTTTCCTAGAAGCTGTTGGACAAAAATATGGGAGGATGAATTTACTCCATCGAAGGAAATTTTTTTCTTTTTTAGTGAGCTTAGGTCTTTTATTTTAGATCCAGCAATGATAATGTCAGTTGTAAAGGAATCGCTGAAACGATAGATTATTTTTGTTTCATGTCCTTCAGAAGAGAATACAATGGATTCAGTCAGACCCGTGCAGATAACGTCGATTTTTTTTTCGGAATAAAGTTCGCTTAGATTTTCGGCTTGGAATAACTCTACATTGAGTTCGTTCTTTTTAAAGAGACCTTTTTCTTCTGCAATAAACACATGCATAAAATTTGTTCTAGGCGGAACACCTAGACGAATTTTATTTTTTCTAGTCTTAGCCTCCGTGCAGGAGACTAAGAGGATAAGAAAGAGTATCTGTGGTAGTCTATTTATCCGCATAGCTAGCGCCGGAAGTAACTCTTTCCTCGTTTGGAATTACTTTTTTTAAAGACGCAAAAAGCACTTTAGCTTTAGCTTTATTTCCTTGCTTTAGATAAGACCATCCAAGTCCAATCAGCATTTCTGTATCAGCAGGATAATCCGCAGTAATCGACTCATAGTATGTTTCAGCTTCTTTGTAGTTTGCTAGCACATAATTGGTGTAAGCCAATGTGCTTCTTGCAAAGTAATTTTTGCTGTCTAGTTTTAAGATTGTTTTGCAAGCAACGTCTACTTGTTTGTATTGTCCCAATGCGAGTAAAGCTCTTACATTTCCTAGTCTTGGTTCAATTGCATTCGGTGCTAGCAAGGTTGCTTTTTGATAGTAAGAAGCAGATTTTGTAAAATCTCCTTTCACAAGTGCAATCCAACCTGTTCTGAGTTGAATGAAGTAATCATTTGGACTTTCTTTACTTAATTCCTCCATTGTTTCCAGCGCTTTCGCATAATCTCTTTTTGCCTCTTGCGTATACGAGTCGATCAGTGTATTTGATACGATCTGTGTCGCAATTACAAGTATAAATAGTGATAGTATTCTTTTCATTAAATTCTCCATATAAGCATAAATTTTACAGTATCTGAACTAGGTCTTTCATTTCTTGAATCAAGCCATTTATCATGACTGAATTGCAATTGAATGGAAAGATTCTCTGTTTTAATTCCAATTTGCCCGTATCCTCCGTAAAGTAAATCAAATCCTGTGTAGATCCAATTTTCTCCCATGAATGGAGTTCGCGCCGTTCCGTATCTTCCTCCGATTCCTGCATAAAAATACTTCAGTGCAAAACCAAATTCTTGTTGGAAGAATCCATAGCCTTTTGATTTTTTATACGTATCAGTTCCAAAATAAAGCGGTGAAGTAGAAAGTAAATAAGTATCAGAAGCTGCGACTGACATGGATTGACCACTAATGGTAGAAGAAGAATAGAATTTATCTAAAAACGGATAATAGAAAGTAACCGTTCCTTGACCACCTTTACTGTTGGGAGCAGAAATCGCCGCACCCGAAACTGAAATAGTAAAGTTATTTGTGTAGCTAATTCCAATTTGCCCGGCAGCGCCACCATTTAGGTAAGGAGTGTTTGACTTTAGAACTTGCGGAGTAAAGTTCAAAGAAAAACGATCAGATAATTTGTATGATACACCGACTGCATACTTAGTCGTTACATAATTTTGAGATGTAATTAAATTTCCCAGATAATACAAATTAATCGCTGAAGTATAATAGCTTGGAATGGAGGATGGGTAGGCTAGGTATCCATACGATGACAAATAAGCCAAGTTAATCGGATCGGTGATATAATTCGTAACCCCTTTGCTTGAACTAAGATTTTGTGTGACGTCATGAATGGCACTTGCTCGTATATTCCAATTTTCATTCGGACTATACGTTACACCCAATCCGTATTTTTGTCCATTGCCAATAAAGTCCGATCCTTTGAAACTATATCCACTATATTCTGGGATAACGGCAAAATAAGGGTATGCGCTACCGCCTGACAAAGCCTTTTGAATTCCTTTGTGTTCAGGAGAAAGCTTACTACCTTCTTGAAATAGTTTTGTTGCCTCGTCTTTGTTTCCTGTATAGTATTCGCAGATACCGATTTTCCAAAGAAGATCAGCATTCTTACCGTATTGGGCTTGCAGTTGTTTATAATTTTCTGCGGCTTTAGCATATTCTTTTTTTTCTAAGTATGCGTCGCCAATTCGTTGTTTTGCGTAATAGTTATTTGGATCTAACGCTAGAACTTTTTGACCGGCTGCAATGCTTTCGTCATTCTTACCCATCGCAAGAAGCGCCCACTGGATGCCGGATAACGTATCAATTGTAGAATAAATACTATCAGCCTTTTTATAATCTACCAATGCCTTATCATAACTACCATTCATCATATGGGCATAGCCTCTATACATATAAGTGGCAACGGAGTCCGGATATTTTTCAATAAGTTGATCTAGTAAATCAATTGACTTCGAATAATCTTGTTTAGCCTTATATGCTTCG
>Ga0268298_10002855_pt1 | contig 18348 bp, 16 predicted proteins | sample WWTPWeurt_MetaG_FD_194462 | JGI IMG/M metagenome (GOLD analysis project Ga0268298, IMG submission 194462) | Activated sludge microbial communities from WWTP in Nijmegen, Gelderland, Netherland - WWTP Weurt | ecosystem: Engineered > WWTP > Aerobic digester > Activated sludge | place...
GCAAACCCAGTTTCTCAGCAAGTTTAGCATTAACACCGCCCATCACATGATCGAGGTTGGTATGTATTGCATAAATAGCAAGCTCATTCTTGATTGCTTTTATGACGCATCTTTCAACATAATTCTTACCGTTGAGCTTTTTAATTCCGGAAAAAACAATAGGATGATGTGCAACAATCACATTACAGTTTTCAGCAATTGCCTCATCAATTATTTCTTCGGTAATATCCAACGAAATAAGCACACCTTTAATTTCAGTGTCGGATGAACCTACCAACAGTCCTGAGTTATCGTAATTTTCTTGCAAGGCAAGCGGAGCAATTGATTCGAGATAACTGCTAAGGTCTTTAATGCGAATTTTTTCCACGGAACAATTATTTTTCTTGTTAAAAATGCTTCAGCGCAAAACTAATTAAATTCTGTCGGAATGCTGAAAATCCCAATTTTTACTAATTTTATCCAATGCAATCAATTCGCCTGCTCTTATTGCCACTTTCGTGGATGTATGGTGCCATTACTTTTTTACGCAACAAATTTTATGATTGGGGAATTTTTAAAACCGTTGAATTTTCAGAATCTATAATTTCAGTAGGGAACTTGAGTGCCGGTGGAACAGGTAAAACACCAATGATTGAGTACCTCATTGAGCTGTTTCAAGATCACTACAAAATAGCCACACTGAGCAGAGGTTATAAACGTAAAACAAGGGGTTTTTACCTTGCTACGAGTAGCAGTACAGCAGCCGATATTGGTGATGAGCCTTTGCAATTTAAACAAAAATATGCTTCTCTACTAGTTGCGGTTGATGCCAATCGCAAGCGAGGAATTGAACAACTAAAAGCACTTTCGAACGATTTGCAATTGATACTGCTTGATGATGCATTTCAACATCGTAAAGTAAGGGCTGGTTTATCTATAGTGCTTAGCGACTATTCGAATTTGTATTATACCGATCGTGTTTTGCCCGCCGGTAACTTGCGGGAATTTGCCTCCGGTATAAAACGAGCAGATATTATCATAGTAACCAAAACTCCTCCACTTATTTCGCCAATTGAAAAGCGAATTATTTTGAAAAAAATTCACCTGTTGGATTATCAACGTGTGTATTTTTCATTCATACGCTACGGCAATCCCATCGCAATAAACAAGGAACATAAACTTCCTGATGATGTATCAAAAACTGCTGTGTTATTGCTGTGTGGCATTGCAAACCCTACCGATTTGCAAAAGCATCTCACACCCCTTGTGCATGAATTGAAATTGCTTCAATATGCCGACCATCACGATTATACAGTTCAGGATATGCTCGAAATTTCTGCTGAATTTGAAAAATTACCTGCAGCCCAAAAGTTGATTATTACTACCGAAAAGGACTACATGCGACTGCAAAAATCAGAGTTGGATGAATGGGTAAAAAAATTACCTTTGTTTTATATCCCAATAAAAACAGACTTTAACGAAAAAGAAAAAGAAGAATTAAATTTACAATTAGCAAATTATGTTAGAAGAAATTAAAAAAACAACTGAGTACATTCAGGCCAAAACAAACGCAAAACCTAAAATTGGAATCATATTAGGAACCGGTTTAGGCGGACTTGTTAAGGAGATTGAAGTTGAGCATGTGCTACCCTATGAAAGCATTCCGAATTTTCCGGTAAGTACAGTGGAAGGGCATTCAGGAAAATTAATTTTTGGGAAGCTCGGTGGAAAGTCTGTAGTTGCTATGCAAGGACGTTTTCATTACTACGAAGGATACGATATGAAACAATGTACTTTTCCGGTACGAGTAATGAAATATTTAGGTATAGAAAAGTTGTTTGTGAGCAATGCTAGCGGAGGTGTTAATCCTAATTTTGAAATTGGCGATTTAATGATTTTAAACGACCATGTAAACCTGTTTCCAACGAATCCGCTAATTGGTAAAAATTATCCCGAATTAGGTCCTCGTTTCCCTGATATGAGCGAGCCTTATGATCACAGTATGATAGCTGCAGCGCAAGCTATTGCAAAAAAACATGCTATAAAAACTCAAGTTGGAAGCTACGCAGGAGTAAGCGGTCCCTGCCTTGAAACGCCTGCAGAATATAGATATATTCGAAATATTGGAGCGGATGCTGTAGGCATGAGTACAGTACCTGAAGTGATTGTAGCACGACACATGGCAATACCTTGTTTTGCAATTTCCATTATAACCGACATGGGTGTGGATGGGCGAATCGTGAAAGTTACCCATGAAGATGTACAACGAGTAGCTGAAGTAGCAGAACCAAAAATGACTTTACTAATGAAAGAATTAATCCAATCCTTGTAATTTTAGTTTTAGGATTTGAAACACTAATAATCAACGCAAAATTTAATTAATCGAATAAAAATTTAACCCAATGAAAAAATTACTTCTGCCTTTTTGCTTGCTATTTGTTAGTTTGAATTCGCAGGCACAGGTTGCACAAAACATTACGCTGTATTCAAGCTGGAACGATACCTTGGTGCCAGCTGAACCTGTTTACCAAATTCGCTACAACAGTGTTTGGGGTTGGAAAAATACCGTTCAAAATAAGGAATATGCTATACTTGGAGCGTCAAGCGGTACCTATTTTATTGATGTAACAAATCCTTCTGCTCCTGTGAAATGTGACTTTGTGCCCGGTAGAAGATCAAATTGTATTTGGCGCGAATTTAAAACCTTCTCACATTACGCTTATTTGGTTAGTGATGATTCACCACCTAACAGTTTGCAAATTGTAGATTTAAATTACTTACCCGATTCGGTGCATGTTGTGTATGATTCAAATCAATTATTTCAGAATTCACATACCGTATTTATCGATGGGCATTATTTATATTGTGGATATAACAGAACGCTAACTAATACCTATTCGATGGCTGTTTATGATTTAGCTCCTAATCCCGAATTGCCAGTATTTGTGCGTGGTTTAAATTCAGATGACCCATCTATTAACTTGGTGCACGATATGTTTGTGCGCAACGATACTGTTTATGCTTCTTGCGGTTATCAAGGATTGTATGTTTACAAATTTACCGGTAGCAATTTTGTTTCATTGGGTTCATTAACCAGTTACCCATCGAATGGATACAACCATAGCAGTACCATGGCTCCAGGAAGTAATAAAATGGTTTTTTGCGATGAAGTACCTACCGGATTACCGGTAAAAGTGATAGATGTTAGTACCCCTTCTAACGTTGTTTTTAAATCAACTTTTTCATCCGGATCAACTGCTACTCCCCACAATCCATATATGGTGGGCGAACATGTTGTTATTGCCTATTACCAAGATGGTTTGCAAATTTTTGATGTTAGCAATCCTTTAAATGTTACCCGCTCGGGTTATTATGATACAAGTCCTAGCAACTGTCCTACTTGCCCCAACCCTAATTATAGCGGTTGTTGGGGAGCTTATGTGGATTTACCAAGTGGAATTATTTTGGCCAGTGATATGCAAAACGGATTGTTTATTTTGGATGCAGGCGCGGCTTTAGGTATTTCAAAAACAACCCTCGAAACGGATGCATTTTCTGTCTATCCTAATCCTGTTAAAGATCAATTGAATGTAAAAATTAAGGCAGGTGGAGGTAGTGCACTTCAAGTAACTATTTGTGATTTAAACGGAAAGAGTATTCTAACTGAACAAGAATTTTCAACCTTAAATACTGGCCAATATAGCATTTCTACTTCTGCTCTTAGCAGTGGTTTGTATCTATTAAAGGTTTCACAAGTTGACAAAATTTATTACAGTAAATTCTCTAAACTTTAATTTCTGAAAAATTACAACTAACTGTAATTGTCGTTTATGACCCATTGCTCTATTGAACAGCTTTACACGTTCTTTCAAAAATATCCTATTATTTGTACGGATACTCGAACAATAAAAAAGGACTCCTTATTTTTTGCATTAAAAGGAGATAATTTTAACGGGAATGAATTTGCTGATAAAGCCTTAGAAAATGGGAGTGCTTATGTAATTATTGATGAAGAGAAATACAAGCGCGGAGAAAAATACCTCCTTGTAAAAGATGTGTTGACGTCCTTGCAAGACTTGGCAAAATATCATCGCTCAAAATTAAAAATACCCTTTATTGGCATTACAGGAAGCAATGGTAAAACTACCAGCAAAGAGCTTTTGCACGCTGTATTGAGTAAAAAATTTAAGACCCTTGCAACTGTAGGTAACTTAAATAACCATATAGGTGTTCCGCTTACACTGCTTTCAATTAATGCTGAACATGAAATGGCCATTATTGAAATGGGTGCCAATCACCTGAAAGAAATTGAATTTTTAAGTTCTATTGCTTCCCCTGATTATGGTTTGATTACCAATTTTGGAAAAGCACATTTAGAAGGCTTTGGAAGTGCCGAAAATATTGTCATCGCTAAATCCGAATTATACGATCATGTTCGTTCTAAAAAGGGAGTTTTGTTTGTTAATGGCGATAATGAAATAATGCTTCAACAAGCCGGCTCTGCTTCTAAAATTACGTATGGAACAACATCGGGTTGCGACTTCAAAGCTAACTTTTTGAAAGCAGATCCCTTTGTTGAATTGAGCCTACAAAGTTTCGAAAACAATCAAACCATAAAAACGCAGCTCATCGGGAAATATAATTTTGATAATTGTGTTGCTGCGGCCTGTATTGGTAATTATTTTGGAGTTTCAGAAAGTGCTATTAAGGAAGCGCTTGAAAATTATGTGCCTAGTAATAATCGCTCTCAAGTGGTGAAAAAAAACTCACATACTATTTTGCTCGATGCCTACAATGCAAATCCAAGCAGCATGGAAGTTGCCATTGTAAATTTTGCAGAAATGAAAGCGCAAAACAAAGTTGTGTTACTTGGCGATATGCTTGAATTAGGAAAGGAGACCCAAATTGAACATCTTAAAATATTGAACTTGTTAATCGAAAAGGGTTTTACTGAAGTGTATTTGGTTGGACCCAATTTTAAAGCATGTGAAGCGAATAGTAAGTTTACCTTTTTTGACAACACCACAGCTGCATTTAATTTTTTAAGTTCCAAAAAATTAACTGAAAATACCTTCTTAATAAAAGGATCGCGTGGCATAAAACTCGAAACATTAGTAGAAGCAATCAGCTAAAATAAACTATTGCCTTTTCAATAACTACTTCAAATTCACTAGCGAACTCATTCAATTACTAATTCTAAAATAATAATTAATCGATTGAGTTTACTTACGATTAATCCTATTCGATATGCAGTCTGTTTAGTAATATTGCATTGAAATAAGTTAATGCTTGTGCATCAATGATAAATGAAGTTCATTTTTTAAACAGCACCTTTAATTAAAGTATAAAGCAATGGTAAACAAAATTGAGCACCTGGGTATAGCCGTAAAAAATATTGAAGCTGCTAATACTACCTATGAAAAACTTTTAGGAATTAAACCTTACAAAAGTGAGGCAGTGGAAAGTGAAGGTGTAACCACTTCTTTTTTTATGCTTGGCGAAAGCAAGGTAGAATTGTTGGAAGCTACAAAAGAGGATAGCCCCATTGCTAAATTTATTGAAAAAAAAGGTGAAGGATTACACCATGTTGCATTTGAAGTAGACGACATAGTAGCTGAAATGAAGCGACTTAAAGAAGATGGTTTTCAGTTGTTGAACGAAGTTCCTAAAAAAGGCGCTGACAACAAATTGATTTGCTTTGTACATCCCAAAAGTTGTAATGGAGTATTGGTAGAGCTCTGTCAAGAAATTAAACTTTAAATATGTTAGAATTACGAGCTGCTCAATTAAGCGATTTAGAGCAAATTCGGGCTATATACAATGATGCTATACTCACTACGGTAGCAACTTTCGATACTGAATTAAAATCGCAAGAAGACCGTGTTCGTTGGTTTTGTGAACGCGATGAAAATTTTCCGGTGTGGGTGGCTGTTGAAAACACTACTGTGTTGGGTTATGCAGCTCTTTCAAAATGGTCGGAACGCAAAGCATATTCAATTACAGCCGAAGTTTCGCTTTATGTGGAAGTATCTAATCGTGGCAAAGGAATTGGGAAATTGCTTTTGAATGCTATCATAAAAAGGGCCATTGAGGCAACCAAACTTCATTCGATTATTGCGCGTATTTCGGAAGGGAATGAACAGAGTATTTACTTACACGAATTGAATGGATTTAAACTTATGGGTGTGATGAAAGAAGCTGGAAGTAAATTTGGGAAGCTACACAGTGTAAGTTTTATGCAAAAAATGTTGCGCGAATAAATTCCTTATATCCCGCAAATTCATTTACGTTCTGGTGATTCTATTCACAAACTTTATTAATGAATTCCTTTCCCTGCTAAATAACGTTCAGCATCCAAGGCTGCCATACATCCGCTTCCAGCAGCAGTAACGGCTTGGCGATAAATTTTATCTTGTGCATCACCAGCTGCAAATACACCCTCAACATTCGTTTTACCGGTACCCGGAATGGTCAAAATATATCCTGTTTCATCCAAGTTGATATAGTCTTTGAAAATAGCAGTATTGGGTTGATGTCCAATTGCAACAAAAAATCCGGTAACTGTTAACGTGCGTTCTTCTTTAGTTTGAGTATTTAAGACAATAGCGCCTGTTACACCGTTATCGCCTAAAATTTCTTTTGTTTCGTGATTATACAGTATTTCAATGTTGGCTGTATTTGCAACTCGGTGTTGCATGGCTTTGCTGGCTCGCATTTCACTCTTGCGAACTATCATGTATACTTTGCGACACAACTTTGCTAAGTAACTAGCTTCCTCAGCAGCAGTATCTCCGGCTCCAACAATGGCTACATCCTGCCCTTTAAAAAAGAAACCATCGCATACGGCACATGCACTAACACCAAAACCGTTTAATTTGGATTCACTTGGTAATCCAAGCCATTTTGCAGAAGCTCCGGTGGCTATAATAACCGCATCGGCAGTAATGGTGGTTTTTTCGTCAATTATTACTTTGTGAGGTGCGGTACTAAAATCAACAGAGGTAGCTAAACCCCAACGTATATCTGTTCCAAAACGTAAAGCTTGTGCTTTAAAATCTTCCATCATTTCAGGACCTTGCGTTCCCTTAGGGTATCCCGGATAATTTTCAACTTCGGTTGTAATGGTTAATTGACCACCGGGCTGAAGACCTTCGTACATTACAGGTTTCATATCGGCACGGGCAGCATAAATTGCAGCAGTATAACCGGCTGGACCGGAACCAATAATTAGGCATTTTACATGTTCGGCAGTAGTACTCATGTGTTACAATAAATTTATTTTTGAAAGGATAAAATTAACGCGTTCTTCAATATCGAGCAATGGAATGTTCTCTGTTTTATATCCAAATTGCTTGTAAGTGTTTTCAATGGTTTGATGAATCGTATAAGCTTTTTCAAAATCCTCTTTACGCTCATTGTCCATAAGGTAAATTTCTTTCCATGGAGGTGTTAAAAAAACCAGTTGATTGTAATGATTTGTTTGAGCTGTTTGCAAAAAATGTTCAGGAATAGTTAGTTGGTCGTTTTGCATGTATGCGATTACATCTACTATACCTCTATCGTAGAAACAAATTTCGCTTTGTGGTGCATTGCTGTGTTGCAATAGTCTTTGTTCAAATACGAGTCCACTAAAAGCAGCTAAGTTTTTCCAAGGTAAAATATCGCCTCCACTTTCCATTTGCTCTTTAATAATGCTGCGTGATATTTCGTGGATACTTTTAAACTTACGGCTTTCGAGCTCTTTGATAATGGAAGTTTTTCCAAAACCTGGCCCACCTGAAATAACATAACGAGGGTTATTTTTTCGATCTTCAAAACTTTGCTCTGAAAATTTAGGAAAGCGTTGTATGCTATTCACGGGTTAAAATTAGAGCCTGCGAAATTAATGAAATTAAACCAAAGTTTGGGTATTGAATTAATTTGAAAGGTAAAATAGCTTATGAAAAAAAAGCTAAAATCGCTATCAAAAAATGAATCAAATGATAAACAATAATTTCAATTTGTCACTTTAAATTAATTTTTGAAACTGAAATAGTTTTTAATTCTTTTTAGTTGTAACTAAAAAAATTTGGTAAATTCGATTAACATTTAAAAAATTCACCCTCCAAAATTTATTAAAAATGAAAAAATCAAATTTAATTAGAAGGGTAGCCACTGTGTTAAGTTTTACCCCCCCCCATTTAAGTTCTTACAAATCAATTATTTGCATTACATTCTTGTTTACATCCTTGTTGAACTTAAAAGCTGAAGAACCATTTAGTTCAGCTCCTCCCAGTAATTACGAAAGAGGAATGTATGTTAGTTGCGGAGATGAAATGATTGAAGAAATTTACATAAATAACGAAGAGATTGATTTTGTGACTTCAGGAAGTTCTGCTACACCCAAATCAAATGAATTGCTGAATTATTGTATAACAAATTATATCACCTACATAGCAGTTTATAAGTTGGCTTCCGCTGACAATTTTACAAATTCAACCATTCCAATTGTTGGTCATACAGATTATCAAGTATCTGTTGCGAACTTCTTACATACCTTTCACGAACATGGTATTAAGGTTGGTTTAGTTTTCGCATCACAAGGCTATTTGGAAGACTACATTTTGCCGAGTATTGATGGAGCTTGCTCAACACCTGAGGATTGCAGTTATCCTATTTGTCCTGGGGAAGATCGTGTTTACCAATTTGAAAAAGGAATTCCATCAGAATGGATTTACCCCGATGAAGACAATAATAGTTATGATATTCTTGAACGAGCAGACTATATACGACAAATGTTGAACTATGCTAAGTTTACCAAATTTAGTATTGAACGATATGGCATTGAAGCCGGATTTATGGCTTATAATTTTGATTGGTTAAGCTTGGAGTTTGAGTATTGGAATCAATCAAAATTTGATGCACAAATAACAGTTGGAGGAATTGTAACATACCTTTATTCACCTACAAACAGCAATCATGGCGGGACAAGTACTCCAGCAAAAGTTTGCTATGAGCGCTTTCAAGAAATAACTCAAGTAATGAGCGATATAAGTCAATGGTTTTGTAAAATACCAATGGAAATGGAATTAAAATTTGAATTGCAAGACAATAATTTATATTCAACGATATTATCACCTCCGGTTTATGCACTTCCTTTGCGATATCAACCCGAAATGGATGAAATAGCTGGTTTTATAGATCCATATTATGATCGTTTCCTCTACTCATCACCAACAAGTAACGTCCAAAATTTATTTGATAAATCTTGCTCTGGTTTTTATCATTTAGGCATTACTTCAGGAAAATTTGATGGGACTCGAATTTGGCCACTAGCCTATGCATCAAGAGCGTTAACACCAACACAGCCTTTGATACATAAAAATTGTTGGGGAGATACTTTGATTGGAGGAGTATACGAAGCTGCCGGTTTTCATAATTTTTTAAATACTCCCGGAGGTGGAAATCAACCAATAAATTTAATGAAAATTCCTGAAGGGTATTTTAAAACAGAAATTAATAATGTTGTTACATCCTATCAATGCACAAGTTGCATTACTAATGATTGGCCAACTGTGCAAGAAGTTTATGACGAATTTACAAGCGGTGACTTTAGTAAAGGAGATGCATTTAGTGATGGAGTAATGTGGTTTAATTACTCCTTGTTATCGCACCCTAGAAATAATTTTACTTTTTTGCGAAAAGCTACTAATAAAGTATCATCTCAAAATTTTGTTGACAACATCCTAAAAATAAATCCTATTCCATGCGACAATGTATTTACTATTCAATATACTGATGCAGTAAGCTATAACTTAAAGTTAACAGATTCACAAGGAAGGGAGCAATTTAGTACAACAAATGCAAAAACAATAAGCACAGCGCATTTACCAAATGGTATTTATAATTTATTGCTTGTTGATGGAAATGGAAAAACACTGAGCAAAAAAATTACTGTATTTCATGCAAACTAAACTTCCCATGAAAAAAATAATAAAAGTAATTAGCCTTTTTCTTCTATATCATACAAGTAGCTTTGCTCAATTTGTAACTTTCGAAAAAACCTACCAGTTTTTTCCTGCTAATCAGGAGGCTGTCAAACAAGTAATAACGACCAAAGATGGCGGATATGCCTTACGCACTGTTACTAGTTACGTCAGTGCCTTTGACCCAATTTATGCAGGGGTAATAAAACTGGATTCAATGGGTAACAAACAATGGGAATATCATTTTATTCTTGGATTGGATACAAGAAGTGATTTCCTTTTAGAAACCAACGATAATGGTCTTTTAATTAGTGGTGTAACCCCAACTGATACCGGTATAGGAAATTATGATTTATGGCTTTTAAAATTAGATTCAGTTGGGCAAATAGAATGGTATAATAAAATCACAGCGCAAAATTGGGTTTATACCGTTAATGAAATAATTACCTTGAATAACGGCGATTTTATTATTTCAACAAATGGATATTCTAAATCGAATATCGTTGTGATTGATAGTTTGGGAACATTAATTTCTTGGAATAGTTATAACAACTTAAGTTTTATTCGTGGATTACAACTAAAAAACGATTCACTATTATTTGCAACTGCTGCAAGAGACACAACACTAAATAGATTTTTTATGAGCTATATTTTGATGAAAACAAATGGCAGCATATTATCCACAACTTTATGGAATTATGAATTAGATTCGGTATTTGTTGCTATTGGCAATTCTGCTGGGACACTTAACAAACATAGTGAAGCTATATGCAATGGCGCAATTTTAAATTCAGTTGGTAATTGGGAAGGATATGTTATGAAATTTGACAGTACAGGAAATTGTACTATTTCCAAAAAACTTTCGTTAGATAGGACCTTCTTAATAGATAAAATAATTTCGCCAAATAGTGGTGGAGGTTTCGTATTAGCCGGGGGACTTTCTTCTTCGAACCCCGGATTAGGCAGTGGATGGATTTACATTTTAGATGATTTTTGTGATTCTGTTTCTTTCAAATTTATCGGCAACGCAGCCAATAAACCATCCATCTTTTATGATGTGAAACAATGCTCTGATTCTGGATTCATAGCAGTTGGATTATATGTGCCTAATACAACAGAAGTCCCCTATGCTGTTAAGGTTGACAAAAATGGAAATTTGAATAATTTTTTGGGTAAAAATAATCAAGCAGATGTTCAATCAGAGTTAACTATTTATCCTAATCCTTCAAATGAATTTACATATTTCCTTAAGAATAATATATCCGAAAATGCTCAATTAACTATTTCAACTGTGGCAGGGCAACTACTGTTTGAAACAATATTAAAAAACTCAAACGAGGCAGTTAAAGTTTCTACTTCGCACTTCCCAAATGGATTTTATATTTGCAAAATAAAAAATGCAAACGGATTCGCTCAAAGTAAAAAATTATTGGTTATTCACTAGCACATTCAGTTTTCATTTTTACTTCAAAAATTACTGAAACTACAGTTTGTCAATCCATTGATTAGGTAATTATATAGCTTTCTTCACTTAATCAATCTATTACTATCTTTAAGGCCTTTTAGAAATAACTGAATTGGCAATAAAAAAACTTTCGATTGAGGATGACTATGATTTTTCATTAGTGGGAATTTCTAGTCATTCAAAAGATTACCGACTTTGTTGGAGTTTAAATACCGGACTGGGTACCAACTTTAGTAAATTAGATGATTTAAGAGTTGAATTGGTAAAGTCGCATGAGGTGTCTTTTTTTTCGTTTTATGAATTTGAAGATGAAGAAAATTTTGCAACTCACTATATACTTGCTAACAATGGTAGCTCCGGATTTCTGCTTCCTGAGCACAAGAATTTAGATTATTTTTGGATGATTAAAGGAAGTATTTCAAGCAAAAATAAAAATGACTTATTAAAGAAACTCAGTAGCATTGATTCCATAATTACTTGTGTTGAAATTGATGTATCAAATTTAAAATCGAAACAGAACCTTATTTTTTAAACGAATCTTGATTTATGAAAACTTGGAGTAAAACCAAAATAATAGCAACCCTAGGACCAGCATCGTCGAGTAAGGAAGTACTTACCGAAATGATTATGGCCGGTGTAGATGTATGTCGCGTAAATTCATCGCATGGTAACTATGATCAACATCAAAAGGTAATTGATATTATTCGAGAAATAAATAAGGAACATCGTTTAAACACTGCCATTTTGGTTGATTTGCAAGGTCCGAAATTGCGCATAGGTGTTATGAAAAACAATGAAGCCTTTCTTGAAAACGGGAAAGAAATAATTATTTCGACAGAAGAGTGCGAAGGTACTGCTGAAAAGGTTTTTATGACATATCCCGAATTTCCTAAAGATGTTGCTGTTGGCGATAAAGTGTTGATTGATGATGGTAAAATTGAATTACGTGTAATAGCAACCGACCGCGATAAAACAGTAAAAGCAGTTATTATTAACGGAGGAATTTTATCCTCAAAAAAAGGTGTTAATCTTCCAAACACAAAAATATCCTTACCCTGTTTAACTGCAAAAGATTTAGAAGATCTTGACTTTGCTTTGAAGAATAATGTTGAATGGATAGGCCTTTCGTTTGTTCGCTCAGTAACGGATATTGTGGACTTAAAAGAAATAATAAAGCGTCAAGGAAAAACTTCAAGAGTTGTTGCTAAAATTGAAAAACCTGAGGCGATTGCGGAAATCGATAACATTATTGACATGACCGATGCGTTAATGGTTGCACGTGGAGATCTTGGTGTTGAAATGCCGATGGAACGCGTTCCACTGATCCAAAAAATGTTGGTAACCAAATGTATCAACGCATCGAAACCTGTAATTATCGCCACTCAAATGATGGAAAGTATGATCAGCAATTACAGTCCTACTCGTGCAGAGGTAAACGATGTGGCCAATGCAGTAATGGATGGAGCCGACGCAGTAATGTTAAGTGGCGAAACTTCAGTAGGGAAATTTCCGGTGAAAGTAATTGAACACATGCAAAACATCGTTGCATCGATTGAACGAGAAGGAAAAATTTATTACAAAGAGCATCCACCACAACTCAAGAATCAAACTTTTATTTCAGATTCAATTTGTTACAATGCTTGTGTAATGGCCGAACAAGCGGGCGCCCGCGGTATTATTTCGATGACAAATTCAGGCTATACTGCATTTAAATTATCGAGCCATCGGCCCAAAGCCAACATTTTTATTTTTACTGATAATCGCTCTCTGCTTAATACACTAAGTTTAGTTTGGGGAGTAAGAGGTTTTTTTTACGATAAATACGAAAGCACTGACGAAACAATTGCAGACATCAAAAATTTTCTAAAAAAAGGAAATTATGTTGCAGTAGATGATTTAATAATCAATATCGCCAGTATACCTATGGAAGAAAAAGGACGTGCAAACATGATAAAATTAGGATACGTTAGTTAATTAAATTAACCTCTATTTTGGCCCTACTTTTACATCTCGAAACTGCAACAACCATGTGTTCTGTTGCTTTATCACAAGAAGGAAAATTACTTGATATTGAAGAGTTGGATGCTGGTTATACTCATGCCGAAAACTTGGTAGCTTTTTGTGATCAATTAGTAAGAAAACGTGGCTACACTTATAAAGAACTTGATGCAGTAGTAGTAAGTAAAGGTCCGGGTTCGTATACCGGACTTCGCATTGGCGTTGCCGCTGCTAAAGGATTTTGTTATGCATTAAATATTCCGCTTATAAGCATAAATACTTTGCAGCAATTAGCAAAGCAAGTTTTACTTCAACATACAACAGAAGCAACACTTTTGTGCCCTATGATAGATGCTCGCAGGATGGAGGTATTTTGTGCTTTTTATGATTTGAAGGCAAATGAAATACAAGAGACTAAAGCAGAAATAATAAACGAAAATAGTTTTAGAGAACTATTGGATAACCATAAAATTGTATTCTTTGGCGATGGTGCGGCAAAATGTAAATCCTTTCTAAGTTTTCATCACAATGCTTTGTTTTTAGAGGATGTGATTCCATCTGCACAATACATGATTTCCTTAGCTGAGGAAAAATATGCCCAACAAAAATTTGAGGATGTGGCTTACTTTGAGCCCTTTTATTTAAAGGAATTTATGTTTGGCGGAAATTAAATTGTTACATCAAATGGGTGTGATAATACACTAAATCATCGATGGGAGCACGCACAATTTTGCCCACCTGCATATGGTTTTCGGAGCATACTTGGATTAATATTTCTTTATAAGTATAACCAACTGAACCAATGCAATTGAACGTGTATTTTTGATATTCGGGATAGTGACAAACCAGGTTTGTAAAAAAAGTTTGAAATCCTTCCTTTACTATTTCTTGGGAATAAGAAAGGTGTTTAAATTCGTGAACAAACTTGCTAAAACTTGCCAAAAATCGATTGGGTAAAGGTTTATTGTACAAATGATCGAATATTGCTTCGTTAGTTAAACCATACGAGGAAACAAAATTTTTATGCATTTCTTCCGGTAAATATCCGCGCATAAAATCGCGTAATACTCTTTTTCCGATGTAGGAACCACTTCCTTCATCTCCTAAAAAATAGCCCAATGAATCGATGTTGTGTGCTACCCTTGTTCCATCGTAAAAGCAGGTATTGGTACCGGTTCCAAGTATAGCAGCAAAGCCTGCTTGTTTGCCTAGAAGCGCTCTTGCTGCAGCTAATAAATCATGGCTTACAAAAACAGTAGCATTTTTAAAAACTGCTTGCATGGCGCGTTCCACAATTTGTACTTTTTCGCTAACGGAACATCCTGCACCGTAGTAGTAAACTTGAGTTATTGAAGTTCGATCGAGCGTATCTGGCAATTGTTCGTTGAGCGAAGCTATAATACCTGCTGTGTCAACAAAATAAGGATTATAACCTTCTGTTGAAAAAAATACCGGTGCATTGACTGAACTAATTAGTCCCCAGCTGCTTTTTGTTGAACCCCCATCGGCAATTAAAATCATACTTTGTTAGATTATATGTTGAAAAATTAATGAGCGCCTTTTGTCTCATTCGAATCATAATTTATTCCTTGCTGCGATAAAATTGAGCGTACCTTAATTGCAAAAAAAGCGAGGTAAACAAAACATAAAACAGGTATCCAATAACTTCTGTGTATGCCAATAATATCGGCCAATTTTCCTTGTAATGGAGGAATAATTCCACCCCCTAAAATCATCATAATTAAAAAAGCCGATCCTTGAGAAGTATATTTTCCAAGTCCGGCAATACTCAACGAAAAAATACAAGGCCACATGATGCTACAAAATAAACCGCCACACAAAAAAGCATAAATTGAAATCGTACCGGAGGTTGCCAATCCAACTAACATCGCCATTGCACCCAGTAAACTAAAAACCAATAACGACTTGGCTGGCTTATCGGCACCGATAATGGATCCTACAATTAAAAAAACTAGACAAATAATATAAAGGTATAAATTACTCATGTCGTGTCCTACCACTGTATTAAAAAACAAAACCACTCCAAATGCAAGTACAGGAACGAGTATCATTAAAACAGTGCGCACTGATTTAGAAACAGAGAAGAGCGAAATAGAACCTGTCCATCTTCCTATCATTAAGCTTCCCCAATACATGCTGATAAATGGAGCTATTTCACCAGATTGGAAAGCACCGAAATCAGGGTGTTTCAGCAATTCGCCTAAATTACTTTGTATAGCTACTTCTACACCCACATAGGTAAAAATGGCTAGCATTCCCAATATTAACTGAGGATACTGCATCGCTCCCCATCCGCTTGGTGCCCTTTTTGCAGATACATTTGCATAAAATAAGGCTCCAACAACAGCTATCAAAGCTAAAAACGACAAGCTCAATCCAACATAATCATGCACATGATTTTTTACATTTTCTAAAAAAGAATTATCAGTATATCTAGAAAAAATATAGCCGAAGATGCTCACTAATAAAAAGCTTAACACCAACAATAGATTTTGTGCTTTTTCAGCCTTTTCAAATGGCTCGTCGTTGCGTCCGGCAGGTAATTTTTTAGAAAAAAAGAAAATTCCGGCTGCTGCTAAAAATAACAAGGCAACTGCAGCATAAAGCGCTAACATAAGTGAAAGTGATGAACTTTGAATTTTTTCGTCGCTGATAGTTATGCTTCCAAACAATGCTAATCCAACTACTATAGGACCTATGGTGGTACCTAATGAATTCACACCTCCTGCCAAATTTAATCGAGATGCTCCTGCTGCTGGATCGCCTAATGATATGGTGAAGGGTTGAGCTGAGGTTTGTTGAAGTGAAAATCCAAGAGCTACAATAAATAAAGCTCCTAAAATTAAACCATATACACCAATGCTAACGGCTCCAATCATAGCAATTGCCCCAAGTGTACTTAACAACAAACCATAGATAATTCCATTTTTGAAACCCCATTTATTCAGAATATCTAGCTTTCGTTTTCCGCTAACTAAAAATAATACTAGCGCACCCAAATAGTAGGCACCATAAAAAGCGAAATCAATGAGTTGGCTTTGAAATTGGTCTAAGCCAAATTTTGCTTTGCAAAAAGGAATAAATACCCCATTACCGGCAGCAATAAATCCCCAGAAAAAAAACACAGAAATTAGCACAGAAAGTGCTCCCCAATTGGTTGTTTGTTTTGATTTATTCATTTATTTATATATCCGCTTTTGTACCTAAAATTTAAAATTATGTAACAGAATAAGAATTTTCGCCTGATTTGTATTTATAATTGGAACGCAAATTTGGCGGATTCTTATGATTATCGTTGATTTGATTTAGCTGCAAATAGTAATTATCTCTTTCAATTTTATGGATTATACCAATAGTAAGAATAAAAATTAAATTAGGTATAATTGAGGATATGCACATTTTTTAAATAATTTATTGCTAGCTCGTCCAAATATAAAAAAATAGTTTACCGCTAATTTGAATTAATAATTCGCGAAAACAGTTTTGCTAAAATGAATATTTTTTATAGTTTTAAAGAATAAAGTTGTCATTGTTGATATCTTAGTGTAACCCTAATTCCAATCCTACGTTCTTACTATTTAATTCGACTAACATAACAATACTTACTACTAAAGCATTTTTTAAAGTTTAAAACAAGCTACAACCGAGCCTTTCACCCAAAACACTTAGCACATTCACATCTACTATGAAAAAATTATTACTCCAATTAATTGTACTTTTTAATTTATTAATTGTAACATCAGAAGTTTCAGCACAATCAGTTGGCGACTACAGAACCCGAGCAGCTGGAGCTTGGAGCAGCACAACAGTTTGGCAAACCTATCAGATTTTATTTGGTTGGCAAAATACTACTGTTCCACCTACCAATAGCAATGGCGCGATTTCTATATTGCACGCTATAACCATTAGTGGAGGAGCTACAGTAAACACCGATCAAACTACCATTTCAACCGGAGGTTCATTAACACTAAGTGATGGTACTTTGAATTTATACAATGGTACAGGAAACGATTTAATTATTACAGGTGGAACTTTTACCATGAACAATGCAAGTTCGGCATTGAATGCTCCTTCGGGATTTGCGTTAGTTTATGCAACCAGTGGAACAGTTGCGCTTTCGAATGGAACCATTGCAGCGGGTATGAACATCAACACTTACAACGCAACAGCACTAACTATTACACAGGCTAGTTCAAGTAACTTAACGCTCAATGGACAAATTACTAATTACTCTACTGCGGCGGTTTGGACTGCTACTTCAGCAACTTTTACATTAGGCACGAATGGCTTTTTATACAATGGATTGGGTGGAGTTTTTACAATTGCTGGAAGCGGAACCAATAATATTGGAAGCAGTTCTTCTACATCACACAGTGGAATTATGACCAATGCAGGTACCTTTTCAAAAACTACATCAGCTGTACTAAATGTAAATGCAAGTAGTTTTGACAATACAGGAATCATACAGCTTATAACAGTTGCATCTAACTTTTATTTGCACTCGGCGGGCGATATTTTTGGAACAATGGATGCGAATATTGCAGGTAGTAACTTTTATTACAACACTGCAAGTAAGAATTTTTACTCAGGACTTACTTTGAAAGGAAGCGGAACACATCATATTAACGCAAGTATTACCTATAACATTAGTGGCACGAGTGCGTATACTTTTGGAGCAGTTATTAATTTTAATTCACCGGCCGCAATACCTGCCGATATTAATATTACAGGAGCCACACTTAATTGCAATAAAGGTGTTTCATTTGATGGGCCCGGATATTCAATTTTTACTTATTCTCCCCAGATTAATGTTGCAACTGGAGGAAGTTTTTCAACTTCAACAGATGACACACTTTCTATTTTGCCCTATTCTGGAACAACTGCAATTCCATCTACCTTGACTATTAATAACAATATTAC
>Ga0268298_10002856_pt1 | contig 18342 bp, 16 predicted proteins | sample WWTPWeurt_MetaG_FD_194462 | JGI IMG/M metagenome (GOLD analysis project Ga0268298, IMG submission 194462) | Activated sludge microbial communities from WWTP in Nijmegen, Gelderland, Netherland - WWTP Weurt | ecosystem: Engineered > WWTP > Aerobic digester > Activated sludge | place...
CCACGGCTACTTCGACATCGGCATCGCGGTGGGTTCGCCGCGCGGCCTGGTGGTGCCGATCCTGCGCAACGCCGACCAGATGAGCTTTGCCGACATCGAGAAGAAGATCGCCGAGTTCGGTCAGAAGGCCAAGGACGGCAAGCTGGGCATCGAAGAGCTGACCGGCGGCACGTTCTCGATCAGCAACGGCGGCACCTTCGGCTCGATGCTCTCCACCCCCATCATCAACCCTCCGCAATCGGCCATCCTCGGCGTGCATGCCACCAAGGACCGCGCGGTGGTCGAGAACGGGCAGGTGGTGGTGCGGCCGATGAACTACCTGGCGATGTCGTACGACCACCGCATCATCGACGGCCGCGAGGCCGTGCTGGGCCTGGTCACGATGAAGGAGGCGCTGGAAGACCCGGCGCGCCTGCTGTTCGACATCTGACCCGGAAGCCATCATGAGCAAGCAATTCGACGTCGTCGTGATCGGCGGCGGTCCTGGCGGCTACATCGCCGCCATCCGTGCGGCGCAGCTGGGCTTCAACGTCGCCTGCATCGACGAGTGGAAGAACGACAAGGGCGGGCCGGCTCCGGGCGGCACCTGCACCAATGTCGGCTGCATTCCGAGCAAGGCGCTGCTGCAGTCCAGCGAGCACTTCGAGCAGGCGGCGCATCACTTCGGCGAGCATGGCATCACGCTGTCCGACCTGAAGATGGATGTGGCCAAGATGGTGGCGCGCAAGGCCACCGTCGTGAAGCAGAACAACGACGGCATCCTGTACCTCTTCAAGAAGAACAAGGTCGCCTTCTTCCATGGCCGCGGCTCGTTCGTGAAGGCCGGCGAGGGCGGCTACGAGATCAAGGTCAGCGGGGCGGCCGACGAACTGCTCGTCGGCAAGCACGTGATCGTGGCCACCGGTTCGAGCGCGCGCCAGTTGCCTGGCGCCGCGTTCGACGAGGAGCGCGTGCTGTCGAACGACGGCGCGCTGCGCATCGGCGCCGTGCCCAAGACCCTGGGCGTGGTCGGCTCGGGCGTGATCGGGCTCGAGATGGGCTCGGTGTGGCGACGCCTGGGCGCCCAGGTGACTATCCTCGAGGCGCTGCCCAACTTCCTGGGCGCCGCCGACGAGGCCGTGGCCAAGGAAGCACAGAAGGCCTTCGTCAAGCAGGGCCTGAAGTTCGAGTTCGGCGTCAAGATCAGTGGCGTGAAGACCTCGGCGACGGGTGTCGAGGTGGCCTATGCCAATGCCAAGGGCGAGGCCTGCCAGCTGCAGGTGGAGCGCCTGATCGTCTCGATCGGACGTGTGCCCCACACGTTGGGTCTGCAGCCCGAGGCCGTGGGCCTGAAGCTCGACGAGCGTGGCGCGATCGTCGTCGATGCCGAGTGCCGCACCAACCTGCCCAACGTCTGGGCGGTGGGCGATGTGGTGCGCGGCCCGATGCTGGCGCACAAGGCGGAGGAAGAGGGCGTCGCCGTGGCCGAGCGCATCGCGGGCCAGCACGGGCACGTCAACTTCGACACCATCCCGTGGGTGATCTACACCTCTCCCGAGATTGCCTGGGTCGGCCAGACCGAGCAGCAGCTCAAGGCGTCCGGGCGTGCCTACAAGGCGGGCCAGTTCCCGTTCATGGCCAATGGCCGGGCTCGAGCCTTGGGCGATACCACCGGGTTCGTGAAGTTCCTCGCCGATGCCAAGACCGATGAGATCCTTGGCGTGCACATCGTCGGTCCGTTCGCCAGCGAACTCATCTCCGAGGCCGTGGTGGCAATGGAGTTCAAGGCCTCGGCCGAGGACATCGCCCGCATCTGCCATGCTCACCCGAGCCTGAGCGAGGCGACCAAGGAAGCGGCCCTGGCGGTGGACAAGCGCACGTTGAACTTCTGATCGCTGGGCCGGGTGCGGCCCGGACGCGCCCGGCATGGGCCACAAGTGGCCTGCCGTCGTCGGCGACAATCCATCGGGGTGGCCTGCGGGCCACCCCGACGCACTTTCCATCCATGACGTCCGTCACCGACCTCTACCAGGCCACGCTTCTCGAAAGGGGTTACCGAAGCGATCCCGCGCAGTTGGGAGCCATCGCGGCGCTGCAGCGGTGCCAGGACGAATGGGCGGCGTACAAGGCCCGGCGAGGCAACGCCGTGACCAAGCTGTTGGTACGCCCACCGATTCCGCGGGGCGTGTACATGCACGGCGGCGTGGGGCGGGGCAAGAGCTTCCTGATGGACTGCTTCTTCCAGGCCGTGCCGCTCACCCGCAAGACGCGGCTGCACTTCCATGAGTTCATGCGCGAGGTGCACCGTGAGTTGCAGGAGCTCAAGGGCCAGCAGAACCCGCTGGACGAACTGGGGCGGCGCATTGCTCGACGCTTCAGGCTCATCTGCTTCGATGAGTTCCATGTGTCCGATGTCACCGACGCGATGATCCTCCATCGCTTGCTCGACGCGCTGTTCGCGCACCGGGTCTCGATCGTTACCACCTCCAACTTCCACCCGGATGCGCTTTATCCGAACGGGCTGCACCGCGATCGCATCCTGCCGGCGATCGAGTTGCTCAAGCGGGGGCTGGAGGTGATCAACGTCGACAACGGCACCGACTATCGACGCCGGGCGCTGGAGCATGTGCAGCTGTACCACTGGCCGCTCGATGGCACGGCCGATGCGGCGCTCGAGCAGGCCTTCCATGAACTGGCCGAAGCGCACGACGAGGATCCGGTCCTTCACATCGAGCATCGCGAACTGCGTTCGGTGCGCCGGGCCGGGGGAGTGGTGTGGTTCGACTTCAGAACCCTGTGCGGTGGGCCGCGCTCGCAGAACGACTACCTCGAGATCGCGCAGCAGTTCCATACCGTGATGCTGTCGAACGTGCCGCAGATGCAGCCGCGGATGGCCAGCGAGGCGCGGCGATTCACGCTGCTGGTGGACGTGCTGTACGACCGCCGGGTCAAGCTGGTCATGACGGCCGAAGTGGCCGCAGAAGACCTCTATCCCGAGGGGCCTCTGTCGCATGAGTTTCCGCGCACCGTGTCGAGGCTGCAGGAGATGCAGTCGGCCGAGTACCTGGCCCTCGAGCGGCGCGACGTCGATACCCGAATTACCTGACAGGGCCTCGACATGGAGCATCTGCGCTGTCGCAGTGGGTTGATGCTGATGGTGATGCTGCTGGCCTCGCTGGGCGTCAGTGCCGAGTCCGATGAAGCGAGGCTCAAGCGTGAGAGGCACGAGATCGATCAGCGACATGCCCGCGCTGTCGAGGCATGCCAGCACGAATTTGCGGCCACGGCATGCCTGGATCGGGCGCGAGCCGAGCGACGGGCCGCCGTGGATGGCTGGCGGCAACAGCGGCTGGTGATCGACGACGCCAAGCGACGCATGCGTGCAGCTCAGCGGCTGCAGGACATCCAGGCCAGGAATGCAGAGATCGACTCGCGGATCGGATCGGCCGTCTCTTCATCCGCGGTGGCCCCGACCGCCCCCAGGCGCAGTGCCAGCCCTCTCAAGGCGCAGCCGCCAGCGTCTGCAGCGTCCGATGCGCGGGCTGCACAGTCCATTGATCAGGCCGCAAAGGTCAGCGCCCAGCGAAGGCAGCGCGAACGTGAAGCGGCGGAGCACCGGGCGAAGGTCGAGAAGCGCAACGCGGAATCGGCGGCTCGTCGCCCGAGTGCGCCAGGCCTGCCCGTGCCAGCGCCAGCGTCTGCGGTCAGCTCAGTGGCTCGACCTTGATCACCGCCAGCGAGAGGTTGTCGCCACCTCCGCGGGCACGCTGGCGGGCCTTCGATACCAGCAGTTCGCTCGCTTCACGCGGTGTCAGCGCCTGAAGCGTGGCGCCGAGTTCACGTGGCGAGAAGTAGTGCCACAAGCCATCGCTGCAGGCCAGCACGCAGTCGCCGGGCTCCAGGCGTCCGATGTGCCCGAGGGAGACTGGCGGATCGGTCTGGGTACCCAGGCATCCGGTCAGCAGATTTCCTTGGGGATGGGTATTGGCCTGATCTTCGGTGATCTTGCCCTCGTCGATCAGGCGTTGGACGTAGGAGTGGTCCAGCGTGCGCGTGACCATCTCTGCGCCCCGAAAGTGATACACGCGAGAGTCGCCTGCATGCACGTAGTCGCAAGCCAGCGTGGCGCTGACGAGAAATGCCGCGATGGTGCTGTGGGGCTCTTCTTCGGCGGTGATCGCCGTGAGCTTGATCATCAGGTGCGATTCGTTGACCAGCTGGCGCAGAGTCTCGGCCGGATCGTCCTTGCCCGGAAGAAAGCGATCGAAGAGCTGGTGTGCGGTGAGGATCACCTGGTCAGACGCCTTGCGTCCACCGCTCTTGCCGCCCATGCCATCTGCCAGCACTGCCAACACACAGCCAGCCACACGGTTGTGGCTCAGGATCTCGACCTGGTCCTGCTGGTAGGTGCGGTCACCGCGATGCAGTGCAGTCGCCGCGACCAGCCGGTAGGGTGCAAGAGGGGTCTCAGCCATGGCGCCAGACTATAAACTCCTGTTGCCCGAATGCAGGGTGCAGCAGCAGGGGATTCCCGTGAACTCCGACGACACTCAGGATACCGACGACAACCTGCGCCTGCCTCATCGGCGACTGATCGAATTGCGCATCGAGCATGCCGATCTGGACAATCTGATCGACCGCGCCGAAGAAACCCATCCGGTGGATGAGCTGGCGTTGCGGCGCCTCAAGAAGCGCCGCCTGATGCTGCGCGATCACATTGCCAAGCTCGAAGCCGAAATGGATCCTCCACAGCCGGCTTGACCGACCGGTGGAGGAGAACGAGAGCGAGGCGCCCGGCGCGCTTTCGAAGGCCGTGCGTGCGGCCCTGTGCCATGGCGGCAGCCTGGCCCAGGCCGATCCGGCGTTCAATGAACGTGACGTCCAGCTGCAGCTGGCCCATGCCGTGGCGGACGCGATCGATCAGCGTTCGACATTGGTGGCCGAGGCCGGCACCGGTGTCGGCAAGACCTTTGCCTACCTGGTGCCTCTGCTGCTCTCCGAGCGGCGAGCCATCGTCAGCACCGCCACCAAGAGCCTGCAGGACCAGTTGTTCTTCAGGGACTTGCCGCGGCTTCGAGATGCACTGCGGGTTCCGGTCAGGATCGCTCTGCTGAAGGGTCGGTCCAGCTACCTTTGCCTGCATCGCCTGGCCCAGGCCAGGGAGACGGCGACGCTGCCGGACCGATTTGCCGTGCGCGCCCTGGCGCGCGTCGAGACCTGGGCCCCGGGGACTGCCACCGGAGATCTGGCCGAGATCGAGGGGCTGGATGACCGCTCGCCGGTGGTACCGCTCGTCACATCCACGCGAGACAACTGCCTGGGCAGCGACTGCCCGCGATTTCGCGACTGCCACGTCGTGAAGGCTCGGCGCGAGGCGATGGCCGCCGACTTGGTGGTCGTCAACCACCACCTGTTCTTCGCCGACCTGAGCCTGCGCGACAGCGGGGTCGCCGAACTGTTGCCCACGGCCGATGCCGTGATCTTCGACGAGGCGCACCAGTTGCTCGACACGGGCCTGCAGTTCGTGGCCACCACGCTGTCCACTGCACAGGTGCTGGATCTGGCTCGAGACCTGTTGGCGGCAGGGCTGAGTCATGCGCGGGGCCTGGCGGATTGGCAGGCCCTGTCCGCTGCCCTCGAGCGGGCGGCCCGGGAGCTTCGCTTGGTCTGTGCTGGCCCCCTGCGAGAGGTTCGAGGCACGGTGCGCTTGCGATGGGACGAGCGGGCGCGCCAGGACGGGTGGCCGAGCGCCGTGTCGGGGCTGTTGGCCGGCTTGGGGTCGATGGATGAGCCGCTTTGTGCCGTGGAGGCAGTGGCACCGGACTTCACGCGCCTTCGCGGGCGTGCGGCCGAACTGCGGCGGTTGGTCTCGGCGTTCGGGGAAGCGGTGCCGGAGAACCGGGTGCGGTGGATCGATCTCGGTCCCCGCGATGCCCGATTGATTGAATCCCCGCTCGACATCCGCGACCTGTTTGCCGAGCAGCGCGCGATGGCCTCCAGGGCATGGATCTTCACGTCGGCCACGCTCGGAACCGACACCGACCTGACCTGGTTCACCGAGGCGGCGGCGCTTGAAGACTCGCGCAAGCTCAGGGTGGGAAGCCCGTTCGACTATCCGAACCACGCCCGCACCTGGGTGCCGCAGCGCTTTCCCAAGCCGAACGAAGCGGCGCATCCCGCGGCCGTTGGCGCCCTGGCGGCGCGGCTCGCCGGGCGCCTGGGTGGCCGGACCTTCGTGCTGACCACCACGTTACGCGTGCTGCCGCTCATCGCGGAGGCGCTGCAGTCGGCAGATGCCGCAGCTGGCGGCAGCCTGACGGTGCTGGTGCAGGGCACGCATCCCAAGCGCACGCTGATCGACAGGTTTCTGTCCACCCCTGGCGCCGTGCTGGTCGGCTCGCAGAGTTTCTGGGAGGGCATCGATGTGCCAGGCCCAGCCCTGCAGTGCGTGATCATCGACAAGCTGCCGTTTCCTCCGCCCCATGATCCGCTGGTTCAGGCACGCACCCAGGCGCTCGAGCGCGCCGGACGAGATGCCTTCAATGACTTCTTCCTGGCCGAGGCGGCCATCTCGTTGAAGCAGGGCGCCGGCCGGCTGATCCGCAGCGAGACCGATCGGGGGCTGCTGGTCATCACCGACCCGCGGCTGCGACAGATGGCCTACGGACGACGGTTGCGACAGGCCTTGCCAGCCATGGGCGCGCTCGATTCGGAAGGTGATGCCCTGGCCTGGCTGGGCGAACTGGCCGCGCAGCCGTGAGGCTTGACCTTGCGGCCTGCGCCGTTCAGGCGGGGCCGTGGGCTACCAGAACTGCCACCAGGCCCGCTCGGGCACGCGAACCCCGTCCCTCAGGTAGCGGCTCGACGGGAAGTTCTTCTTCAGCACACGATCGGCATCATCCCGCAACGAAGGCAGTCCCAGCCGGTCGTAGCTGACGGCCATGATGTACAGCGCTTCTTCGATGGCCGGCGTCTGCTGGTAGTCGCGCAGGGCCTGCTGCGCGCGGTTGGCCGCCGCCAGGTAGGCACCCCGTCGGTAGTAATAGCGCGCCACGTGAACCTCGTACTCGGCCAGCGAGTTGACGATGTAGTCCATCCGAAGGCGAGCATCCGCGCTGTACTTCGAGTCGGGGTAGGAGTCCACCAGTTGCTTGAAGGCCTGGTAGGCATCGCGCGAAGCCTGCTGGTCGCGCTCGGAAAGGTCTTGGCGCGAGATCGAGCTGAGCACGCCAAGGTTGTCGTTGAAGTTGATCACGCCCTTCAGGTAGATGGCGTAATCCATCGCCGGGCTGGAAGGGTACAACTTGATGAAGCGGTCGATGGTGGCCACCGCCTGAACCCGCTCGCTGGTCTTCCATTGGGCATACGCCATGTCCAGAAGGGCCTGCTGGGCCAGAAGCGTGCCGGCCGCGCGGCCCTCGACGCGCTCCAGCGTCTTGATCGCCTTGTCGAAGCTGCCTGTGTTCAGGTCGTCCTTGGCATCTGCATACAATTTCTCGGGATTGTTCTCGTCGACCTTCGGACTCGAGCCACAGGCTGCCAGCGCGGCAAGCATGAGGACGGCCACCCAGGCCCATGGACGCTGACGCTGAAGAGCACTCATCGACATCGGACGGCGGCCTGTGGCGCCGACGCCCTTCCCGTTTCATTGCGATCGGACGATTCTAATGGTGGCCTCCGCCCCCACGCCCCAGGTGCCGCCGGACGATGGCGCCGCTGTCGATCTGGATGATCCCGAGGCCCAGGCACTCGAGTGGCGCGATGCGCTCGTCGACGCGGCAGCGCATGGCCAGCGGCTGGATCGTTGCGTGGTGGCCATGGCCACCGAGTTCTCGCGCAGCCATCTGCAAGGCCTGATCGATCGCGGCCACGTGCAGGTCGATGGCGTCGTCCAGACGGTGGCGTCGAGAAAGCTCAAGCTGGGTCAGCGGGTTCGGCTCGAACTGGTGCCCACGGCACAAAGCCTCGCCTTCCGACCCGAGCCCATCCCACTGTGCATCGTCTACGAGGACGAGCACCTGCTGGTGGTGGACAAGCCGGTCGGGCTGGTGGTGCACCCTGCGGCCGGGCATTGGTCGGGCACGCTGCTCAATGGCCTGCTCGCCCATCATGCCGGCGCGGCCACGCTGCCGCGGGCAGGCATCGTGCATCGGCTCGACAAGGACACCAGCGGGTTGATGGTGGTGGCCAAGACCCTGCCGGCCATGACGACGCTGGTGCGCCTCATTGCCTTGCGCGAGGTGAGGCGCGTCTACCTCGCGCTGGCCATGGGGGAGGTGTCGTTTGACGAACGCCGCATCGAAGCGCCCATCGGGCGCGACCCGTCTTCGCGCGTACGCATGGCCGTAGTGGCCTCGGGCAAGCCCGCACGCACCGATGTGCGTTGCCTGGCCCGTCGAGACGGTGTGTCGGCGCTGCGCTGCCAACTGCACACGGGGCGGACCCACCAGATCCGGGTCCACTTGGCCCACATCGGTCACCCGCTGGTCGGGGATGTGCTGTACGGCGGCAAGCCTGCCCATGGGCTGACCCGACAGGCGCTGCACGCTGCACGTCTGGCCTTTGCCCACCCTGCCGATGATCGGCCCATGAGTTTCGAGGCTGCGATGCCGGCGGATCTGGCGCGTGCCTGGATCGAGTGATCGTCTGACGATCGATCGTGCCTGCAGGCGCTTCCGTCGCCTGCTCCACGACTCGACGCCGTGTTGACGCACGCGCCTGAGTTTGGGCGCAGCCTGCCGCTACAATGCCGGGATCGGTCGCCAAGCCGCACCGCAGCCTCGGGGCTGCTGCAGGCAGGCAGGGGCGTGATGACCACGTTGGCACGCCAGAGGGTGGCTTGACGGTGCCCCCAGGTTTTCCGACGTCACGCCGCCGATCGTTGCCGGGCCCCATCGGGGCATTCCATGGGCGCCGCCGACCTGTTTGGCACGCACCGCCCCATCAGATTTCCGAGCATCAGGGTCCGATCCCTGACCGTTTGAACAGAGGTTCATGAACACTTCGGATGCCAAGCGCGTCCTCGAGACCGCGCTGATCTGCGCGCAGCAACCGTTGCCCATGCGCGATCTGCGCCTGCTGTTCGACGAGCAGGTCGGTCCGGACACCATTCGCGAACTGCTCGACGACTTGATCCGTGACTGGGACGGGCGAGGCGTCGAACTGGTTGCGCTGGCCACGGGCTGGCGTTTCCAGAGCCGACCGGAGATGCGTGTGCACCTGGATCGACTGCATCCAGAGCGGCCGCCTCGCTACTCGAGAGCCACCATGGAGACATTGGCCATCGTTGCCTACCGTCAGCCGGTGACCCGAGGTGACATCGAGGACATCCGGGGCGTGACCGTCAGCAGCCAGATCGTCAAGCAACTCGAAGAGCGGGGCTGGATCGAGGCCATCGGGTATCGAGAGGCCCCAGGGCGACCGGCGCTGTACGCGACGACGCGTCAGTTCCTGGACGACCTGGGTCTGGCCAGTCTGGATCAGCTGCCCACGCTGGATGGCGCCCCGTCGGCCGATGCGCTCGCGGCCATGCAGCCCTCCCTCTTGCCAGAAGGCGAAGGCATGCAGGCTGAACTGCCCCTCGCGGCGCTCGAGTCAGAGCTTGTCGAGGAGCCTGTGCCGCGCGCTCCTGTCGGCGAGACTCCGATGGCGTCTGCCGGCCCGGAAGCAGAGGGTCTTCGGGCCCCCCAGTCCACATTGACGTCCCCCCTGAACGACACCGACGATCCTCGGCCGGCCTGCCCCGCGGATGACCGGGCGGCCTCTCCATCCACAAGCTCCCACGTGACGACTGACGCAGTCGCTGTCATCGACGGTGCACCCATTGACCCAACCCCTGACGTGCCAGCATGAGCATGAAACCCGAAGACTCCGACGTGCCGCCGATCGACTCACTGGGCGAGCCGCCCGTGGCAGCACCCAAGCCTCGGCGTCGAAAGGCAGCCAGTCCGGCCATCGTGCAGGCGGCGGCGGATGCCGCGACGCAGGTGTCCTCTGCAGCGCAAGGGCCCTCTGCGACCGGTGAGGAAGCGGCGCCCCTGCCTGCGTCCGAGCCTGCGGATGCGCCGCCGGCCAAGCCCAAGCGGGTTCGACGAAAGGTTGTTGCGCCGGTGGATGTCGCCGACACGGAGTCCGCGCCTGTGGCGGCTTCCAGTGAGAGCGTCGCGCCGCCCGCGGATGGACCGGCAACGGCCCTGTCAGACGACGATCGCGTCGGATCGCCCGACGACGCCTTGCGCGGCGCGTCACACGCTGCCACCGGCGAGCGCGCACCTTCGACAGCGGCTGAGCCAGATGACACGCCGTCGGCGTCCGGTCAGACCGACGAGCCCGCGTCGAGTTCAACGCCTCAGGATGACCGGGCAGAGGGTCGGCGATCGAGGAATCGCCGACGCGGCCGGCGTGCAGATGCCGATGACAGGGGGGGTGATCCGGCGATGGCTTCCGTACCAGCGGCCGTCGGGGCAGACGAGGCCGCGCAAGGCCAGCAACCGGCTGCCAGCGAACCGCCGAATGCGATCGAAGCCTTCGCCGATGTGCTGTCCGGTGCCTACGATGCCTTGCCCGAGGGCGAAGTGCCGGCAGAGTTGCCGGTGCTGCCCGAGCGTCGCGTGCTGGCCGCCGACCCGGATGCTCCGAAGCTCCACAAGCTTCTGGCGCAATCGGGCATCGGCTCGCGGCGTGACATGGAGCAATTGATCGAGCAGGGGCAGGTCACGGTCAATGACCAGGTGGCCCATGTCGGGCAGCGGATCTCCTTCGGCGACCAGGTGAAGGTGTCTGGGCGACCGGTTCGTCTTCGGATCGCGCCGCCGATGGCGCGCGTGGTGGCATACCACAAGCCGGTGGGCGAGGTCGTCACCCATGACGACCCCCAGGGGCGTCCGACGGTGTTCCGCAGACTTCCTCGCCTGCCCCACGGGAAGTGGCAGTCCGTGGGTCGGCTGGACATCAATACCGAAGGCCTGCTGCTGTTTACCAATTCAGGTGACCTGGCGAACCAGTTGATGCATCCCCGCTTCGGCGTCGAGCGCGAATATGCCGTGCGGGTGCTCGGCACACTCGATGCCGAGGCGCGTGCGCGTCTGCTCGAAGGTGTCGAGGTGGAAGGGCAGCGGGCGGCATTCAAGTCGATCGAGGATGGCGGCGGCGAAGGTGTCAACCACTGGTACCGGGTGGTGATCACCGAGGGCCGCAATCGTGAAGTTCGCAAGCTGTTCGACAAGGTGGGGCTCGGCGTCAGCCGCCTCATCCGAATCCGCTATGGTTGCGTGGTGCTGCCGCGCGGGCTCAAGCGCGGCGTCTGGGTCGACCTGAGCGAGGCCGAGGTGCGCGAGGTGCGTCGCCTGGCCGGTGGCCGCGACGCGCAGCGGCCGCGGCAGGAGGGCGACGACGAAGGCGCCGGTCCCGGCAAGTCTCGACGCAATCGAAGGCGCGGTCGTGGAGACCGCTCCGAGCGCCCGGATCGCCCTGCGCGCCCGGAGCGGCCCGAGCGCAGCGGCGACCGACATGAGCGGCAGGACACCCAGCGGCGCGACCGGGATGCGCACGACGACATCGGCCCGATCCCGAATCCGTTGCAGCAGACCTTCGACAAGCGCGCCATTCGTGAGGCGCGACAGCCGCGACGTGAGTATTCCGAGGACGGCCCGATTCCGAACCCGCTGGAGCAGACCTACGACAAGCGCTTCGTGCAGAAGCCACGCGGAATCGGCGAGCGCGGTGGTAAGCGTGGCGGCGGCGGCGGGGGCGGGGGCGGCCAGCCCGATCCGATGAAGACCTCAGTGGGCTACATCGGTGCGGATGCTTTTGTTCGCAAGTTCCAGGGAGGCGGAGGCGGCGGTGGCGGTGGCGGTGGCGGTGGCCGCGGCGGCAAGCGCCGCGGCGGGCGCTGACCCGATGCTGATCGGCATTGCACGCGGCGGCATCGTCGAAGGCTCAAACCGCGCAGTCGAAGCGATGCTGTGCGCGGGCTAGAATTCCAGGTTTATTCAACGAATCAACGCCACTGCAGGAGAACTCCATGGCCATCGAACGCACCCTCTCGATCATCAAGCCGGACGCCGTCGCCAAGAACGTGATCGGGCAGATCTATGCCCGTTTCGAAGGCGCAGGCCTGAAGGTCATTGCCGCCAAGATGGCGCACCTGTCGCGTGGCGAGGCCGAGGCTTTCTATGCCGTGCACAAGGCGCGTCCGTTCTTCAAGGACCTGGTCGAGTTCATGATCTCGGGCCCGGTGATGATCCAGGTGCTCGAGGGTGAAGGCGCCATTGCCAAGAACCGTGAGCTGATGGGCGCCACCGATCCCAAGAAGGCCGACAAGGGCACCATCCGGGCCGACTTTGCCGAGAGCATCGACGCGAATGCTGTGCATGGCTCCGACGCCCCCGAGACGGCGGCCGTCGAGGTGGCCTTCTACTTCCCCGGCATGAACATCTACAGCCGCTGACGGGCTGTCGTCTGAAGGGCCTTGGCCGCGGGCATCACCGTGGATCGCGTCAATCTGCTGGACTTTGATCTCGAGGGGCTGTCGGCGTACTGCGGCGGCCTGGGCGAGAAGCGGTTTCGCGCGGTGCAGTTGTTCCGGTGGATCCACCAGAAGGGCGCCGGCAGCTTCGACCAGATGAGTGATCTGGCGCTGTCGCTGCGGGCCAAGCTCGCCGGCATCGCGGAGGTGCGAGGCTTGCCGGTCACGGCCGAGCAGGCATCCTCCGACGGAACCATCAAGTGGCTGTTCGATGTCGGCCGCGGCGACGCGGTCGAATCCGTCTTCATCCCGGAGGATGACCGCGGCACCCTGTGCGTGTCGTCGCAGGCCGGATGTGCCGTCGGTTGCCAGTTCTGCTCCACCGGGCACCAGGGTTTCAGCCGAAACTTGCAGACCGGCGAGATCCTTGCCCAGATCTGGCATGCCGAGCATCATCTGCGTACACGGCTTGCGCTTCAGCCCGGTGAGCGGGCGATCTCGAATGTCGTGATGATGGGCATGGGGGAGCCGCTGCAGAACTATGCGGCACTGGTCCCCGCGCTGCGCGTCATGCTCGACGATCATGGCTACGGGCTGTCGCGACGCCGGGTCACGGTCTCCACGTCCGGTGTGGTGCCGATGATCGAGCGGCTGCGCGATGACTGCCCGGTGGCCCTGGCGGTCTCGCTGCATGCACCCGACGATGCGTTGCGTGACCGTTTGGTCCCGCTGAACCGCAAGTACCCGCTCGGTGAGTTGATGGCGGCTTGTGCCAGCTACCTCGCCAAGGCCCCAAGAGACTTCATCACCTTCGAATACTGCATGCTGGCAGGGGTCAACGACCAGCTTTCGCATGCCCACGAGTTGATCGCCCGTGTCAGCGGTCGGCGGGGCTCGCCTCGCGTGCCGTGCAAGTTCAACCTGATCCCTTTCAATCCGTTCCCGGGCTCCGGGCTGTCGCGTTCACCGAAGGAGCAAGTGATGGCGTTTGCAGCGGTGCTCCAGGAGGCGGGTTTCGTGACCACCGTGCGCAGGACGCGGGGTGACGACATCGATGCCGCCTGCGGCCAACTGGCCGGTGAGGTGCAGGATCGCACCAATGCTCAGGCGCGGATGGCGGGCCGGACGGTGGCATTGCTGAACATTCCTCGGGTGGCGTCGTGAAGGCGGGCCTCGCCTGCGGCAGGCGCTGGATCGGCGTGCTGGCCATGGCAGCGTGCGTGGCCGTGCTGCTCGGTTGCGCGGGCACCAGTTCGGGCCCAGGCACCACATCGTCGACAGAGACGCGATCGGCTCCAGCTGAATCTGAGCAGGCGCTGGCCGAACGGCGGGCCCGTGTGAGGCTCGAGCTGGCCGCAGCCTACTTCTCGCGGGGACAGTTCGATACGGCGCTGGAGGAGATCCGACTCTCACTGGCCGCCCGACCGGATCTGGCAGAGGGATACAACCTGCGAGGTCTGGTCCATGGCGCACTGGGCGATGCCCAGGCGGCGGAAGCCAGCTTCCAGCGAGCCCTGCAGATCAATCCCCGCGATGCCGACACGATGCACAACCTGGGCTGGTTGATGTGTCAGTTGCAACGTTACACCGAGTCGGTGGCTCAGTTCGACCGTGCGCTGGCCCAGCCGCAATACCGGGACGTCGTGCGCACCCAGCAGGCACGCGGGCTGTGTCTCGCGCGGGCTGGTCGATGGGAGGAGGCAGAGGCGTCCCTGATGCGCGCCTACGAGCTCGACCCTTCCAATCCCGGAGCCTCGCTGAACCTGGCCGAGGTGCTGTACCGGCGCGGGGCCTATGAGCGGGCTCGCTTCTATATCGGGCGTACCAACTCGCAGCCTTCCAGCGTCAATGCGCAGACGCTCTGGCTGGCGGCGCGCATCGAGCACAAGGCAGGCAACGTGGCGAGGTCTCGCCAACTCGGTGATGAGCTCCGCAATCGCTTCCCGCAGGCGCCCGAGACGCTGGCCTTCGAGCGGGGGCAGTTCGATGACTGAAGAGCGTACCTCCCCCGGGTTGCAGGCCGACCAGGGTGTGGGGGCGGTGCTTCGGGCCGCGCGCCTGTCCCAGGGCCTGGATCTGGCGCAGCTGGCTGCTCACATGAAGGTGAGCGAGAGCAAGCTTGCGGCACTTGAAGACGAACGATTCAGCGACTTGCCGGATACCGCCTTCGCGCGTGCATTGGCGTCAAGCGTCTGCCGGGTGCTCAGGATCGATTCAGCGCCAGTGCTTGCCAAGCTGCCCCTGCCTGCGGCAGCGACCCTGGATCGCGTCGAAGCGGGCTTGAACGCTCCCTTTCGTGAGCGTCCGGGCCGAGGGGCGGAGGTCATCGCGGTGCCGTGGTTGCGACAGCCGGTGGTCTGGCTGGTGATCTTGCTGCTTGCAGGCGCGGCGGCCGTGGTGCTGGTGCCCACCGGATGGCTGCGCTCGCTGTCTCGCGCCAGCGATGTGGCCGGGGCTTCAGTGCCGGCAGATGGGAAGACGACGGCTCCACAAGGCCCTGGCAACGGGCCGGCTGTTGAACCCGCCACCCAGGCGACGACCAGCGTCGGGGATCGAATCGAGGCGTCTTCAACGCCTGCCTCGGTCCTTCCCGAGCCTGCCGCTCCGACCAACCTGGCGCTGCAAGCCGCACCGGCGAGTTCTTCTCCATCCACGGCCCAGACCGTGATTCGTGCGGTTGAGTCCACCTGGGTTCAAGTGACGGATCCCCGGGGAGTGATCCTCTTGTCCAGGTTGCTGGCTGCCGGCGAGGTGGTCGGGCTCGATCAGCCCGGGCCGCTGAAGGTTCGCGTCGGCAATGCCAAGGGAACGCAGATCACCCGCCTCGGGCGAGAGGTGGACATCGCCTCTGCTGCGCGCGACAACGTGGCCAACCTCGAACTGCAATGAAGACCGAGCCGATGCGTCCCGACGCCGTCGAGTCCCATGCCCCTGGTCCCATCCTGCCAGGCCAGCCGCTACCGCGCCGCAGCCGACAGGCGAAGGTGGTGTGGGGTTCGAGGGTGGTGACGGTGGGCGGCGATGCGCCCGTGCGGGTGCAGTCGATGACGAACACCGATACGGTCGATGTCATCGGTACGGCGATCCAGGTGAAGGAACTGGCCGTGGCCGGGTCTGAATTGGTGCGTCTGACCGTCAACACACCCGAGGCGGCGGATGCCGTGCCCGCGATCCGCGAGCAACTCGATCGCATGGGCATCGATGTGCCGCTGATCGGCGATTTCCACTACAACGGGCACAAGCTGCTGACCGAGCATCCGGCCTGCGCCCAGGCCCTGTCCAAGTACCGCATCAACCCGGGCAACGTCGGCAAGGGAGACAAACGCGATCGGCAGTTCGCACTGATGATCGAGGCTGCCGTGCGCTACGACAAGGCGGTGCGCATCGGTGTCAATTGGGGCAGCCTGGACCAGGAGTTGCTGGCCTCGATGATGGACGCCAACGCCCGCCGATCGCAGCCGTGGGAGGCGCGATCGGTGATGTACCAGGCCCTGGTGGACTCGGCGCTTCAGTCGGCCCGCTGGGCGGTGGAGCTGGGTTTGTCGCCGGATCAGATCATCATCAGCTGCAAGGTCAGCGGCGTGCAGGACCTGATCACCGTTTACCGAGCGCTTGCCGAGCGCAGCGACCATGCGCTTCATCTCGGGCTGACCGAAGCCGGCATGGGCACCAAGGGCACGGTGGCCTCTGCTGTGGCGCTCGGTCACCTGCTCCAGCACGGGATCGGAGACACGATTCGTGTTTCGCTGACGCCTCAGCCAGGCGAAGCACGGACCCAGGAGGTCGTCGTGGCCCTTGAGATCCTGCAGGCGCTCGGGCTGCGCAGCTTCAACCCGAGCGTCACCGCGTGCCCCGGCTGCGGCCGCACCACGAGCACGACGTTCCAGGACCTGGCCAAGCAGATCGACGACCACCTGCGGGCCATGATGCCCGTATGGCGCAGCCGCTATCCCGGGGTCGAAGGGCTGAAGGTGGCGGTGATGGGGTGCATCGTCAACGGGCCCGGCGAAAGCAAGCATGCCGACATCGGCATCAGCCTTCCGGGCACGGGCGAAGCGCCGGCCGCGCCAGTGTTCATCGACGGCCAGAAGGCGGTCACCCTGCGAGGCGACGGCATCGCGGCAGAGTTCCACCGCATTGTCGAGAGCTACATCGAGCGGCGATTCGGCTCTGCCACCGCCCAGCATTGACGGTCAGGTCGATCGTCAGTTCCTGATTCCACACACTCTATCGGCGCCCGCCACGCGGGTGCGTTCCACATGGCTGAGAAGATCCAGGCCGTCAAAGGCATGAACGACATCCTGCCGCCGGAGTCGGCGCGGTGGGAATGGTTCGAGGAAAAGGTCAGGGCGGTGATGCGGCGCTACGGCTACCAGAATGTCCGTACGCCGATCGTCGAGCCGACACCGCTGTTTGTCCGCGGATTGGGAGAGGTGACGGACATCGTCGAGAAGGAGATGTACTCGTTCATCGACTCGATGAATGGCGACGCCCTGTCGCTGCGACCCGAGAACACCGCCGGTGTCGTGCGCGCGGCGGCCGAGCACTCGATGCTGTACGACGGCGGCAAGCGCTTGTACTACATCGGGGCGCAGTTCCGACATGAGCGTCCACAGCGTGGGCGCTACCGCCAGTTCCACCAGGTGGGTGTGGAGGCCTTGGGGCACGCCGGGCCCGATGTGGATGTCGAGGTGATCCTGATGGCGCGGGCCCTGTGGCGCGACCTGGGCCTCGCGGACGTCCGACTCGAAGTCAACAGCCTCGGCGTGCCGGACGAGCGCAAGGCCCACCGGCAGGCGCTGATCAACTACCTCGAGCAGCACCAGGGCCTTCTGGATGCAGAGGCCCGGCGGCGCCTGCACAGCAATCCGCTGCGCATCCTGGACACCAAGAACCCGGCGATGCAGGAATTGGTGGAGGGCGCGCCGAGACTGCTGGACTACCTCGGCGAGGGTTCGTTGAAGCACTTCGATGCCGTGCGTGCTGCGCTGGATGCGGTCGGCCAACCGTACGTGGTGAATCCACGCCTAGTGCGGGGCATGGACTACTACCACCTGACGGTGTTCGAGTGGACCACGCCGTTGCTCGGTGCGCAGGGCACCATCTGCGGCGGTGGCCGCTATGACGGACTGTTCGAACTCATTGGCGGCAAGCCCGCGCCCGCAGTGGGCTGGGGCATGGGCATCGAGCGTGTGCTCGATCTGCTGGAGCAATGCAAGATCGCGCCTCCGCCGGTGCTGCCCGACGCCTATGCGGTGATTCCGACCGAGTCTGCGATGGTCGCCGCGACCGTGGCCGCCGAGGCACTGCGCGCCGAAGGGCTGGCGGTGGTGTGCCACGCGGCGGGCAAGGACGGCCTGGGCAGCATGAAGGCGCAGTTCAAGCGCGCCGACGCCAGCGGTGCGCGCTTTGCACTCGTCTTCGGCGAGCAGGAACTGTCCCAGGGCAAGGTCGCCGTCAAGCCCTTGCGAGACGCGCAGGCACCGCAGCAACTGCGCGATCTGGCCGATGTGGCCGGCTGGGCGCACGAACTGCGCAACGCATAATCCAACCCTTCGACCCTCGCGCAAGGCCGACATGGCGAACCAACTCGATCTGCAAGAGCAGGAACAGCTCGACGAACTCAAGGCGTTCTGGAAGCAGTACGGCAACCTGATCACCTGGCTGCTGACCCTCATCCTGCTGGCCTATGCAGGCTGGAACGGCTGGAACCTGTGGAAGCGCGACCAGGCCACCAAGGCGGGGGCGTTGTACGAAGAGCTCGACAGGGCGGCCGAGTCGGGGGACGCGGCCAAGACGGCGCAGGCATTCGAGGACCTGAAGCAGCGCTATCCGGGCACGGCAGCGGCGCAGCAGGGCGCGCTGCTGGCGGCCAAGGTTCAGCAAGACCGAGGCCA
>Ga0268298_10002857_pt1 | contig 18340 bp, 12 predicted proteins | sample WWTPWeurt_MetaG_FD_194462 | JGI IMG/M metagenome (GOLD analysis project Ga0268298, IMG submission 194462) | Activated sludge microbial communities from WWTP in Nijmegen, Gelderland, Netherland - WWTP Weurt | ecosystem: Engineered > WWTP > Aerobic digester > Activated sludge | place...
CCGCTCTTCAGTTTTTTTCAAATCTCGAACCGAGCGCAACGAGCCTTTGGAATTGCGAGCGTCGTCGCGATTGCCGGTGACCTTCTGAACCTTACTGGAAGAGACCTTTTGTAATTTACTGGACGATACCTGCTGAACCTTGCTTGATGTAAGCCGCTGGTTCTTGGGATTGGTAGTGCCGCCTTCCCGGTTGATACCGCGCAAGCGATCGAAGGTACCGGAGCCATTTTCCTCCGGTGAATTGCGCCTCTTGCGCTCGTTGTCCTGCTCAAATTTGAGAGCGGACGCAGCCGCCTTCATGCCCGACTTCATAATGCGCTGAGAAATAAACTGTTCTTCTCTGGTAGTAGTAATGGTGCGAGCTTTGAAGACTTCATCGGGTATCTCGAATTCCGGATGCAACTCTTGATAGCAGCGGTACAGCAAATGCCGCACATGCCTGGCCGACGGCGGTCTTTCATCAATGGCATGGCTGGTCATCTGCTTCACCAGCGCATCGAGGGAAGGCAAGACATCCGGCTTATGCTGACTGACCGTGGTGGGCGTGAGCGGCTTGGGCCGCGTCCCTGTGAGCAAATGCCCGAGGGTAGCACCGAGAGCGTAAATATCACTTCTGGTTTCCGGCTTGCCAAAGTACTGCTCCGGCGGCGAATAGCCGGCAGTAACCACCCTCGTAGCCGACTCTTTGGGCATGAAGTTGCGAGCTATACCAAAGTCGATGAAAACGATCTGCCCTTCCGGCGTCAACATCAAGTTGGAAGGCTTCAAGTCGCGATAAATTATCGGCGGATCTTGATCGTGCAAATACTCGAGCACTTCGCAAATTTGAATGCCGACTTTGACGGCATCATCATCGTTAAACGGACCAAAGTCGTTGATTACCGTCTCCAGTGAACTGCCCGGCACATAATCCATGACCAGGTAATACTTGCCTTCCTCGGTAAAATAGTGGTCGTGAAAACGCACCACCCCCGGGTGATTGAGGCGCTGCAACATGGCCGCTTCCCGGCGAAACAGCCTTATGGCTTCTGCCTTTTCATCGGGATCGGAAAAGGTACTGGATAAGTGTTTCACTACCCTGAAAGCATCGTCGCTATAGAGGTCTTGAGCTAGATAAATGACGCCCATACCGCCAGTGCCAAGCATCTGCAGCCAGCGGTAGCGCTTGAACCAGGGATCGTCTGAGGATTGGGACAAAAGGAGTCTCCTAACTTACATATTCTATGTTCCCGCAAATTCGTTATTAAACGCCCAAATCAAGGAACATGCCTGATTTTGCAAAGCTTTTACTCTTGACATTGCCGCCCGATTTTACAGCGAAATCCTGCAAATTTCGTGCAAGCCCCATCCGGCTTGGCGTTTGGATACCGTACGAAAATATGTTGACATACGTCTGTATGGGTGGTAATTTATAAGAGTCTCCCCCAACCAAGTAAATCGCAACAAGCAATATGTAACCACAAACTGCATGAGCTTGTTTGACATGCCAAATACACGGGAGGTCGCGTTATGAGCCTTGCGAACGTTTCACTGGTTGGGAATCTTGTTAAAGCACCAGAAAGGATTGAATTTTCGAGTGGAAGGGTTAAAACCACAATGGTTGTTGCAGTTAACAGCTTTGTCCGGTCAACGGGCAAGACCGACAAAGCCTGCGACTTCTATAAGGTCGAGACCTGGGGAAAGTTGGCCGAGCTAGCCGCCCGGTGCCTCTCCAAAGGCAACCAGATTACAGTCACGGGCAGACTGATTCTGGATCACTGGACGGATAGACAGGGTCTCAATCGCATCACTCCTGTGGTTGAGGCCAGCCAGCTCTCCCTCCCCCCAAAGGGGAAAAAATCTAATTCCTCCTCAGGGTCCGGGCAAGACCCTGAGGGAGAAGTAGATTCAGCCGCGGCTTTGCCGGAAGATATTTTCGATGGCACCACCGAGGTTCCCTTTGGCTAGCTTGCTTGCAACTAGATCCTCTTTCACTAACAAGTAGACACAGTTTTTCCCGCCACCACACAACACGAGAAGAAGAAAGAGAGGGAAAGGTCCGCAAGGTCCTTCCCTTTTCTTCTTGGAGGGTGGGTACTAGAGCGACTTTCCAGAGAAAGGCTTGGAGACTAGAGACTCACTAGATATTTCTGTCAAAGTTTGCTAAAAACCGATTTGGGTAAATCCGTCGACATTGTCTGAGCTAAAGGAAAACTATGCTGGGTAAAGGCAACAACCCCGAAGATGCTACAAAACTATTCAACAAAGCGCTTGAGCGTTTGCAATCACAACAATTTGACGATGCCGAACGATATTTTGATTTGTCTCTTTACTACGAGCTGCGGCCGGTTACCTTTTTCGAGCGGGCGAAACTGCGATTGTTGAGGTTGTGCCCAACACAAACAGTTTTGAAAGATGTAGAGGAAGGACTTAAATTATGCGCAGCGAGCAATGAGCACTCGAATGTCTACTGCGATTTATTGTCTTTAAAAACTAATGTAATAGATCCTTTAATTGCAGCTGAGGAGCGCACCCTGGCGGAGAAGGAGCAGCGCAAAGCAATCATCAGAGGATTGGCGGTAGCTGGTAAATATGAGGAGGTGCTAGAGATTACCGGACTGACTCAATGCATTACTGACCTCAAGCAATTTTCATTGCCCGCCATTCGAATGAAAGTACAAGAGCCGCATAATGGTGGCATCAGTTCAAGATTTGGCGGAATTCCAGACGTTCCGCCGAATTTCAAATGGCCTTTGGTTGATTGTGAAGAAGTCGTACCTCTTGAATTTCTATGCCAACTCGATTTAGTTGAGATTGCAAAAATATGGCCTGATTCCGGCTTGCCGTCGAGCGGACTTCTTTCATTCTTCGCAGACGCAAGTGAATTCGGCTTCGGCGGCGATCCTTCTGCATGGCAGGTGTTCTATTTTGAAAACAAAGGCATACTAGAGCGAGCGCAACCACCATCGCCAAGTCCAATCCGGGCGGAATTTGCCGCAGTGACGTTTCCTGCATGCTCTGTCGAGTTTGAGTATCTAATTACTCTTCCTGAAGTATATTCCGAAGCAATGCGGAAAATTATCACGGGCGACGAAGAACGTGAAAGATACGAGGAACTCATCTCAGGATGGCAGGGAGACGCTCATGACACGCCGACACACCAAATGTTTGGACATCCACAGGCTATCCAGGAAGATGTCTTTATTGAATGTAATGATCAAATTGACGTTTTCAATCCCAAGTTCCAAGAGCGCTTTCGAAAACCATCTGAGGATTTGTTGGATCCGGTCAATGAATGGCTTTTGTTGTTACAGATTGCGTCAGATGAAGAGGCAAACTTCTTGTGGGGTGATAGTGGAAAACTATACTTTTGCATTCGCAGAGGCGATTTAGCCGCCCGGAATTTTGCCGGTGTTGTTTTAGTTGGTCAATGTTTTTGAACGAGACTAGGGTTGGCGGTTCAAGGAGTCACAAGCGCCCTTCACTCATTTCCGCAATCAGCTATATAAAGAATAACCATACCCAGTATATCCCGAATTCCGCACCAGGCTGATTGTCCTTACTTGGCTGAATTCCATTCGTAAAGATGACAAAACTTCGGAAGCACACCAACTGCAAGGCACACTTCTAGTTAACCACGGGGACAATTACTTTTGACCCTAATTTGGGGTAGGTGAAGCCTTCTTTTTTGTTCCCGGGTGCGGTGTGCTTGCGGAAGTTCTCTCACTCAAGTTTCTGGACCGTGGAATGGAGGACTAGCCAAGCAAGCAGTTGCCTGTCAACGGCGACATTCCGAATTTAAGAGGAGCGGCCGCTTATACAATAGACCGAGCGAAACTGCTGTAGATGATTAGAAAACATTGACAGGCTCTAAGGCTGATAAGGCCAATGCATCTTTTTGCGCGCCATGGCTCAATGTTGTAGGATCGGTCCATGTCAACTAAAGCATCAGTTAATCTCTATTGTCTAATTGCCAGGGAATCACCCACGGCAGTTGTAATCCGGCGCGGTCCCACCAATCGGGCGCAGTTACTGAGTTGGGATCTGACCAATGACCTCTTCGACAAGGGACAATGGTTTAAGGGCCGTATTTACGAGCATCATTGTGATCTTTCGCCATCAGGTCGATATTTAGTCTACTGGGCCGGCAATCACAAGGCACCCTATTACCACTGGACCGCAGTGAGCAGACCTCCTTATCTGACAGCGCTATCATTGTGGCCTAATCATGGTTCGATAGGCGGTGGCCTTTTCGATAGCGAAAATCATCTATTGCTTACGTATCTGTCGAAACGAAAAGCCAACGGACTCCCCATGCCGAAGGACTTTAACGTCCAGGCCTGGACCGGTGACTATGATGCGCCCCTCGGTCATATAACGGAAGCCCGCCTAGTCCGAGACGGATGGAGCAAAACTCAACAAGGTCTCTTCAAAACCGACGAAGCAACAATTGGGGAGCAGGGGCGAATCGACAACTGGTTTGAAGAATCTCGAAACTTGGAGCTTGGCTCACTGGAAGGCGGCGGGCTCCTAGCACTTCCCACTCTGAAGAAATATTCGAAAGGAGAGATTCGCCACCCTTTCGATCCGATAGACATTCGGCGTAAACTGAGCGGTGCCTACTACATTGAAATGCGCACGCTAGGTTTGTGGCAGGTGGAGGGTCCGACATACGTGACTGAATACCAAGTCATATCCGCCACCACCAACAGTATCGTTCTTGATTTAGGGCGAGCAGACTGGGCCGACTGGGATCGTAATGGTGACTTACTTTACGCCAAATCCGGTAGTATGTTTCGCGCTCCTATGGAAAACCTAGGCAACGGTGACGCCGTACAATTAATTGACCTCTCAGGCGCTACATTCGAACCATTGGAAGCACCAGCCGAGTTTAAGCAATGGTGATTCCTTTCGGCAAAAGGTTTGAGGACAGCTCCGGTATCAAATCCTTCCGATATGCTGTCAGGTCTTTTCATTGGCTGACCTGCCTTTTAGTCGTGGTTGTAAGCGTTTCACCAGCCTATGCCAAGAAACCGCTTTCTTCTTATGAACAGGTCTCCTCTTACAAAGGTTTAGTTAAGCTGATCAAGTCTCGCCCGAGAAAGATATTCCCCTATTTTGCTTGTCTTGAACTACAAGTTCTTAGCTTCAAAGACTCAACTAGGGGCAAGTTTGGTATCCGCAAGTCCATCATGGAAGCTGAGGTAGTGAACGTGCTATTGGACAGGACCCATGAGCTGACTGGAAGGTTCGGATTCCTTCGTCAAGACCAAACGAATGAACATATTTTCCAGCCCGGGCAAAGGGTCGCTCTTCAATTCACTACGGACAAGCGTATTCCCGATTCCGACTCTAGCGACCTCGCGAAACAAGTTGGTAGAGCATGCATTCTCGGCTTCAATCCAGGAAATGAATGTGATGGTGTGCGTGATGTGTATTGTATTGAAACACTCTTTCCAGGTCAAAGCTACAGCAGTTCCGATGTAGCAGAACTGACCTCAAAATTGCAATCAAGCTCTGACTACTTGGTAAAATTGAAGGCCGCTTTGGAAACCTATCTAGAAAGCCGTTGGAGTACCGAGCGAATACAACGCTTTTGTAAGCCTGACGCAAGAACACTACCAGCGATGCAATCTCTCGTTCCATCGTCAAATATAATTCTGGCAGGACAACTTTATCAAGAAGCCGCGAAACAACTTGGACTGGTTAGGTGGTACTGCAACCTCTCCAAAGATGGAGTGCCGCTCGATTATCAAGCAGAGGTAAGAAGAGAGGAGCAGGGTTTATGGGTTCTAGAAGTATCCAGCCCGTCTACGGCACAACTGACGGACAAAGAGATAGATGAGGACATCCTTTGGCGAAAGCTGAATAGTGCATATCAGGTTTACTATTTAGAACGAATGAAAAAGGGTTCGAAGTTGACAAAGGACTTTTGGGATATCAGTCCATCTTCAATAACAAAATACAAACAGAATAAGAATGGACGAATAACGGGACTAGAAGCCAGGCTCGACAATGGTCAGGTGCTTACCGCAGAAGTATCCGACGACCTAACAATTGGCAACATTCTCGTCGATGGGGAAAAGAACACATATTGGACCGAGATTAACGCTGAAGCAAGTAATGGAATTGACAAGATATGCAGGCCGCCCAGGTAACTATCGCTATCGGCTATCACCAGATGAAACCCAGAGGAGACGCCCAGTGCAAAGAAAGAATCCCGGCTATTCGGTCCTAAAAAATGCCTGGACAACGACAGTGGTCTTAATCATCGGAGCTTCTTCTGCTTATTCAGCCGAACTTTCAGACAGAGCGTTATCGAGCAAAATCGACTTACTTGATGGTCGACTTACCATCGATATGCCAAGCGGAACTGTGTCGGACTCGCATTATCACGCAAAGGGCACGAAGGTCGCTTCCGAAGTAATACAAGAAGAGACAAGAGCTTCCGTGACAGCAGGTAGGCAGCGACTATACCTATCCGTCAGGGAACTCTTCGCAACAAGCGGGAAGAATTTTGCGGGTAGCGCAAAGAAAGTTCTCCAGTCAGAATCAACTGTGGGGAACTCGAACTTTTCATTACTATTGAGAACTAGCAAGAGCGGCCTCAGAATGTGCCAGGCGACAACCGAAGAAACTGGGAAAGCAGGAAGTGAGAAACAAGTTGTTAATACCGCGATAGTAGAAAATTCAGACGGCACGGTTCAACTCATTACCATCAGCGTAAACTCAGAAGCCGCAAGAGACTGGAAAGCCGTCTCGACGATGGCAGAGCGAATCCTAAATTCTATTGCGCCAGGCACAAAGACTCTACCAACAATCACCCGCAAAATTGAAATTGACACATTCTATGGATTAGTTGCTTCGGTACCGGACGGCATAGCAACGAACTGCTTTGAGAGTGCAGACTTCCATGTCTTCACCTTCAATAAGCTCCATGAGCTAAGCAGCCCGGCGGCATACCTGAGCATTTACATAGGTCAACACCCTTCCTACACCCCGAAAGATCCGAATACCGGCAGACCCGGCTCTATTCTTAATCAATCCATAAGATGGCAGGAAGAGCATGAGAACTCCATGCATGCAGCCCAAACTCTTGTACCATTGGAAGGTACACCAACCGTACTTCATATTTTCTGCGTTGCCGGCACTCCAGAAGAGATTTCTGACCTTATAAAGATTGCCGAAACTCTGTCTGTTAGCGAGAACGCTCCGGCCAACCAGCCCACACAAAAGGCTTTCTTGCTATACGTTAGCAACAAGTTGCGGGAAGCCGTTGCAGTTTGCGACGCCGCCTTGAAATTCGCTCCCAGAAACAAGGATCTATTGCGCGTGCGCGCTGATTCTCACATAAAATTGAAGGAATACCAGCTCGCCAGCGAAGATTACACTGCCCTGATATCACTAAACAAGAAAGCAATCGGGAACATAATAAACCGGGCAAAGTGCTACTACGAACTGGGCAAATATCAGAATACAGTGGAAGATTGCAACAAGGCCATTGAAGCAAATCTAACAGGCAACGCCGCCCTTATATTGAGAGGGCAGGCGAATACCCAGCTTAAGAAGTTCAGAGATGCTCATAGAGATCTTGAGAAGGCGATTCGATCGGAGCCAGAACACCCAAGCTGTTATATAGCCAGAGCGCAGCTCTATCGTGCAGAGGGTGCCTATTCCAAAGCAATTGAGGACTGCACCAAGGCAAACTCCCTTTGGGAAAATGATGAAGCCTTGATAGAGCGCGCCTTAAGTTACGAAAAGGTTGGACAAAAGGATCTAGCCGAGAAGGATCGCTCACGAGCAGCCGAAATAACCAAGGGTCCAAGTAACAGCGACTGGCCGTGGTAGTGGCAAGAGTTTGCTCCTACGCATTTGCTCTCTCCTCTCCAGGTCTATATTCAATGGAGCTGTATACTTTATAGCGGCTAAAGTTTTCTAATGCTGACCACTGAGACGCAAACAACCAGATGAACTTTCAAAGGTAGTCAAAGCCGCCCAATTCTCTCTGCAGTTGCAAAATCTGTAGTAATCTAATCTGGTAGTCCATCTACTTTATTCTGAAATGGAGAGTATCGATTGCGCTGGCGCTTTGCCGACAGTAAAAATAAAGTCGAGATGAAATTCAAGCAGCAGTCCATTGACAAGATGGACGCCTTTTGGCGCGATTTTGAAGAGAACTTAGACCTTATATGCTCCACAAATTTTGACGCAAGTACAGAGTGGATATCATCAAAACTTGCTGAAGTTGCCGACTTAAAATGGGAGCTGAGTCCCGAGATAAACGGTTACCGAAGATTTGCCATCACACCCGAAAGTGAATATCACCTGCATCCTTTAGTTGATGAAATGATTGCCCGTGCTCCCAAGTTGTCCAATTTCAAATTTATGTCCTATCGAGCGCCGATGGAGACAACTGCAATAGAAACTGCAGTTCCTGCCAGATTTAAAGCAAGCACCTCCACTCTGAGAGGAGCCGGTCGAATTAAAGAATTTCTCTCCGACATACAGATAAATGCCACTCGTTCAAATTTAAATTGCATTGACTTGTATTTTGTCTCTGAGGTATTTAAGGGACAAAATAACCTTGTTGATCAATGCTACTGCTTTATTCTTTGCGAAGTCGTGCTGGGTCAAAGGATTGCCGAAGAATGGATCGGTGAGATAACAACAACTGGAAAAAGCTTGCCGCTTGTTGATAGAGCCAAGGCGCTGTTTCAAAAAAGACAGCTAGATTCATCAATCGCTTTCTACCCTGTGACTATGCTCTCTAGCTGCGTCAAAGCAGTTTATGAGGACATTCTGGCAAGTCGGGATTTCGTTGCCGCCGAAATTAGACCCTCTGTCGAAATGCAACATCTCGCATTGCCGAAACCTCGAATCAGGCGCGACTTTATAGAGACCCTGTGGCCGGCTATCATTGTTGCTGCTCATAATAAGCCCCTCTGCTTTACATCGGAGCGCTTTTCGTCAACGGGCGAAAGTTTCTGTTATGTCCTCGTTGATCTTTCAAGCGTTCCCGATGACTCTCTGGATAACGCTGAAGTGTACAGGGCTTTTGACAAAGCATTAGTCTGCGCTTCCGTTGGCTACTTACTCGGCTATGGTCTAGGCCCCGAGCATCTTTTTCTTGATATGCTTTTGACTGATATTGATGCGGCTGTGCCTGTACTGCAGGAAGTCTGTCACAAGCTGGAACTTCCACCAAAATGTTGGCTTAAGTTTGTCGACTCAAAGTGGAGGAACGAATGGATTGGGCTTCATCCTGAATCTCCAGAGCCAGAGCCAACTCCTGATTGGTAGCTTAGAAAAACAACCGTAGTGAAGGTTGCAACTAGAAAGACCGGTCAACCATTCAACTTACGCAGAACATCTTCCAGGTTGCGCTTTGTCTCATCTGAATACTCAGCCTGGCCGGTTCGTTTGGCGTGCTCAATCATAAATGTCAAATACTTAGCCCGGTAAGGAGTGGCCGGATTTTTGTCCGGCTCTGCATCACAGCGTCTTATGCACTGTTCCAGGTGCGACTTCATGTTCTCCGCGCTATCTCGTAAAAGCCGCCCATGCGACGGTATCATTACTTCAAAGTCATAGTTCAGCAATCTACGAATCGACTCTGTCTGCCTATCCCACGACCACCAGCAAATCTCCGGCTTCCACGCCTCAATAGGATCATCAAAACGTTCTCTAGAGGTGAGCATGTCTCCCGTAAACAGATGCTTGTCCTTATGGAGAAGAACACAATGACCGATTGTATGACCGGGCGTTGGAATTACCAGGAACTCTTCAGTGAATGCCACCGCCTCACTTCCTTTCAACACAATCTCTGCATCCGGTTGCGCCTCCAGGTCTCCCTCGTGAATGATTCGCTTGGCATTAAAGTGATGGGCAAACTCTCTAGCTTGCGCCACATCATCTCTGTGAGACAAGAATATGTAAGCCAAGCCGCCATGCTTTTCTATCCATGAAATGGTCCTCGACTGGAGCTTAGGAGCCTCGACCATCCAGTTTCCCTGTTCAGAAGCAATGAAGAATGATTTAGCACCGGCACTTCTATCGGAGTTGAAGCCCAGGTAGTAGACCCCCTCGGAAATCTCCACAGGAAACTGTTCGAGTACTGCTTTCATATCGTGTTTATTTCTGGTGCCTATTGATCCCTTTGGGCAGCACACCAGAGCTCTCAGCGCATCTCTAAGCTCCTTCTCCGTCTCCGGCTGTTTCTTCACCACAAGATAGAAGTCATTGGCGACTTCGGCAAAAACTCCCGGCGCTAAATCACTGCAATTGTGACAACCGATACAGGTAGAGTCGACGAAGAAGTCACCTTCCACATTCTCAGGGAGCGCTTTATTGGGGTCTGCCATGTTTCCTCCGGCTTACTAATACTTGCGGTTTCCGACAGCAGCATCTGAGACTTCATAGTCAGTGTACCCTGCCTTAGAATCCGGTCCTTGACCATAAAAGGTTTGCGGGTTTGCCTCCTTCAATTGCAAGTCATTCTTGAAGCGATATACCAGATCCGGATTCGCTATGAAGGGTCGTCCAAAAGAAACCAGGTCCGAGTTTCCAGAACCGATGGCTTCCCTGGCCCGGGACTTATCGTAGCCGCCATTAGAAATCACTGGGTGCTTACATAAGGAGCGGAATGTAGCCAGCACGTTTTCGACGGGAACCCCTCTTTCCAGGTCCGCCGGACTCGGCTCCATTAAGTGCACATAAGCGAGAGCGTATGCATTCAGCTTCTCAAGCAAATATCCGAATAGTGCTTTCGGGTCAGAATCTCCCATACCATAAAAGGTATTGGAAGGAGACAGCTTTATGCCGGTGCGGCCGGGAAAGACACCTGTTACAGCTGATACCACGGCTTCGGCAAAACGGGCGCGATTTTCCACAGTCCCGCCATAAAGGTCCTGTCTGATATTGCTTACATCCTGCAAAAATTGATCTATCAGGTATCCAAAGGCACCATGAATCTCAACCCCATCAAAATTTGCCGACCTGGCAAGTTCAGCAGCGGCTCGAAACTCCTCAACTAATTGTGGAATCTCCTCTAGCGATAACTGCCTGGGAGTAGGTAAGTCTACTTTACCTTTGGGTGTGTGGAGATTCCCGGTACCAGCCAGAGGAGACGGCGCTATCGGGTCTTGCCCATCAAGTAGATAAGGGTGTGCCACCCGTCCCGAGTGCCAGAGCTGAAGGAATATCAAACCGCCCATCTCGTGCACTTTCTCTGTTACTTTGTGCCAGCCTTGCGCTTGCTCCCTATTGTAAATTCCTGGGCAATGCATATAACCATGGCTCAAGGGAGACACCATAGTGCATTCTGTAACTATCAGACCGGCAGAAGCACGTTGTGAATAATAGTCGGCCATGATATCCGATGGCGTACCGTCCGCCAGGGCTCTCAGCCGGGTCATAGGCGCCATAACCACGCGGTTCTTCAACTCAATGCCGCCCAGAGAATAGGGCTTAAAAAGATCAAGGTTGTTCAAAGTCGTCACGAAAGCCTCGCTAATGAGGTTCTAATTATTGCCCAAAATGCGCAGCTAACTCTCAAAAGAGCAAGAATGGACTTTGCCGATTTTGGACACTTACTCAGAAGCCAGCTTCCTTCTGTACTCGGATGGAGAGACTCTGTAAACGCGCTTGAATGCCTTGGCAAAGCTGGATGCAGAGGAAAAGCCCGTCGACTTTGCAATTTCATCCATAGCTAATTCCCTCGATGAAACCAAAGATAGGGCGTGTCGCAATCGTCTGGAAACGAGATATTGGTAAGGTGAGCAACCGGTGCTATTTTTGAACAGTCGAGAAAAGTGATGGGGGCTGAGGTTAGCTACCTCCGCCAGGTCTCTGAGGCTCAGGTCACGGGCTAGATTGGCATCGATATAATCATTTAGCTTTCCCAGCGGAACCTTCTCGGTCGAAATATCACGCGCACCGGCGCTTGCTCTATAGGAATCTGCCAGTTCGCTAGACAGAACCACCGCCGCCGACCTGGCAAAAGCTGGAATCGAAATTATCCTCTCAAGCCAGGTCTGGCTCACTGCTAACTTAAGCAACATATTGAGTTCTTCGCTGGCGTTTATAAAGACGGTAGTGTCCGGTCTCCAGAGGTTCGACTGAAGGAGGTAGCTGTCTAGAAACTCCTTGCTCAAGAGGATGCCTGCGCTATACCAGGATGAATCCCACTTGGCTGAATGTCTGACCCCTGCCGGAGTCCATAGAACGGTCGTAGGAAGCAGTTCCTTAACTATCGTGCGCTCCTGCGTAGTCCAACTGAGCCGGTTGAGCCCATTAGGACTGTAAATAAACTCGTCGTAATCGTGCCAGTGGGAAGGAACGGAGTTAGCCTGCCGACTGAGCCTGAGAGATACAGTCAAAAATGGACTTGAAAACGTCCTGACCGCGTGATTAGCGGGTTTCTGAAACTCCGATCGCCCCATGAAAGTATTCATATTTGCCGGTATCTAAACTTCCGTTGAACCGCAGGTATACACCTATAGTAACCCTATGGTAAACCACCTTGGTCGGGTCTTACAACCTACTTTACCGGAAATGCAACTGATTTATGTCAGACAAGACAATTCCTTTGCCAGGGGCTACAGGAAGGAAGCGCCAACCCATAAAATTTGCCAAACCAGTCGTTGAATTGCAATAGCTGAAGAACAAAAACTTTTGAAACAGACACCAGTGGTGTTGACGGCGGCATAAATCCGCAGCAATTTGGGCGACAAAAGAATTTCGCATGTCATAAGACCAGGGCTACCGACTCATGTTGCCTTAATTGGGCAATGTTTTTGAACAACACTAGTGTTGCAAGCTCAGGTCCGCACTAGCACAACTTATCATCATGACCCGTATAAACCAAATCAATCTGCATAGGCTCATCCTGATCTATGCCCCGATAGTAGCGTGCCTGGTCAAGAAAGAGAGCACACTGAAGTAAATCTGCATGAAGACCTCTCTGACACAAAACAGAGGAACCATTGCTGGAGGTCAAAGCAGTTCCACATTAAGCCAGGAGGTTTCAGGTATAATAGTCTCCTAATTTTACATGCTGTGGTTATTCTGACGGTGTTAGCGGTTACTCCACTTGGTGGACTCTTGCCTTTTGTGATATCTGGATTTGCTTCCGGATATGCAAAGGAGCTTGCAGAACACTTTCTCAAAGGAGAAAAACTTATGCTAAAAAGTTCAAGTACAGGCATTTGGAACAAGACCACGATTCTGCGGGGGTCCACCAAGTGAGAAGTAGCGTTAGCGTCAGAAGAAAAACCAGCTATCGGCGGTAAAGAGAATCGTGAGGGGGTGCAATTCCCCCACCCCGCACCAAATTTCTAATTCGAATCTAAAATTCGCTGAGCAAGCTTACAGGCAGTCGAACCAGTTCCTTTTGACCACGCATTGCTATCACCAGGGTTTCTGGTCTCAGCTCTGTTATTTTCTAACACCAATCTTGTGAGACAATTGCTTAGAATATTGATGATGACTATTCCTTCCTAAAGCCACAGACAAAGCGCCAATACTTCTTTTTGAATACGATAAACCACAATGAGTAAAGCGAAGTCTGATTTTCACAATTCATGGAAACGAGTCAATCCGTCGGACAATGTGAAGGAAGGCGGTCAGGGTCGGGGATTTTTGGTCCGTCGAGTTGATTCTCTAGATCCCTACCTGTATTTCTTGAAAGAGCTTAAGGACAGCAACTCCGATGAACGTCGCAGTCGATTCAGAAGTGAGGTTCTTGCTCTGAGGAAACTCAAGCACACGCTCATTCCGGAGATTATCGATGACAACGTCGACAAGTATGGCGATAAAGCAGTTAGACTCTACTTTGTCTCTCAGTACTTCGAGGGCTGTACATTACGAGAATTAGTTGACAACAAAGGGTTTCTATCATTTGAAGAGTCACTGAGAATAGTGATGTCAATTTTGAATACCCTCGCATACTGCCACGATGAAGGCGTGTTGCATAGAGACATTAAGCCCGATAATGTAGTTCTAAATGCGGCGATGCAGCCTGCCCTAATTGATTTCGGACAAGCCTGGATTGAGGATGGCGATAGCAATCCGCTTCTAACGCCGAACGAGCAGCATATGGGAAACCGCTTCCTTGTTTTGCCGGAAAGCACTACATACGATGCCGATATCTCCGCCAAAAGAGATAGACGTTCTGACGTTGCACTTTCAGCAGCCGTCCTTCTCTACCTTCTCACTGGAGTCTCGCCAAGTTCTCTAGTCGATGCTGATGGTAATATGCCTCATCAACGTCAACTTACGAGAAGACAGTTAATGCAAATTGACGAACCAGTCAGAACCAGGCTACTGCGGCTCTTCGACACCGCATTTCAACAGAAAATTGAGCTTCGATTCCAATCTGCGGATGCACTGAGGGCTGAATTGGGCAAACTTCAGGAGCCTTTGGAAACAGAGGTTTCTAGTGATATCACTACGGCTATGCAAGGTCTGAAGTCGATGCCGAAATACAAACTCCAGAAACAAGCGATGGATGTTATGGATAATATTTCCGATGGTTTGAAGACTTCGGTTGAAGAGTTTAGTCGGCGAGTTCTCAGAAATGAGTTTACCTTTTCTCTAACTCTCCAACACAGAGGCTCTGAGTCTATTTCGCACCAGATTGAAGGCAGAAACAGAGTTCTTGTAGATATATGGTTGAGACTTAAAATAGTATTCCGAATTGTGGGTAGTGAGATGATTTCAGAGGTCTCATCGGATGGGAGGGAAGAGCAACTCTACCGCTGTCGTATTGATGAATATCAGAATAGCAGCGAGTTTCAGGGAGTATTTAAGGATTACTTGAAGCGTGCAGTCTCCAGACTAGTCGAGAACAGACTTTCTTAAATTTCAATTTGCCGATTGAATCCAACTGCACTATCCTACAAAGATTTATGCCAGCTCCCTACAAGGTCAAATTGATCGCAACTTCTCTCGCACACATTTAGGACAGTCGGCGCTATAACACTTGCAGGGAAATGGCGATAAGCGGCACGAACCATAGTGGACTCTACAACAGTGCTCCACCTATGCTTCGTCAGTCTTTGAATTGCCGCTCTCAATTTTTTTTGCTTTTCCTTGTTTCATCAATTCGTGAAGCTCTGCGGCTGTCTGAAACTTGGCTTTAGTTTTCGGATTATCAAGCGCATCCGCTCGCTCGGGCGTCATGTACTTCACCATAAACTCATTGTGTCCTGTTTCAGACACGTAAACTATGTATCCCTCCGGTATTTCTTCAGAACGTTCCGATTCATAGAAAGCTCTGATAGTTTCTCTATCAGGGTCTATGGCGTCGGTAACTGTCCAAATTCCATCGAACCAAATACGGGCGTATTCATCTGGAATCTTTCCACTTTTCAGTTCATCTTGGTAATCGGTTTCCGAATATGCCTGGCTGTACAAAACTCGCCTCCTAAAATTTCAAGTGCACTTACCCCGCACTTACAAGAAAATCGACAATTGGCTAGAAGTCTTGGAAGACAAACAGAATTGGCACCCTCGGAGAGACTCGAACTCCCGACACCCTCCTTAGGACGGAGGTGTTCTATCCAACTGAACTACGAGGGCATGATAGTAGTTAGTCTACCAAGGAAATACTAACATTAGCCCCGGCTCCTTTGGTTAAGTTACTGTTCTTGAACCCCTTGAGAAGCTGCCGCTGCCTTGCCCCTGCTGGAGCCATAGGAAAGAAAGAGAATGCCCTGCCAGATTAGCGGCGCAAGCCCCACCAGAAGGCAGACCAGGGTGAGGGTAAAGCCCACTGCAGTCAAGAACAGCCCGAATGAGAAAGACTTGGGTCTAAAATCAAATTCCACCAGGTGCGACCCGGCATTGAGGTGCACGGCCCGCATGAAGCCATTGGCCCTCAAGAGTCTGGCCGGCAGACTGTCGACTTTCACATGCCAGCCGGGATAAAACCGGTCATTCAAGACGAAATAGCCGTCCTTTTCCATACTGACGCTGAAGGTCAGGTGGTTGTCCTCATCGGTCAAGAGCTTCGCCGATGAAACAAGGGGGCGACGTCCGGGTGTAAGCCCGGTGACGGAGCGGTTCAGCGAAGCCATCTGGAGACGTTCGAGGTCCTTCTCGTCTTCCATATCCCGGTAGAAGAAATTATCCTGCTCAAAAACACTGCCGATGTCCGGCGCCGTTTCAATCAAATCCACAAAACTTTCGTGTACAGCCTCTGGAGTCATAGCCTCTTGCGGTTGCTTACTCAAGAGCCAGGCGGTAGTCTCAGCCACACTTTTAGCTTCCCGATAGCGCTTCGAGACATAATAGCGGTCACCAGCCTGACGCACTTTATAGAGCCTGCGGTTATAGGCTTTGTTCTCCTCGATTAGCTCGAAGAATATGGGATTCATAAGATTAGACGGACCCTTCTTGCCCTTGATCTGGGTGCCCAGAAAGCGGGTGGAAGTGATTAGACAAAAGCGGTAAAGAGGAAGGTCGGAAGCCCCTTTTACATCAACCGAACTCTTGTGCAGGCAATCGAGAAAAGCCTTGTGGTAGTCCTTTGTTTCAGCCGCCTCATAACCAAAGGTAACCGGGTAATTAAGCGAGACATTAGTATTTGGCAAAAGTAGTTCCCGGCAGTATTGCATATAGGTTTCGCCGAACTGATTGGGCTGCCTCGGCACATAACCTTTGGCCACCACCAGGGGGTCGAAATAGCAGGTCAGGTAGCGGCCTCGCCCTTTCACGGCAAAGCTCTCGCTGCCTGGCTCCTGACTGAGCGCCTCCAACTTGTCGGCTAGAGGTACGTTTCGATAGAAATCGGCTGCCACCGTCCGCGGCGGCATCTGATAGCTGGGTGTAAGAATGGAGCCGAGTAGAGCCCCCATGATTAGAGCCGTTTTTTCCCGACTGCCCAGTTTGAGGCGCTCGCTGAAAGCCAGTACCAGACTCAGTAAGAAGGCGATAAAGGCACTCAAGAAAAGCGATTTGAAGAGCATGGCAAAAAAGGCGGGCGGGCTTAAGGTAAATTCCTTCACTGCCAGGGCATCTATTTTGAATGTTTGACCACCGTAAAAATCTCTCAGCAAATAAGCCAGACCAAAGAGCAGGCTGAGGGAAAGAAAGATTGCGCAAAGCAGCTTTATCAGCCGCTTTGGCTCACTGGAATAGCTATCCGAAACGGTCTGGGCAAAACCGTGGGCGGCAAGCAAGCAAAGAAAGTAATTGGAAAAGACAAGCAGCTTGACCGGGTAGCGCAGCACTGCCAGTGGTGGTACGGCTGCCAGCACCAGTCGGCTCAAGGGGGTGTTGTCGCCGGCAGCCAGACAGGCAGCAATCAAAAAACCGGCTAGAAGCAAAAGGCGCCGCAGCTTGTGTCCGGGATAAGCGAGCGACAAACAAGCAAGCAAAAGAACAACCGAGCCCACATGGGCCGTGGGCAGAAACGGGAAATAGCCTTTGCGGCTGGTTACCACCGAAAGGAAGCGGCTCAAGGCATGTTGCAGGTCGCCGAGGGGCTGGCCTGTGAATACGCAAATGAAGTCGTACCAGTTGGCGCTCCATAGAAAAACCTGACTGAGGGCCAGTCCACTGGCGCGGGGAGAGAGTTTGGTCCATTCATAGCCGGGGGCAATGGAGACCATACTCATGAGTATTGCCAGGGCAAAGGAGGCAGCCGGAAAAAGAAAGGCCGTAAGTAACCTGCCCATGTTCTCTTGCTTGAGGCGTCGCAGGGGGGCGAGGGCTACTACAGCCAGCACGCTGAAGATGGGAATGAAGATCTCCGGTCGTCCGGCCATTATGGTCAGATGGCAAGTGAGAGCCGACAGAGCCATGTAGCAGAGGCGCTTGCGCCCATCGGAGCGCATCATGATGAGGAAGAGGGAGACCGTCAAAAAGCCCCAGGCGGCGGTGGCAGGAAGGCTGTAATTAGCGCTCAGGGAGAACATATAGCCGTTCAAGGCCAGCATCAAACCCAGGGCGCAGGCGGCCGCTGCCGGCAAAGACAATTCCACCGCCATGAGAAAACCGGCACCGTAAGCCACAACCTGGCTCAAGGCCAGGGTCAGAGCCATGGACTGACTGTAGGGCAGGAAGGCAAAGAGAGCGGTGGGGAAGTAGAAGATTCCCGGCGAAGGGTTGGCCAACTGGGACATGCCGCAGTAGAGATAGGGATTCCAGGAGGGTAGACGACCTCGCCTCAGCCCCTCTTCGATAAAGCGGGCGAAGGGCTCGAAGAAATAGGTGTGGTCGGAGACGAAATAGTCTCTGCCGCCAAGTATGACCGGCTGATAGAAGACGAAAAGGGCCGAAAGGAGCAGCGCCAGTCCAAGGAAGTAGCACTTCCAGAGGGAAACCGACTTCACCTCGGGGTCCTATTTAAGGGAGAGGA
>Ga0268298_10002858_pt1 | contig 18339 bp, 13 predicted proteins | sample WWTPWeurt_MetaG_FD_194462 | JGI IMG/M metagenome (GOLD analysis project Ga0268298, IMG submission 194462) | Activated sludge microbial communities from WWTP in Nijmegen, Gelderland, Netherland - WWTP Weurt | ecosystem: Engineered > WWTP > Aerobic digester > Activated sludge | place...
CAGAGGATGCCGTGCGCAATGGTCTCTATCGTTTTGCCGTAACCGGCTCTACCGAAGGGTTGGAAGATTCGACCGTGCTCGCCTTCCAGAAGTTGCGCCAGTGCGAAAACCTTGATGGAGCAGCTACCGCGAAAATTGTAGAGGATGCCAGGCTTTCCATGGAAATGGTGCCTGCCGAATTGCGCTTTCCGGAAGTCTACCGGGTGCTGGCAAAGCAAGCCGGACTGGAATGGCTTTTGCGCAATCTTGGCAATTTGTCGCGGGTTGCCGTGCTGTCCGCCGCAGATCGAAAACTGCTTGAAACAGTCTGCCAGAGACTGAACAATCAGGCCGGTCTCGACAAAGCCAGGCTGCACCCGCTCAAAATTCTCGCCGCCCTGGCGGTCTACCGCTCGGGTAGCGGAGTACGCGGCAGCGGCAGGTGGAACCCTGAGACAGCAGTCGTGGATGCACTTGACGAGGCTTTCTACAAGGCTTTCAAGTATGTCACGCCTACAGGCAAGCGACTTTGTCTGGGTCTGGATGTTTCCGGTTCCATGGCCGGCACCACTGTTAATGGCATAGCCGGTCTCACTGCACGTGAGGCTTGCGGAGCCATGGCTCTGGTGACAGCCAAAAGTGAGCGACCTTCCAATGTCTCTTTCGTGGCCTTCGATACCAAACCTTATCATCTAGCGCTCAGTGCAAACCAGAGACTTGATGATGTGGTGAATATCTTGAGCCGCACCGGCGGCGGTGGTACAGACTGTGCCATACCGATCCAATGGGCGAGAAAGAAGAAGGTACCGGTCGATGTTTTTGTCATTTACACCGACTCCGAAACATGGGCTGGAGACGAGCATCCGCTGCAAGCACTAAATGCCTATGGTGAAGCCATGGGTATTGATGCCAAACTGGTAACAGTAGCAATGGCGGCCAACCGCATCTCGCTTGCCGACTGCACCGACAAGCGCATGCTAAATGTTGTCGGTTTCGACACAGTCACCCCAGAACTAATTTCGCAATTTGTCATGGGTGATCTATAATAGAGGATGTCGGGTCGAAGGCTCAGGTTATCGACTTGTAATCGAGAGGTCGCGGGTTCGACTCCCGTCGCCTGTTTTGGAAACAAAGCAAGCGTAGCTCAGTGGTAGAGCACTATGCCTGGTCCGCTACTTATCCGACATCCTCTTTATTTGACCGGGACGGAGCCCGAGGGTTATCACTGATACTGATCCCCTCCCTCTGGCAGTTAATTTGACCGGTCTTACTAGTTAAGTCGATCAGGCTCAGGAATACTGAGCTTGATCGACTTTATTTGTCCAGATAAGGAGCCGAGAGTGAGGACGAGAGGCAAATTTCTCTCCTTAGCCTCAGTCAATATTTCGCCACCATACACAGTATCAAGGCTAACGGCGCTCCTCTGCCCGCCCCGTTCAAGATAAAGGCAAGCCTGAGGCTGCCCCGCTCTAATAGACGGCGCCGCCTCAATCAAGGCGCCGTTTCGAAAGAGGAAACTCTCCGGCATGGATTGTGCATCTCTATTGATAGCTTTCAGGGTAGTGACAGTTTCTACCGATTTCTCACCCAGCTTGCTTAGCTTCTCGGCAGGCAAAATTCTCCGGTTGGGCTTCATACTGTAACTTATACGGATAGGCAAATTTGAGCCCTGAAACTTTTTGAGGGGCACCATGCCGTCCGGCTGGAAGGCAAGAAGTTCGGTGGACCAGTAACTTTCCTTGCCGTCTCCATGCAACTGTTCCATCACAAGTACTGGGTTACGGCTCAGACCGGGCAATCTGAGGCGATCGCTGAAGACAGTGCCGGCCCTGGCAAAGCCAATTTGATCAAAGAGTACCGTTCCTTTTTCCCGAGTCAAAATCACCTGCACCCTGGTCTGGGGAAGCGGCGCACAAGAGGCCGTGGATGAAGCCAAAAGCAAATCTTTCCTGCCGTCGCCGTTTAGATCGTCTATGTAGGCAGTCTGCCCCAAGCCGCCATAGGCAACCACGGCAAGGCGCTGCCAGTTATCTTTTACCTTTTGGTCGATAAAGACATCGGAATCTTTCAGTTGAAAGCGAAAGCCGTCTTGCTCAAAGGAAGCAGCGGCGGGTAGTCGGCTAAGATTGACGGAAGGACAAGGGCAGGTATACCGCCACAGCCCTTTTAATGACAATGGGCTATAATCGCTCACATAAGCAAAGGCAAGAGCGGTACTGGAAAAGCCGAAAACGGCAAGGGTAGCGAGCAATTTCTTGAACAAGGGGAGCCTCTGCCTGGAGTCATTGTGATGCACTTACTTCTTCCTCGATTTTTTCAAAATTAGGAAGGAGTTATCAGCTATAATCTGCCGGTCCTGAGCAAAGAAAAGGAAGTATTGCCTTATGACTAATTTTTCGGAAGGGCAAGAGAATATTTTGGACCAGGTTTTTCTAGCCAGCCCCTGTGAGGCTCGCTGGGAAGATATGGCAGGCGATGACAAAGTCAGGCATTGCGAACTTTGCTCTCTCAATGTCTATAACATTGAAGCCATGACCACCAGGGAAGCCCAGGAGTTTTTCGCGGCCGGTAAAGACGGCAGGCGCATCTGCGCTCGCTTCTACAGGCGCCAGGACGGCACAATCATCACCAGTGACTGCCCCAGGGGGCTGAAAGCCATCAGGGATGGTTATCAGAAAGTGTACCGGCGCGTGGCAGCTTTTCTCACCCTCTTTCTCGGTCTAGGCGGTTCGGCAATAGCCCAGAACCAGAGAAGAGAGATGCCGGTTAAACCAGGCAAAATCATGATGGTGCAACCATGGAATGCGACAGAAAGCTCTACCCCGGCTGAACGGGCCTTACAAGAGAAACTGGCAAGTCAGATGGAAAAAGAGAAAACCATTTTTTCTAAAGAGCGCGTCAATTTGCTCTTGCAGTTAGCCCAGGTCTACCGCCAGGAGAAGGCAGCCACCAAGGACGAGAGCCAACAATGCCATTACAAAGGGTATGCCCAGATCTGCTTCAATTCGGCTCTATCTATCGCTCAAAATCTTAAAGACCAGGCTCTTACCAAGCAAGTGGAAAGCAAGATGAAAGAGGCCAATGCCGCCGACGAAAGCAGTGCCGGAAACAAGAAAGACTAGATCTTGTAGCCCATAATCTTATCGATGGTGGGCATACTACCGCCTTTGAAGAGAGCTGCCGTCAACTTGTCGCGACACTTAAGCAACCACTGATTCTCACTCTGGTTGAAGGCACCGGCTCGTCTGGAACTTCGAGTGACAAAGGAAGTGCGGCGCATGCGCCGCTTGCAAAACCGGTCAAAAATATCCTCAACGCTTCCGCCGCCCTTAACAGCCCGCCCCAGGACGGCTGCGTCTTCCAGGGCCATACAGGCGCCCTGGCCAAGGTTTGGAGTGGTGGGATGGGCGGCATCCCCTACCAGCAAAACAGAAGCATCGCTCCATTTATAGATAGGGGAGCGATCGTAAATATCATTTTTCAGTATGGCACTACTATCGGTGGCGCCTAAAAGGCGCGGCACCAGCTCATGAAAGGAACCAAAGCGATCCAGCAAGTAGTCTTTTCTTTCGCCTGCATCTTCTATTACACCGCTGGGCATGTTAGCCGTGGCATACCAGGCCATTTGCCCGGCGCCTGTATGCAAGAGTCCAAACTGCGTACCGACGCCATTGGTGTGCCAGACAGCGCCACGGGGAATCTCTGCTTCGGGAAATTCGGTGACGCCGCGAAAGCAAGTGTAGCCGCTATAGTTGCGATCTGTGTCTCCCAAGACCTGCTTGCGCACAAGGGAATTGAAGCCGTCGCAACCAATCAGGATATCGGCCTCGTGAACACTGCCGCTTTCAAAATAGGCGGCCACATGCCCGCCGTCCTGTTTGTAGCGTAAGAATTTCTCAGCAAGATGAATGCTGCAGCCGGAGACAGTTCGCTCCAGTACCTGAGCGAGTGCATGTAGCAGCGCCCGCCGGTGTATGGTGACCGAGGGCTGCCCCACAAGACGTTCCAGCCTGGCCAGATCCACGGCCCCCAGCACTTGCCCAGCCTCGTCCAGAAAGCGAAAGCTCTCCACAACCTGCCCGGCCTTGAGTACATCCTGAGCCGCGCCAAGTTCATCGAGGGCGTACATACCGTTGGACCAGACCGTCAATCCGGCTCCCACTTCCCTCAAACTGTCGGCCTGCTCGAACACCTTCACATCAATGCCCAGTCGGCCAAGAGCGAGGGCTGTTGTCAACCCCGCAATACCGCCGCCGATAACAATTGCCGTTTCCACCCTTTTCATGGGGATATTATCCTTCCATAGGGCAGCAAAGGTAGAGAAATATGAAGAAGATACTGATGATTGTGGGCGACTTTGTAGAAGACTATGAAGCCATGGTGCCTTTCCAAATTCTTTCCATGTTCGGCTATCAAGTTGATGTGGTCTCACCCGGCAAGAAAAGCGGCGAGAAGGTGAAGACAGCGGTGCATGACTTCGAAGGCGACCAGACCTACACCGAAAAGCGCGGTCATAACTTCGCCGTTACCGCCAATTTTTCCAGGCTATCCGCCGACAATTATGCGGGATTGGTTCTGCCCGGAGGGCGGGCACCGGAATTCCTGCGCTTGAATGAAGAGGTACTGGACATAGTGAGAGCCTTCTTCCAGGCGCAAAAACCGGTGGCAGCCATCTGCCATGGCTTACAGATTCTAACTGCCGCCGGTGTTCTCAAAGGCAGAAGTTGCACGGCCTATCCGGCTGTAAAACCTGAGATAACAGCAGCCGGCGGCATCTTTGTGGCCGTCAATGAGAAAGCCGACAACAGCTATGTCTGCGGCAACCTGGTCAGTGCGCCGGCCTGGCCTGCGCACCCTCGCTGGATGAAAGACTTCCTCACCTTATTGGGGCACAAAATCGGCTGAAGGCCATTCTTAAAAGCCCAGGAAGTCTTTAATCTTGTCCCGGGGTGAAAGCTTGGGCTTGTAAAACTGTCCGGTCCAACCCAGGTTGCCGGTCTCAGCATTATTGGTCTTCTGAGAAGAGGAAGCCATGCGATAAAGTGTGTCCAGCAAGGCCCGGCACTGCGCCACAGCACTGGGACCGTTTGTCTTCAACTCTTGCAATTTATAGTTTTTGCCGCCGGCATCTACTTCACCTACGAAGCGCGCGTACTCATCTCTGAGACTGTGTCCGCTGAAGACCAGAGGCGGTTGTCCGTACTCCACACAAAGTTCGTCAAATAGGATCTGCACGGAGCTTAAATCCCAGGAAAGAACCTGTTTACCCTCTAAAAGGCGAGTCAGTTGCATGGCGATTTCCGAAAACGGTCTGGCATTGAAAACCACAGACTGCTCAAGACCATGCTGGGCAATGACCTGGTTATGCACCATTTCCTCAGCCCTCAAAAGCGCTTCAAAAACCACTTTGCCTTCCGGCGTCAGCACGGCGAGCGATACCAACTTCGGCTGCTCAAGCCCTTGATAGGCACGGTCGGCGTGGAGATAAGTCACTTTGGTGGCAAACAGAAGCCAATCACTCGAGTCGATCAAATATCGAGACCAGACGATAGCTTTGTTGCGATCAATGGAATTTGGATGAGCGCTCGGAGTCGGCTTGGCTGATTGCATTTTTTAACCACAGGTAACATAACTAAAGAGCTCTATTTTAGCCCCGTCCAGTCCGCTTGAAATTAACTCTTTACAATAGTCAATCAGGCTTGTGTTTCTCACTGTATATACTGCGAATCGTTTCCAGATCGCGGCTGGATGGTTTCAAGGCAGCCGCTTTCCAGTACATGACATCAAGCCCGTTGGGCGAATGGGGTAGACCGATGGCATGGCCGAATTCGTGAATGAAAAGCGTATAAAGATGAGTTTTTGCATAGCTTGATAGATACGGGGAGCCACTACCGTCATAACTGAGGCAGAAGACCCTGATGTGGACTCTTTTCAATTCACGGGTGTCTTCGCCCTTTTTCTTGCCGTAAAGGGCGGAGCTGCGACCGGCCGAGCCAGGCGGAATATCGTCATAGGAAATTACTCGCTCCACAAAGATGTCGGCCTCGTCGGGCGAGTCTACATACTTTACGGAAATAGGCGAGCCTGGCACATCAGTCCACTGGCGGATGGCCTCCAGCATCATCTCTTTCAAGGGACCACCGAAGCCGTTGCGGCGCTCCGAAGACAGGTAAACTTTGAGAGGCATTTTGCCTTTGTCGAAATAGCAAGAATAAATTCCATCGTTAAAATGCCTGGCTTTGATCAGATTACCGGAGACCAGGTTGTAGCGAATATCGGCAATCGTCCAGGTCAAATAATCACGCCCGTCGGTAGTCTTCTCTAGAGAAAGCGCTCGTCTGAAACAAACCAGTGCCTTCTCGAAATCTTTTCTAGCCAGGGCAAATTCTCCGCTCAGATCGTGGCAGAGGGCCCGGGACTGATACCACATGCCTCGAGTCTGGGGCGGGTCATCAGGATAGTTCTCAATCATTTGGCTGTAATAGAAGGCGGCTGCCTTATGATGTAGGGCCAGTTGTTGCCCCCAGGCCATCTGCCAGTAGAGAGCTTTCACGGCACCAGCATCAACGGGGTAATCCACTTCTTTTCTTAAACTCAAGAGAGCCTGGTCGGCTAGCAAAGCAGTATCGTAGTATTTGCCGTTCACACAGGCATCGGCAAGACCCTGAATGGCTGCGACTATTTGCCGCTTCCGCTGCTCCCCTGACTGCCGGTAGAGTACCTTCAGACTGTCTAGAACCGGTGTCAGAACCTTAGCATCAACCTCTTCTCCATGAAAGGCACCGTCCAGATTCGTCTTGGATAGCGCTGCCAGAGTGGAAAGATAATGTTGAATAGAGCGGTCCGTATCCCAACTGGAAATGTAAACACGGCCAAGCATGTCGGAGGTATCGATTACCTCGGGAGAGTCTTGCTTTAGTGCGCGCCTGCTCTCAAGGGCACGGGCGAAGTAGAAAGTCGACTCATCGAAACTCTCGCTCCACATGGCATTCTCAGCCAGATCATAGGAGAGCATGCCCATAAGATTATGGTCCTCAGGCAGAAACTTTTCGGCCAGATAGTGACACCGCCGGTAAAGCCGCCCGCATTCCTCCGCGCGCCCGTCAATCTTCTTGAGGAAGGCAACGGCACAGAGGTTGTAGAGCAAGCCTCTCAATTCGGTCTTATCGCCTTCGGTCAGTTGCTTCGGCGCAGTCTTACTAGTCTCGAAGCGCTGCAACTTGGAAAGGATAAGATGCAAATACTGCCCGGCGATTAGCTCGCTGTTCGGCCTGGCAAGTTTATCCCGCACAGGCAGAGCAAGCATACACTTTTCCAACTGCGCAAACGGATCGAGATCCAGTTCCACGGCAAGAAGTCTGGCCGGTACTGCATAGTACTGTTTGTCCGGCGGCAACCCTTCATAGAGTTCAATTGCTTTCAAAAGCAAGCTTCTGCCTTCCGGCAAATTCACCGGTATGAGCTTTTCCGCTTGCAGGAAAGTAAGATCGGCGTGCAGTCCGTCCACATCGGTCTCAGACACTGTCTTAAGGCTGAGCGAACCGGTTAAGGCTTTCAGATAATCGGTCTGCCTGGTTGAGAAGGCAAGTTTCCTGGCACTTGCTTGAGTAAGCAAGGCAGAAGCCAGGCTGGAAGCATCTTGGCGACGCCCCCTGGCCGCCAGGTCTCTCACCCGCTCCAAAAGCAGAGCGGCTGGAGCCTTGTTCTTTGATTCGTTGCTGTCAAAGCTCGAAAGCAGATACTCATTTAAAAGGCGGGTCAGCCGGCCGCCGTTCTTGAGGACACGGGCATAGTCAAGACGGCGCAAAAGAAGAGACTGAGAAAGACCGGTGAAACACTTGCCTGGTAGAACTGCTTTCAGTCCATCGGCGCATCCGGTCAGGTAGAGAGCCTCCCACTTGAGGTCGGAAGCTCCCTCTCCGTCCCTTGGCGAGCATAAATAGAGCGCCAGGATCGCCTCGCTCTGCCGCTCAAGCATAGGAGAATGGAGTATACTGCCTTCTAAGAAAGCTGCCTCATCTTCACTTGCGCACCAGACCCGCACGTCTTCCTTTGGTCCGAAAAGAAATGGATCGTAAGAAGCCCGTGCCGGAACAGCCGCACAAAGAGCTATAACTAGAAATAGAGTGAGCAGTTTTACGGCTCCTGCCCTATGGCATAAAGATGCAAGACAGTACGATACAGGGGAAAATCCGTGAGCGACTTTGAAAAGCAATTTGCCGGTGTGGTGCAATCTGTGAGCAACGCTACCAGGGGTGTCTTCAATGCCATAGACAAGATGCTGTTTCAAGCCTTGATTAGCAACCTTAAAAGCGAAGACTTTCAGGCGGCCTCCATAGCCATAGATCAACTGGCAAAAGAGAAGAAGCCGATTGCCATTCCGCCCCTTTTCTTTGTCTCCAAATCCCATCCAAATGCCAGAGTGCGAGTTAAAGCAGAGGAAGCTCTGAAAGTCTTCGGTGAAGACAACAAGATTGCTAAATTGACCGAGGGCAAAGAAGTGCAGGAAGCAGTCAAGCTTCTCATAGGCGAATTCGGCAACTACAAACAGTGATTTCAAAACTTCTTCCAGGGATTACCGGATGGTCTGACTGAGCCTTGCTTCTTGTTTCCCATTGCCGGTTCAGACAGTTTCTCAAAGAATACCAGTCGGAACAAGGAAGAAAACTGCTCGGCAGATAAGTCCAGGTCGAGCCCTGCCACCTCATCGTAGATGCTGTTCAACTTGATGAAACGCCTTTCGGCATTGACGGCCAGGATGGGATAGGGGCGAGCCGGAATCGGTCTTGGACCTTTGAGACGACTCATATCGTCGTGGGTAACCGCTATAGCCACGAGATTATCCTTGAAGAGGTGCAAGAGTCGCTCAAGCAGTTCGTCCGCCCCAAAATCGGGCACCACTATTTGACCGGCGGCGCTCATTAAGCCGGTATCAATAGCAGTGGCAGCACGACTGGCCACCTGCGACTTGTTTGCCGAGAACTGGTTCTGCAAACCGGTGCGCTTGGCCAAAAATATGCCATAGCTCTTTTCCAGAAGCGGATACCAAAAGCCATAGCGCTCGGTCAGTCCATACACTTCCAATTCATCTTTACGGGGGGGCATTACGTCAAAGGGTGGTTGTCTGGAGCCAGGGAAGCAAATGGAATAGGTGCCGTCCAGATTGGAGCGAATCATGCGCAAGATCGCACGAGGATTAGTTTCCGCAAGGGCACAAAGAACACTAGCGAAGTAGGCATCACCGATGGTGCCAAGGCGAACGGCATCGGGTTTGATACTAGTGAGCGGAAAATCGGCATTGGCAAAGAGCAGAGGCTTAGATCCAGCCTTAGCGGGAGCGGCCGAGCTCTCCCTTCCCGTCGGTATTGAAGCCGGAGCCGGAGACTGAATAGATTCGGCACCATAGATAGAGGTATACTCCCTGGCAAAAGCCAGCCTGAAATCTTCCATACTCAAAGCGGGCAGGTCAATTTGCTCACCGCCCCCCTCCAGTCTCGGTCTCGATGAGTAAACGGTCTGGGCCGCCCCCAATACCAGCCTGACGATACCCTTTTCAGAAGCGGTGAGGTCGTCGAGGCTCAAGACCTTGTTCATCTCCTCAAAATCCACAAGCCGATTGAAATCAAGATCGACCAGACTGAAGATTCTTACTGCAGCTTCTTCCAGATCGGCGGGCAAGCGGCAATCGCGAAAGCGCTCATCATTCTTAAGGTCGAGAGCCAGATAACGAACGGTCTTACGCTCCTGCCTCACCTGCCGAATTTCAGCATCGCTTATGCTGTGGGTCTCAATCCAGTAAGGACCATCATCTGGCAAAACCGAGCGTAAGACGTCTTCTTCCGGTGCAGTGGACGGTACCGCCTCCACCACAGGCAAGGTGTCTGACTCGGTCACCTTGGCGGCACTGGCGGAAGATAGCTCATTAAACCAGTCGGGCAAGTCGGAATTCAAATTAACGCCCGACTGCGACTGATTCTGACCAAGACCGAAATTGTAGGAGCTGTCGGAACCGCTCTGGAAAAACTGATAGTCACTCAGACCGGGGCTGGTGTTACCCTGCCCCGGTGACTTTTTATCTTTCTCGTCATCACCTGAAGAAGGCAATTAATAGCCTCCGCTGGGCAATCCGAATCCGCCTCCATAACCACCGTATCCGCCATATCCACCGTAGCCGAACCCGAAGCCGTAGTTGGGCAGGCTGTTATCGAGATAGCGCATCTTGGTGCCGAACTCGGTGCGAGCCGTGTTGTACTTCATCATCTTCATTTCATTGTCAAACTGCTGCTGATCGCGCTGATCTTGCAAGGACTGTCTCATATCATTGATATCATTGCCCAGATTGGCCATGGTGGAGGTCTGCCCCTGCCTCAAGTTGGCAATAGCCTGGTCTAACTGGGCAATATAGGCCATTTGCTTACTGCGATAAGCATCGTCGCGCTGAAGCCAGCCCTGGAGCACCATCAGCTCATTGGGGGTGTCTCCGGTCTTAACAGGCGTGCCGGCTTTCTTGGCCTTCTTAAGAACCTGAATTCGTTTCTCAGCGTACAGCCTGTAGGGTTGATTCTTGGTCTCCTCATCCGAGAGTTTCTGCTCGGCATCCCTCTCTTCCGCCTTATATTCGTTGATCATGGCTTGATCCGTCTGGAGCAAGTCCTGCTCATCTCGATAAATGGTTTGATTAGCGCCGGCCGCCTGAGCCGACACTGCAGGAGCGCTCAATAGATTGACGGAAAACGCACCTAAAAGTGCGGCAGAAGCGAGCACAACAACCCCCGCCCCGCTGCCTCTAGTGATACTTGCAATAAATCTAGGCATTTTCCCGGACCTCTTTTCTTTCATTTCTTGTGGGTCGCATTCTCAACTTTCCAAATTCTGGATGAATTACTCATCCGAACCGTTTTATCTACCCTAGATGTACCACCCCTGAACGGCCAGGAAACCAAACCATGTTAGCTTCCTGTGAGAACCAGGTTCTATCTAGGAACACCCACAGGTTAAGCGTTTTCAGGTCAGGCTCATTTATTTTTGTAAAGCCCTCGCCCTTTTCTTAAATCCGTAAATAATCCGAAAAAGGTTGAACTCTTGACTTGATTCCAACGTTTAAGCAAATAGATTCGTTGAACTTGCATCGAAGGAGCCAAGAAAATGAAAACAACCTCGAATTCCAAACCAGCCAGGGCTTTGCTATTGCTTTCGCTCGGTCTGATCGCCCTATTGGCGTCGGCCACTGAAGCGAGGGCCGGCCACTGCAACGGCAGCTTCAATCCGCCCGGTCCCGCCGGTGGGGTCGGTCACGGGCGCTTCTGGCACTACAATGCACCCGGCGCTCAAGGGGGCCCTGGTCGGGGCTGGGTCTATAATCCGCCCGGCCGCGGCAATACCATTCGTTTCCCGGCTAAATATCGCTTTCGCATGCTCACAGCCGGTCTCAGATAGCTTTCTGCGTTGAAGGCCTGGTCCGCTGAGTGACGACCTAGAATCTAGCAACATACCGGCCCCGGGCCGGTTTTGTTGCCCGGTTCCAGGTCAGCCAAACGCAGTCTCTGGTCCCTGAAGAAATTCAGGTAAAGCTGCCGTTCCGCCAGAAAACCGCCCGCCACCCGGTGCAACTCGGTGGACAAAACCCGCATGCGATCCCAGGTGTTCAAATCAAGGTTAGCCCAGGGGTAGTGCTGCCAAGTTCCGGCACCGGTCTCTCTGGGATAGACAAAGACAGTGGCGCCCAGCTTTTGCAAACTTAGAGGCACCTCGCTCCGGCGAGCCTGGCAGACACCGTTTTCCACATCCATTACCCGCCATTTCTCATCGTCGTAAAAATAGAGGCGACTATTGAGAAGGCGGGATAGCTTCTTAGCCTGCCAGTATTGCCTGGCCGAACTCACGGTCAGGCCGGTGATCATAGTGGCCACTGCTTCTTCATCCAGCACCGCCTCTTCTTCATCTTCAGCTTCGTCATCGTCCGCTTCTTCCCCTTCCGACTCCCCGGAGAGGAGGTCCGGGTCCGTCAGTTCGGTTAATTCATCGGCAAGAGCAAGATTCAGCCTGGCCTGAGCCAACTGCTCATTCAATTCACGGCGGTAAAGACTGAGTCCCAGAGCCAAAAGACGACGAGGGCAGGTCTCCTTGGCCGCAATGGCAAAATTGTCCAGAAATAGCTCTACACCGCCCCTGATAATTTCCAGTTCGGCCAGATTCCAGAAAAGCTCCTGGCTGAAACTACCCTCGCCAATAGCCTTACAAAGTTCCAACAGGGGCGCCAGTGCATCACCTACAAAGGGACCGAGAGGCGTTAAAGGGCTCTGTTTCTCGTCACTGAGAGAAAAGTCGCGGTTATAGAAAGAAAGTGCCCGAAACCGACTGCGCAGAGCTCTGTTATAAGGGGGATTATGTTTCTTAATTTCATCGCTCTCCAAAAGAGCCGCTTCCAGAGGCGTCTCGACCTCCACTACTTCCAGATCGTGAATCTGGCAAATCAGTTCTTTGGTCTTGCCGCTCTTGCCTTTTCTACCTCGAAAATAGCTATTGACCCGGTCTTTCAGGCAGGTCGCCTTGCCCACATACAAAATAGAGCCGGTCTTGGAGAGCATGCGATAAATTCCCGGACGCGCCGGCAACTGCAACCGCTTCAATCTTTCCATAGGTAAATCATAAGTAACCGCCACCGCCTTTGGTACCGGACCCCGCAGCCATTCCTCCAGTTCTTCCAAAGTACGGCAAGCAGCATCTGACTCCAGGCGCTCCACCAGCCGGCTCCAGATAAAATGCGTAGCAAGCACATGACCGGCCGAGCGTTTTTCCTCTTCCATGGGCTGACCGAGGTAGCCGCTCAAAGCCCGAATGGCACGGGAAGGCAGGGAAGGGAAAAGCCTTTTGGCGATTTTGCAGGTACATAGAAAGGAAAATGGCAATTCAGACTGATCGCAATCTGCAAAAAACTCCGCCAGAAAAGAGCGCTCAAATTGAGCATAATGGGCCACGGCAACTACCGGTGCCTCCTGCGAGAGCACGCCCTTCAGTTCTTGCAAAAGAGCCTGGGGGCTGAGGGCAGTCTGCATGTCTTCATCTGTTATACCAGTGAGGCGCTTGATGCGAGCCGGTAAGACTTCCTCTTCCGGCAAAGCCATAAGCCTGGTTTGAATGGGGCCGGCGCCCCGGGCATCGGCCACCATCCAGCCCAGTTCCAAGATCTGTCCAAACTGGGGAGAGGCTCCGGTGGTCTGACAATCCAAAAGCAAGACCTTCATGTCTTTCAACAGCATCAACTGACTCCCGGCCGCGCCTTTACTTCCAACCAGAATTCACTGATATCCTTCAACAGACTGGAAGAAACAAGAGAGTCTACGGAGAGGCTCGGCTTCAGCCAGTCGCTGGGCATAGAGGCCACATAAGTGGCTTCAGTGAAGCGCTTGTCCATGAGCACGATCAAACCTTTATCGGTATCGGAGCGTATCACTCTTCCGGCCGCTTGAATGACCTTGGCCATGGCCGGATAAACATAAGCATAGTCAAAGCCATGCCCATAGCGTTTTTCATAGTACTCTCGAATCTTTTCCCTTTCGAAATTGAAATTGGGCAGGCCGGGACCAACAATAATGGCGCCAATCAGCATCTCGCCTGGATAATCGACACCCTCGGCAAAAACACCGCCCTGCACGGCGAATACCAGGGTGGGCTCGCCGGTGGTGAGGCGATCCAAAATTTCCCGGGCCCGCACTTTGGAAATCTCGCTCTCTTGCTTCAGAAGCTTCAAGTTGCTTCCATTTGCATCTTGCAGTTTTTTAACTCTCTGATAGACGGCTTCCAGAAAGACAAAACTGGGAAAGAAAACAAAGTAATTGCCTGGCTTGAGTGCCGTCATGCGCTTGACGGCTTCGGCGATTTTATCGTAATTGCGCTCCCGGTCGGAATACTTGGTGGATACCTGCGGTATCACCAAAATTTTGCGGTTCTCCCTGGGAAAGGGGCTGAAGTACTCCCGACAAGACAGTTCCGCCTCTTCAAAGCCGCTCAACTGGGCAAAATAATTGAAAGGTTTGATGGTGGCGGAAAATGCCGCCACATGCTCAAACTCTTTGTGGGCCAACTTCAAGCGAGCGGAAGCATCGCAACAAACCACCTTCAGGGTTTCGTCGTAGCTCATATCACTGCCCCTGGTGCGAGTATAGAGGTGCAGGTATTCGTCCCCTTCGTAAGCAAGGGCTTCCTGGAAGTCGGTAAGGTAATTGGCCAGAGAAAGGATAGGATCGCCCACTCCGGCAGAACGCTTGCTTTCAGACTCGCCGCCTCCCAACTTGAGCTGAGCACCACCGCTTTGACTGCGGCTCTCCTTCTGCTTCAGCCTCTCCAGCATCAGGGCCGTTAATCTATTCCTGGCAGCCTCGAACATTTCAGGCGCGAGTTTAACCTTCGCCTCCTTTTGCCCGGTAGAACGGCCCACATTTGATATGGAAAAGAGAATTTCAGAAAGGATGCTGCGTAACTCCACCTGCTCAGGAACGCTCAAGGAGGACAGGTCGGACACGGCTTGCACGATGAAACCGGAGGAAAGACTCTTGCTGTAATAATCGCAAGCACGGCTCGGCAAGTTATGGGCCTCGTCTATGACAAGGTTCGGTTTTTCAAAGTCCTTAGAGAGGCTGTGAGTGAAGCGTCCCAGGGTGTTGCGGGGTGAAAAGACATAATTGTAGTCGGCCACCACTACATCGGCGGCTGCCACCGCATCTAGTGATAATTCGAAGGGACAGACCTGATACCTCTCACCCATTTTCTTGAAAGTCGCTTCCGTCAGACCGGGCAATCGAGCCGCTTTCTCCAGCAACTTGTGTTCCGAGACCTTCGTATAATAGTCTTTCGCGTACTGACAGTAGGAGGGATTACAAATCACTTCCTCCTTCAAACACATCTTAGCTTTGGCATTCAGGGTAAGCGACCTTAATCTGGTGCCCACCTCCCGCAAATGCGAAATGGCATCCTCCGCTCCAATATGCTGGCTGTTCTTGGGCGTCACATATATGAGTTTCTGCCCCCGGCTGAGAGCATCCTTGAGAAGCGGAAACATCACGGCTGCCGTTTTCCCAAGACCGGTGGGGGCCTGAATCAGCACTTCGTGGTGGCTGACAAGATCTTGAGTCAACTCCTCAATCAATTCTTTCTGCCCCGGTCGGGGTTTGGCGAAGGGAAAGGTCATCCTCTCAGCCAGTTCCATCCGCCTCTGGCGCGCCTTTACTTCTGAATCTACCTCCCGCTCCAACTCCTGCAAGCGCCGGGCAAGCCAGTTTTCATAGGCAGCCGCATCAAAAGGCACGGTCAATTCTTCCGCCTCACCACCGCTGGTGCCGACCAATAGAAAGCGTGTCACGGGTAAAACCGAACGCTCTAGATAGAGGATATAGGCATAAGTAGCTAGTTGTAACCGGTAGGGGTGCTCAGGCTCGCTCTGCAATTTGCTTACAAGCTCTCGCAGGTTGACGGCGCTCTTTATCTCCTCTAATACGGGAGTAACTCCATCTATGAAGCCATCTGCTCGCCCGGAGACATGGAAGATATATTTTCCGGCCTCAAACTTATGGGCCAGCTTATGCTCGGCCTTGTATGTGGTGTGGATCTTCTGCCGCGCCTTCTGCAGCCGCACGTGAACATCGCGACCGGCACCGGCCAATTTATCAGACCCGCCGAATATCTGAGCGTACCCTGAGTTGGCCTCGATGCTACCAGTCATAGGCGAGGGCAGGGCAAAATCTCGTATGGATATGTTGACCGTTTTGATGGTCAAGGTTTCATTCTCTAGCCTGTAGCATAATTACGTATGGTATCACTACCTTAAACCTTAGTACAGACATCAAACGGCTTAGAAAAGTACCTTTTATTTGGGTCCACCCAGCTCATCGGCAGAGCGAATCTCTTTATTGCAATGGGAGCAGCGGGGAAACTCTCCATCCCAGACCCTTGGCAAGACATGCCCGTTGATATCGCAGGGGGAGGTTTTCTTGCCAGGCACGGCAAAAGCAAAAATCCCGGCTATCTCGCTGAAAAGACCGAGAATCTTTTTGGTAATGGCTACATCCGCCCGCATTTCCTTCTGCTGAACAGACTTCATAGCTTTGATATTTTGATGAGTCATACGGGGAGTGCGCCCCCGCCTCACCCCGGATGTAAAATCGGTGCCGGCATAGCCGCCGGAAGGCTCGTTTTGAGCCCTATAATTATCTTCCTCCATAAGCCCCCCAGCTTAATTAGCGGATGCAGAACCATACCCTCGGTTTTTCTCTCCGCCCCCTCAGACGCCGTACCTTTTTTGCATCATCTCTGCATCATCCGTTCATCGGTGCATGCATCAAAGATGCCCATAAGTGCATCATAGCGCAAAGCCGTCAGCCTCAAGTAGGTAAAGTCACCCGGCTCGGTTTCAACAAGCGGTCAGAGCACCGGCTCACATGGTGGCGCCGCCGTGCTCCGCCAGCCAGGAAACGGTGTCGGCAAAAACTTTGTCATTCACTTGTTTATCTTCATAAACATAGTGATCGCCCTCCGCCACCTCGATAAACTTCTTGTCTTTCGTAGCCAGACTCTTATAAACGCGCTCGGCACCCACGGGCTTGGACTCACCATCCTTGAGACCTTGCACGATAAGCACCGGGTCTTCTTTGATAGCGCGGGCAAAGCGTCTGGTCTTATACATATAGAACTGACAGCTCATCAATTCTCGAGCAGATAGGTCAAGGCGCACGCCGGGATCATTTTCGATAAACTGCCGCACTTCCACCCTTGGGGTGGCTTCCTGAATCAAGGACTTGGCCATACCGAAATCCTTATTGGCATTGGTAATGAAATGCCCGCCTACCTTGGTGTAATTGCGCAAGGTCTTGAAGTGCTCACCGCCGGGATTGGATGAAATTGTGCCGTCTATAAGTTCAGGGAAGAGGGACTGTGCCTCCAGGGCTATGGCACCACCCATGGCTTCACCAAGCAAGAAGATCTTGGTGCCGGGTTTGTCTTTATAGCGTTCCTTCAAAGCCAAAAGATGGTCTTTCACGTCTTTGAGAGAACGCACAATGTCCATGCGGCTTTCCTTGCCGGCAATTTTCTGCCAACCGCCGAAACCACGCAGGTCGAGTGAATAGACATCCATCCCTTTTTGAGCCAGGCGCGAGGCCAGATCATCGAAGATACCGGCATGCATGCCTAATTCGTGCAAACACAGCACCGCCGACTGACCTTTACCGCCCTGGGCAGGCCAGAACAGCACTGGTGGCGTATTCGGTACCAGGGTCAGGGTCTGCTTATCACCGGCGGCAAACGCCTGAACCTGGGTCAAGCTAAAGACGCTAAGTGCAGTAAGCAGCACCAGGACACCCTTACGAAAAGAGCCCCCTGCTTTTCTAAACGCACCCTTAAGATTATCTAGTTCCAATTTCATAATCGCCTTTGCACCAAAATCAGTGCTTTTTGCCGGGGCTACCTTTCACACCGCTTCGAGGCGGCAGACTTCTACCAGGAATGGGCTCCAATTTTACATCACTGGTAACCGGACAGGCCAGAGCCAGGTCGCCCCCCCGCCAGGAGGAATCCATAAGCACAGGGGTCTGCATCTGACCGCGCTCGCGCAAGACTTCGTCCTCCACCTTGTCTTTCATGCTGGCGAAAGCCTGCTTGATGCCCGTGCCTCTGCCCCGGGACTTCAAGCTCTCAATGAGCCGGTGGGTGAATACGCTGTTTTGATAAGAAGATGACTCCCAGGATAACTGTCCGGCCAGAGAAGAAGCCAACACCAGTTGCCCTTCCCCTATGGGCACATGGCGCACATCCACCTCCCGGGCCGGGGCACGTCCCACGGCCTTATCGCCGGAATTGACCACGGCTCCGCCATGGCAGACATCCAGAACCAGTAGCACCCGGTCCGCATGAAGCATCTCCTTGACGCCAACGGTAAACCATTGCATGGGAATACCGGTGAGTACGACATTACTCAAATTGGACTCGTAGGGCAAAATGAAATTGGCATTGGAGACTTCTTTCTTAGCAGCGCTGCCATGGCTGCTGATAAATATCACCACCAGGTCGTCCTTATGTGCCTTGTGGCGCAACCAGCCATCGCCAAGAGCGGCCACGATATTCTCGCGACTGGCCCCTTGATTGGTTAGCAAGCGCACATGATCGCTTTTAAAGCCGGCATCGTTCACAAGATAGTTGCGAAAATCAGTTGCATCCTTGGCGGCATACTTGAGGTTGATCGAACTATCTTTGAAAGTGCTGACGCCGATTACCAGGGCCCACTTGTCGCGCACCGGCCGCGATGCCAGGTGGCCGCTGGGCGGCTTGGGCATATTCTCAAGCATGCTCTGCTTGCCGGCACTATTAGCC
>Ga0268298_10002859_pt1 | contig 18339 bp, 21 predicted proteins | sample WWTPWeurt_MetaG_FD_194462 | JGI IMG/M metagenome (GOLD analysis project Ga0268298, IMG submission 194462) | Activated sludge microbial communities from WWTP in Nijmegen, Gelderland, Netherland - WWTP Weurt | ecosystem: Engineered > WWTP > Aerobic digester > Activated sludge | place...
AATACCAAGTTCTAAACATCGTCAACTAGTGCCAACCCCACCTCTTCGTCTGGACCGACTACATCAAACTATCACAACAGGGATTAGGATTCGAACCAATAAAGGATAATAGTAAATAAGATTAGTCTCTGGTCATTGCAAAAACTTTATCTTTTTTACTGGAACTGGAAGAATATTCTTCTTTTCTCCACTTATTTGCCTCTAAAATATCTGCCAGATATGAACTATGCCTGTTTGCTGTCACAGCGGAAAACATTACTTTCTTAAGGGAATTTGGCTGACTTAAGGTTAGAGCAAGCTCATCAACATCATTACTTCCTTGCTTTGCCCATTCAGCAATATTTGATAAGTACATTACATTTGGTTGAACTTCCGATAATAGCTTCCCTAATAAACCAGCATGGAATATGTCACACCAGTATGAAGGACCATTCTGTCCATATGTATCAAGTTGATAAGGAGATATATCAAAAGACACTATATCTCTAACCCCAGCTTCTTTAAAGAAATCAATATGAGTTGGAGTCGTAAGAACGCGATCGTTACGTTTCACATTAGCAGATACAGCTCTTCTCAATATATCTGGATTATCAGAAAATGGTTCTTCTAACGTACGTGCTAGAAATTTATACTTCTCTCTAGGCTCCCATCCAAAAATTTCTTTCGCTCTTTTTATAATTCCTTCAATAAGAACATCTCTTGCAGAATAACCTCGATTTTCGTCAGCAATGTAGAGCATCAGTAAATCATACCATCTCAACACATCTGATAGTTCGATTGATGATACCAGGTTCTAACATCGTCAACCAGTGCCAAATTTTTAGCCTCACATCTGGAAGCACAAATCTCAGTTCGAACCTGATAAAATTTACTTATGAGAAAAATTATTGTTGTTGAATTTATTACACTTGACGGTGTTATGCAAGCTCCAGGTGGCTCTAAAGAAGATACTGCCGAGGGTTTCAAATTTGGCGGGTGGATGGGACCTCATTTTGACGAAGCGGGAGGTCAGGAAATGGATAAACAAATGAAATAAACAGAAGCCTTACTCCTTGGTCGAAAGACATACGAGATCTTCGCAGGATACTGGCCAAAACACACAGAAACCGGGTGGCCCCAAGTTAATAAAATTACGAAATATGTTGTCTCAAAAACCTTGCAAAACCCCACCTGGGAAAACACTGTCATTATCAATAATATTAAAGGGATAGAAGAACTCAAAAACTCTGGCGGCCCTGATCTACAGGTGTATGGTAGTGCAAATATGATTCAAACTTTAATGAAGCACGATTTAGTCGATGAATTTTGGCTAAAAATATTCCCGATTACCCTCGGGACAGGAAAACGGCTATTTGAAAAAGGCACAATTCCTGCCTCATTTAAGCTTTTTAAGTCTCTCATTACACCTAGTGGTGTAATTATTGCGTACTATAAACGTGCAGGAGACATTAAAACAGCGGATGTAGAATAATAGGTTCTAACATCGTCAACCAGTGCCAACAGTTAACAATTAACAATTATTATCATTATTTGAATGCTCTGTCATACCGCTCTTGGACTTCTTGTTCTCGCTTTGAGAGTTTTTCTTTCCAAATATTCATTGCTACATCAGTAGAGCCATAAAGATTTGCGAGTCTACGCATGTTTTCGGTCGATCTAAAGTTTATAAAGTTGTGGAGAAACGACATCCTATCTTTTGTTGCTATTACTTGACCGCCCACCATACCAATATTTCTTTGATATGTTTTTATTAATTCATGATTACCCTCAGTTCCGTGAATTTTTATGTTTAATCTCCGATATAAATCTGGATAAAAAACATCTGGGTCATCATTAGGTTCTATTGGTATCTCGTATACTGCATCAACCATTGGTAAAATTGCAAACTGCCACATTCGCCACATAATGTATGGAAATCTAGGTCGTTCATCGTCAGGCTTACTTTTACGTTTCTTAATTGACCAGTTTGGCTCGACACCCACCATTATTCTAGATGTATAAGGATATATTCGTGATATATCTAAAGTGTGCCCTAGATGAGGTGGATCATATGCGCCTAGTGTAGTCCCATTCCGACTTATCGGGTCTAATTCACTCCATTCTTTAGTTTTTGCAACCAAGTCCTCGAACCTTTCTCTTGGATATATCTTTTGAACAGTATTGTTGGGTAGTTTTACTGGACCCCCAAAACCAAAAGAAGTTCCGAATGTATCTAATAAAGCGTATAAAATTAAACCATTTAGTCTATCCAACTTTTGGTCTTCCTCTCTGAGAAGAGAGCTTTTATCAACTATTTTTCTCATGGTCCAGTGCATGATTTGTCTCGGCTCTTCGAGTCCAGGTGTGGAATAAATGCCAAAAATAAAGTCTATTAGTGGCTGTATAACCTCATCAGGCAATTTAGTTTCACTCATTAAGGGTAACGGATTACGAGGATAATCACGGATTTTATCGAACATAATAGTATTGTATAACCAACTACAAATCAGAATGCTCGAGTTTCTATTACCACAACTACAACACTTTAGCTAACTAAAGGATTTTTTCATATCAATCACGTACCTTTTTGCCATTTGTTTGCTAGCTAAGTTGTCCCACGCCTGATTTATATCCTTTATGTTAATTAGTTCTATCTCAGGGAAAATATTGTTTTTAGCACTATACTCAAGCATTTCCTGAGTTTCTTTTATTCCACCAATGCCAGATCCAGCAATCGACTTCTGGCCATTAATCACGTTCCCAGAATGAAACCCAGGCATTGGTTCAATTGGCCCAACCAAACAGATCGTACCAGCCACATTTAGTAGCTGTAAGTATGGAGTTAAATCATGCCCCTTTGGAATAGTGTCTAATAGAAAGTCAAAGTAATGTGCATATTTATCCATTTCATCTTTTGATTTTGTTACTATCACACCTGCTGCTCCATAAGAGCGTGCTGCCACCTCTTTTTCGGGAGAAGTTGTGAGTACCCAAACTTCTGCTCCAAAAGACTTGGCATACTTCACTCCCATGTGTCCTAGTCCACCTAGACCTATCACTCCAACCTTCATTCCAGGTCCTACTTTCCAGTGTCGAAGGGGAGAATATGTTGTAATCCCTGCACATAACAGTGGAGCCGCTTGGGCCATGTCTAATGAATCAGGTAGACTTAAAACAAAATGCTCTGGCGCTACCATAATGGTTGAATATCCACCCTTAGTATCACTCCCATCAATTGGATCAGTTGAACTATATGTCCATACTGTTCCTTTAAAACAGCTATTCTCAAGGCCGTTCTTGCAAGCTTCACACTCGCCACAACTGTTTACCATGCACCCCACACCCACTCTGTCTCCTACCTTAAATTTTGTAACTGACGAACCCATCCTCGTAACAGTCCCTACTATCTCATGGCCAGGTATGCAGGGGTAAGCTACTTCGCCCCAATCACCTCTAGCAGTATGAATATCGCTATGACAGACTCCACAGTAATGTACATCAATCTCGACATCGGTCGCAGTCGGTTCACGACGGTCAAATTCGTAGTAATCCAATGGCTTATCTGCTGCTGGTGCTGCATAAGACTTAGCTTTCATATCTATTTACTCCGTAGTGATTAATAAAAACTAAACCTGACTACCATTATTATAATGCCAAATCGCAGCATCTACGATTTTTTGTAAATAGTCAGGGAACTTTATCCCCTCTATCACTTCATCCTCAATGCTCTCCATCTCTTCGGTTGTGTCATAAACGGACGGGTTCGCATTAGTTTCTAAAATATAAGGTATACCACCTTTCATTCTCACATCAAATCTGGCATACCCCCAAAATCCTAGTGCATTAAATGCTCTCAAACAATTAGCCTCCAACTTATCTCTCTCTGTATTTGTCAGTTCAGCCTGATCATAATAGGTTTGGTTGTAGTCAGCGCTACCCTCGCTCCACTTGGCATCATATGTCTGAAATGACATCGGATCTCCACCCTCAAATAGCATTTCCACAATCGGTAGTATCTTTGGCACCCCACTCTCTTCTATTAGATAAACTAAAAGCTCTCTTCCAGCAACGAACTCTTCTAATAATACATCTTGCTCAAATTCGGCAATCTGCCGCTTTACCACCCGCTCCAATTCAGATCGGTTATTTACAACCACATCTTTGTTTAGTCCGATACTACAGTGCTCTAAATGAGGTTTCACAATCACGGGGTAGGGGATTATGTTTGGGATCTCCTCCACACTCCCGACTCCTACTCCCCATGCTGTCGTGACCCCAGCCTCATTTAGTTTTTGCTTCATCAGGATCTTGTCGCCAGTCAAAACGAACAGTTCCTCACTGGAACCAGTAACAGGAATTTGGGTCTGTCGCAACATCTCAAAGGCACGAGTAGCTAGCTGTATATCGAGACCACACCACTCAATTAAGTTAAAAATACAGTCTGCTTTAATATCTTTGATCTCGTCAATTGTCTCTTCCGTCACTGGATAGATTTTTGCCTCATTCCCACGCGCTCGCAGTCCCTCTGCCACCTTTTTCGCTATATAACCAGTATCCTCATCTGCACTGACATATTTTGTGGTTAGCATTCGCGCACACGGCAAACTGGAGACGACAGCGATTTTCATATTTTCAGTATAGACCATTCGCGTACCAGATCATCAGAGTGATATAATTATGCTCATGAATGTACACAAAGTAACTAGACAGGTAAAAAAGGTTTCAGATCTTTATGCCAAAAAATTTGGGATCAAAAGAGATAGCAACTGGTACATCCTCAAACTTCAAGAGGAGATGGGGGAGCTGATCCAAAGCTACTTGATGATGAAGGGTAGGGCACGCCAAAAAGATAAAACTAAAGAACAAATAACCGAAGAGTTTCGCAAAGAAATGGCTGATGTCTTCTGTCATGTGCTCCTCCTTGCCAAACACAACAAAATTAACCTCGAAAAGGAAGTAACCGATAAATGGCTTGTCTGGGATAAACCTTAAACTCGACAATATTTTCCTCTTTGTAGTATGCTGTCTCTTATATGCAGAGGTTTTTGCGTCTACTCGCTTTTTTGTGCATAAGTATTATCTTTTTTGCCGCCTCGATCCTTCTCTATCCTACTTTTTCTGAAGATCGCACTAAATCAGGTCTACTAAGACAAGAAATGTTAAGTTTTGACACTAATTCTTTTATCTTTGCAGCTATTCCCCAAACTACTCTGGAGATTAAAACTGCGATAGCCAGCGAAGATGCGAGGCCAATTTTAATTGAACAGTATCTCAAACACTACAAATCGCCGATGGCGGGGCACGGAGACTATATTGTCAAAACTGCAGACCACTTTGGAATCGACCCTTACCTAGTAGTAGCAATCGCTCAACAGGAGAGCAATCTAGGCAAACTCATGCCTCCAAGCTGCCATAACGCCTGGGGATGGGGTATCCACTCCAAGGGAACACTTTGTTTTGATACTTGGCAAGAAGGTATTAATACATTTACTCAAGGATTGTCCGAGAAGTATGCTGCCTATGGCCTCCGAACCCCAGATCAGATCATGACTAGATATAACCCTACTTCGCCTGGCGGTGCCTGGGCCAAAGGTGTCAATCAATTTCTCGAAGAACTCCACTCTGGTAGCTGGTAATTTCCCTCGAGTACTAATCTCTCAAAACAGCTTGACAGCCCTATAGTCTGTGGTAAACTCCGCAGATTATGAAGAAAATCTTGGCAAACGCCATTATCGTCTTTGTTATCTTAATAGTCGCTCCCCATGCACGTGGCTTTGATCATGATATCCGACCACTTGCAATGCGAGCGGTCTTTGAGCACTACAACTCCCCAATGCTAGGGTACGAAACCGAGCTAATCAAGGTCGCCGAAAAATATGGTTTTGATTGGACTTTACTAGCAGCGATTGCGGGAACCGAATCTAGTTTTGGCAAACGTATGCCGGCTAACTGTCTCAACCCCTACGGATGGGGTGTCTATGGCGATAAAAAACTATGTTTCAAAAACTTCCCCGAAGCCGCCGAGGCAGTAGCCAGGGGACTCTCTACTAGCTACAACACTAGCTCTCTAGAAAGTATTGGACGCACCTACAACAAAGTGAGCACCGAAGGGTGGATTAGCCATACCAGGTTTTTCATAAACAAAATCAAAAATGCCAGCATACCTGTCGCACAGCTCCCTATTGAGTTATAATTCTCTCTACACAAAATAAGCCAAGGTGGCGCCGTGTCCGTCCGAAGCGTAAGCGAAGGAGGAAAATGGTATATCTTGAGTTATAAGCCAAGGTGGCGAAATGGTATACGCGCACGCTTTAGGAGCGTGTGGAGCAATCCATGGAGGTTCAAGTCCTCTCCTTGGCACATGTTATAATTTTGCGAATATGACAAAAACAACTAAAGCAACCAAAGAAAAATCAGTATTTACCAAGTCCTCAGATGGATCAATCGAGTTTGAGCTAACTATCCCCAAGGCAGATCTCGCTCATGCGTACCAAGAGACGGTCGCCGAATATGCTGCCCGCGTCACCCTGCCAGGCTTCCGCAAAGGCAAAGCTCCTGCTGCGATGGTCGAAAAATCACTGGATAAAGCTGAGCTCCTAGCCCACTCCCTCGAACATGCTTTCCCCAAAGTTTATAGCGAATTTATTAAGAATAACGAACTCCTTCCTCTAGTAGACCCAGAGGTAACCCCCAAATCTATGAAAGAGGGTGAAGATTGGGTAATGGCAGTCAAAACCGCCACCTTCCCAGAGCTAAAGCTCGGTGACTACAAAAAAAAGCTCAAAGCAATCAAGACTTTTAAAGACGAAAAAGACAAGTTGCCCGAGTATTTTGACACACTCCTAGATTATATTAAATTTGAAGTATCTCCAACTCTGGTTATGGCTGAGACCAAAGCCGCCGTACAAAGGCTTGCTAAACAACTAAGCGCACTAAAGCTGACTGTCGAAGATTATGCCAAATCTATTAAAAAAACTGTTGAAGAACTAGTTAAGGATTACGAGGGAACTGCCAAAACCAATCTACAACTCGAATTTATTCTCTACGAAATTGGCAAAAATCAGGGATTTAAGCCTGAAGAAAGAGGCAAAACTCTTGACTTTCTTCGCAAGTTATAGGATAATACTTGCATCTGTTAGGTATAATAGGTGCGTATGAACGACCCCTTCAAAAACTTTAAACCATTAAACGATACAAGGACTAAACAAAAGGCTCCCAACGTTCGCTCTGATGGCTTTGTTGAGAACATCCGTGACATGGGCGGATCAGTTGTAAAATCCCTCAAAAATGACGTTGTTAAGGGCACTGCGCAAAGTATCTTTGACCAACTACTAGGTACCACCACTAACCATACGATCCCTAGAACTGAGAATCCACTAGATCAAGAAAAACTAGAGCAAATAATTGCCGAGCGTGAAGCTGCTGCCTACGAAGCAGGAAAGGCTGAAGCAGCCCCCAAATATGTAAGTCCTCTCAAAGAGAGTCAAGTACTCTTTAGTTTTGCTGATGAAAAGCTCAAGCAAGAGATCAATGGTGTTAGGTCCGAATTGGCTATGCTTGTCAAAACCATGGGCAAAGTTGAGAAACAGGTCGAACTCGCGATTATGGATAATGTAACTGAAACAGGCGTTTACCACCTTAACTACTTCCACAAACTCAAAGAGTGGATCAAATTTATGCGTAAGAGTCTGGAGGATGCCTCTCTCTGGCTCGCAACCAGCAAAGGTCGTAAAGGTAAGGGGTATTACTGGAACCAGGTCTCACAGTCAGGTACCAAATATAGCATGTCTCACGAGCGCGCTGTTCAGATGGGTGCAGGCTAATAAGTTTACTTCAAAGTCCTGAGCTTAAATTTTCCACTTAATCTGTTAAAATACCATATGTTGGGCGGTTAGCTCAGTTGGTACGAGCGTTACATTGACATTGTAAAGGTCACAGGTTCGATCCCTGTACCGCCCACAATAATGAAACACCTAATCACCACAACTACTACAACCCCCTAGGGGACTGGAGTAGTCGTGCCGACTCCACATCCCCCACGAGGGGATTTTTGTTAGGTACTGCTATACTAAACACATATAAACGTAAGGAAAAATATGTCAGACTCACAACAAGAATATTTAAATCAACTCCGTCACTCAGCAGCACATTTACTCGCGGCCGCAGTAGCCGAACTCTATCCTGATGCTAAGAGAACTATCGGCCCAGCCATTGAGCAAGGTTTCTATTACGACTTTGATTTTGGTGAAACCAAAATAACAGACTCTGATCTCCTAAAAATTGAAAAGAAGATGAGACAGTTAATCCCCACCTGGAAGAATTTTGATCGCCACGAATTAAGCGTGGGTGAGGTCAAAGCTGAGTTTAAAGATAACAAATATAAACTAGAGCTCATTAACGAATTTAGTAGCGAGGGACAGACACTAACGGTCTATCAATCTGGTGATTTTCGCGACCTCTGCCGTGGTGGACACATCGAAGAACCATCTAAAGCATTGAAATTCTTCAAGCTCACTAAGCTCGCTGGCGCCTATTGGCGCGGAGACGAAAAAAATAAGATGTTAACTCGTATCTATGGTACAGCTTTCTTTACTCAGGAGGAATTAGATCACTATCTCTGGCTCCAAGAGGAGGCAAAAAAGCGAGATCATCGAAAACTGGGCAGAGAACTCGATCTCTTTAGTTTCTCGGACTATGTCGGCTCTGGTATGCCCCTCTACAGCCCCAAAGGTGCCTTGGTCAGACGGCTCCTAAATGGATACGTTGAAGAGTTACAGAGTAGACAGGGCTACCTCCAAGTCCACACCCCCCAGATTGCCAAAGCAGAACTCTTTAAAAGGAGTGGTCACTACGACAAGTACAAAGAAGATATGTTTAGAGTAGTTAGCAACTACAGTGATGAAGAGTTTTTCTTGAAGCCAATGAACTGTCCACAGCATACCCAAATTTATGCAAGCCAAGCTAGATCCTATCGCGATCTACCCCTTCGCTTAACCGATTTTGCCATGCTCTACAGGGACGAGAAGCCAGGGGAGTTAAATGGTCTAGCTCGCGTTCGCAGTTTTAGCACCGATGATGCGCACATTTTCTGCCGCGAGGATCAGGTCGATAACGAAGTTGACATGGCTCTAGCCATGACCAAAGAAATCATGGAGACTTTTGGCTTTAAATATCGCTACCGTCTCTCGACTCGTGATCCAGAACACCCCGAAAAATATCTGGGTGATCCAAAAGTATGGGATAAGCTCGAAAAATGGGCCGTGACCATCATGGAGCGCAATAATATCCCTTACTACGATGGACCCGGCGAAGCTGCCTTCTACGGTCCCAAGATGGACTTGATGGCCACCGATGCCCTAGGTAGGGAGTGGCAGCTCTCAACCGTCCAGATCGATATGGTCCAACCTGAGCGCTTTGAACTGGAATATACCGACGTTGATGGGACCAGAAAGCGCCCAGTCATGATCCACCGGGCTATCCTCGGTTCCTCCGAGCGTGCCATGATGGTTCTCCTCGAGCACTATAGCGGCGCCTTCCCACTCTGGCTCTCACCGATTCAGCTTATGCTCCTCCCCATATCCGAAACCGAACTAAGATACACTCAAGAAATCGCAAAATCGCTAACGAGTGCAGGCCTAAGGGTAGAAGTCGACGAAAGTAACCGTACACTTGGCAAAAAGATGGTTAGAGCAAGAGAATTAAAAGTTCCCTATATGGCGATTCTCGGCAAAGCCGAGCTCGAGAACAAGACAGTTACAATCAAGAGTAGAGCTGGTGAACAGATCACCCTCACCCTTGACGAAACGATAGCCAAACTCACCCAAGAAGTCTTGAGTAAGGTATAATAAAACACTGATGAAGTATTACGCGATCAACAGTTTTATCAAAGCCCCAGAGCTCCGTGTCGTGGACGAGACCGGCAAGCAGGTAGGACTATTGTCCAGGGAAGTTGCCCTTGAAAAGGCACGCAATCTCGAGGTAGATCTGGTCGAGATCGCTCCTATGGCCAAGCCACCAGTCGCCAAGCTCATTGATTTTAAAAAGTTCAAATACATCGAAGCCAAAAAAGAACGTGATAGTAAGGGTGGTAGTGGCAAAGTCGAACTCAAAGAAATTCGCTTTACACCCTTCATCGCCCAGGGAGACCTCGATTCACGTCTCGAGAAGATTAAAAAGTACTTAGGTGATGGTGACAGAGTCAAAATTGTGGTAAAATTCACCGGTCGCCAAATTACCCGCGTGGAATTTGGTCACGATTTAATCAAAAAAGTACTTTCTGGACTAGAGGGTGCAGCCACTCCCGATGGAGTAGCCAAACTCCAGGGGAAACAGCTCTTCCTCATCCTAAATCCAGTCAAGAAGAAATAAACTATGAAACGCAAAACTCGCAAATCTCTCGTTCGCCGCATCAAAGTCACCAAAACTGGCAAAATGATTCATCGTACCCAAAACATGAGACATCGCAGAAGCCATAAAGGTAGTGCACAGGTACGTCGCATGAAGACTGTTAAGTTCCTAACTGGTGGAACGGGTCGTCGTATTAAAAAAGCATTAGGAATCTAAATCTATGACAAGAGTAAAAGGTGGACCAACAAAACGTGCTCGTCACAACAAAGTTTTAAAACGAACCAGTGGTTTCCGCATGACCAAAAACAGGTTATGGAAGGTTGCCCACGAAGCCTATCTCCACGCCTTAGATTATAGTTTCCAGGGTCGAAAAGACCGCAAAAGTGACTTCCGCTCACTCTGGATCGTTCGTATTAACGCAGCACTCAGAGCAATTGACGAAAAACTAACCTACTCACGTTTTGTCGCCATGATGAGCGCCAAAAAAGTCGAATTAGATCGCAAAGTCTTAGCTGGTATCGCAGTCCAAGATCCAGATACCTTTAAAAAGATCGTAGATCGGGTTAAATAAATCCTCTTTTAATATCTTTTAAACCTAAAGATGACTGCATCCTCCTGCTTGTATCCAGGATATCCCTCCCCGACAGGCTTAAATTTGTTCAACCGAGCCATCCTCCCACTCCATGTCTGTTCTGCAGACTCAATCTCTGACAATCCCTTACGTCTTGCCCTGATATACCGCGCGTAGTTAACTGAGTAGGGATACCAAACATCTTGCCATTCCTTTGTCTCATATCCATTAGATTCAAAAAATGACAAAGACATATTAACAAAATAACTTGCATACATATCAGGGTGATGAAAAATGCCACATAGAGATGTAAACAAGGAAAAGCTAACCACCCCCAGATCACTAACCGATGATGCTAGCTCACTTCCTCGAAATAAAGCGAGAGGTAAGGTTGAATAATCACAAATTTGTATCCCATATGGTTGTAGTCTAGCTTCAATGTGCCTACCACTCTCAGTAAAGCTACCAACTGTTTTTATCCCAATAGTTTCATCAATTTTCGCGAAACAAATACCCTTCTTTCCTAACAGATACGGATATCTCTCGAGCTCTCGCCTATTTATTCCCATTCAACAACCAGTTTACCAAAGGTGTCAATAATATTGCCTGTTGACAATATTTCACCCCATAGTGTATTATGCACTTCTTGCGAGAAGCAACCATCCGCAGCTTCCCACTAATACGGGATGTCTGGCAGGAAGGTTGCTTTTGGCGTATATAGGCGGTATATTCTAGTTATGTCCGCGACAAATCTCACTACTAATCAAAAAATAGATGCACTATACGAAATGGTAACAGGGTTAACACAGGCTCAGTCATCCATGCAAAAGGACATATCCAGTCTCAAAGATAGCCAGTCATCCATGCAAAAGGACATATCCAGTCTCAAAGGTAGCCAGTCATCCATGCAAAAGGACATATCCAGTCTCAAAGGTAGCCAGTCATCCATGCAAAAGGACATATCCGAGATGAAGTCTGATATCAAGATAATCAAAAAAGAGGTTCATTCTCTAGTAACCGTCGTTCCTGACGCATTGATGATGGCTGCCAAATCTACTGATCGTCTTGACGATATCGTTGAAAAGAAGAAGAACTCACCTGCCCGCGATGCTTCGCCTAACGATGTAGGCAGGTTTACCCCCTTTACAGGCGGGGCGTTTGTTGCGTAATTAACTCCTAAAATTTCGCACTTACCAACCCCGCAACCTATTAAGCGGGGTTTTTTGTACCCCGGAATTACCAAATTACTGAAAGAAAATAATATGACAGAGATGACAACAGATGTTAAAAAGATGCGTGAAGAACTAGGTGATTTAGCTCCACAAGATTGGGATGATGTATTAGTTATACAGCTATACAGAGTTCTCATTAACGAAAATACTTCGATAGTAGCAGTTGAACTAGCTGCATCCGGGTTCAAGCTTAGTCAGAATGTATGGAGTGAGCGAAACCCTATCTAAAAGTACGCAATTATGCATTTTAAGCTAAAATAGAAAGACATATATGACCGAAGCAATATATTTATCAAACTCTACACTCATCAAAGACTCAGCCAAGGTAGTCGAGGTCGGTAAAGATTTTATCATCCTGGACCGAACCATTTTTTATCCTCAAGGTGGCGGCCAACCGAGCGATAAAGGGATAATACGATCTGCTTCAGCAGAGCTCAACGTTAAAAGCGTCGAATACAACGGTGGAAATATCAAACACATCGGTTCGTTTAAGAATGTCTTTAACGTTGGAGATTCTGTCGAACTAGAGATAGATCAAGATCTCAGGTTAAAGCATACCCAGTGGCATACAGCCGGACATCTCGTTGACTTAGTCGCACGCGAGCAATATCCTGAACTAATTCCTGTCAGAGGAATGCATGGAATCGGCAAAAAATTATTCATCGAGTATGAAGGGCAGCACACACTCGACATCGACAAACTAAATTCTAACCTTAAATCTCTAACAGATTCTCATCCTAGCATTCAAACCCAGTTTGTCACGCTAGAAGAACTCAAAAAAATGGCCAACTGGCTTCCTGCCAAACTGCCTACCAGCAAAAAACTCCGCATTCTCTCTATTGGCGAGCACTACCACATCCCTGACGGTGGTACCCAACTAAAGACTGGGGACGTAATCTGGCCAATCACGGTCACAAGTATCGAACATACAGTCAACTCGACGCTTATTCATTATCTTGTAGTACCACCAGAAATCAAGAAGACGAATGGTTCTAATCATCAAGCCGAGTCCAAGTCAGTCAATCTTGATCAACAAATCAAGGAGATTTCTGATACTCTCATTGTAGAACTTGCCTCCATCAACTCTCAGTCTGATCTAGACAATCTTTACATCAAATATCTAGGCAAAAAAGGGATCGTAAAAAGTCTTATGAAGGACCTACAGGGTCTCACCCTGAAGGACAAACAGAAGTATGGACCATTACTAAATGAGCTCAAGAAATCAATTGAATTAATGTTTGAAAAAAAGCGACAGGACCTAGAATCATTAGATAGTGAGTCAAACCAAGATCTCACCATCCCAGGGAATATTAAGCCTACCGGCCACCTACATCCAACCACAACAATAATACGGGAAATGAACGAGTTCTTCCGCTACCTTGGTTTTAGTATTGGTGAGGGACCTGAGCTCGAAGATGTCGAGTTTAACTTTCGTCGTCTCAACCTACCGGAGGGTCACCCCGCCACTGATCTCCAGGACTCACTCTTTGTCAAAGAGCCACAATATTTGATGCGCACTCATACTAGCAGTGTCGAAACCAGAATGCTCTCAGAGTATCACGACAAACTCCCACTCCGTGTTGTAGTACCAGGTAAGTGCTACCGCAACGAGACCAATAGCGCCACCAACACTAGTTTCTTCTACCAGTACCAGGGATTTGTGGTGGATAAGGGCATTACAATCCAACATCTCAAAGACACCCTGACCAAGTTTCACCAGTTTTTATTTGGCGAGGACGTGAAACTTCGTTTCCGCTACAAATATTACCCCGAAGTTAGTCCTGGCATGGGCGTCGACATGCAATGCAGATTTTGCAATGGCGGTGGTTGTTCAGTCTGTAAATACCGAGGATTTATTGAAGTATTAGGTAGTGGGATGATTCATTACAACACCTTAAAAGCGTGCGGCATTGACCCCGAGATCTACACAGGCTATGCCTTTGGCATGGGCTTAGACCGTCTGGTCATGAGTAAATACGGCATCAAAGACATCAGAAAACTCTACGGAGGCGAAATCGTATACGTATGAAAATACCTTTAAACTGGTTAAAAGATTATGTTAAAACCAATAAATCTCCTCGGGAGATTGCCGCTAGCTTTACCCAGCTCGGCTTAATGCTTGATAAACCACTGGACGATACTGGTGTACTCGATCTCGAACATCGTATGGATCGCTCCGATTGGCTCAGCATAATGGGATGTGCTAGGGATTACGCAGCCTTCGAAAAAATACAACTCAAATACCCAAAAACAGCGACTAAAAAACTACCAATCTTAAGTCCAAAAGAATTGGTTGAAGTCACAGTCAGCACCAAAGCGGTTCGTCGGTTCAACACCAGAGTAGTTAAAGATGTCAAAGTTGGGGAGTCGCCAGAGTGGCTAAAAGAAAGCCTCACTGCCTATGGCATTAAAAGTATTAATAATGTCGTAGACATTACCAACTATGTCATGGTCGAGCTAGGTCAACCCATGCATGCTCAAGATCTCGCCAAATTGAAAAAGAGAGAAATAACTATTAGACCTGCCAAGGATGGAGAAACAGTAAAGACAATTCTTGGCACAACAGTTAAACTTGATCATGATATCTTTGTCCTGACTAGTGGGGGAGTAGCAACGGTTATTGGTGGCATTGTTGGTGGATTAGAAACAGGTGTGACAAATAAAACAACCGAAATCATCTTAGATGCAGGTAATTATGATCAGAGTGTGATCCGTAAAAATAGCCGCAAACTAAAAATTATTAATGAGACAGTCAGTCGTTATGACAAGTTCTTGGATCCTTATCTCTGTGAGATCGCTCTCGACCGTGCTACCTACCTCCTCGAAACTATAGCAGGGGCCACAGTCTACCAAAATGTGGATTACTACCCCAATCCACAGCAATCAAACAAAATCATATTACGCTTTGCTCGTCTAAAGAATTTAAGTGGCATGGATATTCCAGTTAAGGATGTGAAACGGATCTTAACAGCGCTAGAGTATCAAATTACTAAAGAAACGAGTAGCGATCTCACGCTCACTATTCCTTATTTCCGCACCGATGTGGAGGTAGAGGATGACGTCGTCGCTGACATCCTGCGGATCAACGATTATAGCAATATCCCAACTACTCCCCTCACCACCCCAGTCCCCACAGATATTACCCCCGTCATTATGCATTTTGAGGATCACCTCAGGGATCTCCTAGTTGCACAAGGTGCTCACGAACACATTACTGCGAGCCTCGTTAAAGCCAGTGGTACAAGCGGCGAAATCCTCCTGAGCAATGCGCTTAGTGCTGACCAAAATGCATTAAGGACTAGTGCCAAGCCAAAACTAAAAGAGATCCAGGATAATTACGATAAACATCAAGTCAGTAGTCCAGTCATTTTCGAAATAGGCAAATCATTTGCACAAACAAGCGGTGATTACAGAGAAAAAAGAGAGCTGGCTATCGTCGGCCATAATGTAGCCAGTGCAATCGCAACCTTAATGCATCAATTGGGTGTCAAATACCTTGTCTCCAATACGGGTGAAATCATGATTTCCAATACATCTGTAGGACAAATCGAAGATAATTCGGCGTCTCTAGATACCGCGCTATTGATGCAATACCAACAAAAATATAAGGGCATCATCAGTGATTTTATACATATAGTAAAACGTGACGTTTCGCTTATTGCTCCAACACACATTACGTATTTTGATATAGCATCAGTAATAGAATCCACTAAGCCTAAATATAATTATAATTGCAAGTCAGTCGATCAAGTGGGTAGTGACAATAATTATTTACTTACCCTATCTTGGTCATATGAATCAGAATCAGTTGATACTGACATCGCATCTTTAATTAAGGTTCTTGGATCTACACTAAAAATCAAATCTAAATCATAATTTACTTCAAACCAAGTTCGCCCTTCATAGCACTTAACATGTCAATAAGTTCTTGATCCACTAAGGCGACTCTCCCTCCAAGGGGGTGGCCAGTTAATATATCCAATAATCCATTATCATACTGTGAGGCTACTCCAACAATTTTGCCAGAATAAGAGCTATACGCTGCCGCCCCACTTATACCTGGTGCTACCAGTCCATTAGAGGAGTAGGCGACATTATCTGGTTCTATTGTTATTTCATTTAATACTGTTGCGAATGGTATGCTATTTGTCCTATCGGGGTGTCCTGGATATCCATAAATTAAGAACGTATCACCATCTCCGCTCTTTTCATAAGGAGTTATATTGCTTAAACCTAATCCTGGAACTTTTTCTTCAAAATAACTTTCACCTAATATTGGCAATATACAAAAACCTATATCGGATGTCGTAGATGTCGCACATGTAGGCTTTTCAGATGATGCATAATCACCCTTATTGTTTGTTATGACTGTACTTTCACTACTAAGAATATCATCTATTAAATGAGCTGCTGTTAAAACTACTGCATATTTTGATCCAATATTATCAGTAAGATACTCCGCTACCACACCCGATCCTGCAATTATCTTTGAATCATTTTTAGATTTAAAGGCCATTATCTCAATAGTTGCGTCACGAACATAACGGGGGACCTCATCGATAGACGCTTCATACTCAGGTGGGTCTGCCATGGCAGTCGCTAGCACATCTTCTGCGAGGTTTTCTCGCATTTCTGATCTCATATGATCACCAAGCTGAAATGCCGCACGAGCAGTAATGATTCCTAGTATTCCAATCAAAATGGAGCCGCGAATGATAGATTTTTTGATTTCAGTTCCACTTAGCGCTTCGCCATTACCAAGAGAAAATGTTTTCATAACTATATATTCTAGATTTAAGGTGTTGGGGTAGTGGTGGGACTAGGAGAGGGCGATGGACTTGCGTTCCAATCCATATTCACCCCAATTTTTAGCCTAGTATCTTTTTCGCTCCCATCTTTAGTCCTAACCTTAGCCATCAACTCGTATGTCCCATCAGGAAGATTAATGTTAGTAGAGATAGACTTCTCTGAACCAAAACTCTCAATCTCACTTCCATTGCTATAGAGTCTTACCCATTCAATGTCTTTCGCAGTAGTTACCTTAATTCTAACGTCAAAGCTATTTGAGTTAATCCTGCTCTCATTACCTGGTTTTTCAAAACCGATAACGAGATCAGTATCAGCACTACAATATTCTTTGGGAACTTTGTATTTAGGATCGCCCTGGCTATCTATCCAGGCCCAAATATCATCCTGCCAGCTACTACTCTCCGGCTTAAGTACATAGAAGACTTTGTCATTGTATTCACCACGTGCCACGTCTACTTCTGGGGCTAGCTTGTTCTCGTCACTTCGACATACTTTTACCTTTGTGTGGATTGGGTCTGGTTCGGTCGGGGCAGTTCCCTTAACAAAGTAGTCCGCACGGGTTGGATAACCATCGTGTTCTGGATATCCGGATACAACATCTACTTGCTTCGCTTCGACATTACTAGGCGCAACGAAATCATTACCTTTATACTTTTCCCACGATTTAAGCATAATCTTTCTCCAGATGGGCGAAGCACCCGTTACACCAGAAGCCACATCTTTCATCGGAGAGTTGTCGTTATTCCCAACCCATACCCCCACGACCGCATTTGTACTCCAACCGATTGTCCAGTTGTCTCGCTTATCGTTTGTTGTACCAGTCTTTACTGCAATTGGTTTACCATTCATATTTAGATAGCTATTAGCTCCAAAAGTTAGCAGTCTTGCGTTATTGTCATATAAAACGTGATTAATCAAGAATGCGACCTCTTCCGATATTACCCTCTTCTTTTTCGCTTGTTTGGCTTCATAAATTACTTGCCCATCCCGCTCAACCTTGAGGATTGAGACTGGTTCTATCCGCTCTCCACCATTTGCAAAGGCACTGTATGCGCGAACCAAGTCATACAGTCTCACCTCACCGCCGCCAAGAGTTACAGATAACCCAAATCGCTTCATGTTCTCAGTGGTAGGTTCTAGCGACTCAAAACCCATATTGTGGGCTAGAGTTAACATATCCTTGAGTCCAACCAACGAAAGCAACTTAACCGCCGGAATGTTCAGCGAAGATCCTAGAGCAAAACGCAGCTGTGTCGGCCCATGAAACTTGCCATCATAGTTCTTCGGCTCATAAAACTCTCCCTCTTTACCCCCTGGAAACTTGGTCGGAACATCTAGTAGCATTGAGGCAGGGGAATATCCCTTCGCAAAAGCCGCCGCATATGTCACTGGCTTGATCGT
>Ga0268298_10002860_pt1 | contig 18337 bp, 20 predicted proteins | sample WWTPWeurt_MetaG_FD_194462 | JGI IMG/M metagenome (GOLD analysis project Ga0268298, IMG submission 194462) | Activated sludge microbial communities from WWTP in Nijmegen, Gelderland, Netherland - WWTP Weurt | ecosystem: Engineered > WWTP > Aerobic digester > Activated sludge | place...
CCGACCTGGCGGGTTTTTTTATTGGAATGGGTGGCGGTTTTGCGGGTGGAATGGGTGGCCGGCTTGGTGTCGTTACAGGTGGAGGGTTTCGATCGTTATGTGTGGCTGAGTTGGGGTGGAATACGCACTCACTTCGCCCAGAACATAGAAACAGCCTGATTTTCGGGCACCCGGGAGGAACATCTTCCCGATGCCATCGCGGGGGGCCGCGAAAATCCCTTGAATGCCTAAGATCGGCGCGGACGGCCCGAAGCTCGGGTAGAGCGGAATGAGAAGAGTGTCTGGCACATCAATCGACACCTTCTTTGTATGGTCATAAACGGGGAAAGCACCCGCTTTGACGCCGTGGGTATCAATGCTCTTGGATTCAAGGTATGGATGATTGCTCTTGGCGTAAGGGTTCCTAGCCCAAATTTCCGTGGCTTTGGCAGCAGCCCTTCTTTGCCGACCAAGAAGCGCAGCATTCCGCTCTGCCTGTATCAACTCCATCTTCTGACGGAGCGCCGCGGCATCTACCGGACTCAGTCGGTCGGCTGCCCTTGATGTCCACTTCTCCCAGCCTATGCCATCGGCATGATTTTCAAACCCTCCGCAGGCTACGCCATCGAGATGGAGCACGTATGCCCCGGTGAGCTTGTGAACAGGGCCGCTGATTAGGGGGCATCGATGCAAACGGCCATCAGCCTCGATGTGATCTGGCAGGAGTAACCCGCGGGCTTCGGCAGCCTGGCGAAACTGGGCCAGGATGGCGCCGAAATCGACGACTGGTGAATCCGACATATCAGCCCTCTTCGAGCTCGCCGAACAGGTCCCAGTGCCGGCTCAGTTCTTTGATGCACTTCGAAACGAAGATGTCGTCGGACAACCCTCCCGATGGCGGGCAGTTGATCCAAATAAAGACAATGCTGTCGCTGCTTCCCTGCCGGGAAACTTCAGCCTGCCAGCCAGAGAAAGTGGAGCTATCGACGTCCTCACCATTCGCAATCGGAGACGCCAGAAAATCAAAGCCCAGGCCACGGAACGACCACTCGTTAGCCTCGTTGTCGAAGCTCACGATGACCTCGTACTTAATGCCCGAAGGGGCCAGCATTCGCAGGACGCTCATTGCAACCCCTCCCCATTCAGAGCCTTGCGTAAATCACCGACGTTCCAGGCTGTAACGGCTTCAGAAAGGCGGCGAGGGGTAGGCAGTACAGACTTCTTCACCCAGCGCCAAGCCGTGGCCGGGCTGATGCTGAAGAGCGCGCAGACCACAGGGAGGCGGACGAAGGCGGCATCCGGTAAGGCTTGGAAGTTACGGAGTGCGTCGGGGACGGATGCGGCGGCCGGGTCTGGAAGGCTCGGGGCGGGCACCGGGGCGGCCAGGCGTGAGGCGGGTGCCGCTGCGGAGCGGAGCCTCATGATTGCTTCTCCTGCGCCCCGTCAGAAAGCAGGCGGTGAACTGCATCCCCCGGCCAGATCAAGCGGCCGTTGGGCAGCTTGCGGGGAGTGATCCCTAGGTATTCGCCCTTGATGCAGTGGGCACGGAGGATGCTGGCGGGCTTGATGTTCAAGCCCTTTGACCGGAGCAGGGCCGCCAGATCGGCGGTTCCCAGGTCACGGGGAGCGGTGATGATGCGCAGATTCATTTCGTGTCGCCTCTCGGTGAGAATTGGCACGAACCTTAATCACATATTTTCAACGGGTTAAGAGGGTAGAACAGGGTAGGGCGGTACGCTACCCTGTTCTACCCTGTAAGCGGGCATGGAAAAACCATGATTCCGCGTGCCAACGGGATCAGGCTGCAAATTTCTGCCCGTCGGGAGCCCCGTCCTTGAGGAACAACTCGGCATAGATTTCACGCACCCCCTTGGAAGCCGAGAAGCGGAGTCCGGCTTTCTTCGGGTAATTGCGATAAAAGCTCTCGGGCTTCATATTTCCGAAGGCTTCCGGGAAAAGCCGGCCGGCAAGGTCGCACAGGTCCTGGCTTTGCCCTGGCCATTCATTCCTGTCGAGCGGTACACGTCCTGACGCCTTCCAAGCCTCTTCGATCTGGCCCAGCAGTTCCAAGAACACGTCATTCTTTGTCGTCCGCTTCGCGCCGCGGGCGAGCTTCTGGGCGGGTTGCATAGTGTCAAACCAGGCTTGCACATGCTCGCTTGGCTCAACCCCTTGTTTGGTCAGCCAGGCCCTGAAGGCGGCGCGTTCGATAACGAAATAAGAGACTGTGCGCTCTCCAATTTTCTTTGTGACAGTCCGCATGGTGGGCGCCTGGTCACGGTTCAGCCAATACGAAGAGCCAAGGCCGCCAGAGTAAGGGCTGGAGGGGGCGCGAAAATCGGGTACCTGTCGAGACTCTGTTATGTCCTCGGTGCGCGTTCGCGCCACCGCAGGCAGCCCCCCGTTTTGGATAGCCTTCGAAATCGTGGCAATCAAGAGGCTCTGATTTTCGTTGGCAGCCTTCTTTTTCAACGCAGAACCGCCCCAAGGATATTGAAGACGGGCCAGATTTTGAGGTGTGAAAGCGGCAGGCCATCCGGCGGCGCGCTCTTCCTTTGTCAAATTGATTCCCGCAACGCACAAGGCGCTGTTCCACGAGAGATCGTCAGTCATGAATCTGTGCACTCCTTCCAGTGCCCTTCTGCTGATAGGTGCCGCGCCAGCCGGGTGAAGGTGCCCGGTTTTCCCCCCGTCGAGGTAGGCGCGGCGTGCTGCTCGGTTACGCGGCAGCCGGTCGCAACGGCACCACGTTGAAATCCTTCCCGGCCTCGCAGGCCTCCAGGAAGCCCGCCCACAACTGGAGGGCCTGCCGGCGCTCTTCGAAGTAGTCGTGGCGGTTATAGACGCCCTCCACACCCCTGATCTTGTGGTTCAGGCAACGCTCGGCGATGTGGGGATCCACCCCCAGGGCGGCGAGGTGCGTCCGGGCCGTGCGCCGGAAGTCATGAACGGTGAAGTTCGGCATGTCGGGCAGCAGCTTCTTGACCTTGGAAAGGGCCACGTTCAGGGTGTTTTCGTGGATGTGCGGCAGCATCCGTGTCTGTGCCTTGCGGGACGGCAGCAGCCATTCACTACCACAGCCCAGGCGCACCAGTTCGCGCAGGGCGGCCACGGCCGCATGCGACAGGGGGATATCCACTGGCAAGCCGGTCTTGGTCCGCTCCCCTGGCAGCGCCCACACACCGCCATCAAGGTTGAACTCCGACAGCGGGGCGGCGATCAGCTCACCCTTGCGAACCGCCAGCAGCAACAGGAGCTTGACCGTGTGCAGGTTCTCGACGCTGAAGCCCTGAGCCCGGCGCATGGCATCGAAGAGGGACACCAGCTCATCGCGGCTCAAGGCACGGTCCCGGGACTCTTCCTTGCCGCCCGCGTCGCTCAGGTCGAAGGCGGCAGCGGGGTTGTACGGGATCATGTGCCGCTTCACGGCATAGTCGAACATCCGGCGAATCCATCGCAGGACGTCGTTTGCCACCGTGGGGGCACCACGCTTGAGCACGGCTTGAAGCATCTCATCGACATGGGCGGGCTTCACGTCCTCCACGAAGAGGCGCCCCATGTTCGGCTTGATGTCCTTTTCGATGCGGGCACGAACGATGTTCGGGTGCTTCCACCGCCCCAGCACCATCCGTTCGAAGTAGTCGTCGGCGAGCTGGCCCACCGTCACCCGCAGGCGCTCGGCCTTGATCTTCGCCACGGCCTCCCGCTTGCGCTCCTTCTTCTCGCCGGCCGGGTCGATCCCCAGCAGCACCCGGGCCGCCATCCGCCGGGCTTCCTTGCGGGCATCGGAGAGGGAGAGGCTGCCGTAATCCCCGAGGATCACCACCCGTGGCACACCCCCGAAGCGATAGCGAAAACGCCACACGGGCACGGCATCGGCCGCCCGGTAGCGCAGGTACAGCCCGCCCCCGTCAGAGCGCCCCTCGAACCGCTCCCCGGCCCGAATCCAGGCCCGGATACGCATATCGGTTAGCTTGTTTTCGCCCACGGCGCCCCTTACCCGGAACGGTTCAAGGATGTGTACCCAATATTTGGCCAGAATCGGCGCTTGGGTACACTCTTGGGTACACACAAAAAACGCGATTCCATGATACAGGATGACGCGGGGTAAAACAAAGAAACCCGCTAACTACGCGGGTTTCAGGAGTTCAGTGATGTACGTTGATACAGCCTGAAAAGTCATTCAATGTTTTGCACCTGCTCGCGCATCTGCTCGATGGCCAGCTTGAGTTCGACGGCAATGGCGGTCATGTCCGCAGCCATGGCCTTGGAGCCCAGGGTATTGGCTTCGCGATTGAGCTCCTGCATCAGGAAGTCCAACCGCTTGCCGGCGGACCCACCGACCTTCAGGATGCGCTCCACCTCGTCCAGGTGCGTGGACAGACGCGACAGCTCCTCGGCCACATCAACGCGCTGGGCAAACAGCCCTACCTCAAGTCGGATGCGATCATCGTCAAGGGTTGCAGCGGCATCCCGAAGCCGGGTTGCGAGCTTCTCCTGATACTCGGCAACAAGTGCCGGAACGCGGGGCTGCACGGTCGCCACAAGCTGACGCATGTGGGCGATGCGGCCGCGAATCATCTCGGCCAGCTTCGCGCCTTCGCGCAGGCGGGTGGCCACGAGCTCTTCCAGGGCAATCGAGATCGTCGCCGCAATCTCCGGCTGCATGGCCTCAAAGGTGACGCTGTCATCCGCCAGCACCCCCGGCCAGCGCAGCACTTCGACAACCGACAGGGGCGCGGCCTGGGGCAGTTCCGCCTGAATGGCGGCCTGGGCGGCCTTTAGCTGCCCCAACAGCATGCCGTTGATCGAAATGTCGCGCGCTGCGTTATCCTTCGCCTGCAGGTTGAAGCGGCATTCAACCTTGCCCCGGCTGAGCTTTGCGGTGATCGCTTCACGCAGCATGGGTTCGGCCTGACGGAGATCATCATTGATCCGGAAGGCAAGATCGAGATAGCGGGAATTGACGCTCCGCAGTTCGAGATGCAACGCGACGCGGCCCAGGTCGCGGGTCTGGACGGCATAGCCAGTCATGCTGTGAATCATCTTTTTTCCCAAGATAGAGCGGCAATCCCCAGCTAAACTAACGAGCTGGATTGCCACCAAAAGACGAAGTGTAGCGCCCCGCCTGATGGCCACTCAACAGAACTGCGCCCTCCCGTCCGGATTTCAGCTCGACCACTACCGGGTCGAGCGGCAGCTTTCGCTGGGTGGTTTCTCTATCGTCTACCTGGCCTACGATCAGGACGGCACCCCTGTCGCGATCAAGGAATACCTGCCCAACTCCCTGGCCCTGCGGGCTGAGGGTGAAGTCACGCCCCATGTCACGGAAGCCCACCAGGGCGCCTTCCGCTACGGCATGAAGTGCTTCTTCGAAGAGGGTCGGGCCCTGGCCAAGCTGGTGCACCCCAATGTGGTACGGGTGCTCAACTTCTTCCGGGCCAACGGCACCGTCTACATGGTGATGCAGTTTGAACGAGGCCGGACGCTCCACGACTACGCCCAGAAGAACAAGGGCAACGTCCGCGAACGCTTCATCCGTGGCGTCTTCACCCGCATGCTCAATGGGCTTCGCGAGGTCCATGCCCACAAGCTGCTGCACCTGGACATCAAACCGTCGAATATCTATCTGCGGGCCGACGGCACGCCGGTGCTGCTGGATTTCGGCGCAGCCCGGCAAACCCTGATGTCCGATACGCCGATCCTGAAGCCGATGTATACCCCGGGCTTCGCCTCCCCCGAACAATTCACCAACCGGGACGCCCTCGGCCCGTGGAGCGATATCTACAGCGTCGGTGCCAGCATGTATGCGTGTCTGGCCGGCAACTCGCCCCAGCGCTCGGACGAGCGGCTCAACAACGACACCGTTCAGCCCGCGACAAAACTATGGGCCGGGCAGTATTCCCATCATTTTCTGGCCACCATCGACTGGTGCCTGCAACTCGACCCGCTGAAACGGCCTCAAAGCTGCTTCGCACTGCAGAAAGTCCTCGCCCAGCGCCACCGCGAGGCGCCGCCCCCACAGAAGACCTGGCTCGAAGGGCTGGGCTCCCGACTAAAAACAATGATAGGCCGTACATGAGATTCACGATTTTCCAGGAAAGCCGGGTTGGCAAGCGGCGCACCAACCAGGATCGCGTCGCCTACTCCTACACCCGGGATGCGCTGCTGCTGGTCCTCGCGGACGGCATGGGGGGGCACCTTTACGGCGAGGTGGCGGCGCAGATCTCGGTCCAGTTCATTGCCCAATCCTTTCAGCAGGAAGCCCGGCCCAAAGTCACCGACCCGATCCTCTTCCTGTCGCGGGTGCTCAGCAACGCTCACCACGCCATCCTCGACTACGCCTTCGACAAGCACCTGGCCGACATTCCGCGCACCACCATCGTCGCCTGCCTGGTACAGGATGGCATTGCCCACTGGGCCCACGCGGGCGACTCCCGCCTCTACCTGATCCGCCGGGGCAAGCTGGCCGCCCAGACCCGCGACCATTCACGGGTCCAGCTCATGCTCGACCAGGGTCTCCTTGATGCCGAGAGTGCCGCCGTCCACCCGGGTCGCAACCGCATTTTCAGCTGCCTGGGCGGCAGTCACCCGCCGCAGATCGAGTTTTCCCGGGGCACGCCACTCACCAATGGAGACGTCATTGCCATCTGCTCGGATGGCGTCTGGGGCCCCCTCGATACCGATACCCTGGTCCACACCCTCGCCGACGGCCGCGTGATGGATCGCGTCCCCCAGCTCATGAACGAAGCCGAAACCCTCGGCGGTGCCCAGTGCGACAACATGTCCCTGATCGCCATGACCTGGCACGACGACCACCAGGAAGACACCCCCGACACGGTTTCCACCCGTACCATGCCCGCCGACGCCTTCACCACCCAGATGGAAGGCTTCGGACGCAACAAGCGCGACCAGGAGGATCTCAGCGAAGACGAGATCGAGCGCGCCATCCGTGAAATCAACGCAGCCATCCATAAATTCAAATGACCGACACCCCCTTCGCCCGGCCCAGTGGCCGCACGCCTGCCCAGCTTCGCCCCGTCCGCATCACCCGCGGCTTCACCCGTCACGCCGAAGGGTCGGTGCTAATCGAGTTCGGTGATACCCGCGTGCTGTGCACTGCCAGCGTCGAAGAATCCGTGCCCCCTTTTCTGCGCGGCAAGGGTCAGGGCTGGCTGACCGCCGAATACGGCATGCTGCCCCGCTCCACCCACACCCGCAGCGCCCGTGAAGCCGCCAAGGGCAAGCAGAGCGGTCGCACCCAGGAGATCCAGCGCCTGATCGGCCGCAGCCTGCGCGCCGTGGTGGACATGACCGCCCTGGGCGAGCGCCAGATCACCATCGACTGTGACGTGCTGCAGGCCGACGGCGGCACCCGCACCGCCTCCATCACCGGCGCCTGCATTGCCGTCCATGAAGCCCTCGACGGCCTCGTCAAGGCCGGCAAGCTGCCCGCCAACCCGATGCGCGACTTCGTCGCCGCCATCTCGGTGGGCATCTACAAGGGCGTTCCCGTCCTCGACCTGGACTACCCGGAAGACTCCGACTGCGAAACCGACATGAATGTCGTGATGACCGGTTCGGGCGGCTTTGTGGAAGTCCAGGGCACCGCTGAAGGCGCACCCTTTTCCCGCACCGAACTGAACAGCCTGCTGGAACTGGCCGGCGCCGGCATTGCCGAACTCGTGGTGGAACAGAAGAAGGCCCTCGGCATTCCAGCCTGAGCGCCACGAAAGCGAGGCACCCCATGAAACAACTCGTCCTGGCCAGCGGCAACGCCGGCAAGCTCAAGGAACTCTCCGCACTGCTCGCGCCCCTCGGCATCGAAGTGCTGCCCCAATCGGCCTTCAATGTCACCGAGGCCGAGGAGCCCCACCCGAGCTTTGTCGAGAACGCCATCGCCAAGGCCCGCCATGCTGCCCGCAGCACCGGTCTGCCGGCGCTGGCCGATGACTCCGGCCTGTGTGTCGAAGCCCTGGGTGGCGCACCGGGGGTGATGTCGGCACGTTTCGCCGGCGAACCCAAGTCGGACGAACGCAACAACGCCCTGCTGCTTGAAAAACTCGCCGGCCAGGCCGACCGCCGGGCGCGCTTCTACTGCGCCCTGGCCCTCGTCCGCCACGCCGATGACCCGCAGCCCCTGATCGCCTGCGGCGAGTGGCACGGCGAGATTCTCGCCACCCCCCGCGGCACGGCCGGCTTCGGCTACGACCCACTCTTCCTCGTCAGCGAGCTTGAGCAGACCGCCGCAGAAATCCCCGCCGAGCTCAAGAACGTCCTGTCCCACCGGGGCAACGCCTTCCGGCAACTGCTCGACAAGCTGCGCGCCGAACCCATCTGATGAACCCCGGCGCCTGCAAGGGCGCTGCCACCCACCCCGTCCCGATGTCCGAAGCCCGCATCATCCCGATCACGCCCCGGGCCACCCCCCGCCCGGCCACCGGAGGCCAATGGGAGTCCCGGCTCACCGCCTCGCCCCCGCTGGCGCTCTACGTGCACTTTCCCTGGTGCGTGAAGAAGTGCCCCTACTGCGACTTCAACTCCCATGGCGTTCGCGATGAAGGCATTCCCGAAGCCGCCTATATCGAAGCCCTGATCGCGGATCTGGAAGGAGCGCTGCCCCAGGTGTGGGGCCGGCGCGTACATAGCATCTTCATCGGCGGGGGCACCCCCAGCCTGATGAGCCCGGACGGACTGGACACCCTGCTCACCGCCATCCGCATGCGCGTAATGCTCGACCCGATGGCCGAGATCACCCTCGAGGCCAATCCGGGCACCGTCGACGCGGGCCGCTTCCGGGCCTTCCGGCAGGCCGGCGTCAATCGGCTTTCCGTGGGCATCCAGAGCTTCAACGAAGGGCATCTCCAGGCCCTCGGGCGCATCCACGGCCGTGCCGATGCCATCGCCGCCGCCGAAGCGGCGCTCACCCATTTCGAGGCGGTCAACCTCGACCTGATGTATGCCCTGCCCGGCCAGAGCCTGGCCGAAGCGGAAGCCGATCTCGCCATGGCCATCGCCCTGGCGCCCCAGCACCTGTCCTGCTACCACCTGACCCTCGAACCGAACACCGCCTTCGCCGCCAACCCACCGACGATCCCGGACCCGGACGCCTCCGCCGACATGCAGGACCAGGTGGAAGCGCGGCTGGCCGCAGCCGGCTATGGCCACTATGAGACGTCCGCCTTCGCCCGCCCCAACCGGGAATGCCGGCACAACCTCAACTACTGGACCTTCGGTGACTACCTGGGGATCGGTGCCGGTGCCCACGGCAAACTCTCATCCCACGAGGGCATCGTGCGGGAGACCCGCCCCAGGCACCCGTCAGCCTACTTGGCAGCGCGGGAGTCAGGCACCTTTGTCCAGGAGCGGCGCACCATTGAGAGCGCCGAACTGCCCTTCGAATTCATGATGAACGCCCTGCGCCTCAATCAGGGCTTCCCGCGCCGGTTGTTTGCCGAACGCACCGGCCTGCCCTTCGAAGCGGCCGAAGCCGGATTGCTGAAAGCCACCCGGCAGGGACTGATCGAAACCAATGGCGAGAGCCTGCGCCCGACAACGCAGGGGCGCCACTTCCTGAACGAACTTTTGATGCTCTTTCTGCCCGGCTGAGCCTCGACACGGGACCGACCTCCGTCGCCCCGAGCATCTCTGCCTGCGGCATAATCCGTCGTGTTTCCGCCCGGCTTTTCCCATGCTCCCAGCGCCCGCCTCACCAGCCCTCCATCCCGATCCTGCGAGCCTAGGGCAGGTCTTCACCCCCGAACGCATTGTCCGGGCCATGCTGCGCCTTCGCCACAATGCCGGCCGCGTGCTTGAACCTTCCTGCGGCGATGGCGCCTTCCTGCAGCACCTGCGCCACGCCGTGGGCATTGAACTGGACCCACGCCAGTGCCCTCCCGGCGGCCTCAACATGGATTTCTTCGCCTACCCGGAGAGCGAAAAATTCGACACGGTGATCGGCAACCCCCCCTACGTGCGCTATCAGGACGTCGCCCCGACCACCCGGGCCCTGCTGCGCCAGGACGGCTTTGACGGCCGCAGCAACCTGTACCTCTTCTTCATCGAGAAATGCGTGCATCACCTGGCACCGGGGGGCGAACTGATCTTCATCACGCCCCGGGATTTCCTCAAATCGACCAGTTCCCGACGCCTCAACCGCTGGCTCCATGAACGGGGAACCATCACCCACGCCATCGAACTGGGCGACGCCCGCGTCTTTGCTGATGCCCTGCCCAACTGTCTGATCTGGCGCTACGAGCTCGGCAACCTGTCCCATAACACCGCCTGGGCCCAAATTGGCCAGGGTGACGACGTCGCTCACGGCCTGGATCACCCCCACTGGCAATACCGGCACTTCTCCGAATGCGCAGGCCACCTGCTGTTCAGCCGCGGTGAATACGCCCTCAGCCTGGCGGATGTGGCCACGGTGCGGGTCGGTGCCGTATCCGGGGCCGACGAGATCTACGTCAGCGACCGTGACGGCAACCGGGATTTCGTCAGCTCAGGCACCATCGCCAGCGGCCAGACCCGCCGCATGATCTGGTGCGAGCCTGGCGAGCCCCCGCCTGCCGCCCTGCTCCCCCATCGCAAGCGTCTGCTGGCCCGACGCATCCGCAGCTTCGACGACTCCAACTGGTGGCAATGGGGCCGGGGCTACCCCCAGAGCAATACGCCGCGGGTCTATGTGAACACCAAGACCCGCCGGCCCGAGCCCTTTTTCATTCATCCCTGCCTGAATTTCGACGGCGCCGTCCTGGGCGTTTTCCCACGCCGGACGGGTGCAGACCTGGCCGCCTTCCGCGATGCGCTGAACGCCGTTGACTGGGCCGATCTGGGCTTCATCTGCGACGGCCGCTATCTGTTCAGCCAGCGCAGCCTGGAGAACGCCCCCCTCCCGGCAAGCTTCAGCATCTTCCTGCCCACCGAGGATTGAGGACGCACCGTCAAGGGGCGTAAACAGTGGATGGTGTAACATCCCGCGAACAATCACGGGCCGCGCGGGTCCACGACGCACTCCCTTCCGTCGCCCCCCGACGCAACGCCCACCCGAGAACAGTTCGCGAGGTCCCATGGTTCCCCATCTCACCACCGCACTCACCGGCCCCCTGCTGGAGCTTGAGCGCCATTTCCTCGATAACGCCTGCGCCATCGAGCGCTGGATGCGCACCCAATGGCAGGAACATCTGCCCCCTTTTTACGGCTCGACCGATCTGCGCAACTCCGGTTTCAAGCTCGCGCCGGTTGACCTCAACCTGTTCCCGGGTGGCTTCAACAATCTCAACGACGCCTTCATGCCCCTGTGCGTGCAGGCCGCCCAGGCCGCCATCGAGCGCATCTGCGCGGGTGCCGGCTCCATCCTCCTGATTCCCGAGAACCACACCCGCAACCAGTTCTACCTGCAGAACGTGGCCAAGCTGGTGTCCATCCTGCGCCTGACCGGCCTGGAAGTGCGTCTCGGCAGCCTGCTTCCCGAAATCACCGCACCCACCGTGGTCGAACTCGCCAATGGCAGCAGCCTGACCCTCGAACCCCTGGAGCGCCACGGCAGCCGCCTCGGCCTGAAGGACTTCAACCCCTGTGCGGTGCTGCTCAACAACGACCTGTCCGCCGGCGTTCCCCGTGTCCTGGAGAATCTCCACGACCAGTGGGTCATACCGCCGGTCCATGCCGGCTGGCACGCCCGGCGCAAGTCCAACCACGCCGCCGCCTACGACCGGGTGACTCAGGATTTCGGCAAGGCCATCGGTATCGACCCGTGGCGCATCAACCCGGCCTGGGACACCTGTGGTGGCCTGGATTTCCACGCCCGTGCGGGTGAGCAGGAGCTGGCTGACAAGGTCGCTGCGATGCTCGACAACATCCGCGCCAAGTACAAGGAATATGAAGTCACCGACGAGCCCTTCGTCGTGGTCAAGGCCGACGCCGGCACTTACGGCATGGGCGTGATGACGGTCAAGGATGCGGCCGAGCTGATCGGGCTGAACCGCAAGCAGCGCAACAAGATGAGCGTGGTGAAGGAAGGCCTCGAGGTGCACGACGTGATCATCCAGGAGGGCGTGCATACCTTCGAAACGGTCAACAACGCCGTTGCCGAGCCCGTGGTCTACATGATGGATCACTACGTGGTCGGCGGCTTCTACCGGGTGCACACCCAGCGTGGCCGAGACGAGAACCTCAACGCCCCGGGCATGCACTTCGAGCCCCTGGCCTTTGAGGCCCCCTGCAGCCTGCCCGACTGCACCCAGGGGCCGGACGCCCCTCCCAACCGTTTCTACGCCTACGGCGTGGTGGCCCGGCTGGCCCTGCTCGCCGCAGCGGTCGAGATCGAGACCACCGAGCCCGCACCTGCCCTCGAAGAAGCCGAAGCCTGAGCCGTCACCATGAAATTCGCCTTCATCCTCGACCCCCTCGACGCCCTCAAGGCCTACAAGGACTCCAGCATTGCGATGATGCGGGCCGCCGCCCGGCGCGGTCACCAGGTCTTCGCCATCCAGCGCGAAGCCCTGGTGTGGGAGGGTGGCGAGGTATCGGCGCGGGCCCTGGCCCTCACGCCCACCGATGACGATCACGCTTGGTACAGCCCAGGTGGCGAAGCCGTTCTGCCCCTCACCGCCTTCGACGCCGTGCTGATGCGTCAGGATCCACCCTTCGACTTCGAATACGTCACGGCCACCTGGCTGCTCGAACGGGCGGCCCAGGCCGGGGCTCGCATCTTCAACCACCCGCGCTCGATCCGCGATCACTCGGAAAAACTCGCCATCACCGAGTTTCCCCAGTTCACCCCGGCCACCCGGGTGGCCCGGGCCGCCACCGACATCAACGCCTTCATCGACGCCCATGGCGACACCATCCTCAAACCCCTCGATGGCATGGGCGGCAGTCAGATCTTCCGGGTGCGGGCCGACGACCCCAACCGCAACGTCATCATCGAGACACTCACCCACGACGGGCGGCGCACCATCATGGCCCAGGCCTACCTGCCCGCCATCTCCGGCGGCGACAAACGGGTGTTGATCATCGGCGGCAAGGTGATCCCCTACGCCCTCGCCCGCATCCCCATGGCCGGCGAGACCCGTGGCAACCTGGCTGCCGGCGGGCGTGGCGTGGCCATGCCCCTGACCGATGGCGAACGCGCCATCGCCGACCACCTGGCCCCCATCCTGTGGGCGCGCGGCCTGCTCATCGTCGGCCTCGACGTGATCGGCGACCGCCTCACCGAAATCAACGTCACCAGCCCCACCTGCATGGTCGAGATCACCGCCCAGATGGGCTTCGACGTACCCGGCGCCGTCATCGATGCCCTTGAGGAGGCATGCGCCTGATACACCGGCTCACCTTCTGGCTGCTGACCATCGGCCTCGCCCTGCTGCTGCCCGGCTGCCAGCGTGAGCGCCTCCATCAACAGGAATCCTACGTGTTCGGCACCCGGGTGGAGGTCATCACCTGGGGGGCGCCCGAGCCGCAAGCCCGCGCCGCTACCGCCGCCGTACTGCAGGAGTTCGACCGCCTGCACCGGGCCTATCATGCCTGGGAGCCCTCCGAGCTCACCGCCCTCAACACTGCCATCGCGGCGGGCACCCCACAGATCCCGGTATCGCCGGAACTGGCCACCCTGCTCGCCGACGCCAAAGCCATCGCCGCCACCGGTGACGAACTTTTCAACCCGGCCCTGGGCCAACTGATCGCCCTGTGGGGTTTCCACACCGACACCTTCACCCCCACCCGCCCCGCTCCCGACGCCCTCGCCGCCGCCATCAAGGCTCGCCCAAGCATGGCGGACCTGACCATCAACGGCTCCACCGTGAGCAGCCGCAACCGCGCCGTGCAAATTGATCTGGGTGGCTATGCCAAAGGCTACGCCCTCGACCGGGCCGCCACCCTGCTCCGGCAAAGAGGCATCAGTAACGCCCTGATCAACATCGGCGGCAATGTGATGGCCCTCGGCAGCAAGGGCGAGTACCCCTGGCGGGTCGGCATCCAGCACCCGCGGGAAGCCCGCCCCCTGGCCAGCCTGCCCCTGCGCGACGGGGAAGCCATCGGCACCTCCGGCGATTACCAGCGCTTTTTCGAACTCGACGGTGAGCGTTACTGTCACCTCCTGGACCCCCGCAGCGGCATGCCCGCCCGGGGCACCCAGGCCGTCACCGTGCTGATCACACCGCGCCCGGGCGCCGGGACCCTGTCCGACGCCGCCAGCAAGCCCGTCTATCTGGCCGGATCCGAATGGCGGATGTACGCCAAGCGTTTCGGCATCGATCACGCCCTGAGGGTTGACGGGGACGGCCGCATCGAAGTCAGCCGGGCATTGCGCGACCGCCTCCAGTTTGAGCAAGGCCTATCCGCCACCGTGGTGGACTGAAGAGCGGCACGCACGATCCCGTCATCTCCGGGTTTCTACGGCTTGCCGGGGCGGCCCCTTCGGATAGAATGCCCCACATGATCGGCATTTTTCTCATCACCCACGGCACGCTAGGCGAATCACTGATCCAGTGCGCCTGTCACGTGATGAATCGCCGTCCGCCCCAGATCATGCAATTGGGCATTTCCGGCCAGGACGACCCTCTGGATGCCCTACCGCTGGCGCGACAGCTAATCACGCTCGTGGATAGCGGTGACGGGGTTCTGATCCTCACCGACATTCTGGGCGCCACCCCCGCCAACGTTGCGGCCAAACTCCTCGAGCCCGGACGCGTCGAGGGTGTGGCGGGCGCCAATCTGCCCATGTTGCTGCGCGCCATCACCTACCGGGAACGCAGCATGGACATGTTGGTCAAGAAAGCAGTGGCCGGCGCCTGCGAGGGCGTCGTGCACATGAAATAAGGCTTCACCCATAACAACAACAGTTGCTCCCAACACGCATCGTCAGCACACCGAGGAAGACAGGAAGACCGAACCATGCCGCGTCAGGAAGCACAAATCATCAATAAACTGGGGCTCCACGCCCGCGCCTCCGCCAAATTGACCCAGACCGCCAGCGCCTACCAGAGCGAAGTCTGGCTGGAGCGCAATGGCAAGCGGGTCAATGCCAAGAGCATCATGGGCGTCATGATGCTGGCCGCCGCCAAGGGCAGCACCATCACCATCGACACCAGCGGAGACGACGCGGATGAGGCCATGGGCGCCCTGATCGCCCTGATCGCTGACAAGTTCGGGGAAGGGGAATGACCCGGCCGTCCCGCCCGACGGCGCGGGAGGGCGAGCAATGAGCTTCACCGTACATGGTCTTGCCGTATCCCAGGGCATTGCCATCGGCCACGCCCATCTGGTCTCCCACGCCCTGCTGGAAGTCGCCCACTTCACGATTGCCCCCAAACACGTGGAGGCCGAAGTCACGCGTCTGCACAATGCGGTCACCCGGGTGAAGGCCGAGCTGGCAGGACTCAAGGCCGCCACCGGTGCGGGCGCTGCACCCTCGGAAGTGGATGCCTTCGTCGGCATGCACATCATGTTCCTCGAAGACCCGATGCTGGTGGATGCGGCTGAGCAGCTCATCCGCACACGGCGGGCCAACGCCGAATGGGCGCTTGTCCAGCAGATGGAACAGCTGGTGGAGCAGTTCGAGGCCATCGAAGACGCCTACCTGCGCGAACGCAAGTCCGACGTGGTGCAGGTGGTGGAGCGGGTCGTCAAGGTTCTCCTCGGCCACCCCGGTCACCTTCCGCCCAAGCGCAAGGACGGGCTCGGCACCATCGTGGTCGCCCACGACCTGTCGCCCACCGACACCATCGGTTTCAAGGACCACGCCGTCGCCGGCTTCATCACCGACGTGGGCGGCCCCACCGGCCATACCGCCATTGTCGCCCGCAGCCTGTCCATCCCGGCCGTCGTCGCCCTGCGCCACATCCGCCATGTGGTCAAGGACGACGAGCTGATCATCATCGACGGCACCCGCGGTGTCGTCATCATCGATCCCGACGAGCGCGTCCTCGAGGAATACCGCCTGCGCAAGGCAGCCGTCGAACTCGAGCGCTCCAAGCTCAAGCGCCTCAAGTCCACCCGGGCTGCCACCCTCGACGGCGAGGAGGTGCAGATCCTCGCCAACATCGAACTGCCCCCCGATGCCGTACAGGCCAAGGGTGTCGAAGCCGATGGCGTGGGCCTGTTCCGCACCGAATTCCTGTTCATGAGCAGGGAAGCCTGGCCGGACGAGGACGAGCAGTTTGATGCCTACCGCGCCGTCGTCAAGACCATGGCCGGCAAACCGGTCACCGTGCGCACCCTCGACGTGGGTGCCGACAAGGAACTCGAAGGCGCCACCCGCACCGAGGACAACCCGGCGCTGGGCCTGCGCGCGATCCGCTTCTGCCTGGCCGAGCCGAAGATGTTCCTGACCCAGCTGCGGGCGTTGCTGCGCGCCAGCCACTACGGCAAGCTGAAGATCCTGATCCCCATGCTGGCCAGCAGCAACGAGATCGACCAGACCCTGGTCCTCCTCGAAAAGGCCAAGGCCCAGCTACGCGAACGCAAGATCAAGTTCGACGAGGCCGTGCCGGTCGGCGGCATGATCGAAGTCCCCGCCGCGGCCCTGTGCCTGGGTGCCTTCACCCGGCGTCTGCAGTTCCTGTCCATCGGCACCAACGACCTGATCCAATACACGCTGGCCATCGACCGGGGCAACGAGGCCGTCGCCCACCTCTACAACCCGCTGCACCCGGCCGTGCTGCGCCTGATCCACCTGACCATCCAGGCCGGCATCAAGGCCGGCATTCCGGTGTCTGTGTGCGGCGAGATGGCCGGAGACCCCGAATGTGCCCGGCTGCTCATCGGCATGGGCCTGCGACAATTTTCCATGCACCCGGCGCAGATCCTGGAGGTCAAGCAGGCCATCCTGCGGGCCGACGCCTCCGACCTGACCCCCAAGGTGCAGCGCCTCCTCAAACTCGATGATCCCGACCGGGTGCGCGAGGCTGTGGAAAAGCTCTAGCCCCGGCGCCCCGGTGCGGGTTTGACTTGTCACCGGGCCTCGCGCTAATCTCTTGGCTCAGCGCCGATTTGAACCCTTCAGCTTGCGGGCGCTTTAAAAGTACGGCTAAAGCGACGGCAGCCCAGTCAGCGACCGTTCGCCGGCTGGGCTTTTCGTTTTTGAGACGAAACTGAGATGAAAGCACAACACTCTGTCGGAATCGTGGTGCCGCAGACGGCCCACTTCAGCGATCCGCTCCCCCTCAAGAGCGGGGGCGTGCTGCCCCGGTATGACCTGGTCTACGAGACCTACGGCACCCTCAACGCCGCCCGCAGCAACGCGGTGCTGGTCTGCCATGCCCTGTCCGGCTCCCACCATGTGGCCGGTGTGCACGCCGACAGCGGTGCCGAAGGCTGGTGGGACAATCTGGTCGGCCCCGGCAAACCCCTCGACACCCGCCGCTTCTTTGTCATCGGGGTCAACAACCTGGGCGGCTGCTACGGCAGCACCGGCCCCAACTGCATCAATCCGGCCACCGGAAAACCCTGGGGCGCCGACTTCCCCTTCGTCACCGTGGAAGACTGGGTCGACGCCCAGGCCCGACTGGCCGACCGGCTCGGCATTGAGCGTTTTGCCGCCGTGGTGGGTGGCAGCCTGGGCGGCATGCAGGCCCTGTCATGGACACTGCAATACCCCGACCGGGTCGCCCACGCCCTGGTGATCGCTTCGGCCCCCAAGCTCACCGCCCAGAACATCGCCTTCAACGAGGTGGCCCGCCAGGCCATCCTGAAAGACCCCGAGTTCCATGGCGGCCACTATTACGAGCACGGCGTGGTTCCCACCCGCGGCCTCGCCCTGGCGCGCATGATCGGCCACATCACCTATCTCTCCGACGACGCCATGGGCCAGAAATTCGGCCGTGCCCTACGTCACGACAAACCGGTGTTCAGCTACGACGTCGAATTCGAGATTGAGTCCTACCTCCGCTACCAGGGTGACAAGTTCGCCGGCTTCTTCGACGCCAACACCTACCTGCTCACCACCAAGGCCCTCGACTACTACGATCCGGCCTTCGACTACAACGGTGATCTGGTGGCCGCCCTCGGCCGGGCCAAGGCCGACTACCTCGTCGTATCCTTCAGCACCGACTGGCGCTTTGCCCCGTCACGCAGCCGGGAAATCGTCTACGCCCTGATGCACAGTGATCGCCGGGTGAGCTACACGGAGATCGACTGCCCCGCCGGCCACGACTCCTTCCTTCTCGACGACCCGCAGTATCACGGCATCCTGCGGGCCTACATCGACAACATCCGGCTGTAAGGGGCGTGCCATGAGCTTCCAGCGTTACGACTACGACGTGATCGCCAACTGGATCGAACCGGGTGAGCGCATCCTTGACCTGGGCTGCGGTGACGGCAGCCTGCTGCGTTATCTCTCCGAAGTCCGCCAGGTGCG
>Ga0268298_10002862_pt1 | contig 18318 bp, 15 predicted proteins | sample WWTPWeurt_MetaG_FD_194462 | JGI IMG/M metagenome (GOLD analysis project Ga0268298, IMG submission 194462) | Activated sludge microbial communities from WWTP in Nijmegen, Gelderland, Netherland - WWTP Weurt | ecosystem: Engineered > WWTP > Aerobic digester > Activated sludge | place...
CGATGCCCGACAGCCCCTTATGCGGCACGGTGCGCAGCACACCCATCAGGCTCCCCAGGGCCAGGGCAATGACCCAGGCCGACAGGGACAGCAGGATGGTGGTCTGCAGCCCGGACAGCATCCAGCCCAGATAGGTCGTGTCACCCGTGGGCACGGGGCTGCCGAAGATGCCCCAGTTCCAGTTGTAGCTCATGGCGGTTTGCCCCCGGGTGCAGGTCTTTACTCGAAGGGCTTGTCGTTGGGCGCCTTATAGAGCTTGAGCATGGCGTCGGAAGGGGGGAAGTTGAGGTTCAGGCCCTTGGGGGGAATGGGCTGGGTGAACCACTTCTTGTAGATGGCCTCGGCCTCGCCGGAGGTCATGGCCTTGGCAAGGGCGGCATCGACGAGCTTTTTGAAGCCCGGGTCGTCCTTGCGCATCATGCAGCCGTAGGCCTCGAAGCTCTGGGGCGTGCCGACGACGGCCCAGTCGGCGGGGCGCTTGGCCTTGGCCAGCTCGCCGTAGAGGAGGGCGTCATCCATCATGAAGGCGACGGCGCGGCCGGTTTCGAGGGTGAGGAAGGACTCGCCGTGGTCCTTGGCGGAGATGATGTTCATGCCCAGCTTCTTCTCCTCGTTCATCTTGCGGATGAGTCGCTCGGAGGTGGTGCCGGCGGTGGTGACCACGTTCTTGCCGGCCAGGTCGGGGAAGTCCTTGATGCCGGATTCCTTCTTGGTCATCAGGCGGGTGCCGATGATGAAGATGGTGTTGGAGAAGGCGACCTGGCGGGCGCGCTCGGTGTTGTTGGTGGTGGAACCGCACTCAATGTCGACGGTGCCGTTCTGGATGAGGGGGATGCGGTTCTGGGAGGTGACGGGGGTGAGCTTGAGGGCGAGGGCGGGGAGCTTGAGCTCGGCCTTGACGGCGTCGACGACCTTGAGCATGAGCTCCTGGGAGTAGCCGACGACCTGCTGCTTGTCATCGTAGTAGGAGAAGGGGATGGAGGACTCCCGGTGACCCAGGGCGATGGTGCCGCTGCTCTTGATCTTGGCCAGTGTGGCGGATTCCTGGGCGAAGGCCGGCGGGACAAGGCTGGCGCAAAGGGCCAGGGCAGCGAGGCTTGGGATGCGGATGCAGGACATGGGTGATTCCTCCGGGAAACGTCGAATGATCGCGGATGCGGGCTGGGCCGCCCGGGATGGGGCCATTGATGCAAGCTGGAGCATTGTAGCCCCGGTCCGTGGATGTCCGCACGGATGGTGTATATGCGCTTCAGCGCAGATACTCGGCCTCGAAACGGGCCAGGGGCAGGCCGTCGGCCAGAAGTTCGAGACTGTTGGCTGCCTGGATGCGATGGGTGGCGCGGGCGAGGGCGCCAAGGAAACGGACTTCCTGCTCGCCCCGCTCGCCCTGGCAGGCCATGCGGGTGGTGGCGAGGGGTAGCGCTGTGAAGCCGCCGGCCCCCCAGCTACGGTATTCGCCGTTCAGGCGGTTGCAGCCCGTGGAGCCCGACAGTCGCCCTTGCTCGGGCTTGAACTGCAGGAAGGGCGGTGTTCCCTCGGCCGCCACTGGCCGTCCTTCGAGGCGTACGAGCTTCCAGCGGGCCGCGTCAAGTTCGGCATGGGCGTGACAGCCCCGGCCTCCGTCGACGCGGGCAAAGCGGTCAACCACCAGTACCTCTTCCCGGCCTTCGCCTTCCTGGCGAGGACGGCTCTCCACGTGCCCGACCAGGCTGACCCACAGGGGGGCGCCTGCGCGGGCTGTGGTTGTCAGATAGGCGCGCTCAAGGGCGGCGTTGTCGGCTTCCGTTGCCACCGCCACGCGATTGCCGCTACGGCAGTCGATGAGAAATCCGGCGTCGGCAAAATGGACATAGATTCCGTCGATGGCATGGGGCCGGTTGATCTCCCCCCCAAGAGCGGGGGCGGTAGCGAGCGCGAAGCTCAGGGCAAGGGTAGGGCGCACGGTCGGCTCCTGTTGGGCACGCCCGGATTATGCCTCCGTCACCCGCTCGTGGATCAGCTTCAAGTCGCTTTCATCAAGGGTTTCCCGGACCAGCAGATCCCGGGCGGTTTCTTCAAGAATGTCGCGCCGCTGGGTCAGGATGGTGCTGCTGCGCTCGAAGGCCCGGGCCACGATGGTGCGTACGGCACAGTCAATCTCCCGGGCAGTCTCTTCCGAGTAGCTGCGCTCCTGGGGTGGGGCAGTCTGGCCGAGAAAGTTGCTGCGTTCGCTCTCATAGGCCACGTTGCCCAGCTTGGCGTCCATGCCGAAGCGCATCACGATGGAGCGGGCGATGGAGGTGACCTTCTGCAGGTCGTCCGCGGCGCCGGTGGAGACCTCACCGAACACCAGCTGTTCAGCGGCCCGGCCACCCAGCAGGACGGCCATCTTGTTCTCCAGTTCGGCACGGGTCATCAGGAAGCGGTCCTCGGTGGGGCGCTGGATGGTGTAGCCCAAGGCGCCCACCCCCCGGGGGATGATGCTGATCTTGTGTACCGGATCGGTGCCCGGCAGACCCATGGCCACCAGGGCATGGCCCATCTCGTGGTAGGCGACGACGGTACGCTCATGTTCATTGAGCACCCGGTTCTTCTTCTCCAGACCGGCGACGATGCGCTCCACCGCCACGGTGAAATCCTCCACCGTGACCGACTCGCCGTTGCGGCGGGTCGCCACCAGGGCCGCTTCGTTGACCAGGTTGGCCAGCTCCGCGCCGGTGAAGCCTGGGGTCAGGGCGGCGACTTTCTCCGCGTCGGTGTTGGCGGCCAGGGTGATCTTCTTCATGTGCACATTGAGGATGGCAATGCGGCCCTTCTTGTCCGGGCGGTCCACCAGTACCTGGCGGTCGAAGCGTCCGGCACGCAGCAGCGCCGGGTCAAGGACTTCCGGCCGATTGGTCGCGGCCAGCAGCACCAGGCCTGAAGACGAATCGAAACCGTCCAGCTCAACCAGCAGTTGGTTGAGGGTCTGCTCCTTCTCGTCATGGCCGCCGCCCATGCCGCCGAAGGCTCCGCGAGCCCGGCCCATGGCGTCCAGTTCGTCGATGAAGATGATGGCCGGTGCCTTGGCCCGGGCCTGCTCGAAGAGGTCGCGCACCCGTGCCGCACCGACACCGACGAACATCTCGACGAACTCGGAGCCCGAAATCGAGAAGAAGGGTACCCCGGCCTCGCCGGCCACCGCCTTGGCCAGCAGGGTCTTGCCGGTACCCGGCGGGCCGACCAGCAATACGCCCTTGGGCACCCGTCCGCCCAGACGCCCGGAGGCCTTCGGATCCTTCAGGAATCCGACCACTTCCTTGAGCTCATCCTTGGCCTCATCCACGCCGGCCACATCCTCGAAGCTCACGCCGGTATTCGCTTCCACGTAGACCTTGGCCTTGCTCTTGCCGATGTTCATGAAACCGCCACCCAGCCCCTGTTTGCCGGCGAACTTCTTCATGGCGAAGATCCAGATCCCGACAAAGATCACCGCCGGAAGAACCCAGCCGAGCAGATCCTTGAAAAACGTGTTTTCGACGATGCCGGTGAATTTCACGTCGTACTGGGCCAGATCCTTCGCCAGCGACGGGTCGACCCGGGTGGTGACGAACTTCTGACGGCCATCCTGAAGGGGTTGCTTGAGGCTGCCCTGGATGGTGTTGTCGGCGATGGAGATCTCCGTCACCTCGCCGGCCTTGAGCAGGCGCTGGAACTCGCTGTAGGGCAGGGGCTCGACGGTACGGACCTGCACCCAAAGGTCGTGGAGCGTGAAGATCGCGAGTAGCGCGAAGACGAAGTACCACAGGCTGAATTGCGTTTTCTTTTCCATGATCCGCAGTAGAGGCACGAGCCAGTCAAGCATGTGGGGACGGATCGCAACGCTTCAAGAATCCGGGCTGAAATAGCCTGTTTGTGGCGAAGCGTTAAATCCTTCCGGAGGCTGCCGTGCATGGCGTGGCCTTTGTCACGGCGGGGGGGAGAGGGTGCGCTCTATAACGAAAGTCATATTCATCACCCCCTTTTGACTTCAATGCCCGACCTCGGCCGCTGCTCATCCTTTCGCGCCTGCAAACCCATCCTTGCCGGCTTTGTGCTGGGTGCAATGCTCTCGTTGCAGGGCGTTCACGCGGCCCGCAGCGACAGCGTGCAGGCCGCGCGCTACCACGAGGATGCGCTGGCTCGACTGGCCCGCAATGACGTTCCCGGGGCCATCATCCAGGCGCGCAACGCCGTGCAGCAGGACAAGAGCCTGCTGGCGGCACACGTGCTGCTCGGCAAGGCCTTGCTGCGGGACGGCCAGGCTGCGGCCGCTGAAGCCGAGTTCGAGGTCGCCCTGAACCTGGGGGCCAGCATGACCGAGCTTGCTCAGCCCTACGGTACGGCGTTGATGATGTTCGGCAACAGCGAGAAGCTGTTGGCCCGCATCAAACCCGATGGCCTTGGCGCATCGGCCCGGGCCGAGGTGCTGGCCATGCGGGCCGCAGCCCATGCCGATCAGGGCAATATGAAGGCCGCGTGGCTCGCAATTGACGAGGGGAAAGTAGCCGATCCCCGTTCGCTTGCACCTTTGCGCGCCGAGATCGACCTGGCCTTGCGCACCCGCGACACCCCTCGGGCGCGCAAGGCCCTGGACGCTGCGGTGGCCATGGCCCCCCGCGATGCGCAGCTTCTGCACCTGCAGGGTGTGCTCAACCAGGGGGCCGGCAAGGTTGCGGCTGCGCTTGATTTCTTTGCTCAAGCCCTGAAGGCCGATCCGCGCCTGCTTGACGCCATGGTGGCCCGCGCCTCCCTGCTGATCGACCTGCAGCGTCCCGACGAAGCGATGCCCGACCTGGAGCGGGCCGCCGCCCTCAGCCAGCGGGAGCCCCGCGTTGCCTACCTGAAGAGCCTGGTGTTTGCCGCCCGGGGGGATGCGCGTTCTTCCCGTGCCCAGCTCGAAGAAGTGACCCGTCTGGTGGATGCCCTGCCGGATACCTTCATTGCCCGTCAGCCGCCCCTGCTCATGCTCGGCGCGCTGGCCAGCCAGGCCACCGGGCGCCTGGAGCGGGCCCGTGCGCTGCTCGAACTGTACGTGTTGCGCATGCCCGACGACCCGGCGGGCCGCAAGCTGCTGGCAGGGATCTACTTGTCCGCGGGGGAAACCGCCCGCGTGGCGGATCTGCTCGATCCCCTGTTGCGTTCGGGAGACGCCGACCCCCAGGTGCTTACCACCCTGGCGGCCCTGCGCATGCAGCAGCGCCGCTACCGGGATGCCGCAGAGGCGCTTGAGCGGGCCGCGCGACTCACCAGTGGTGATCCGGGCATCACGGCCCAGATGGGGTTCGCCCGTCTGGCCGGACTGCAGGGCGATCTGGGCCTGGCGGCTCTGCGCAACGCTTTCGACAAGGAGCCGGGTCAGTTCAAGGTAGCCGCGGCCCTGGCAACGCTCTACCTGCGCCGCAATGATGTGCCCAACGCCACGGCGGTCGCCGAGGCCCTGGTGCGCCGCCTTCCTGCCGATGCCGCGGCCCACAATCTCCTGGGGGCCATCAAGGCAGCCACCCAACGCCCGGCGGAGGCACGCAGCGCCTACCTCAAGGCCCTGGCCCTGCAGCCGGGCCTGATGCCGGCCCGCCTCAACCTGGCGCGTCTTGATGTGGCAGAAGGAAGGCTCGCAGAGGCCCGTCAGCGTCTCGCGGCGCTCCTCAAGGAGGCGCCCGACAACGGGCAGGTCCTGACCGAGATGGCTCGCCTCGAGAACCACGCCGGCCGCCCGGCTGCCGCGCTTCCCTTGCTGGAGAAGGTCCAGGCGCGGATGCCCGGGGACGTGGCGTCAGGGCTTGAACTGCTGGAGGCCTACCGGCGCCTCGGTCAGCCGGGGGCCGCGCTGGCCCTGGCGAAGGAGCTCGTGCGGGTACGTCCGGATGATCCGGTCGTCCTGGAGTCGCTGGGGCGCGCCCACATGGCCGCGGGCGAGGGCGTGCAGGCCCGTGCCGCCTTCGCCAGTCTCGCTCGCATGGCCGGTCCGGACCCCGGCAATCTGGTTGCCATCGGCCAGCTCCAGTTGTCTGCGGGGGCCGCAAACGACGCAGGCGCGAGTGCCGAAAAGGCCCTCGCTGCTAAGCCGGGCTACCGTCCTGCGCAGGTTCTGCAAGTGGAGGCCGAGATCCTTGCCGGTAACCTGCCCCGTGCGGAAGTGCTCCAGCGCCAGTTGGCGGCCCGTGGTGCCGGTGGCGCCGACGCTCTGCGTCTCGCCGGCGATCTCGCCATGGCCCGTCAGCATGCGGGCGAGGCGGCCCGCCACTACCAGGCCGCATTCGACAGGGCGCCCTCCACGGCGCTGGCCTTGCGCAGCTTCAATGCGGCCTTCCAGGCCGGCGAGGGCGCGCGTGGCGTGGCCCTGCTGGAAGCATGGTTGCGTCGGCAGCCCGATGTCCTGACCGTTCAGGCGGCGTTGGCCGAGGGCTACCTGCGCCTGGGGCGCCTGGAGCAGGCGCGCAGCACCTATGCAGCCTTGCTGGCCCGGGATCCGCAGAACGCCGGGGCGACCAATAATCTGGCCCAGGTGCTGATGCGGCTGAATGACCCGGGTGCCCTGACCATGGCGGAAAAGGCTGCCCGACTGGCACCGACAGACGCCAATGCACTGGACACCCTGGGCTGGTTGCAAGCGCGCAGCGGCGCCCTGGCTCTCGGCCTCAAGACCTTGCGCGAGGCCCGCCTGCGGGCTCCCGATTCCCGCGAGGTGCGCTACCACCTGGCGTGGGTGCTTCACCGCAGTGGGAAGCGTGATGAGGCCCGAGACGAGCTGGCTGCGGTCTTCCGTAGCCAGGGTGATTTCGAGAGTCAGGCCGAGGCGCAGACACTGCGCCGGGAGTTGGGCGTGTGAGGAAGAGGTGTCGACCCGCTTTACATCTCCATCTCTTGAATGCCGCGATGAATAAAAAAATTGTTAATTTACAAAAAATTATAAAATTGGTTTGGATCTTGCATTGTTACCCCTACAAACGCTTCAGAACACTATTTTTATCAAGGAATAACATGACCACTCGATTTTCTCGTTCCATGGTGGCAGCCTTCCTTGCCCTGATCGGAGTCAGCGCAGCCGAGGCCGCGTCCAGCTGGAGTTTTACCGCCGGTGGCAACGAATCCGGCACCGGCAATTTTGGCAATACCCGCAGCTACGCGGGGGCCGGGGATGGTGGCAACGTGACCATTTCGGCCTGGTCGAACACCAAGAACAACACCTCGGGCACGCAGAACGCCTACATCGAAAGTGCCTACCTCGGCACCTACAGCGGGGGGCTGGGGGTGACCAACCGGGATGCCGGCTCGACGGCCGGCGATACCTACGAGGGCACCATCCAGAACAGCACGTCCCCCGGCCATACGATGGACAACAGCGCCCGCTACGACTCGATGCTCTTTGACTTCGGTGCGGGCGCTTCGGCTGCGCTGAAGACCGTGACCGTGGGATGGTGGAAGACCGACTCGGATCTGACCGTGCTCGCCTATACGGGGAGCGGGACGCCGACCTTCCTGTCCGCCGATGTGGGTTATTCGACGCTACTGTCGAATGGCTGGAGTGTCGTGAAGGCGTCGAACTCGGCCCACTACACCAATGCGGCCAACGGTGGCGTGTCCCAGTCTTCCGACGTGGCGGGTTACAAGCCCTTGACGGTGAATGATCTGAACATCAGTTCCCGCTACTGGCTGGTGGGGGCCTTGAACACCCTGGTGCAGTCCCTGCCCAGTGCGGATACGTCCAAGGACTTCATCAAGATCGCTGGCGTGACCGCTGATTACGGGCAGGTTTCCGAGCCCGCCAGTGTCGTGCTCGCAGGCGGAGGTCTGCTGGGGCTGCTGGCCCTGCGTCGGCGTCGGCACTGACCGCAACGCGCAAGATGCGCACTGCGATGAAGAACGGCACCCGCGGGTGCCGTTCTTCATCGTATCAGCCGGATTTCCTGGCCTTCAGCCCAACTTCCCGTTTGCGGACCTCGGCCGTTATGCGACCAAGCATGGTGGCGTCCGGAGCCTGCCAGTCGGCACCGGCGGCCCGGGCCATGTAGGCCACCGCACTGGAAAAGGTGGCCAGATCCAGGTCGCTGCGCCCACCGCGGGCGGGCATACCGCGTACCCCGACCCACGCATGGGCGGTGAGCACGGCCTGTCCCTCCCGGATCAACGGAGCCCATTGACGATGCTTGCCTAGCTGTGGCGCTCTCGGCACACCCGTGCCGTGGCAGGCGGCACAGATCTCCTGGTAAACGGCTTCGCCCGAGTCGGGCTTCTGCCCGAAGGCGCAGGGTGTCGCGAGGCTTGCCCCGAGGGCGATCAGGCTGGCTGCAAGGCGCGCATGCCGGTTTGGTCGGTCCATCTCTTCACCGCTCCTGGAGAAAATCAAGTGATCAGCCGGAAAGATAAGTGAAAAGACGCCCCTTGGGGCGTCTCCTGATCAGGGCTGCAGCGGTGGTCGCTCAGCCGCGATTACCGTTGCCACCGTTGCCCCGGGGGGTAAATAGTGCTGCCGGCTTCACGTCGCCCGGCTTGCGGCCGGTGAGGGTGACGACCGGACGCTTGGCCTCGTCCAGTGCGGCGGGGGTGCCCCGATTGGGGTTGCCGCCCTTGCCACTACCCGGGTTCTGGCCCGGGCCACCACCACGTGGCCCCTGGCCGGCCGGCTTGCCGCCACCGAAGCCCCGGTTGGGCTTGTCGAAGCCTCCGCCGTTGCCATGGCGATGGCCGCCGGCACTGGCCTCCGGATCGCGATAGTTGGAGCGGGCGCGGGGTTGGTAGTCCACCCGGTTGCCGAAATCGTCATCCACCGGCTGGCCATCGGCCTGGCGGGCGGGACGCTGGGGCTTGGGCCCCTGGCTGGGCTGCTGCAGCTTGGCCGGGCGCGCCGGCTGGGCCTGGCTGCCTTCGGCGCGGGCTGCCTGCCCTTGCCCCTTGTTCTGACCCTGAGCGGCGCCCTGGCCCTTGGGCTTGCCCTGGCGCTGTCCCTGCCCTTGGCCCTGCTTCTGCCCTTGAGCACCCCCCTGTCCCTGGCGGGCGCGGCCGCCGTTGTGGGCGCCGCGGGGTTCGCGGGGCGGGCGCTCGTCGGTGTCGGGAGGCGCGGCCGAGGGCACGAAGTCAGGCACTTCGACCTTGTCGATGAGGCGCTTCATCAGGCGCTCGATGTCCTTCAGCAGGGGCAGCTCTTCCCGGTCCACCAGGGAAACGGCGGCACCAGAGGAGCCGGCACGGCCGGTGCGGCCAATGCGGTGCACATAGTCTTCCGAGACGTTGGGCAGTTCGAAGTTGACCACCTGGGGCAACTGGTCGATGTCCAGGCCACGGGCGGCGATGTCGGTGGCCACCAGCACCTGCAGCTTGGCGTCCTTGAAGTCGGCGAGGGCGCGGGTGCGGGCCGACTGGCTCTTGTTGCCGTGAATGGCTGCCGAGGGAATGTCGTGCTTGGCGAGGTATTCAGCCAGCTTGTTGGCGCCATGCTTGGTGCGGGTGAACACCAGCACCTGGAACCACTGGTGCTTCTTGATCAGGAAGGCCAGCAGCTCGCGCTTCACCTTCTGCGGGCACAGGTGCACCGACTGGGTGACCAGCTCGGAGGCGGTGTTGCGGCGGGCCACCTCGACAAAACCGGGTTCGTGCAGCAGGCCATCGGCCAGGGCCTTGATCTCGTCCGAGAAGGTGGCCGAGAACAGCAGGTTCTGCCGTTTCTTCGGCAGCATCGCGAGGATCTTCTTGATGTCGCGGATGAAGCCCATGTCGAGCATGCGATCGGCTTCATCCAGCACCAGGATTTCCACGCCGGAGAGGTCGATGGTCTTCTGGGTGCAGTGGTCGAGCAGTCGTCCCGGGGTGGCAACGAGGATGTCCACCTTCTTCTTGAGCTTGGCAATCTGCGGGTTGATGGCAACGCCGCCGAACATGACCATCGAGGTGAGGGGCAGGTGCTTGCCGTAAGTCTGGACCGACTCTTCGACCTGGGCCGCGAGTTCGCGGGTCGGGGTCAGGATCAGGCAGCGGGGGCGACCCGGCTTGATGTTGTGGGCGTGTTCCTCGGAGAGGATGTGCAGGATCGGCAGCGTGAAGCCGGCGGTCTTGCCGGTGCCGGTCTGGGCGGCTGCCATCAGGTCGCCACCGGCGAGTACCTGGGGAATGGCCTGGGCCTGGATGGGCGTTGGCACGGTGTAGCCGGTGTCGGCAATGGCGCGCTGGATGGGCTCGCAGAGGGCGAGATCGGCAAACGTGATCGCAACCGGCGCCTGGGCGCCGGATTGGGCTTGAGTCATGGGTATGTGTGCTCCTGCGACGGCCTGAACGCTCACGGGGAGCGGCACCAATCGGGGCGGGCGCAACGAGATTTCGGGATCGCGGGGATCGGTCGAAACTGATGAAAGAGGGTGCCGGTACGCTGATTGGCAGGCGCACGGTGCCCGGATTGTACGGGGTTGGCGGCGAATGTGTTGACTAATTTGCCTGCCAGTGGGGAATGCGCAGCCGGCCTGGGGGTGTGGCTAGCGGGGCATGTACGGGCTCAGGGAGAAGAAGCCCCGTGCCCGTGCCTGCTCGCCGCGGTGAATGATGAGGCGGTGGATGAGCCACCGGCCATCACGCAGGCGCCAGGCGCGAACCGTTTCGGCATAGGCGAGTGCCCGGCAGCGCTCCGGGTGGGCCGGGTCGGGCTCGTCCTCGAGTACGTAGCAGAAGGCACAGTAGCAGGGCAGCTCATCCTCGTCCCGGCCGAGGATGCGCGCGGCCTTGACCAGGTACTCCTTGTAATGGTCGAAGTACAGGGGCGCGATCACCTGTTCTCTCCATTCCGAGGGTAGGCCTTCACTCCAGCGGATGGCTGCCTCGGGGCGCCGGACATGACCCGGCTTGATGTCGAAGTACTGATGCGTGTAGTGCCCTTCGTGCAACATGGTGGTGCCCCTTTTTGTGTTTCGATGTATATATGTTTATATATCGAAATAAGCACGGGGCGTGCCTGCCCGGCCATATCGCCCCGTGATCATGTCCCGACGGGCTTTGGCTTCTCAAAGGGGGGTGTCAGGCTCGGCGTTGTGTCCAGCGAAAATATGTATCAAAAGCGCCATTTTGTGAGGTTTCTAACATCGGTATGTAGTTGCATATATAGCTTAGGGAGGTGCCGGGGCGGCTCGGGGGCGGTGTGGTCGCAGGTCTTCGGGGGGTGGGCATGGGGGTTGCTAATCCCTTTCCGAGAAGGCTTTCGATATGTAGCAATCAATACAGGCGCTGCCTGGTGCCAGGAGGATGTGATGAAGCGACAGATTCATAAGTGGGTGCTGGGTGGGGTGTCGGTGCTAGTGGCCGGTGGCGCCGGGGCGGCGCAGGGGGTGTTTGAGTTGGGTACCGTGGAGGTAGTGGGCAGCCCGCTGCCCTCTCCCGATCCGGCCGAGTCGGTGGTCAAGGTGGAGGACCTGCGGCGTTTCAACCGGGATACGCTGGGCGCTGCGGTGGTCCTTACGCCGGGGATGAATCTATCCCGCAATAGCCGCAATGAGGACATCGTCTATCTGCGTGGATTCGATGTGCGTCAGGTGCCCTTGTTCATCGACGGGATTCCGGCCTACGTGCCCTATGATGGTTACGTGGATTTTGGCCGTTTCACCACCTTCGACCTAGCCGAGATCCGTGTCGCCAAGGGCGCGGCGTCCTTGCTTTACGGGCCCAACACCCTGGGTGGAGCGATCAACCTGGTGAGCCGCAAGCCGAAGACCTCGCTTGAGGGCGACCTCAAGGCCGGCGTGGGCAGTGGGGGGTTGCAGACCTACGCCGTCAATGTGGGCAGCAACCAGGGGCTGTGGTATTTCTAGCTGGGCGCCACGTATTCCGATCGCAAGTGGTACCCCCTCTCCAGCGATTACCGGCCGGGCAGCATCCCGACCAGCGCCTCCAACCCGGCCCGCAACCTGCTGGAAAACGGTGGACACCGGGAGAATTCCCACTCCTCCGATTCGCGTCTTTCCTTCAAGCTCGGACTGACGCCGAACGCCACCGATGAATACGCCGTGGGCTATGTGCGCCAGGAGGGCAGCAAGGGCAATCCGCCCTATGCCGGGAGTGCGCCCGGCCAGTACCTGAACATCGGCGGTGGCGCCAACAGCCGCTTCTGGCGCTGGCCCTACTGGAATCTGGAGAGCACCTACTTCATCGGCAACATCGCCCTGGGGCGCGAGCATATGCTCAAGGCGCGGGCGTACCAGGACAACTACGACAACAAGATCCTCGCCTACACCAATGGGCGTTACACCACCCCGATCTCGAACACCACCAACTTTCCGAGCTGGTACGCCGACACGACCACCGGCGCCTCGGTGGAGCTGGCAAGCTTTGCCTTCAAGGGGCATGACCTGGCAGTGGCCGTCCACTACAAGGAGGACAAGCACGCCGACAACGGCCTGAGTGGTACCAAGAATTACCGGGATGTGACCACTTCGCTGGCCGTCGAGGACAGCATCCAGCTATCGGAGCGCTGGCGCATGCGCCTGGGCTTCAGCCACGACAAGCGCGACGCTCGCGAGGTGTACTACTGGCCGGTCGGCTCCACCTCGGGCAGCAACTGGCTGGTCGAGGTGGCCCGCAGCCTGGATGGCGGCCACGAGGCCTACGCCAGCGCGGCGCGCAAGACGCGCTTCCCGACCATCAAGGACCGTTACTCGGCCCGCCTGGGGGGCGCCCTGCCCAATCCCGACCTGAAGCCGGAATCCTCCCTCAATCTCGAGGTCGGCCTGAAGGGGCGGCCCTGGTCCGGCGCCCGCGGGCATGCGGCGATCTTTTACAGCCGTATCGACAACCTGATGCAGTCCATGAACATCGTTCCGGTGTCCTTGTGCAACCAGCCCGGCCTGTCCGCGGCCACTTCGTGCACGCAGCTCCAGAACATCGCCGAGGCCCGTCACGCCGGTATCGAGCTTTCGATTGATCAGGATCTCGGGCATGGCTGGCAGGTGGGAGGCAACTACACCTACCTCGACAGGGAGAACCGCAGTTCCGACAAGCCGCTCACCGATACGCCGCGCAACCGGATCTTCGCCTACGCCAGTTGGAAGCCGGCCGATCGCTGGGAGCTGCTTGGTTCCGCCGAAGCCGAGAGCGGCCGTATGGTGGCCTACGGCAGCGGCAATGCGGCGAGCTACGTAAAGCTCTCCGGCTACGCCCTGGCCAACCTCAAGGTGGTCTACAAACCGCTGCCCAGTGTGGCCGTCGAAGGTGGAGCCAGCAACATCCTGGATGCCAACTATGCCCTGGCCGACGGCTACCCCATGCCCGGCCGGATGTGGTTTGCCAATGCCCGTTACACGTTCTGAGGAGGCTGTCATGTCGGACTTCTTCAAGCCTTCGCGACGGGCGTTCATCCGCGGCGCCGGCGCCCTGGCGGCGGCGGGCGTCACGGCGCCCCTGGAAGCGGCTGCGCGTCGCGACGTGGTAGTGCTCACGGCCTATCCCGACGCCGTGGTGTCGCGCTTCGAGGCGGCCTTCGAGAAGGCCTGGCCCCGCTACCGCCTGCGAGTGGTGTGGCGCATGCCCCACGATGCTCTGCCTTACCTGCGCCAGCCCGGGCAGGGCGGGGTGGATGTGTACTGGAGTGCCTCGCCCCGGACCTTCGCCCAGCTCAAGGCCGAGCAGGCCCTGCGCAAGATGCCGGTCATCCCGGCTACCTGGCCCGCCACGGCCTGCCCGCGCCGGCAGACTGGAGCGACCTGGCGCAGCCCGCCTACGCGGGCCACGTACTGGTGCCGGACCCGGTGGAGGTGGGGTTCGCGCCTGTGCTGGTGGACATCCCCTTGCAGGCTTATGGATGGGATACCGGCTGGGCTTTGTGGAGCGCCATCGCCGCCAATGCGCGCTTTGTCGGGCGGGGTGGCAGCTTTGTCTCCGACGAGCTGGGGGCGGGGCGTCAGGGGGTGGGCCTGTCCATCGACTTCTTTGTCGCATCGGCCGTCGCCAATGGCGCACCGCTTTGCTTCGTCTATCCCCGCCAGGGGGGCGTCAATCCTGCCCATGTGGCGGTGACCGCCGGTAGCCCCAATCCCGACGGGGCCAAGGCCTTCGTCAGCTTTGTGCTCTCGGAGGCCGGGCAGCGCATCCTGACCCATCCGGACATCCGCAAGTTGCCGGTGCGCCCCTCCGTCTATGCCAATCTGCCGGCGGGCTATCACGACCCCTTCGCGATGGCCGCGCAGGGCGGGTACCGCTACGACAACGCGCTGGGCCGGGGGCGCGCCGCGCCGGTGGCTGCGGCCTTCGGGCAGGCCCTGGTGCGTCCGCATGCCGGGCTGGCGGCCTTGTGGCAGCGCCTGCGTGCGGCGGATGGTGCGACCTGGGCGAAGGTCTGGCCGCTGCTGTCCGCCGCTCCGTGCAAGGAGTCCGAGGTAGACGACCCGGCCGTGCAGCAGGCTTTCTTCACTCGTCGCGACGATCCGGCAGCGGAGGCCCGGGCCACCGCACTGGAGGCGGGCTGGGCCGCCGCGGCCCAGGCTCGCCATGAGAAGGCGGCAGCGTTGCTGGGGGGCGCATGATCCGGCGAATCGCCGCGGGGCTGCTCCTCATCTGCCTGTTCCCGGTGGCACGGGGCGTCGCCGCAGATCCGCCGGGGGCCGATGCCGGGCGGGATGCCTTCCTGCAGCCGGTCGGCGGCCTCGACGAGGTGGAGCGGGAGCGCTTCTTTCGCGGGCGCTCCCTGTTCAACCAGAGCTGGGTGGTGGCGCCGGCGAGGGATGAGCGGGTGGACGGCCTGGGGCCCCTCTACAACCGTCTCGCCTGCGTCTCCTGCCATGCCCGCAATGGGCGTGGGCTGCCGCCGGAGTTGCCCGGCGAACGCATGCAGTCCATGCTGCTTCGGCTTTCGGTGCCGGGCCGGGCAGGGGAGGGTGGAGTGCGCCCCCATCCGGCCTATGGCGAGCAGTTCAACGAGGAGGGCATTTCCGGTGTGAGGCCCGAGGGCCGTGCCGTGCTGAGCTGGGTCGAGTCCCGCCGACGTCTGGCGGATGGCTCCGTCGTCCGCCTGCGCCGGCCACGGATCACCTTCCAGGAGCTGGGCTATGGCCCCTTGGGTCGGGTGCGGGTGTCGCCCCGGGTGGGGCAGCAGGTGGTGGGCATGGGGCTGCTCGACGCCGTGTCGGTGACAAGCCTGGAGGCCCTCGCTGCCGAGGTCCGCCCGGACGGCGTCAAGGGGCGCCTCAATCGACTGGCAGGGGGTTTGCCCGGTCGCTTCGGTCACAAGGCCAACATGCCGGATCTGCGGGCGCAGATCGCCGGGGCCTTTCTGGGGGATCTCGGGATCACCTCGCCGCTGCATCCGCAGGAGAACTGCCAGCCCGTCCAGGTGGCCTGCCGGAACGCGCCGGACGGCGGCCGGCCCGAGCTGGGAGAGTCGGAGCTGGACGACGTGGAGTTCTATCTTGCCCATCTGGCAGCGCCGGCGCGTCGCAACCCTGATGCGCCGGCCGTGCGCCGGGGAGAAGCGCTGTTTGCGGCGGCGGGCTGCGGAAACTGTCACCGGCCGCAGCTCCACACCGCGGCGCACCCCCGCTTTCCGCGTCTGGCGGGGCTCGCCATTGCACCGTACTCCGACCTCCTGATCCACGACATGGGGCCGGGGCTGGCGGATGGGCGTCCGGATTTTCAGGCCTCCGGGCGGGAGTGGCGGACGGCACCCCTATGGGGCATTGGCTTGACCCGGACGGTGACCGAGGTGGAGCGATATCTCCACGACGGCCGGGCCCGCAACCTGACTGAGGCGATCCTTTGGCACGACGGGGAGGCGCGCCGCGCCCGGCTGCGTTTCGAGCGCATGGGTCGGGTTGAACGGAGTGCCCTGCTGGCCTTTGTCGAAAGCCTGTGAATGCGCCGATCAGCTCGTCCTATGCGTCAAAGTGGTGCGTTTCGCTATATATTTGTGCATACAAAAGGGCGAGGGTGGCATCGTGATGCCTCCCTCGCTGCGCCTCAGTCTGCCAGGGTCAGTATGACGGATGGGCGCAATTGCCAGTGCTCAGGCAGCGACGCCGATGATCACCGATGGGGCCTTGAACACGGCGGCTGCGGGGACGCCGACTTTCAGGCCGAGGGCCGTGGCGCCGTCGCGGGTGATGGTGGCGAACACCGTCAGGCCATTGGGGAGACCGATCGCCACCTCGGTGCTGACCGGGCCTTCGGTGAGGGACGTCACCGTGCCTTCGAGGCGGTTGCGGGCCGACAGCTTGACCCCCGCTCCGTCGGTCAGAACCAGTACCGACGAGGCTTTCACCAGGGCTTTGACGGCCTTGCCGGCGACAAGCCCGAGTTCCGCGACGCTGTCGTTGGTGACCGTGGCCACGATCTTGAGGCCGCCGGGAAGGGCAACGTCCACTTCGGAATTGATGGCGCCGGGTTTGACAGCTTCGATGCTGCCGTCGAACACATTGCGGGCACTGATTTTCATTTTGACGCTCCTGATTCGGTTGGGGGGCTGCATGAACTCTACGCAGGGGAGGTCACTATCCGCAACCATAGCGCAGCGCAGCATTTGTGGCCCGCTATTTGCTGAAGTACAGTACGCACCGTTGTGTATGGCTCTATATAGGACAATTGATGACTACCCGACGTCCCGTTCAGCACAAGCTTGTCGGAAAGCTGACAGTTGATACCGAGTTCGGCACTTTCCTGGGCGACACCCGGATTCGCCTGCTGGAGGCCATCGACCGATATGGCTCCATCTCCCAGGCGGCGAAGGCCGTTCCCCTGTCCTACAAGGCGGCGTGGGATGCAGTGGATGCGATGAACAACCTGGCGGAGGCGCCTTTGGTCGAGCGCTCGGTGGGCGGCAAGCACGGGGGCGGCACCAGCCTCACCGACTACGGCCGCCGGGTGATCGCCATGTATCGGGCGGTGGAGCAGGAATACCAGCAGGCCATCGACCGCCTCTCGTTACGCCTCGGAGACGGGGGCGAGACCAATGTGCGCCAGTTTCAGACCCTGCTGCGCCGCATGGCCATGCGTACCAGTGCGCGCAACCAGTTTGTCGGCACCGTGTCCGGCCTGCGCGAGGGCGAGGTCAGTTTCGAGGTGCGCGTGCGCCTGGATGATGCGAACGAGGTGGTGGCGGTGATCACCCGGGCCAGCGCCGAGAATCTGGAACTGGGCATTGGCCGCGAAGTGCATGCCTTCGTAAAGGCGCCATCGGTGCTGATCATCACCGACCGCGACACCCGCACCACCGCCCGCAATCACCTGTGGGGCGAGGTCACCGCCATCCACGAGGGGCCGGTGAGCTCCGAGGTCACGATCACCCTGCCCAGCGGCCGTAACATCACGTCGGTGGTGACCCACGACAGTATCGGCAACCTGGATCTCCATGTGGGCAGTATGGCCTGCGCCGTGTTCCAGGCCACGTCCGTGATCCTGGCCGTCTTTGACTGATCCTTGTTCCCACTCTTCTGGAGCCAGACCATGAAGCCTGTCTTTCGTCGTGTTGCCCTGTTCGCCATTCTTGCGGGTGCCGCGCTGGCGGCCCGTGCCGAGGAGATCTCGGTGGCCGTCGCTGCCAATTTCACCGCGCCGATGCAGAAGATCGCCGCCGAATTTGAGAAGAGCACCGGCCACAAGGCGCAGCTGGTGTTTGGCTCGACCGGCAAGTTCTACGCACAGATCAAGTCGGGTGCGCCCTTCCAGTTGCTGCTGGCGGCCGACGATGAAACACCGACCCGGCTGGTGAAGGAGGGCGACGGGGTGGCGGGCACCCAGTTCACCTACGCCATCGGCAAGCTGGTGCTGTGGTCACCGAAACCGGGCTTCGTGGACGACAAGGGTGAAGTGCTCAAGGGCGGCAAGTTCGAGCACCTTTCCATCGCCAACCCCAAGCTGGCGCCCTACGGCCTGGCGGCCACAGAGACGCTGAAGGTTCTTGGCCTCGCCGAGGCCTTGCAATCCAGAATCGTGACCGGGGAAAGCATTACCCAGGCCCAGCAGTTCCTTGTGTCGGGCAGCGCCGAGCTGGGATTCATCGCCTTCTCCCAGATCCACAAGGACGGCAAACTCATCGCCGGTTCCCACTGGTTGGTGCCGGCGAAGTACCACAGCCCGATCCGCCAGGATGCCGTGGTGCTGGCCAAGGGGAAAGGCAACGCGGCGGTCGAGGCCCTGGTGGGCTTTCTCAGATCAAGAACCTCGGCCGATATCATCAAGTCCTATGGCTACGATCTCTGAACAATGTATCTGAGCGCGGAAGACTGGTCGGCGATACGCCTGACCCTGGAGCTGGCTTGCATCGTCACCCTGCTCTTGCTGCTGGTGGGCACCCCTGTCGCGTGGTGGCTGGCGACGACCCGTTCCCGGCTGCGCAATGTTGTGGGTGCGGTGGTGGCC
>Ga0268298_10002863_pt1 | contig 18316 bp, 11 predicted proteins | sample WWTPWeurt_MetaG_FD_194462 | JGI IMG/M metagenome (GOLD analysis project Ga0268298, IMG submission 194462) | Activated sludge microbial communities from WWTP in Nijmegen, Gelderland, Netherland - WWTP Weurt | ecosystem: Engineered > WWTP > Aerobic digester > Activated sludge | place...
TTACCCGCTCGACCATCTCGGGGGTCACCGCCACCAGATAGATGCGGTCGGCCAATCCCTCGCTGGTCTGGATAGTAGCGATGTTGGGGTTGATGAGTACGGTCTTGATGCGCTCTTCGCTGAGCGCCTTGATCGCCTGCGAGCCAGAATAGTCGAACTCACCGGCCTGCCCGATCTGGAGGGCTCCGGAGCCCAGGACCAGGACCTTCTTCGGCTTCTTGGGGAGGTATGCGCCGTACATCAGTGGCTCCTTCGGCTGGCGCCGACCAGTCGGAGAAAGTCGTCGAATAAGTAGGCCGTGTCGCGGGGACCCGGCGAGGCTTCGGGGTGAAACTGCACGCTGAAGAAGGGGCGAAAGCGCGAGCGAATGCCCTCGTTGGTCCCGTCGTTGAGGTTCACGAACCAAGGCTCGAAGTCCGAGGGGAGGGCGGCGTCGACCACCGCGTAGCCGTGGTTTTGCGAGGTGATGTAGCAGCGGCGGGTCAGGAGATCCTGCACCGGCTGATTCACGCCGCGGTGACCGTAGGGGAGCTTCTGGGTATCGCCGCCGGCGGCCAGGGCCAGGATTTGGTGGCCCAGGCAGACGCCGAAGATCGGGCGCTGATAGCTGCCGAGGAGGGTCCGCACCTTCTTGATCAGCGGGTCGAGGTCTTTGGGATCGCCCGGGCCATTGCCGAGCAAGATGCCGTCGGAGTCTTGGGCCAGGCGCACCAGATCGGCGTGCCAGGGCGCGCGGGTGACCGTGGCGCCGCGCTCTTGGAGGGAGCGCACCAGGTTGTCCTTGGCGCCGGCGTCGATGAGCAGGATGTGGAGGTCGCCGCCCGGGTACTTGATCGGCGCGCTGGGGGAGACGAGGCGGAAGACCTCCTCCTTCATGTCGATGGCGTCGGCGGCGCGCTTGGCGTCGGCCAGGCTCATCGTCGAGGGGTACATGAAGCCGCGCATCGTGCCCTTCTCCCGCAGCTTCTTGGTCAGGGTGCGGGTGTCGATGCCGGTGAGGCCGGGGACGTTCTCGGAGCTGAGCCACTCGCCGAGGGATCGGCTGCTCAGGTGGTGGCTGTGGTCGGCCACGTAGTTTTGGACCACCAGGCCGTGCACCTGGATCTTGTTCGCCTCAAAGGGGCGGTCGATCGTGCCGGGCTTGCGCGGCGGGGGCACGCCGTAGTTGCCGACCAAGGGATAGGTCAGGACGAGGATCTGGCCTCGGTAGGAAGGGTCAGTCAGCGACTCGACGTAGCCGGTCATCGCGGTGTTGAAGACCACCTCACCGACGATTGGGCGGACCGCCCCAAAGGCACGGCCTGGGAGCACCGTGCCGTCCTCGAGTGCCAGCAGCATCTGGGCGGACATCGAGGGGCCGTGTAGCCGTCCCCTGAGGGCCAGTCAACCAGGCAAAGGGCCCGCCGAAAAGCCTCAAGATCAGGGGGTTTTTGGCGCTTTCGGGACACGTGCCGCGACGAGATCGAGCTGGCGATCGTGAAAGGCGATCGTCACCGCCTTCCACTCGGGGGCGATCCGGCCTGGGACGGAGGCGGGATCGACGTTCTTCGCGAGGAGGCCCTGGACCTTGAAGCCGGCCTCGGCGGGGCTCACGGTGCCGCTCGTCAGGATGGGATCGCCCAGGAACAAGCGCTGGAGGAGCTCGGCGTGGCCGTCGCGCGCGGCGGCCAAGGTTTCGATGACGCGGCTCAGCGCCTCAAGCTCCCGCTTCTTCTTGCCGAAGTCCTTCTCGTCGCCGAGCTCGGCGCGGAGGGCGTCGAGCTCCGCTTGCTTGGCGGCGATCGTCTGGCGCTGGTCCTCGTTGAGGCTCGAGTACCAGCGGGGCGGAGGCCGGGCGGGGATTACGTCGGGGCTGGGCTGGACAAAGGCCTGGGTGTCGAGGCCCATCGTCCAGGCGCCGCTCGGCTCGAGCTCGAAGCGGGTCAGGCTACAGATCATGGGATCGAGCGCGGCGAACGCGGCAAACACACTGTCTCTGCCGCTGCCTTTGAGCGTGAGGCTCAGCGGCGTGGTCTCGAAGTAGCGGCGGGGCGGCGGGCTGGCCTGTGCTTCGCTCCGCTTGGCGGCCAAGGAGATGCCGCTCTGCGCCAGCCTGGAGGAGAGGACCTCCAGATCTTCAGCGAAGAACCGATGACCTTCGCGGAGCTGCTCGCTCAGCCGGCCCTGCTCTGCGCGGTAGCGGGCCTGATCTCGGCGGATCGCCTTGAGCTGCACCAGCTGCATGTCGAGCGCGTTGATCTCCTTGTCGAGCTCGGCGCGCTCGGGGTTGCCTATGCTGAATTGGTAGCCGAGGAGGCCGAGCATCCCGAGGACTCCGGCCCCCAGCACTCCCCGCCGAATCTTCCGAAAGCGCGCGTCCATAGGTTTCGTGTAGCATCGAGGCGCGTGAGCGACGAGTCACCCTTTGCGCCGCCGGACCCGGCGACCGGCCTCCTGCCCCCGGGCGCGGAGCCCATCGGGCCGCGGCGGGCGGTGGCTGGGCTACTCATCTGCCTCTACTCCATCGCGGTCTTGGGCTGGGCGCTCTGGCTGGCGTTGGTGGAGACGGAGCGGGATCCCAGCGTGGCCTTCGGAGTGGTGATCTTGCTCGCGGTGGCGGTGCCCTCGCTGATCGGAGGGTGGCGCTGGACGGAGCGCAAGCGGGCTTGGCCGTGGCTCGTGGTGCCGGGGATTCTGCACGCGGTCTTGGCGGCGGCCATCGCGCTGTCTTCGATCTATGAGTGAGGCCGTCGTCCAACTTCGAGGGGCAACCCGTGATTCGCCGTCTTGGGTGGTTTTTGGGTTACTACAGGCCGGCCACCTCGGAGGTCTCGATGCCGCGTCGGGCGCAGGCAGATGCGAGCTGCCTACCCAACCGGCGTACCTCCGCGGCGAACTCTGAGACCCGGGGTCGGGCCTGCGGGTTCGGGAAACCCGGTACGGTTCACTCTTCCGATTCAGCGCGTTCGACCAAGTGCTCAGAGCGAAAGCGCTCTACGACGCCCGTAAGCCAGTCCCACGGCATGGCGACGGGTGCGCCCCCGTAGACTTGTAGCTGCATCCGCCCCTCCGCATCCCGCACGACGCGTCCACGATACTGCTCATCTTCGAGGAGCTCTACATAGAGCTCAAAGTCGCGCTCCGGATCGTTTGTGATCTCCGCGGTCCAAGCCATAGCTACTATCTCCTCACTGCCTAGAGCTGAAGCGCTCAAGAAAGCCGATGAACTCTCCGTCCGCCTTCCACCATGCCCCCGCGCCGTCCGGCAGACGAACCTTCACGACATCTCCGAACGTGGGGTGGGAGGCCGTGCTCAGCACTCCCTCGTCCAGAACTCGCCGGATCGCCCGCTCGGCTGCGGCAGAATTTTTCGCCGAGTTGCCGCCCGAGGCCATTCCTTCGAGCCATGAACCCGCGCGCGCACTGTGTTTCTGGAGCGCTCGCCCGGCGGCTGTTCCGCCTCCCTTGAGCTCCGCCATCGCAGCCTGAACAAGTGAGACCTTCCTGGTATCTGTTATGGCGGGAAGAACCTTCTGTGCTCCCTTTGCCAGCGCGCCCGCCTCTCCGACGATGACCCCGCCCAGTTCAAACGCGGCCGCTGTCGCGGCAACCCCCCCCAGGTCAATCGCAGCATCCGCGACCTTGTTCGCACCTTGGGCGATCGTCTCGGTGGGCAGGACGCGACGGGCGCCGAGTTGGCGCTCGGAGGCGCCAAGCGGGGAAGCGCCTCGACCCAGCGCTCCGAAAGCATCCATGACTGCCGAGGCGATGTCCCGATGGTACTCGTCTTCCTTGGCATTCCAGAGGTTCACCGCATTCACCCAAATGGTGTTGAGGTTCCAAGGTGTGTCTGAAGGATCTGGCGAGCGGCCGCCGCCGGTGTTGTCTGCGGCAACGGTATCGTCTGCGCCTGCAGAGAACGTCTCCCAGTCGGGGAAGGAATTGTGCTCAGGGACAAAGATGAGGTCGATGCCGGGCTGTTCGACTTCCGCGCCTCCTGAGCCGTCGCCCTCCGCCTGAAATCCCGTTGGATCAGTGAGAGTCAGCGGGTTGTTCCAGACGTATGCGTACCGATTCAAGCTCGGGCTATGCGCCGGGGCCTGCACGTAAGGGTCTGGAGTGAGAAAGCGCCCCAGACTCGGATGATAGACGCGCCCCCCCATGTTGACTAAGCCGGTCTCCTGGTCGTCTTCGTGGCCCGTGAACCCCAGGGGCCTCAGGCTGTGTGACGGTGGGGCTAGACCCGACTTCCAGTCGGGGGAACGCAGCTGCCCGAACGGGGTATAGCTTCTCCGTTCAACGACGTCACCTGCCGCGTCCGTCACCAAGACCGTGGAGCCCAGGTGGTCATCATGCATGTAGGTCGTCGACATGGAGCCGTCGAGCTTCAGAGCAAGGACCTGGTCTGCAGCGGTCGCCGACAATCCAGGTTGCATCTCCCCGACGCCGCTCCACGGTGGGCTAGTATTCGATGACCGGGTCAGCTTGAAAGGCTGCTCGTGGTAGCGGACTGCAGCGACGATCCGGTTTGGCCCCGGAATGTAGAAGACGCTCTCCTGCGAATTGAGCAAGAACATAGGATTGCTACCAGGGCTCGACACGAAAGCCTGCCTCTCGAACAAGGATCCCGCATAGTAGGAGGAGAGCTGCGCCGAGAGCTTGCTGGCTCTAGCCCCGAACGCGTCGTAGCTGAAGCTCGTCGAGGACCCACCCGGTGTCGTCTGCGTTTTGAACTTTCCCCATGAATCGTAGGAGAGGATCTGAGAGCCGATAGCCGTCGTACGCCCTCCGGAGTCATAGTTGAGCGACAGTGCTGGACCGGTGGGCTGGGTTACGCTCCGCGCCGCGTGAGGCATCGGCCGACCCGCGACAATCGTGCCAGCATAAGAGTAAGTGCCGAGGTCTGAGCGGTAGGTCAAGTTGCTCAGAATGTCGTAGCTGTACGAGGTGCAAGTGCTATACGGGGCCGCCCCGGGCACGCGTCCGGACTCGGTCAAGCGGGCCCCGCCTGCTTCGACGATCTTCGCCTGGCCAGCGCTCTTCAACGGCGACTGACCCGCGCTCGCCCAAGCTGCGATCTGATCCGCTCTCTTTGGGGCCGGCAGCATAGGTCCAGCTCCGTGAGCACTTGCGCCATAGGGCGGATTCAGTAGCCCAGATGCTGGAGCTAGGTAGGAGCTGCCAGCTAGAGCCGCCGGGTCTGGCCGCACCGGTGGTTTCACCGGGGTCGTTCCGGCCGCGAAGCAGTTCTTCGTCAAGCGATCGAGGTCGTCGTACTCGAAACGCTCAGTCATCCCCTGGAGAAGGTCTCGCCGTCCGATCAGGTTCCCTTCCAAGTCATAATCAAGACGGTCGGATTGAACGAGGCCTGCTCCCGGAGAGGTCGTCTCAATCTGGCCTACCGCACTGTTGAATCCGAATACCCTCGTCGTCTCAGTCCCATTTCCAAAGTACTCGCTTGTGATTCGGCCGAAGCCATCGGCGCTCTTTGCTCCCCAAAACACAAAACCAGATGCCTTCTCCTGCACCTGCGCCAAAAAGCCGTTGGTATACACGTAGCGAGTCGTCAGGATCCGCCCGTCGGATGCGGCGGGATAGTTCAGAAGTTCCAGGCGACCCGAAGAGTCATAGCCGAAGCGGTAGGTGAAGCTCTGAAGGCCTATCTGATAGGTTGTCGCTGAGGTCCGGCCGGACGAGTCGTAATCAACTACCGTCGAATTGCCGTCTCTGGATTGAGCGCACGTTAGGCGTCCTATCGAATGGGTCGTGGCATTGCTGGAAGGAACACTGGCCGCGCAGCCCGGACCGCTGGAAGGAGCATCGTACAGCCAGACCGCGGACGCACCAGGAGAGCTTCGGCGTCTCAGTCGGCCAAGTTGGTCGTATTCGAAGGATGTCGCGACGCCGGCGCCATCGGTGCTCCCGGTCAGCTCGCCGAAGGCGTTGGTGTCTAACGTCGTCAAGCCCGTGTCAGGGTCACTCACCGAGGTTCGATAGTCATAGGCGTCAAAGACAATACTCGTCACGTTTAGTGCGGGGTCCGAGACGGACCTAAGTGAACCGAATGGCCAGTACTCAAACTTCGTCTCGCCACCGGTGGCATCGGTCGACTTTTCCAGCCAACCTGCAGGGTGAATGAGCGCCGTGGTGCTCTGGCCGTTTGGATCATAGCTGACGACGCTTCGGCCTCTTGCGGTCCGGCCAGCCACAGCCATCGGGATCCCGTAGACTCGCGTGGAAATGGCACCTCGGACGTTCTCCGACTCTGGGCGCCCGTCTTCGTAGAAGGACCGAGAAACGTAGGACGTTGGGGCCTGGCCGGTGGGGAACGGGTCGTACTCGACGTTCCGGCGGCCGAAGCGATCGTAGCCGAAGATCTGCTGCTGTTCAGCACCGTCCAGGCCGGCGAAGGTCCGACGTACCGGATGACCAAGGCGGTCGATCTCGGTAACGGTTGATGGGCTTCCCGGCGGTTTCACTGCGACTGCGAAGAGAGAACGCACGCCGCTCGCGGGCGCCTGATAGTCGAAGGCGGTGGAGGATCCGTCCGGCCCAACGACCTGGCGCAGCCGACCCAGGCCATCGTAGGCGAGATCGACCAGCTCTCCGTTCGGGTCCGTAACCCGAGTCTCTTTTCCAAATACGGCGTTGAAAGCAGCCTGAGTCACCTGAAGGAGTGGATTCGTGGAGGAGGTTGGGAACATGAACTCGCCGTCGAGGAAATCGACTCGCCACGTACGGCTAGGCACATTGGGCGCAGCAATGACAATGCTCTTGAGATTGCCGTAGGGGTCTGGGGCAAAGGTCTTCAGCAGGCTCTTCGGGTCGCCTGGCGGCCGAATGCGCTCCGTGGTTAGCCAGCCAGTAGTGGCATGGAAGGTCCATGCGAAGTCGCGTGAGTGGCTTGCTCCATTCCAGGTGGCGGTCTCGGAGAGTGTTGTGGGACGACCCACAAACCATCGGTTGACATCGTTGCTATACCCAATAGTCATCACCGTCGTCGGCCCATCGACGACCCGGCGCGTGATTCTCGTCGGAAATCCCAGTCCGTCCAGCGTCTCAACCTTTGCAGAGGAGGCTCCCAACAGCAGTAAGTATCGGTCCTCAAACGAAGGGCCCTCGAGATGCGAAGACGTGGAGCTTCGCGAATAGCTAACGTATGGCCCGCTGGCGCCATTCAGCTCCAGATATCCAAAGTCGGTGGCAACGCGGTCGACAACATAGTGCGATGTGGCGCTGGAAACCGGCAAATAGGTTTGAGTCGAGCTTCGTTTGATGCGGCCAGAGAACGGGTACCGCCCAGAGGGGGTTCTGGTGATATTATCATACTCAAGGATCTGGTCGGTATGGCGTTCGATCTCGCGGATTGTGACCTTGTCGTAGCCCAGGTTGCCACGGCCGCGCGCATCTCGCCGATGGTTCTCATAGAGATATTCGAGGTGCCGGGGGGTTGCGTACGCCGGGCCGGCGTCAAGGAAGAGGTCCGATACTACCATCCCAGCATTGACGGTGCAGAGGGTTGGGTACTGCGAGGTGCATGCAGGTGTCTTTGTATAGTGCGCTTGATCGCCACCTCCCGTGTATCGGATGTCGTAGGTCGCGACGGTTGGGTCACCCTCTCGAACGAGACGCAACAGGTCGGGAACCTTCGAGGTTTGCCGAAATACGCGCAGCGTGCGGGCTTGGCTTTCGAGGCAAACGAGGTCGAGAAGCCCGTCGTTATTGATGTCGACGAAGTTCGGCGAGTAGTACGCTCCGCCCGGCGGGGAGCAAGTTGCCGGAGTGTGGATCGTCGCGACGGTTTTTGCCGTGCCCGTCGCCCAGATGTCGCGCGTCAAAGTGATATCAGTGCCGGCCGCGCTGTGCCGGACGAGGTCAGCTTTGCCGTCCCGGTTGAAGTCGAGGAACAAGTCACCTGCAAGCCCGCTCCCGACGCGAACACCCGACGGCTCACCAACAAGGTCCAGACCGCTATTGAGCCACACATCACCCGCGTTTGTGATGAAGTCCTGTAGGCCGTCGGAGTTGAAGTCCGCGGTCGTGAGCACGAACCCATTCTTTGCGATTTGTCCGGCATATAGATGAGCAGGGATGCTGCGCATGAAGAAGGCGCCGTCGGGAGCGCTGCCGGACATTAAAGGGCGGTAGTCGTACCGGCCCCATATCATCTCCATCGCGCCATCGCCGTCACTATCTGGGCCGGTGAAAAACTCGTAGTTGTCCGAGCAGTCAAGCGTTGTCGTTAGTTCCGGACCGGGGAACCGTCCGCCGGATGCTCCAGGAAGGATTCCGAACACCATCGTTCCAAGCTCGCAGTGCACCAAGTCCACGATTCCATCGCCGGTAAGGTCCGTGGGTCGGAGCCATGGGTGGAAGGGTGTGGAGATAGTATGGACTGTCGCATTGCCTCCAATCCAAGTGAGTTGAAATGGCGCCGTCCCATCCATTGGGCTCTGCAGATCCATCACGCCGTCTCCGTCGATGTCGGCAACCGAGAATTGTGGTTCGGGTCCGACCGCTTCGGTGAGAAGTCGGTGGTGAAACCACGTTAGGGCATTGACCGGAGGCCCGACAGAGATCCTCCCTGTGCTGTCCATCCGCGTGCTGAGCAGTTGAACCTGCTTCCAAATGAGGTTCGGGCTTAGTTCGTAGGTCACGATGTCTGGCAGTCCGTCGCCATTCAGATCGGCAAGAAAAGGAGCAAGGCCCTCGAGCGGAGTTGGATTCGGGTGGGCCGGAATGTCCTCAGCGGGCCCAAACGTGGGCAAGCCTGACTCGTACTCAAGGGCGATGGCTGGAAGACACACGCCCCAGCCGTCGCATTGTCGAATCGAGGTCAGACGGTCGCGGCCTGTAGCCGGCGATAGATCGTATTGGAACTCGTAGCTCAGCTTTGTCGAACCACCGATCTCCATTCGAATGGACTTGAGTCTGGCTGTGACATTGACCGTTCCTCCTCTAGCAAAAGCAACCTCGGCCAGCGACAAGTCTTGGTAGTCAAAAGCAACCCGGCGCTCGGATTTGAGCTTCGCTCCGCCGCCCGTACCATCATTTTCGCCATAGCTGACATAGGCGAGGATTTGCTCGGTATCCTCGCCAAGAAGCGCGGGGTGAGCCAAGGATCTGCGTTTGGAGTACACGTAGCGGATGTGGTTGCCAAAGCGGTCGACTTGGTCCGCGATCGACCAGGCTCTGGTCTTTCCCTGGCTCGGGGCGGCGACCTTGCTGTCTGGCGTGTTGCCGTAGTGGGCGATGCGCCCATCTGGAAGGTCGACCTCGAAGCGAATGACGTCCCAGGTCGGAGCCAGGCGGTCGGCAACGCTCGGGAACGCGATGACCCTTCTACGGGAGTCGCGCTCGGTCCTGAACTCGATCCCTCCGTGGGAGGCCGTGGCGGGTACCTCAACCAACGGCTCGCCGTCGAGGCAGAACGCGTCCTGGCCGTCGAACTTGATCTTTCGCAGGTGCTGCTGGACGGCGTAGAGCTTGTTGCACCTCGCGATTCGCGAGCCCCCTTCGAGGCGCCAGCCCACGCCGAGGACGCCTACGCCGGCTCCGCTTTCGTAGCGAAGGCTGAACTCCGGCTGCATCCCGGCCCGCCCGGGGGGGACTTGGAGGGGCAGACTATAGGTGGCGCTTCCATTGGCCGACACAGAGAATGCGCCTTTCAGGCTGCCGTATGGCTGGGTTGGCAACGTTGGCAACGTCGCGCGAACCGAGCTCGGTGTCTCCTCCTCGCCCGGGCCGTCTGTGCTGCAGGCTAGAGCTGCAATCCAGCCAGACAGGAATACTACCTTCCACCTCAACACTCCCGTGCTCATGCAGCATGTTTGTCGGGGCCGTGTCGAGGCGGTCAATGTGAAACGCGAGCTCAATGAAATCCAGTCGACGGCGCCGGACCGGATTTGAGCTGCGATGCGTTTTGGCTCAGGGCTGGAGGTTCGAATTGCAGTCGCGTTCGTCGGCCACTCAGCACCAGGGCGCTGGGCGGGGCCTTGTCGGCCCTCGCGCCAGTCTGCTGTGCTTTTGTGCGGGCGCCCCGGCCAGGCCCCGAAGTCGCGGACGTCCCCCAGTGACGGCGGCCACCCCAGCGACCTTCCCCGCCCGACGTCGGGTCCTGCGGAATATCGACCGCTATGAGACTCAGCGTTCTCGTCCTCTCCCTCGCGGCCGCGCTCAGCTTGTCCGCGCCGAGCTCGGCGTCGGCGAGTGAATGCGGTGGTCCTGGCTGCGTTATCGCGGTCGCCACCGGCGTCGGCGGTGGCATTGCCGCAGGCGTGCTGCTGATCCCGATGGCCGTCGAGTCGGTGTATCTGGCCAGGGGCGAGCGCCCACCGGTCGGGTATCCCATCGCGAGCTTCGTCTTGGTCTCCACGCTGGTGCTCCCCAGCGTGCTGTTGAACCTCGCCGGAGACAGGACCGGCGATGCTGGCTTCTGGCTCGCTGGTTCGGGGTTGATGGCCGTGGGGGCGGCGGGCGTGGTCATGGGGATCATCTCCCTCGCGAAGGAGGAGGGACCGCTGGCGCAGGCGGAGGGGCGTGCGCCCCGCTGGGCGGTAACGCCAATGTTCGGCGAGGTGCGCGGCGCCTCCCTGGCGATCGTGGGCTTTTGAGCTTTTGCCCGCCGCTTTGAGTCGATCGGCCTGGTACCAAGCTCGCGAGCGCGCTGCTCGAAGGAGCTTCGCGGGATTTCAGCCACAGACGGCGCGATCCAGCTTATTGTCGCCGCCAAGTGGCCCTGCGAATCGACCTCGAAGGGTACGAGCGTGCGCTCAGAATCGACGGCGACAAGATCACGATCCCCACCCCGAGCGGCGAGGCGCAGATCGTCGTCTCTGCGCTGACCTGCTTCACGATCTCCGGCGAAGGTGTTCACCTCGGGACCGCCGACGGCTGGCACACCCTCTCCAGCGAGTCCTTTCCGGCCGGATCGCTCGACACCTTCCTCGCTGCGATGAACGCCACGCTCACCGCGTACCTCCCGCCGGAGGCGCGCGCGAAGCTCGAGGCCCAGTCGGAGGCGTACGAGCAGAAGCCGCACGCTGGAACGCCGGTGACCTGGCTGTACGTCGCGCTGTGCGTCGCCGTGACCCTGCCGTTCCTCGCTACGAGCTCTGCGAGCAGCCTCGATCCCCAGCTGCGCTGGGGCGCGATCACGCGGACCCTGATCGACCATGGTCAGCTCCAGCGGCTTCTTTCTGCAGGTTTTCTGCATAACTCGCTCACGCACCTGGTGTTCAATACGATCGCGCTCGGCGGGTTTCGGGGCGTCGAGCGGCGGCTCGGAAGCGCAGCGTTCGCGGCCATCCTGGTCACCGGCACCGTCGCGGGCAACGTGGCGGTCGTGCTGTTCACGCCCAACGTCGTCGCCGCGGGGCTCTCGACCGGGCTCTATGGCCTGATGGGGACGATCCTCGTTCTGCGGCTCGCGCCGCGGAGGGTGCCGACGATGGGGCTGGTCATGTCGACCTCGAGCATCGTGGGGCTGCTCGTGCTCAATGGCGCGCTGAGCTTCCTGCCCGGCGTCAGCCTGGTCGGTCACCTGGGCGGGCTCGTGGGCGGGGTCCTTGCCGCCGTCGTCGTGCTGCGGGCAGGGAGCCCCTCCCGCGCGGTGGAGCGCTATGGGAGGATCGCGGCCGCGCTCAGCGTGCTCGCGCTCGCGCTGCAGGTCGTGCGGCCGTGGGTGAGCGCGGGGACCGCCGCGCGCGATGAGGCGATCGTCAGCGAGTCGCCGCTCTTGGCCAACGCGATTGCCTGGCACATTGCGATCGATCACGCGGCCACGCCGGCGGATCTCGAGCGCGCCGATCAGTTCGCCACGACGGCGTACCATCGAGCCCGCGTCTCGGAGATCGGCGACACGCTGGCCACGATCGCGTGCCGCCGGGGCCAGCTCGATCGGGCGATCCTGCTCGAGCGCGAGGTCGTCGCGAGCGCCCCCACCGCTTTGTACCGGAGCACCCTCGAGCGGTTTCTGAAGCGCGCCGGTCCTCCACCGCACCCCGACGTTCCCTGCGCCGCGCCCTGAGTTGTCATGATGCCGCCGGCGGCGCCGAGGAACTATCCCTTCTTCCGCAGCTCCGCCCGCAGCCCCTGAATCACCACCCAGGCGCTCGGCGTCCCGATCAAAATCAGCATGAGTATCGAGGTGGGTATCACCGAAATCCCAAACCGAGCCTTGATGAAATACGGCAGCGAACCCCCGACCAAGACCAGCGCGATACCCACCCCGGTATAGTAGGCGTCGAGCCGACCGGCCTTCAGGCCGAGCTTGCGCAGGCGCCCCAAGATTACCAAGTGCCCGGTCACCGAACCGAGTGAGTTTCCGATGATGAAGCCGGGCAGCCCACCCACCTGAAAGCCTAGAAAAGAAGCGCTTCCCGAGACAAACAGCTTGGCCCCGAGCGCCAGCGACAAGGACTGGCCGTCGCCCATGGCCTGGAGCGTCTTGGCCGAAGCCTCTTGGAGGAAGTTACACCAGGCCATCAGCATGAGGAGCTGCGCGATCCAGCCCGCCGCGCTGTACTCAGCCTTATAGAGGATGCCGAAGAAGGCCGGGGAGGCCAGGGCCACGCACATGCACACGAGCCCGCCCGCCGGGAGCACGTTCTTCATGGCGCGCTCATAGGTCTGAAACATCGCGCTCAGATCGGTGCGGTTGGCGTGGGAGAGCGCGGGGAGGAGCACCGTGCCGATGACCTGGCCGCCGAGGAGCCAGGGGAGCTGCGCCAGGCCGTTGGCGATGTTGTAGACGCCGAACTCTCCGAGCGGGAGCAGCTTAGCCAGCATGAGTACGTCGAGGCGCTGGGAGAGGAAGCTGATAGTGGTGGCCACGAAGATCCACCGGCCGAAGCTCATCATCGCGGCCTTGGCCTCGGGCTCCCAGCCGAAGCGGTTGGTGGGGCCGGGCAGCCAAAAATGGCTCAGCGCAACCCGGGTCAGCGCGGTGAAGATGGAGGCCAGGACCAAGGCGATCACGCTCCGGGTGATCGCCGCGGCGATCAGCATCGCGCCGACGCCCACCGCCTGGGCCATGATGTCGAGCGCCACCACCCGCTTGAGCTCGAGGTTCCGGTTGAGCTGGTGGATCTTGGTCGAGGCGAAGCCCCCGATGAAGGAGCTGAAGGTGGCCAGCGGGATGAGGAACTTCAGCCGTTCGTCTTCATAGAAGATCGCCACGGGGATCGTGGCCAGGAGGCCGATCACCCAGATCAGCGCGCCGCGCAGGATCTCGATGCTCCAAGCGGTGTCGAGGAAGGCCCGCTCCTCGCCGCGCTTGTGGCTGATGATGCTGATGCGGGTGCCGAGATCCGACATCATCTCCAGGCCCTGGATCATGACCCCCACGATGCCCATCAGGCCGAAGGCCTCCTTAGGGAGGAGGCGGGTGAGGATCACGTTGGAGCCGAGGCGGATGACTTGGCTGGCCCCGCGCCCGGCGATGCTGATGACCGTGCTCTTGACCGCGCGGCCTTTGATCTCACTCATGGGGTTCGGCTCGGGACCTGCGGGCCGGGCGGCACCGTGGGCAGCGCCAGCGGTAGCGGCAGCGGCATCCGAAAGCCAGCGCGGCTCGATCGATAACGCGGATCGGACAAGGTCTTCACCAGCCCGTAGACCGCGCCGCTCAGGAAGAAGGGCAGGTTGTTGAACAGACCGTTGGGGAGCAGATCGATCACCAAGAAGGCGACCGAGACCGCCAAAGTCCCCACCAAGAGTTGGTCCTTCTTGTCCCTGATTTTACGCATCTTCCGCGCGGCCATAATCAGCGGCCACAGCAGCATCGCGAAGCTGAAGGTCAGCCCCCAGACGCCGCGGTTGTTGAGCTGGATGATCCAGTAGCCGTCGGTGACGCTCATGTCCTGGCCCCAGCCGGCGTAGATGTGGCCGCGGCTGCGTCCGCCCCAGCCAAACCAGATGCGCTCGCGGGTGTGCTCGACGAGCTCGGCCTCGTTCCTGAAGCGGAAGGCCAAGGACTCACCGCGCTCGGCCGCGACCATATTGGTGGATAGTTCGATCAGGGCCTTGTCCGGGAAGAAGCCGGCGACCTTGGCCACCGGATACATCACGGTGAAGAAGACCAGCACCATGATCACCCGCGAGAGCGTAGACAGGCGCGCATACTTGGTCAGCGGGATCGTGATCATCCCGTACATCAGGGCGCCGGTGCTCTTCATCAGGACGAGCATGATGTTCGAGTACCAGGCCACCGCGGTGCCGCCCACGCCCCAGACGCGCTGGCGAGCGCGCGCGACGGTGTTGGAGGCGATCGCCGCGACCATCATGAAGTTCGCCACCGCCAGGCCGTGCTGCATGAACACCATCGGCCGCCACCCGCCCCAGCGCCGGCATTGGTTAAAGTCGTGCTGCTTGAAGTTGTAGAAGATGTCGTGGAGCTGGGGGCTAAAGACGAACTCGAACCAGCAGAAGACGGAGTAGACGAGACCCGCCTTGGCCATCGACTGCATGAGGTGCTTGAGATCGTCGGCCTCCTGGTAGGCGATGCGGCCGAGGTAGAAGGGGAAGGCGATGAAGACCACCTCGCGGATCGCGTCGGAGAGCGCGTCGTAGGGGGTCATGCCCGGGATCTCGAACTCGGAGTGGAAGCCGTAGATCACCGGGTCGCGGTTGGTCATGGCCGTGAAGAAGCAGCCGATCGCGAGCAAGAGGACGAGGCCCTCCGGTCCGCGCAGAAAGCCCTGTTTTTTGTAGCGGGCCCTCAGCGGCTTGCGGAGGCCGATGATCCCCATGATGGCCGCGAACTCCTGCTTGCCCACCGGAGGTAAGAGCGGCAGGTCGAACTGGACCCGCTCGGGGAGGAACATCAGGCCGCCCAGATAGGCGAGCATGAGGGCGCTGTGGGGGTTCTTGACCCGGCGATAGATGGCCCAGGACACCAGCGGGTACGCCAGCATCGAGAGGATCGCGAACCAGAACCGCGCGATGATATCGCCGAAATCCACGAGGCCGGCTGCTTCTTAGCACGGGCCGCGGCGTCCCTCGCCTCCCGAGCGTCGTTTCGGAAAACCCCTAGCCGCGGCTCCCAGTAGCGCCAAAGGTCCCGCGCAGTTATCGTCTTCGAGCGAACTTTTGAGCGCGCTCGAACGTTTGAACCACGCATGGGGGACCCACAAGGAACGTTGAGGCTGTGCTCGGGCCGCGGGGCCGGGCAGCGCTACGTGATCGACACCCGGGGCAAGGTCGTCGGGCGCTCGGCGACGGCCGACATCCCGCTCGATGACGGCCGCGCTTCGGATCTGCACGCCATGGTGGTGGTCCGCGATGGCCGCTGTCTGATCTACGACCTCGGCTCGGAGTCGGGGACCTACGTCAACGATCGGCGGGTCGACGAGATCGAGCTGCGCCACGGGGACCGCATCCAGATCGGCTCCTCTTCGCTGGAGTTCGCGGGCGCTCCGGAGCCAGCGCCGGTCGCGGGCTATCTGCCCGGCGCCCAGCCCGGCAACGCGCTCGCGGTCTCCCAGCCGCCCCCGCATCCCCAGCTCGCACAAGCCCAAGCCCTGATGAACCAGATGGCGGCCATGCAGCAGCAGCAGGCGGCCATGATGTACCCGCAGATGCAGCAGATGCCGGCGGAGGACGAGGGTCCTTCGCTGACGGAGACCATCGAGCGGGTCCAGAAGTTCGCCGACTTCTTCAAGCCGTACCTCAAAGGCTTCGCGTTCCTCTTCATCGTGATGTTCGGCTTGGCCATGTCCTCGGTGGTGTGGTTTCCGCCCAAGGGCAAGGCCGTCTTCGCGGTCGCGCTGACGGGCACGCCGCAGGACAACCCGCTGCGTCCCTACGCGCAAAACGGCCTCGAGTTCTTCCGCTCGGCGCTCCAGAGCTTCACCAGCCCCGCGCTGATCGAGCGCACCCTATGCTCGCTCGGGGAGACGGATCTGTCGGCCGATCACATCGAGGTGGTGCAGAAGAACCTGAAGCTCGAGGGCGTGGGCAAGCTCGGCAACACCATCACCTATATGGGGACCTACAAGGCGGGCGCGGGCAATGAGTCCCTGCGCTTCCTCGGCGCCCACGTGCGGCTCTTCCTCGATAGCGAGATCGAGAAGACGCTCAAGGTCATCGCCGTCCAGCGCGAGTTTCTGCAGAAGCAGCTGTCCCAGACCGAGAAGGACCTGCGGCGCACCGAGCGCGAGCTCCTGGAGTTTCGCAAGAAGAACATCGACGGCCTCCCCGATCAGGCCAAGTCGTACTACGACCTGTTGTTCGAGCTGCAAAAGAAGCAGTCGGAGGCCGATGTAGAGCTCACCCGCATCAAGTCTCTGCAGCGCCTGGACCGCGTGCGGCTCGGCACCGAGGCCCCGCTGATCGAGGGCCGGGTCAGCCAGACGCGCCCCTACCAGGGGCAGATCGTGGATCTGCAGTCGCGCATCGCGCAGGCCAAGGCCCAGGGCAAAGGCGAGGATCACCCCGACGTCGTCGCGCTACGGGCCAACCTGCGGGAGATCGAGCGGCTGGCCAAGGAGTCCGAGCGCAACGGCGGCAGCTCGGACGTCGAGCGTCAGCGCAACCCCGCCTACGCCTCCATCCAGGACGGCCTCCGTCAGCTCGAGGCCGCCGAGGAGACGGCGCGCAGCGAGTCCGGGCGCATCCGGAGCGACCTCGAGCGCACGCGCAAGGTCGTGGAGCGGCTGCCGGAGCTCGAGACGATGTACTCGGAGCTGACGCGCTCCTATTCGACCTCCAAGGAGCTGCACGCCAAGATCTTCGGGCAGCTCAAGACCACCCAGCTCCAATACGACCTCGAGCGGGCCTCGGCCTCGGCGCGCTACGACCTCTTTCAGCCGGCGACGCTCGAGCCGGAGTCGCCGGTGAAGGTCTACGGGATGCGGGGGGCGGTCGGCTTCATGCTCGGGATGATGTTCGGCGTCGGCTACGTCGCGCTGATGCAGTTTCGGCGCTGGCGCCACGAGCGGCTGCTCAAGAAGACCCAAGAGGCCGATCTGGCCGGGGTGCCGCCGAGCGAAGGTGGTCGCGCGCTGGTGCGAATGCCGCACGGCGAGGCGCCGATCGGGCGCCCAATCGACTAGAGGCCTTCGAGGAACTGCTGTTCACCTAGGCATTTTGGGGCATCTGTTTCTTTGTGCTCGTTGGCGGCGTGGGCATTCTGTCCGAGTGGCACCAGTCGCGCTTCGCGCGCCAGCCACTACGCGCGAAGACGCGCGGGGGGAGCTTCGACTCGAGCTTGTCGGGACCGGGACCCGTGGGCCTCGACGTCGCCCCGTTCGCGCGTGCTCCGTGCGAAATCAGCGAAGCCGGCGGTCTATCGTCGTACCTCAGCGACCGAAGGCCCACGGTATCGGCCGGTCCGAGCTCGCCGCGGCGACCGTGACGCGGTTGTCGACCGCGCGGAACTGGCCTCTCGGCATTCTGCGGGCTGCCAGCCCCACGAAGTCGGCGGCGTTCGTCACGTCGGCGAAGACGACGGTCCACACCACCACGAGGCGATCACCGCGCCAAGCCAGCGCGAGCGTGTGCGGCAGCTCAGGCGATGTGGTGCCCGCCGCCAGGTACACGGAGAGCGCGCCGAGCCGCGTGTCGACGCGGGGCAGCAGCTCGGGAGGAGCGGTCGGCCTGGCGATCGGCAGGGCAGCGGCCTTCCGCAGCGGCGCCCCCTTCTCGGCCGCGAACAGTGAATACGTCGTCGTCGGCGTCGATGCGAAGTCTTCGAGGAGCGCGGCCTCCCCGCCGAGCTCCCACTGCCAACCCAAGCGGCGCTGACCGAACGCATAGGGGAACGAGCCCCGGGCGGTGGTGTAGCGAGACGGATCGCCCGCGCAGCCCACGCGCTGTCGGCGGTCGCGCTGTGCCCATCGAAGTAGGCGTCGAGATCGAGGTCTCGGTCCTGAAGATAGTGCACGAGCTCGTGCACCAGGACGTCGCTGGATCGCGCGTCATCGGCGGCGACGTCGTGATCGATGACAAAGAGCTCCTTCGTGGCGTGATGGTAGAATCCGGCGACCGAGGTCGCGAACTCCTCCGCCGCTATCGGGCTCGAGCGATCCCTGCTCGTCCTCGCGCAGACAGGCCGCGACGTGGAGCATCGAGGCATGCCACAGCCAAGAGTGGGAAAGGGGCCAACCCATATTCATGACTGGAGCTGGGTGCAACGCGCTCAACTTCACGGGTGTGTCACCGACGTTCCGACTCGCCAACTGAACATCTGTATAGACTCCACAAACTATCTCGGGTACTATCTCGCCCATGAATTCCGACCGAACTCTCGGCGACGAGATCGCGGCCCTGGCTGCCCAGCTCGAGGCGGGTGAGTATCGCCTCATCACCAAGATCGGTGAGTTTGACGCGCAGGGCG
>Ga0268298_10002865_pt1 | contig 18311 bp, 14 predicted proteins | sample WWTPWeurt_MetaG_FD_194462 | JGI IMG/M metagenome (GOLD analysis project Ga0268298, IMG submission 194462) | Activated sludge microbial communities from WWTP in Nijmegen, Gelderland, Netherland - WWTP Weurt | ecosystem: Engineered > WWTP > Aerobic digester > Activated sludge | place...
AAGACTTAGCCAAAGGCGGAATGGCGCAGGTCTACCTGGCCCAAAAGGACGGCTCGCCCGACATCTGCGTCCTCAAACAGCTCCTCGGTGAGCTGGCCGGCCACGCCACTGCAGGCAAGCGCTTCTATCGAGAAGCTCACGTTGCCTCGTACCTGAGCCACCCCAACATCGCGCGCACGATCGACGCCGGCTTCGAAGACGACGCCTTTTGCATCGCGATGGAGTTCATCTCCGGCCGCGACGTCGAGTCGATGATGCACCTCTTGATGCGGCAAGGACGAATGCTGCCCTACGAGGTCAGCCTGGCCGTGACCCTGGGGGTGCTCGATGGCCTGGCTTACGCCCACGACGCGCTCGATCCCGAAGGCAACCGCCTAGAAGTCGTGCACCGCGATCTGTCGCCGCGCAACATCATGCTCAGCTTCGATGGCGAGGTGAAGATCATCGATTTTGGCCTGGCGCGCGGGCGCGTGGATGACTTCAAGACCGCGCCCGGCATGATCCTCGGGACCCTCCGCTACGTCTCTCCGGAGCAGGCGGTGGCCGACCCCATCGATCGCCGGAGCGACCTCTACAGCATCGCGGTCGTCCTCTACGAGATGCTGACCGGACGCCCGCTGGTCTCGGACGGTAAGCCGCTGGAGGTGCTGACCGAGGTGGTGAACCGGGTCCCCAGCCTGCTGAGCGAGATGAACCCGCACCTCCCGATCGAGCTCGACGACGTCTTGGCCAAGGCGCTGGAGAAGGCCCCAGCGGATCGCTGGCAAGATGCCAAGGCCTTCGCCGACGCGCTGCGCACCGCGGCTGGACCGCTGGCCCAAGCGCCGCAGGAGTCACTGGGGCAGTTCGCGCGCTCGCTCTTCCCCAAGGAGCAGGCCCGGGCCGAGCACGTGATCGCGCTCGGGAGGCTGCGCTACGAGTCGCTCCAGCGGGGGGACGACGAAGACGTCGCGATGATGACCCGCGCGGGCGTGCTCCCCTCGGATCTCGAGTCGACCGACGATCTCGGCTCCCAGACCAAGACCGGCTATGCCTCGGACCTGACCCGCACTTCCTTTGAGCCGACCCGGGTCGCCACCGACGAGACCGCGATGAGGACGATGCTCGTGCGCAGCAGCAGCACGCGCGCGACCTTGCTGCCCAACATCGTGGAGAACTTGGCGGCCACGGCGGTCGTCGCGCCCTTCGCCGACACCCGCATCGTCACCCAGGTCGGTCCCTCCCGGACGCCCAGTGTCTTCCGCGTACCCAGGCAGCGCTCGAGCTGGCCGTGGGCGCTGGCCGGATCGATCATCGCGCTCGGCCTGGCTGGGTTTGGCGCGTACAGGATCGCGGTTCCCGAAGAGCCTCAGGCCGTCCCCCTCGAGGCCGTGATCGAGCCGGTCAAGCCGGCGCTGGTCGCCGCCCATCCCGCCGCGATCGCCCGCAACGAAGGCGTCGCGGAGAGCGCAGAGATCAAGGCGCCAGCGAACAGTCCACCCCCAACGCATAGCCCACGCCCCCGGCCGAGCCCCGAGGCCAGCGCCAAGCCCGCCGCGCCGGAGCCGCTCCGCCCGCTGCCGGAGCCTGCCAAGGCCAAGCCGCCGACCCGTCAACGCAGCGTGACCCAGCGCCTGGAGGCGATGAAACAAGCGCAGTCCATCGAGGAGCAGCAGATCCAGGACGTGATCGCGACGCTCAACGCCATGGCCGACAAGGACCCCGCCCGCTACCGGGAGGCCCTCGCCAACATCGAAATGGCCAGCCGCAAGCTCTCGGAGCGCCCAGTTCCGGCCGCCAATTTGGCCAAGGCCCTCGACAAGCTGCTGCAAGCCGCGCGAGTCATCGACCCATGAGCGTGACCCGTCGACTCTTCAACGTCGCTCGCGCCGAGCTCAAGTCCGTCTTCCGGCGCCACGAGGACGAGCCTCAGACCGAGCACGAAGCGGAGCCGCCGCGCCCCAGCCCTGCCCCGGGCGACACCCCGGAGATCCGGCGCTTCTACGCCAACCTCGAGCTGCCATTTGGAGCGTCGATCGACGAGGTCAAGGCGGCGTATCGGCGGATGATGCGCTCCTACCATCCGGACCACCACGCCAATGACCCCGAGCGGCTGCGGGTCGCGACCGAGCTGGCCCACCAACTACGGGCGGCCTACGATGGCTTGGTCGCTCACTTGTCGCGGCGCTGAGGTTCGACTTTGGCCTCGGTGGGGCCGGCGATCTCGAGCTGTCGTCGCTCGAGATCCAGCTCGACCCGCGGCGCCCGGAGCTCAAAGTTGGCGCCTCGGAGGACCACCGGCGCGGGGGCGACGACCCGCTGATCCTGGGGCGTGTAGATCACCTGGCTGGTCTCAATGACCCGGCCGAGATCGTCGACGATTCGGACGTGCCCCGAGGCCACGAGGCGCGCGGCGTCGACATCGGTGGTGGCGGTCTCGGCGTAGAGGCGCCCGACGCGCCTGGGCCCGCCATCGGCGGAGTGGCTCTGAGTGAAGGCGTCGACGCTGACGTCCTCGGCCCGGATCTCGCGGCGGGCCCGGTCGAGGCGCGCCCGGGCCGCGTGGGCCGAGAGCTGCAAGACATCGGCGTTGCCCAGGGAATCACCGCCCTGGCCCCAGCGCAGAACGCTGACGTTCTCGAGGCGTAGCTCCTGGGCCGAGGGGGCATCGACGGCGCGCGGCGGGGCCACCTCACCGCACCCCCACGCGCCGAGAAGGACGAACACGGCTTGACTTGGCTTCCAGCCCCGCCGCAGCCTTATCGGGCGACCTTCCACGATGAGCAACAACCGCACCTTTTCCGTCTCCGAAGTCAACGCCCTCGTCCCGCGGCTCGAGGCCGCGTTTCGCCGAATGATCGAGCTCCGGCGAGAGATCGGGGCGCGCGCCAATGAGATCGAGCGTCTGGGCTTTGGGACCTTCGGTCAAGGTGGTCCAGAGCCGCGTGAGGTGGTGGAGCGGAGGCAGATCCTCGAGGGTCGGGTCAGCGAGCTCGAAGATCAGGTCAACCTCATCGGCGAGCTGGGCGGCATCCTCACCGACTTGGACCTGGGCTTGGTCGACTTCCCCACGGAGATCGACGGCGAGCGCGTGTTCCTGTGTTGGCAGTTCGGTGAGGCGACCGTGAGCCACTATCACGCCTTGGACGCTGGCTTCGCTGGGCGCCGCGCGATCCGCGGCTCGCACGCGGTTCCCACCAAACACTGAGTTTCGGGGTGGAGACGCCGACAACGGGCCCCGACGCGCGCCTCGGCCGGCTGTGGGCCGCGTCGGCGAGCATGCGGCGGGTGCTCACCGTGCTCGAGGAGGTCGCCGCGACCGACACCACCGTCCTGATCACCGGCGAGACCGGAACGGGCAAAGAGCTCGCCGCGGAGGCGATCCACGGCGCGAGCCGGCGCAAAGACGCAAGCTATGTGGTGGTCGACTGCGCCGGCATGCCCAAGGAGCTCATCGAGAGCGAGCTGTTCGGACACGTTCGCGGCGCGTTCACGGGAGCGGCTGGCGATCGCCCGGGCGCCTTCGAGGACGCCGCGGGGGGCACGGTCTTCATCGACGAGATCGGCGAGCTGCCCCTGGATCTCCAGCCCCGGCTGCTTCGCGTGCTGGAGGGCCGGCAGATCCGGCGGGTGGGTTCGAGCGAGCCCCGCCGGGTCGACGTGCGGATCATCGCCGCGACCCATCGAGATCTGGAGTCCGAGGTCCGGCGGGGGACCTTCCGCGAAGACCTGTTTTTCAGGCTCAACGTGGTGCGCGTGCCGATCCCGCCGCTCCGCGATCGTCCCGAGGACATCGCGCTCTTGGCCCGCAGCTTTCTGGCGGAGGCCAGCCGCGGAAGAAAGCAGCCGCTGGAGCTGCTCGGGGACGCGGAGGCGACGTTGCTCAGCCAGCGCTGGCCGGGGAACGCCCGCCAGCTCCGCAACGTTATCGAGAGCGCGGCCGCCCTCTCCGATCGCGCGCTGCGGCTGCCGGCGGAGCTGAGCGCAGCGCAGGAAGCGCCGCCTACCCTGGCGCGACTGCCGCCGACCGAGGGCGGCTCGATCACCGCGCCCTTGTGGCAGGGCAAGGGCTTCAGGGAGGCCAAAGACGCGGTCCTCGAGGACTTCCAGCGGGGCTACCTCGAACAGCTCCTCAAGGATCATGGGGGCAACGTCTCCGAGGCCGCCCGGGCTGCCGGCATCCACCGGAACATCCTGCATCGGTTGTTGGCGCGTCACCGGCGCCGCTGACTCACCAGCCGCGGACGATCACGACCGCCAGCGCCACCAGGAGCAGCGCCAAGACCGCATTGACCCGCCCCATCCAAGACGCCTGCCGCCTCAGCCGTTCGGAGCCCGGGCCGTCCGGATCAAGCTGGATCGCGGCGGTTGCGGCCGGCCCAACATGGAAGTCGTGGACCGCGCTCAGGAGCAACACGGCGCTGAACACCGCGAGCTTCCACAGCACAGCGCTGCCCAAAGGGCTCTGCCGCCAGGCCGCGCTGGTGAAGTCCTCGAGGCGCACCCCGCGGGCCCAGAGGTTGACGGTCCCGGTGAGGAGCAGGACGCCGAAGCAAACCCAGCCGACCGCGCGAAAGCGAGCGCCGGTCTCCGCCAAGATCGCCGCGCCGGCCGCGCGATTCCCGCGGCGCATCCAGGGCACGACCACCAGCACCAGAAAGCCCATGCCGCCGATCCAGATCGTGGCGGCCAGGATGTGGATCCACACCGAGGTCAGGTAGAGCCAGTGCATCGTCAATCGCCGGCGCCGTCATAGTCCAAGCGCAAGAGAACTTGCGGATCGTTCTCCACCGGAGCGAAGCCGACCCAGAACGCGGAAGAGGTCCGAGGTACCGCGGACGCGCGAAGCAGTCCCCACGGCGCTCCGGTGTCGACCGTGCACACGTGCTTGCGGAAGCGGACGACCAGCTCGCCTACCGCGCCGCTGGCCAATACCCTCCGCTGGCCTCCTGCGACCACCGTCCGGTATTTCCCGGGCGGGAGCTCCAGCTGCCTCCAATCTGAGTCGCCTCGGAGCAGGCGCTTCACGCGCTCGCCCGGCCGGGTCAGCACCAAGAGCTGATCGGCGTCAGCGGCCATCCAGTTCGGTTGGTCGAGCTGCGGCAGCAAGGGCGTCCCGCTCCAGTGGGTGCCGTCGAAGATCTGCATCTCCGGGGACAGATGGCGCAGCGCGCGATCGTGGGCCACCGCGGCGAGGCCCTCGACCTTCCCTCCGAAGTGCGGGCTGTCCTCCTGCCACTGCCCGTCGAGGAGGCGGAACATGCGCTGGCCCGCGGAGACGAACAGCGTCCCGTCGTCGGCCACATCCCAGGACTCGAGCTCGCCGGTCGGCCCCGGAGGGAGGGGCAGTTCGCGGCCGTCCTCGTCCATGACCCCGAGGAGGAAGGGCGCGCCGCTTGGTTCGGCGGAGTAGTAGACGCGCCGATGCTCCGGGTCGAAGTGGACGAACACCGGAATGTCTTCGAAGCTCCGCAGCTTCGTCGCTCGATCCGGCAAGTCCCAGCGCACGATATCGGTGGTCGTCGAGCTGGTGCTGCGCGCGACCAAGTAGATGCGCTGCTCGGTGGCCGCGGAGAGGGAGAACACCCGTAGATCTCCGGGGAAGAACAGCTTCTCAAGATGCACGGGCGCGCAGACCACCTCGTCGCTCAGCTGGGTCTTGAGCCCGAGCTTTCGGCTGCGAAGCCAGTCGCTGAGCGCCTCGGGCGTCGATGCCTCGACCGGGATCTCGAGCCCGGAATCGGCCTCCACCACGGCGCGCTTGATCCGCGCGGGTGGCCCCAGCACGTCATCGTCCGCCTCGGCGTCGATCAGCTGCGCGCTCACGCTGCGGAGGAGCTGGTGGTCCGACAGCGAAGCCAGCCCTGGGTAGAGCGAGACGAGATCTTCGCGCCGATAGCCTAGATCCCACACCTCGGAGCGGGCCCCGGCCACCGTGAAGGCCACCGAGTCGGTAGAGGTGAGCACGCGGACAGTGGGGCGGCCCCCGTTGGCTACGATGACCAAGCGAATCACCAACGAAGGATCGTCCTCGAGCGACGCGTGGAGCATCTGCCGTTCGGTGCATGCGAACAGGGACAGCAGCGTCACCGCGGCGAGCGGACCTCTCATTCGGAGGCGCCCACGTCGACTCGGAGGATCTTGGAGGCCTGGCCCGGAGCCGTCTCCATCAGAAAATACGCCACGCCGGTCTCGGGGATTGCGCTGGCTTTGAACAGGGTCTCGGGCCCGACCTCATAGTTGCAGAAGCGCTCACCGATGCGAACCAGGAGGTAACCGTCGATCCCGCCAACGGCGAAACGCCGCGCTTCCAAGGCGGCCAAGGATCGCGCGCGCATCACGTCGACCTGGTTCACCCGGAGCCAGCTCCCGGCCCCCGTTTCGAGCCCATCCGCCACCGCGCCATCGTCGAGTAGCGCGTAGAACAGCGTTCCGTCGACGGCGAGCTCCCGGGGATGAGCGAAGGCGACGACCCCGTTGGGCTCCCAGCTCTCTCCTATCGCCACTCGAACCCAGTCGTTGAGCCAGGCCATCCGACGGGTCTTGTTGTAAACCCGGAGGCGCTGAAAGCCGCTCGGACCTTCGGGGTCTGACCAGCGGCCCTGCTCCTCGCGCACCAAGAGCCCACGGTCCAGCGCCTGCAAGCTCCCGTCGCGGCCGACGCTGATCTCCTCGAGGACCCTCCCCGTTGGGAAGGGCAAGGTCCCGCCCTCGAGATCGAAGCGTAGGCCATGACCTCCCCGATCGGTCCCGATGACCTGCTTGGCATCTTGATCGTAGACCAGCTGGCCTGACCACCCCAGCGACGGTCGCGGCGTGCGGAGGAGGCGGACGCTGTTGCCGCTGAGCCGACCGATCACCGGTCCATCGGTGGAGGTACCGGTGAAGATGGCCTCCTCTCTCGAGATCGCCGCGATCGCGGAGGCCGCCACCCCCGCCGGGAGCTGGATCTGCTCGTGGCTGACCCCGCGGCAAACGAGCGCCTCAGGCACATCGAGCGTGAAGGCACGCTCCGGATGATCGCTGACCTCCCGCTGCCAAGAGGAGTAGGGACGGACCTGATAGATCACCGGACCCACGGTGTCGGCCTGGACCTCCGCATAGAGCACCTCGGGCGTGGCCGGGACCAGCGCGTGGCTCTGGGGTGAGGGGTCGAAGCGCGGCTTGAGCGCGGCGACGACCTCGGCTGCGCTGAGGCCCTCGAGGCCAGGGAGGCGATGGAGGAGCGCGGCCCTGGAGTAACGATGCACCCACAAGGCGAAGGCGTCCCCGCGGCGCAGCTCCTCATTGATCGAGACCTCGTAGGGCGCATCCCCTTCGAGGACCGTGACCTCTTTGGTGGAGCCGCTGAAGGCCACGACCACTCGGACGAAGGTGTCCGCCCGCGGCTCTTCCAGCACGAATCGCTGGCCCGCGCCGCAGGCCGCCGAGGTCAGCAAGACCAATGGCAGGGCGCTCCATCGCATCACTGCCCAGAGCCTAGCAAACCCTGGTCGGTCCACCAACGTTGGTGGGTTCAGCGGTGCTTGTAGAGGAAGAAGGCACCGCCGGTGGAGGAGGTCTGCTTGATGAAGGCGACGACCCCATATTCGGGGATCGCGCAAGCCTGAATCCCATCCCGGGTGAGGCCGGGGCCGGGGCTCCCGAGCCCCGACGGCGGAGCCCGCGTGCCGACCTGCGCGGCCCAGGTGCCGGCGCCGTCCGGGTTGAGCTCCCACAGCTCAGCGTTGCTAAGGAGCAGGAAGTTGCCGCTTTGGGGCTCGAGGACCAGCGTGCCGCCTTGGACGCCCACCGCGGTCCCGGCAGGGGTGTTCGTCAGCGGGCTCACGTTCCCGCTGGCGTCGAGACGCCACAACCGGGTGGGAGCGTCGTTGCCGCCGCCATAGACCATCACGTTCTTGCCGGGGCTGTAGTCGGCGACCTCGTGATAGGTCGAGCCGCTCGTGCCGTAAAATGGGGCTCGCCCTAGCGCGCTGTAGAACCAGGAGTTGCTGAGCGGGTCGAAGGCCGTGAGTTGCCCGTCGGTCATCGCGCCGCCGGTTTGGGAGTTGCCGGCGTTGAAGACCATGAGGCAGCCTTGCGCCCCGGCCCCAGCGAAGGGGCCCGACCACCAGACGGTGCCGAAGGTGATGTTGGTGACCGTCGGCGGGGAGAGCGGCAACGTCTGAGAGAACGAGGTGGCGTTCAAGGGGGCCCGTGTGGCGACGATCGGGGATACTCCAACCCCCGAATAATGGGCGAGGTAACTATCCCCGGTGTACGGATTCACGCTCAGGTGATCGTAGGTGTGGCCGGCCCCGGTCCCGGAGTCGATGCTACTTCCTCCAGCGCTCAGCAGCACGAAGGTATTGGTGGCGCTCTCGTAGCGGACATAGCGCATGGTGGAGCCATAATTATGGTCGGCGCCGACAATTTCGATGGCCTGGTTCCGAGGATTCCAGGCGCAATTGTTCGAATAATGCATCATGCTCCCCGAGACGCCTCCCACCCCGAGGATGGAATTTTGGTCGTTGGCGGGAGTGAGCTGAGCCCAGGTCCCCGGGGCCATCGAGGACGCCAATACGGCGAGCGCTGACCCGTCCGGGGGCGGGCCGGCGTCGGGAGCGCTGAGGCCGACGTCCGGAGCGCTGAGGCCGGCGTCCGGAGCGCTGAGGCCGGCGTCCGGAGCGCTGAGGCCGGCGTCGAGCCTACCCGCCCCACTGTCGAAGGTTCCCGCGTCGATCAGCGGTGATCCCCCGATCGGATCGGCGATGCGCTGCCGGGAGATGATCAGCTCGTCGTACCAGGTATAGGCGGTCGGATGCGCCTGCTGCGCGCTCTTGTTCGTGTGGTACGGCAGTAACCAGACCTTGCCGAACTTCTGGTCCTCTGCCGGGGAACCGGCGCTGAGGTTGAACGGACCGTAGTGGATCGCGGGCTCGGAGGGCTGGTTCTCCCGCCCGATTTCGAGATCGATGAAGCTCCCGGCGAACTCATCGTTTTGACGAGGGCCGGTGCGGACGTGGAGCTGAAAGGTCATCCACTCGCCCGGGGCGTAGCCGATACAGTTTCCGGCGGGCGGAAAGTGGGCCGAGCCTTGTTGGCTATAGAGGCAATAGGGGGCAGGTCGAGCGTTTTGGAGCTTGAAATCGAACGAGGTAAAGGGCTCCTCGAAGGGATAGTATGGTCCATGGGACGTCGAGCCCGAACAGGAGTTGTAGAGCTGGGCGAAGCCGCGCTGACCCGTATTCTGGGTGACGACCTCCAGCGGGCTGCAGGAGTTGAATAGTTGCCCCGGCCGATCTCCAGTCCCCAGGATGAGCTGCTTCCAGCCGCCGCCGTTCATGAACTGAGTTTGGATGAGCTCGGAGCTGAAGCGCTGACGCCACTGGACGTAGATGTCTTCGTTCTCGCCGAACTGCACCGAGAGATCGCTCGAGAAGTTCGTGAAGTAGGAGCCGGAGCTGTCGGAGGGGGAGTTGGAGGGGATGGTGAACTTGAGCGAGCTCGCCCCCGACGCCTTCACGGAGGTGTCTTGGACCGCGCGGCTATAGTCGCTGGTTCCATAGGGGGGAAAGATGCCGGAGTTCAGGCCATACGCGCCGCTGGTGCCGCCGTTTCCGATGTTGAAGTCGGCCGGATCGTCGAAGCCGACACACTTGACCACGCCCGGCGCCGCGCAGCGGAGGGCGAAGCTCTGGCCGCCGCTGGGGCCTGCGTCCGCCCCGAGCCCGGCGTCCGCCCCGAGCCCGGCGTCCGCCCCGAGCCCAGCGTCCGCCCCGAGCCCAGCGTCCGCCCCGAGCCCAGCGTCCGCCCCGAGCCCAGCGTCCGCCCCGAGCGCTGCGTCCGCTCGCGCGTCGGCTTCCCCGTGCGCCCCATCCGGCGCGGCGCTGGGAGGCTGAATCTCCCCGCTGCAGGCGGCGCTCAGGGCCAGAGCGACGAGCGCCAAGGACGGCAACGCTGTGCGCATCCGTAGGGCTTCAGCATGTGGCGTGCCGTCGACTTCGCTAGGCTAAGGCGCTCGGAGGTGCGCTCTCAGACCGCGCCTGCGGCTGCGGGGTGCGAGATCCGCTGTGTACCCGCCAACCGAGGCAGTCAGCCCGGCCCGGCCGCCACGAGGCGGATGATCGCGCGCCCCTCGCCGGTGGCCGGGTCGAGCACCAGAAAGTAACCCACCCCGCTGTCGAGCCAGCCGCTCCCGTCGACGACCGCGCCGCCGCCGGGCACCGGCACCGAACAGAGCCGCCCTCGGAGCCGCACGACCAGATAGCCATCATCTCCGCCCACGGCGACGCGCCGCGCGCCGAGCCCGATGATCGAACGGCTGCGGTCGGGGTCGAAGCCCGAGATCTCGGGCCAGGTGGTGAGGGCGAGCCGCTCGTGTACGCGCCCATCGAAGCCGATGTCGTAGGCGGCAACGCCATCGGCGGCGAGTGATCGAGGCGCTCGACAGTCGAAGTAGCGCTCAAAGGACCAACGAAAATCTGGGCTCGGCGCGGCCTCAAAGGCCATGGACATGATCCAGCAGTCTCGGAAGGCGTAGTGGACGTCGTGGCTGAGCACCACCAGCTGGCTCGGTCCCCGCGCGGTCTCGCTCCGCCCTTCGCTCACCCAGGCGTCGCGCTCAAGCACGTGGGCCTCGCGGTTGAACACGGCCACCACGGTCCCATCGCGTCCCGCGGACACCTCGCTCGGCGGTGAATCGGGCAAGGGCAGCGGCAAGGCTAAGCCGGTGGCATCGAAGGCCACCACCCGATCTCCCGAGACCGTCAGCGCGCGGCGGCGAGTTGGATCCCAGGCCAGTCTGCGCCCGATGCCGTCCGGGAGGTCGAGCTCGGCGAGGACCACGGCGCTCGTGCCGGAGACGGAGCCGATCAGCGGCCCAGCGCTGGAGGTGCCTACGAACATCGCGGTGCGCTCCCCGGTCGCGGCGATCGCCGAGGCGTTCACCCCCGGCGGGAGCTCGATCCGCTCGGTCTGAAGCGGTGCGCAGGCTTCGGCCGCCGGGACCTCGAGGGTGAAGCGATGCTCAGGGTGCACCGCCAACTCGGACTGCCAAGTCGCGATCTCCGCCTGCTGATAGCCGGACTTGAGCGAAGCTCCCTGCTTAACGGTTGTTCGCAAGATCTGCGAGGGATCGGCCAGGGCCGTCGAAGCTTCGCCTGGGCCCACGAAGCGCGGCTCGAGCTTGGCGACCATCGCCGCGCCGTCGAGGCCCGCCAGGCCGGGGAAAGCCGCCTCGGCTTCAGCGCGCTCATAGCGGAAGATCCACACATCGAGCGGGTCCTGGTGGTTCCAGCCGTCGGTGACGAGCTCAAAGGGCGCCCGCGCTTCCAGGACCGAGAGTGCACGATCTTGGCTGGTGAAGGCCGCCGCCACCCGAAACAGCGGCGCGCCTGGCGCGTCTTCGTCGAGCACGATCCGCCGCTCGGCCCCACAGCTGAGCCCCACCAAAGCAGCGCACAACATGGGCGCTGTGCGACTCGCCAAGGCGACCACCACTGGGCCTAGTATCCTGGCTGAAAAGTACGGATCAAGTCGCGCCGGCCTTCGTCGTCCCAGGTGGGCCCGCGCCTTCGGCGCCCTTGGGCATTCCGGTGCACGTGCGGCCCGATATGCCTCGCTCCGTGCGGCGCGACCTGGTCCCCTGCGTCCGAAGCTGGTCAGCAGATCTCTCGCGCACCAGAAGAACCTCGGACCCCTCGGGACTCGGGCGGGGCAAGCGCTTCAAATCCGTGAAAAACTGAGATCGCTGGCCGCTCCGGCGAGCGAGCCACGCGGGCGCGTATCGTGCAAAGCTCCAGGCCGCCGTGAAACGCCTGTCCCTCGCCCTCGCCACCACGCTGCTCTGGACCGCCTGCACCAGCGACCCCAGCACCCTCGACGACGGCGGCGGGAGCCGAGACGCCACCCGCTCCGATAGCGGCGCGGCCGACGGCGGATCGCGCGACGCGGGCCCCACCGCCGACGCCGGCCCCACCGCCGATGCCGGCCCCACCGCCGACGCCGGCCCCACCGCCGACGCCGGCCCCACACCCGACGCCGGTCCCACACCCGACGCCGGAGATCAAAGCGGTACGCCGCTGCTCGAGCGGACGCCGCGCATCTCGAAGACCTGCGCGATCGCGCGCCCGCTCATCAACCATCAGCCCCGGTACTTCGATCGCAACTCGGCCCTGGTGGCCTCCAGCGCGGCCTTCTTCGTGGCCCGGGCCGAGCACATGGGCTCGCCCTTTGGAGGGGAGCCCTCGACCTTCTTCCTCTCCACCCTGGCCTTGGATGGCACCTTCGGGGCAACGACCGATCTCGGAGGCACCACCCCCACCACGGCGAGCGAGCCCGCGATGGTAGAGACCACCGACGGCTTCGCGATGGTGTGGATCCAGGATGATCGCCTCCGCTTCGCCCGCTTTGACCCGAGCGGTGTGCAGCAAGGGACCACGCGCACCTTGCAGAGCCCCACCGTCGCGGCGGGCGCCAGGCCCAAGCTCCTGGTGCGGCCCGGAGGCTTCTTGGTCGTCTACACCGGCGACGCCCGGACCAACGGGGTCGCTGCCCACGTCGACCTGCTCTTCTTGGACAACAGCGGAGCTCCGACGGGCGCGCCGCTGCGCACCATCGACAGCTTCGAGTACTTCGATCCGGCCCCGAGCGCGCTGGTCACCAGCAACGGCATCGTGATCGCCTATCGAAGCCACGGGACTGCCCAGGACACCTCAGGCGTCTTCCTGCAGCGCCTCGACGCCGCGGGGGCCAAGATCGGGCTGCCCCAAAACCTGTCCACCGTCACGGGGATGGGCTCGAGCGCCGGCGGCGGCGGGATGTTCAGCAATCCTCGGGTCGCCCTCGCCGAGGTGAGCAGCAACCTCATCGTGGCCTGGTCCGAGGGCATCACTCGGGACTCCCTCACCAATCCGGTGGGCTGGTCGCGGGTCATGGTCCAGCGCTTCGATTCGGAGCTGCGGAGCCTCGGTCCGGCGGAGCGGGTCCAGCGCGAGCAAGACAACGTCAACGCCGAGGAGCCCGCGCTGTACACCAAGGACGGCAAGGTCATCTTGATGTGGAGCCAAGGCGCGGAGATCTACTTCTGCGGCGGCTGCTATCCGGACAACTCCCTGCACCTGATCTGGCTCGATCCCTCGGATCTCACCCCGATCAGCGCCGAGCAGGTGGTACCTCCCTTGACCGGCGGCTTGGTCGGCCACCACCTGGCCTTTCGCGGCTCGGACCTCCTGGTGCTGACCGACATCCAGTTTCACGTGCACGGCGAGCCAGGCTCGGTCGCGCTCCGCTGCCAGTGAGGGACTGCGCCTCTGCAGCAAAGGCGCTGCACGGAGCGCCCCGCTTCCCACCGCTTTTCGTCGGGCGTAGCGTGGCACGCGCGCTGCATTGCGCGCCCCCATGCGAGCATCCTGTTTCCTACCCCTCTTGGCCCTCCCCTTCGGCTGCGCCCCAGCGATCACCGGCAGCGGCAAGGTCATCGAAGACCAGCGCGCGCTCAGCCCCTTCAGCTCGGTCGCGGTGTCGGGTCACCTCAACCTGAAGCTCGAGCTAGGCCCAGAGCAGCGCGTGGTGATCGTCGGCGATGACAACATCGTGCCCGTGATCGAGGCGGTGGTCAGCGGCGGCAAGCTCAGCGTGAGCAGCAGCAAGAGCTACCGCAGCAAGGAGGACGTAACGGTCAAGATCGTGGTGCCGAAGCTCGACGGCCTCGACCTCTCGGGGGCCACCGACGCGTACCTCAGCAAGCTCGATGGCCCGGAGCTCACCGTCAACGTCAGCGGGGCAGCGAAGGTCCTGCTCGACGGCAAGGTCGAGCGTTTGGTGCTGGATTTATCGGGGGCTTCGGAGATCGACGGCTTCGGCCTCAAGGCCAAGGCAGTGAACGTCCGCGCGTCGGGGGCAGGAGACGTGAAGGTCTACGCTAGCGAGAGCCTGGAGGTGATGGCTTCGGGCGCAGTCTCGGTGGAGGTCTCAGGAGATCCCAAGAACGTCTCGCAGAACGTGAAGGGCGCCGCGTCGATCACGCGGCGCTGACGGGGCTCAGATCGCGTCGAAGTCGATCACGCTGGAGATGAAGTTGTGGAAGCCGGCGATGCCGCCGTTGTTGACGTGGTAGAGCTTGTTCGCCTCCGCGTCGAGCCACCACGCCGTCGCCATCCCGTCCGCGATCACCGGACCGTCGGTGTGCTCGGTGACCTGGGTCAGCGCCTTGCCGGCCTTGTTCGAGGGCACGCCGTCGGCGTCGAAGCTCAGGGCCTTCTTGTCGGCCGCGGAGGCCTCCTTGATCTTGGCCGAGTCGTTGAAGCCGTGGAAGTAGTTCATGCCGGGGGGCATCATGCCGCCGTAGGAGCCCTTGAAGGCCGATCCGCTGGCCGGGTCGAACACGAAGAGCACCGCCGGTGCGTCCATGATCAGCGGCCGATTGTAGTAACCGGAGGTCAGGACCTCGCCGGCCGCGTTCTTGAAGTTCTTCCCATCGTAGGCCGGCTCGCCGGCCTTGAGGTCGGAGATGCCGCTGAGGGTGTAGTACGAGCCGCCGTGGGTCTCGACGCCGCCCCAGCTCCCGGTGTCGAGGCGCCCGTTGAGGCGGGCCTTCACGCCGTCCTGGAACTCCTGGTAGCCGAGGAAGATGTCCTTGACCGACTTGCCTTCGACCGTGATCGGCTTGTCGAGCACGAGCCAGCTGCCGGAGGGAGGAGCCTCACCGCCGATGCCGAAGTTCTGGCGGTTATCGACCGTGCCGCTGAAGACACCGTAGTCGCCAACTTTCACGCCCGCGGCCTTGCTCGGTCCCTTGATCTCGAGGACGGAGTAGCCGCCCGGGGTCTTGGCCGTCATCACGCTGGCCTGATAGCCGCCCTTCTTCACTTCCGCCTGGAGGCGGCTGAGCACGGTGAACGCGCTCTCGCCTTTGTTGGGGCGGACTTCGAAGGCGTCGTCGCCGACGGTCACGCGGACCGTGGAGGGGGACTTCGACTTGGGGGCCGGGCGACCCGCCGCGGTTCCCTTGAGCGCGATGGTGTTCACCGCGACGACGTCCGAGGTCAGGCTCATGTCGTCGTCCTTGAGGGAGACCTTGGGCAACGCATCGAGCTTGGCCAGCTTGGAGTCGAAGGACTTGGCCACGGACTTGGCCATCAGGAAGGCGCCGTCTTCGCGGATGCGGTGCAGGTCCCGAAGCTCGCTCGGCATCGTGGAGTCGCCGGGGACGTAGGGGTTGTCGGAGGAGGCGGAGGTGAAGAGGTCTGAGATCTCCTTCTGGGTGATCTTCCAGTCCTTGGCCGCCTTATCGAAGGCCGCGCGCACGCTCTTGTCTTCGAGCTTCGAGCTGAGCAGGGCGACAGGGTTGGGGAGTCCGACGATTGAGTTAACCATAAATAAAATCTCCTATTGTTACGTGGTGTTCGAGAGACAACAGGCTTATCGGCAGCACCCATCAAAAGGTGCGCATAATACGACATTTCCAGCCTGTTCAGGACATCTACAGCCCAGGAACTGGAGGGTTTATCTGGGTGTCGCCGCGATCGCCGCCGCCATCGCCAGGACCCGCTCTGCCTCGGCCACGTGCAGGCCCTCGATGAGCTTCCCCTCGAGGACGGCGACGCCCTGCCCGGCCTCGAGCGCGCTTTGATGCGCAGCCACGATACGGTGGGCGGCCTCGATCTCGGAGGGGCTCGGTCCGTAGATCCGGTTGGCCACGTCGATGGTCTTCGGGTGGATCAGCGTACGCCCGTCGAAACCCAGGGCTCGGCCTTGGGCACAGCTGGCCTCAAAGCCCGCCGCGTCCTCGAGATCGAGGTGCACGCCGTCGAGCGCGACCAGGGACAAAGCGCGCGCGACCAGCACCGTCTTGCTGAGCGCGAAGGCGAGCGGTGCGCGATCCGGCGTGGGCAGCGCCCGGAGCTCCTTTTGGAGGTCGGAGGTCCCGAGCACCAGCGCCTCGATGCGCGAAGAGGCGCGGGCCAGCTCCTCCAGATCCAAGACCGCCCGCGGTGACTCGATCATGCACCACAGGCGCGCCGCCGACCCCGCCTTATCCAAGGCAGCGACGGCCCGCACCACGTCGCCGCGCCGCTCCAGCTTGGGGAGCACGATCGCCCCGAGCGTCAGCTCCGCGGCCGCCATCAGATCGGCCTCACCCCAGGGAGAGTCGAGGCCATTGATCCGCAGGGTGAGCTCCTTGGCTCCATAACCTCCGGCCTGGATCGCGGCTACGGCGGCGGCCCGCGCGCTCTCCTTGGCCGATGGGGCCACCGCGTCCTCGAGGTCGATGATCAGCGCGTCCGCCGCCAAACCACGCGCCTTCTCGAGCGCGCGGGCGTTGCTGGCTGGGACGTAGAGGACGCTGCGGCGAGGACGGAGGCCGGACATCGACCGAGTGTACCAGCGCTGGTAGGCTCCTGAGCAGTGATCGGCGCCGGACTCCTCATGCTCCTCTCCTCGACGCCGCTCCTCGATCCCCGCGCGCTGGCCCCCGACTACGCCTACTTCACGGACACCTTGGAGCGCACCGAGAGCCTGCTCCGCGACGCCGACGCGCTCAAGACGGCGCTGGCACGGGTCCACAATCGCTGGGCAGAGCGGGCCAAGGCGACGCCCGCGGCCTGCACCGACGCCGAGGCGGCGAGCTTGGCCGCCCGGGCGCGAGCGCTAGGGGAGGCCTATCGCGACGCCGCGCAGAGCGCGCGGGTCTCGGCCTCGCGGATCACCCGCGCGTTGGCCTCACCGACGCTGGCTCCCATCACCACCGGCCCCGATCGCCGCCGCTCGGCCCAGGCGATCGATCAGAGCCGCGAGCACGCCAAGAACTACCTCGAGCTCTCGCGGTGGCACGCGAGCTACGTCGGATCCTTCGAGAAACGCTGCAAGCCGACGCTCGTGCCAGGGCCGGGCCTCTCCAGCACCAGCCCCCGCGCAGCGACCGAGGTCGAAGAGCGTACCGCGGTGATCGGCGTGGGCAATGGTCGGGTCTGCCCCCTCGACGCGCCCGCCAGCGGACAAGCGGTCGTGCTCAAGGGCATGGTGGGTTGCTACGGAAAGCTGCGCTGCGACTGCGTCCCCGCGGCCGTCCTCCCGGGAGCGGTGCTCGGGCTAGAGCCCGGGCCCTGACTCACTGACGAGGGACCCACACGCGGCTGTGGATCGGATCGAAGATCGCCGCCCCGGGGAGCCGCATGGCGCTTCCGGCCAGCTGCGCGGCGGGCGCGGTCCAGGTGCCGATGCCTCCGCAGACCCGCGCCGCCGCCGGGGTGCGCTTCACGAACAGCACCGCCTGGCCATCGGCCCGCACGACCTCACCCTGGAGCCCGAGAAGCTCAGCGCTCTGGCCAGCCGCTAGGCGATAGGCCTGCACCGGCTCGGAGACGCCGACGCAGGTCGAGAGGCTGATGTCGAGCGAGGCCGCGCGGATCAGCGCGCCCGGGGTCGCGGCCTGGATCGCCGAGAACAAAGCCACGTTGATGTTGATCGAGTGGGGGATGAAGCTGTCGTCGAAGCCGGTGTCGATCTGCGCGCGCCCTTCGGCGCCGCCGACGCGGAGCCGCACCGTGGGCACGTTGGGCACGGTGCCGCTCCCCCCGCTGATCACGGTGGAGAGCGGGAGCAGCTGGCCGAGGTTGGAGCTAAAGTAGCCGCTGGTATCGAGGGCACCAAAGCCCGCGCTGCGCAGCGTACTGTCGGAGCAGAAGGCGGTGGCGCTGCCTTGGAGCACGCGGCGACCGGCGGCGTCGAGCGTGAAGGGCGTGACGCTGAGAAAGTCGGTGCCGATGATCCCGACCTGGGGTGGATTCGACTGAATCCCCGAGAAATCAGACTCGCCGAAGCTGACCTGCCCCCAGGAGCCGAAGAAATCGAAGTCGGAGAAGGTGCAGCGGCCACCGGAGCAGCCGAGCGGGACAGGGGCGGGGCCGCTGAAGCCATTGAGGTCGATCCAGGAACCGGTGGAGCCGTAGTCGAGGAGGAAGGCCCCGCTGCCGGAAGAGGAGGCACCGCTCACGGTCGCCGTGAAATAAGGCGATTGGCCGGAGTACTGGATCGGGAGCGCCGGGCCCAAGCACGAAGGGAGGACGTAGGTTCCCGCGTCGAGCGGGGAAGTGCCCGCGTCGGGGGGGGCTGGGGTGCCCGCGTCCGGCGGCGGTGGCGTGCCGGCGTCCGGCGGCGGTGGGGTGCCCGCATCGCTGGGGGGCGTGCCCGCGTCCGGCGGCGGGGTACCTGCGTCGTTCGGCGGCGTGCCCGCGTCGTTCGGCGGTGTGCCCGCGTCGGGCTGCGGGGCCCCTGCGTCCTGCGGCGGAGCGCCCGCATCGTTTTGCGGCGTGCCCGCGTCGGTCTCTGATCCGCCCGCGTCATTCTCC
>Ga0268298_10002866_pt1 | contig 18308 bp, 18 predicted proteins | sample WWTPWeurt_MetaG_FD_194462 | JGI IMG/M metagenome (GOLD analysis project Ga0268298, IMG submission 194462) | Activated sludge microbial communities from WWTP in Nijmegen, Gelderland, Netherland - WWTP Weurt | ecosystem: Engineered > WWTP > Aerobic digester > Activated sludge | place...
GCGGTGGAGGGACCGGTGTCCGGCATGGAGTACCCGATGGTGGCCATGGAGGCCAACGACGGCAGCAAGGAGGGGCTCTACGCCGTCGTGACCCACGAGATCGGGCACATGTGGTACCCGATGATCGTCGGGTCGGATGAGCGGCGCTACGCGTGGATGGATGAGGGGTTCAACACCTTCATCAACATCTTCTCCGAGGAAGGCTACTTCAAGCGCGACGACACCCGGCGCCGCCAGGGCGAGGGCATGTTCGTGCTGATGAACGACCAGGCCCCCACCGCCCAGCCGATCATGACCTACGCCAACCGCTACCGCACCGAGGGCAACCTCGGCGCGCTGGCGTACATCAAGCCGGCCATGGGGCTCTACGTGCTGCGGAACAAGGTGCTGGGGTCGGACGTCTTCGACGCCGCGCTCCGGGAGTACACCCGCCGCTGGGCCTTCAAGCACCCGCAGCCGGCCGACTTCTTCCGCACCATCGAGGACGTCACCGGCCGCGACCTCGACTGGTTCTGGCGCGGGTGGTTCTTCACCACCGCCGCGCTCGACCAGTCGGTGGAATCGGTCACGCCGCGGGGCGGCCAGGTGCAGGTGGTGCTCCGCAGCCTCGGCCAGCAGGTGATGCCGGTGGAACTCACCCTCACCTTCGGCGACGGGACCACCCAGGTCTTCGAGTATCCGGTCGAGATCTGGTACAAGGGCGACCGGTACACGGCGGTGATCCCGACCGACAAGCCAGTCACCGCGGCCCAGGTGAATGCCGACGGCCAGTTCCCCGACGTGAACCCGCGGAACAACGGCTGGAAGGCGCCGAGCTGATCCTCAGCGCAGCAGGCTGACCGCCGCCAGCATCGCCTGGCGGAACGCCCGCCCCGACTCCCCGGGGCGGGCGTCGTTTGTGGTGTTGACGCAGCCGATCACGCCCAGCCGCGTCACCGGGTTGAAATACAGGAAGGAGCGAAACCCCGCCTGTTCCCCGGTGTGCCCCACCAGCGTGACCGCCCCCTGCCGCCGCAGGAAGAAGCCCAGGCCCATCGATTCCTCGGCCCCGTCCCCGACCGGGACCACCGGCCGCCACATCTCCTCCAGGGTGGGCCGGCCGAGCACCGTATCGAACCGCCGCCGGAGTGCGGTCTCGGCCCCCGCCGCGCCGCTCAGGAAGGCCATCCACCGCGCCAGGTCGGTCACCGGCGCGTTCCAGCCCCCATTCGGGATAGTGATCCCGGGGTCGAACTCGGGGCCATTGTCCACCACCCGCTCCACCCCGGCGCTGTCTCGGACCAGGGTGTAGTTGCTGGAGCGGGCCTCGCGCAGGTGCCACGGCGTCGCCCCGAAGGAGCTCTCGGTGAGACCCAGCGGATTCCACAGGTTCTTGTAGATGTACGACTGGTAGGGATCGCCGGTCACCGCCTCGATGACCCGGGCCAGGTAGATGTAGGCGGGGTTGCTGTAGCCGTACCGGGAACCGGGCGGGAACAGGATCTCCTGGTAGGGCATCAGGCTCACGAGCTGCTCCCACCGGGTGGGCTCGAAGGGCTCCCACGCCACGTAGCGGCGGTACGGCCAGGTGGGGTTCTGGAGACCGGAGGAGTGCGAGAGCAGCATCCGCAGGGTGATGGCGTCCATCGCGCCATGGGGATTGTGCACCTGGCGCAACTCGGGGACCCAGCGGGTGATCGGATCGTCGAGGGAGAGCAGGCCGCGGTCGCGGAGGCCGAGGATGGCCACGGCGGTGAGGGTCTTGGTGATCGATCCCCAGTGGAGGATGGCCCCAGGCCCCATGGGTCGCCGCGCCGCCCGGTCCTGCAACCCGGCGTCGTGCCGCCGTACGATGCGGCCGTCCCGCACCAGGGCGAGGCTCCCGCCCACGATGCTGTCGACCTGGAGCAGCCGGTCGAACACCGCCGTGGCGGCCCCCCAGGCGCTGTCCGGGACGGTCTGGGCGGTCAGGGGCTGGACGGGCAAGCACAGCAGGGCGAACGGCAACGCAAGGCAGGCCGGACGGGGCACGACGACTCCCGGAGAGGGGGGCAGAGCGAATCTCCGCCCGCCGGGCCCCCCGGTCAACCGATGAGGCGGGCGTCGATCCAGACCGGTCCGGAGGTCGGCAGGATCACCGAGCCCCGGACCACCTCCCCGGCCACGATGCGCCGGACCACGCGGTCGAAGGGCCCGTCCCGGTTCGGATGCACCTTGTACTGGAAGCTGATGGCGCGGGGGAGCTGGGATTTGAACTCGTAGGACCACGCATACAGCTCGCGCTCCCCTTCCTGGGTGATCCGGGCGCGCCGCACCCGCACCAGGATCCCGGCGGTGCTGGGCACAGGATACCAGGGGCCCCACGGGCCCCCATTGTTCTCCTCTGGGACGTTCTCGCCCCGTCGGGCGAGGATGATATCACTCCAGCGGCTCACCTGCCCTCCTTGGGCGCGGATGGGGGGGGCGTTGACGGTGCCCAAGATGCGCAGCGGGCGTCAGTCCGCCGTCAATTCCAAGCCAGCGCCCCCAGGATCGCGCCACGCTGAGACATTCGGGGCGGCCGGAGGGCTCCCCTGACGCAAAACCGGCAACGCTTTCACGGGAAAAAGGGGACGACCGCGAAGGCCGCCCCCCCGCCGATCCCCCCCCCCCGCCCCCCCGGATTCAGGGCAGGCCGAGTTGCCAGAGCCCCGAGATCATGTCGCTGGCATACAGGGACCCGCCGTACAGCATCACGCCCCAGACGTAGGTGTTCCCGCTCCCCCCGGGACGCACCTGGGCCACGATGCGATTGGACAGGTTGCCCGCCAGCACGCCAGAGATGTCGAGGGCGACCACCCCGCCGTTGTAGTAGGCCGCATAGAGCCGCTGATTGGGCTCGTCCACCCAGAAGTTGTGGGTCCCTGCCCCGGCGAGCCGGAACGACGCCACCTCCACCGGGTGGGCGAAGTCCGAGACGTCCACGACGTGGATATCCCCGCTGGAGGAACTCCCGACGGCGCCGGGTCCCTCCTCGCCGATGAAGAGGTACTTCTGCTCGCCGCTGACCGGGTTGTGGAACCACCAGCCGTTGTGGGTCTCCCCGCCGAACTTGAGGTTGGAGGGGCTGCCGGTCTTGCTGATTTCCACCGGGTTGGCCGGGGAGCCGCCGTGGGACCCGTTCCCTACGTCGTAGATGTACAGCCCCTCGTCCCAGGCGAACACGAACGCGTAGCCGTCGCGCACGAAGGTATCGTGGATACAGTAGTTGTCCGGGATGGTGGTGCTGCTCGCCACGGAAATGGTGCCGCTCGCCGCGGCCGAAAGGTCGTAGATCTTGAGGGCGCACCCCGGCGGGTCCTGGGCGGCGAAGGCGTACAGGGTCCCGCCGATCACCGCCAACGTCCCGGTGTGCAGGCCGTTGGTGTTCCCGAGGGCCGCCCGGCTCACCGCCACCCCCGGGCTGGTGAGTTCATAGGCGTGGATGCCGCGATTGGCGCCGCCCTCGCTGGTGAAGACCAGCCACTGCCCGTCGGGCGAGACCTCCAGGTCGCTGACCGTGGAGATGCCCGGGGTAATGATCGAGTCGGTGAGCACGGGGGCCCCGCCCGGATCGAGCTGCCAGATCTTCACCGCGTTGCCGAAGGCGCCGCGGAAGCCCCAGGTGCCGGTGTAGGCATAGCCGTCGGCCACCCAGAGATCGGAGGTGTACCGATCGCTGACGTTGTTGCCGCCGCCGTCGACACTGAACGCCGCCACGCCGAGCGCGGCAAACGTGACCGTGGTGTCCCCGGGGAGCGTGGCGGCCAGCAGGTTGGTGCCCGGGGTGGCGCCGAGGGTCCAGGCGATGGCGGCGGCGCCGCTCGGGCCGCTGACACTGGTCGGCGCGCCCACGCTGCCGCCGCCGGCCTGCACCGCCCAGCCGATGGTCACCCCTCCCACCCCGTTGCCGTACGCGTCGGTCACCAGCACCGTGGGTGGGATCAGCACCGCCTGGGCGCGTGAGGTGGTCTGGTTGTCGCCGTTGAGCTTGGTGAGGCCCGCGGGCGGCCCGGCGGTCCCGGTGCTCGCGAACCCGACCGGCGAACCGCTGTACCCCTGGATCGAGGCCTGGACGGCCTGCGCCCCGGCAAGGGTGCCGAGGGTGCTGGTGATCTCGGCGATGCCGGAGGCGTCGGTCTGGCTGCTCCCGGCCGCCAGGACGCCGCCTCCGCTTTTTAGGCTCCAGCTCACCTTGGCGTCCGCGCGGGGCTGGCCCTGCGGATCGGTCACCAGCACCCGATACGGCTGCAGGGTGGTCCCCACCGTGGCGGTCTGGGCATCGCCGGAGAGGGGGGCGATGGTCCCGGTCTCGCGTGGCCCACCGGTATCGCCCCCGCCGCAGGCCAGGCCCGCGATCGTGGCCAATCCCAGGACCAGCCGCCGCCCTGCGAGACGCACCCGCGGGCGCACCGACGCGTCAATGCCCATGTCCCGCCTCCATTGGGTGACTGGTGGATGGTTCCAGCAGCCCGCCATAGCGCCCCATCCGGTGACCTTCGAGACCCCAGCTCAGCCGGAGCCCCGCGGTCACTGCGCGGACGCGGCTCGTGCCGTACAGGATCTCGGGGGTCAGCACGCCCCCCATGGTCGGCTGCGCCCGGCCGAAGGTCGCTTCCACGAAGGGCTGGAGCGCGAGCTGCCCCAGGCCGGCGCGGCGCTCGAACCCGTAGCCCAGCGTGTGCAGGGTAAACCTGGTGGTGCCGAGGATGGCGTTCTCCAGGTGCGGCCGGACCGACCGGAACAGGTCGAGCTCGCGCAGGTCCTCGGGCCGGTCGCTCCGCTCGAAGCGGTAGTAGGGCCGGTGCGGGCCCCTCCGCCACTCCGCCTCCGCCAGCACCGTGCGGAACACGAAGAACCCGTCCGCCTCCTCGGTGCGGGCCCACTCCGCCAGCGCATACAGACGGCCCCCGCCGGCTTCCCGGCTGACACGGGCGGCGGCATGCCACTTCCATGCGTCGGTACCGGCGCCCGGCCGGTGCTCCGGCGAGTGCACCTTGGCCCGCGAGGCGGACAGCTCCAGCCACGGCGTGGCGAGCAGCGTGAGCCGCGCCGACCAGGAATCCCCGAACCGGTCCCACTTGGGCCACTGTCCCGGGCGTTCCGGTTCGTCGCCGTTGAAGAGTGCGCCCTCCAGGAGGACGGGCCCGGCCCGGACCCCGGCGATGGCCACGGCCCGCTCCAGCACCTGCGCCAGGTGATGATTGACCGGGTACCGCAGGGTGGGGCGGCTCATCGGGTCATCGGAGCCGAAGGGGGCGAACCCCTTCCCCACGCTCACGGAGAGCCGCGCCGCCCCGTCGTGCCGCCCCAGAATGTCGACGGCGGAGACCATCAGCTCGTGGGCGTAGGTGTGCGGATGGCGCCGGTCGTTGAAGCCCTCGCCCCAGCCGCCGGGCGTCAGCTCGCCGCCGGGCATGGTCCAGCCCTCGAGATCGAGGGTGCCAAGGGCCCGCAGCCGGCCACCCAGCAGTGTGGCATGAGCCATGAGCAGCGGCTGCACCAGGCGGCCCTCGGTGAGGCGGCCGCCGCCGGGCACCGGGTCCACCCGGGTCACGCTGGCGATCCCGAGTCCCATCAGGTGCACACCGGTCGCGGACTGGCCCGCGAGGGGCGCCAGGGCACCCGTCCACAGCACTGCGGCAAGCCCGGCCGGCACGGCACGTTGCATCAGGGTGTCGGGGGATGAGGGGGAGAGCGGCGCGGCCCGGCGTCAGGGGTGACGACCGGGCCGCGCGGCATCACACAGCGTGACGGCGTCAGAGGGCGGCGGAGGCGGTGGATTCCTCGCGCTGCAGCACCGTGGCGGTGATATAGTCGCGATAGAGCCGGGTGATCCAGTCCACCGAGATCCCCTTGGGGCAGGCCTCCTGGCACTCGCCGTGCCAGGTGCACCCGCCGAAGCCCTCCGCCTCCATCTGGGCCTCCATGCTGAGCGCGCGCCGGTGGCGCTCCGGCTGGCCCTGGGGGAGCATGCGGAGGTGCCCCACCTTGGCGGCGGTGAAGAGCATCGCGGAGGCGTTGGGGCACGCGGCGACGCAGGCGCCGCACCCGATGCAGGCGGCGGCATCCATCGCCATGTCCGCGTCGGCCTTGGGCACCGGGATGGCATTGCCGTCGGGCGCGGAGCCGGTCGAGACGCCGACGAAGCCGCCCGCCGCGACGATCCGGTCGAAGGCGCTCCGGTCCACCACCAGGTCCTTGAGGACCGGGAACGCCCGCGCCCGCCAGGGCTCGACGTAGATGGTGTCCCCGTCCTTGAAGCTCCGCATGTGGAGCTGGCAGGTGGCGGTGCCCTGCATGGGCCCATGGGCCACGCCGTTGATCATCAGCCCGCAGGATCCGCAGATCCCCTCGCGGCAGTCGTGGTCGAAGGCGATGGGCTGCTCGCCCTTCCCGGTCAGGCGCTCGTTGACCACGTCGAGCATCTCGAGGAACGACATGTCCGGACTTACGTCGGGCGCCTCGTAGCGCACCAGCTGCCCCGCGGCCGTGCCCGACGCCTGCCGCCACACGAAGAGTGTCAGGTTCATGGTCACTTGTAGCTGCGCGTGGAGAGGTGGACGTTCTCGAACTCGAGCATCTCCTTGTGGAGCACCGGGGCCCGGCCCGCCCCCTGGTACTCCCAGGCGCCGACGTAGCAGAAGGCGTCGTCGTCGCGGCGCGCCTCACCGTCGGGGGTCTGGTGCTCGGAGCGGAAGTGGCCCCCGCACGACTCCTCCCGATGGAGGGCGTCGAGACACATGAGCTCGGCGAACTCGAGGAAGTCCGCCACCCGCCCGGCCTTCTCCAGCGACTGGTTGAGCTCCGCGCCGCTGCCCGGGACGTTCACGTTCTCCCAGAACTCGGCCCGGAGCGCGGGGATGCGCTCCAGGTTCCGGCGCAGCCCCGCGGCGTCCCGGGCCATGCCGCAGTTCTCCCACATGAGCTTGCCGAGCTCGCGATGGAACGAGTCCACGGTGCGCGCGCCGCGGATCTCCAGCAGGCGCCGCGTGGTGGCGGTGACCTCCGCCTCGGCCGCGCGGAAGGCCGCGTGGCTGGTGTCCACCCGGGGCAGCGGCGTGGAGGCCAGGTAGTCCCCGATGGTGTAGGGGATGACGAAGTACCCGTCGGCGAGGCCCTGCATCAGCGCGCTCGCGCCGAGCCGGTTGGCGCCGTGGTCCGAGAAGTTGGCCTCCCCGAGCACGTGCAGCCCCGGGATGGTGCTCATCAGGTTGTAGTCGACCCACAAGCCGCCCATGGTGTAGTGGACGGCGGGGAAGATGCGCATCGGGACCTGGTAGGGGTCCTCGTCGGTGATCCGCTGGTACATCTCGAACAGGTTGCCGTACCGCTCGCGGATCTTCTGCTCCCCCACCCGCCCGATGGCGGCGGCGAAGTCGAGGTAGACGCCGAGCCCGTTGGGGCCCACGCCGCGGCCCTCGTCGCACACTTCCTTGGCCGCCCGGCTGGCGATGTCCCGCGGGCACAGGTTGCCGTAGCTCGGGTACTTCCGCTCCAGGTAGTAATCGCGCTCCGCCTCCGGGATCTGGCCCGGGGCGCGGCTGTCGCCCCGGGCCTTCGGCACCCACACCCGGCCGTCGTTGCGGAGCGACTCGCTCATCAGGGTGAGCTTGGACTGGTAGTCGCCGCTCACCGGGATGCAGGTGGGGTGGATCTGGGTGTAGCAGGGGTTCCCGAAGGCGGCCCCGCGCTTGTAGGCGCGGTAGCTCGCGGTGACGTTGGAGCCCTTGGCGTTGGTGCTCAGGTAGAAGACATTGCCGTAGCCGCCGGTGGCCAGCAGCACCGCGTCGGCCGCGTGCGAGCTGATGGCGCCCGTCACCATGTCGCGGACCACGATGCCCCGCGCCACGCCGTCGACCAGGACCAGGTCGAGCATCTCGGTCCGCGGGAACATGGTGACCGTGCCGGCGGCCACCTGCCGCTCGAGCGCCTGGTAGCAGCCCAGCAGCAGCTGCTGCCCGGTCTGGCCGCGGGCGTAGAAGGTGCGGCTCACCTGCGCGCCGCCGAAGGAGCGGTTGGCGAGGGTGCCGCCGTACTCCCGCGCGAAGGGGACGCCCTGCGCCACGCACTGGTCGATGATGTTCACGCTGATCTGCGCCAGCCGGTACACGTTGGCCTCGCGGGCCCGGAAGTCCCCGCCCTTGACCGTGTCGTAGAACAGGCGCCAGATGGAGTCGCCGTCGTTCTGGTAGTTCTTGGCCGCGTTGATGCCGCCCTGGGCCGCGATCGAGTGGGCGCGCCGGGGCGAGTCCTGGAAGCAGAAGCACTGGACGTTGTACCCGAGCTCGCCAAGTGTCGCCGCCGCCGCCCCGCCCGCCAGGCCGGACCCCACCACGATCACGGAGTATTTCCGCTTGTTGGCGGGGTTCACCAGCTTCATCTCGAACTTGTGCCGGTCCCACTTCTCCTGCAGCGGCCCGCCGGGGATCTTCGAACGGAGTTCCACGGTCACCCCCTACTGGTGCAGGTAGCCGAGGAGCACGGCCACCGGGATGGAGGTGAACCCGAGCCACACCAGCAGCGCGACGATCTGCGGCAGCGGCTGGTGCTTGGGGGCGTAGGGCGGTTCGAGGCCGAGGGTGCGCGGGCTGGCCCACAACCCGTGGTACAGGTGGAGCGCCAGGCAGATCATGGCCACGAGGTAGATGGCGCTCACCCACCAGACCCGGAAGCCGCGCACCACGTTGCCGAACACGTCCATCGGCAGGTGGGTCTCGGGCAGGATCGTGCCGGTGGTCAGGTGCAGGATGTGGAACACGATGAAGAAGAGCAGGAAGGCGCCGCTGAACCGGATGGTCCGCCCCGCGAGGGTCGAGGCCTGCGGCACCTGCCGCGCGTAGGGAACGGGGCGTGCGGCGCGGCTGCGCAGGATGAGCTGCAGCGCGGTGACGATGTGCAGCAGCACCGAGACGAGGAGCACGATGCGCGCCGGCCACAGGATGCCCGGCTTGTCCTTGAGGAACAGCGCATACCGGTTGAGGTTGATCGAGCTCTGGTAGATGAGCAGGTTGCCCAGGACATGCTGGACGGCGAAGAGCGCCAGGATCGTGCCGGTGATCCCCATGATGGCCTTCCGGCCCACCGTGGAGCGGAAGTAGACCCTGAAGCGATCCATCAGCTCGCCCCGCCCACGGTCTTCATCGTGTCCGCCACCGCGGCGGCGCTCTGGTGGAGCGCGCTCCGCTCCTCCGCCGTGAGGGTCACCTCGATGATGGCCTCCAGCCCGTTCCGCCCGAGCTTGCAGGGCACCCCGCAGAAGACGTCGCGCAGGCCGTACTCCCCGGTGAGCCACGCCGCGCAGGGCAGGATGCGCTTCTTGTCCAGCACGATCGCTTCCGCCATCTGCACCGCCGCGGCGCTCGGCGCGTAGTAGGCGGAGCCGGTCTTGAGGAAGTTCACGATCTCGGCGCCGCCATTCCGGGTGCGCTGCACGATCGCCTCGAGCTTGTCCTTGGCCAGCAGCTGCGTCACGGGGATGCCCGAGACCGTGGTGTAGGAGACCAGGGGGACCATGGTGTCGCCGTGGCCGCCGAGGACCATGGCCTGGATGTCCTCCACCGACACGTCCATCGCCTCCGCCAGGAAGGCGCGGTACCGCGCGGTGTCCAGCACGCCCGCCATGCCGATCACCCGCTCGCGCGGGAAGCCGCTGGCCTGCATGGCGACGTAGCACATGACGTCGAGCGGGTTGGACACCACGATGATGATGCTCCGGGGCGCCACCCGCGCGATCTCCCGGGCCACCGACGACACGATGCCGGCGTTGGTCTTGACCAGGTCGTCCCGGCTCATGCCCGGCTTCCGGGCGATGCCCGCGGTGACGATGAACAGCTCCGAGCCGGCCGCGGCGTCGTAGCCGCTGCTGCCGATGACCCGGCTGTCAAAGCCCTCGATCGGCGCCGACTGCCACTGGTCGAGGCCCTTCCCCTGCGGCACGCCCTCGACCACGTCGACCATCACGACGGTGCGCGCCAGGTGCTTCTCCGCCACGCGCTGCGCGGCGGTCGCGCCCACGTTGCCGGCGCCCACGACGGTAATCTTGCTGAACATAGGTTCGGTTTCGGGAGGAAGTGAGGCCCCGGGGTGGGCCCGGCGGGACGCCGGCCCGGCGAGGCGCGTAAAGTTACTGCAACCGCCATGGCCGGGCAAAGGCCGGCGGGCTCATCGCCCGCCGCCCTTCGGCGGTCTGCCGCGCCCGCCGCGCCCCCGCCGCCGGCCCTTGCCGGCCCCGGCCCCCGCCCCGGCCCGACCACCCGCGGGCGGCCCGCCCGCCGGGCGGGGCGGCCGCGGGCCCCGCCCCGGGGCGTGCCCGGTGGCGCGCCCGGGGCGCAACATCGCGTTCTCGTTGCTCGCCGGCTGCGGCAGGTCATCGTCCTCGAACTCGTCGTCGCCCGACGGCGCGGGTGGTGGCGGGGGCGGACCCTCGCCCAGCCCGAGCTGACGCATCGCCTCGTACAGCACCACGCTCACCGCGTTCGACAGGTTGAGGTTCCGCCCCCCGCCCGGCATCGGGATCCGGAAGCAGCGCTCCGGGTGCTTCTCGATGATCTTGTCGGGCATGCCCTCCGCCTCGTTCCCGAAGACCAGCACGCTGTTGGCCTGGAACGGCGCCTCGGTGTAGTCGCGGTCCGCCTTGGCCGAGAAGTACAGGCAGCGGTCACGACTGATCGCGTCCCGGAAGCGGAACCAGTTGGGGTGCAGCCACAGGTCCACCCGGTCCCAGTAGTCGAGGCCGGCCCGCTGCACCTCGCGCGCGTCGAGGCTAAAGCCCAGCGGCTCGATGAGGTGGAGGGGCGTGTCGGTCGCGGCGCACAGCCGCGCGATGTTGCCGGTGTTGGGCGGAATGCGCGGTTCGATCAGGGCGATGTGCAGGGCCATGGGTCCCGGTCGGTGAGGGCGGCGGGCGTTCAGCCGCCGCGGGTGTGCATTTCCTTGCGCGGATCGGCGCGGAGCGTCTGCAGCTGGTAGAGCGCGCCACGGTCGGGGAGGGCGGCGCGGCGCTCCGCGCCCCGGTCCTCCCGCGCCGTCCAGGCCTGGCGCAGCAGGGTGCGGAGTTCCTCGTCCGTGGCGCCCTCCCGGAGCGGCGCCAGGAGGTTCACGCCGTGCTCGGCGTAGAGACACAGGAGAAAGTGGCCGTCGGCGGTCAGCCGCCCCCGGTCGCAGGTGCGGCAGAACGGCTCGGTGGTCGAGGCGATGATGCCGAACACCGTCCCGTCGGGCAGCTGGAACCGGTCGGCCGGCGCCCAGCCCGCCTCCGACCCGGGCCGCGGCACGATCGGGCCGTAGCGGCGCCCCAGCCGATCGAGCATCTCCCGGCGGGAGACGACACTGTCCTGCCGCCACCCGTTGGCCCCACCGACGTCCATGTACTCGATGAAGCGCACCTCGCACCGCTCCGCCCGGCCGAACTCGATCAGGTCGGCGAGTTCGTCATCGTTGAAGCCCCGGATGACCACCGTATTCAGCTTGGTGCCGGTGAAGCCGGCGGCCCCGGCGGCGCGGATCCCGGCCAGGATCTCGCCGTGCTGCCGCGACCGCGCCAGCGCCTCGAGCCGCGCCGGCACCAGGGTATCGAGGCTCACCGTCACCCGGCCCAGCCCTGCGGCCCGGAGCCCAGCCGCCGACTCCGCCAGCAGGGTCCCGTTGGTGGTGAGCGAGAGGTCGGTCACCCCGGGGGTCCGCGACAGCAGGGCGACCAGTGTCGGGAGGTCCTGGCGGAGCAACGGCTCCCCACCCGTCAGCCGCAGGCGGGTCACCCCCTGCTCCACGAACAACGCCGCCAGCCGGTTCACCTCCTCGAAGGTGAGGATCGAACCACGCGGCAGCCAGACGTATTCCGGCTCGGGCATGCAGTAGTTGCACCGCATGTTGCACCGGTCGGTCACCGAGATCCGCAGGCTGCGGAGCGGCCGACCGAAGCGATCGGTGGGCAGGGAGGCCATCACGCGTCCGCCCCCTGCGGGGCCGGCGCCGCCGTCGGATCCACCCACACCACGCTGCCGTCGGCGTAGAACTCCTGCTTCCACACCGGGACGCGGCGCTTGAGCTCCTCGATCACGTAGCGGCAGGCCTCGAAGGCCGGCGCCCGGTGCGCGCTGGCGGCCACCACCGCCACCGCCACCTCGCCGATCGCCAGGGCCCCCACCCGGTGCTGCACCGCGACCCGTGCCGGCCAGTGCGCCTCTGCCTCGGCGACGATGCGCGCGGTCTCGGCCTCCACCATCGGCCCGTAGGCGGAGTACTCCAGCCGAAGCACCGGCCGCCCATCCTGATGATTGCGCACCAGGCCGAGGAAGCTGGCGATCCCGCCCCGGTCATCTGCCGCGACGGCACGGATCAGGGGCTCGAGCGTGATCGCGGCCTCGGTCAGGACGGTACTCACGGGCTAGCCACCGGCCAGGGGCGGCAGCACCGCCACTTCGTCCCCGGCGCGCACCGGCGTGTGGAGCCGGGCGTGCACCTGGTTGACGGCCACCAGGGGGCGCGGAGGAAGTGCCCGGGCCTGCGGAAGGGCGCTGCGCAGCTGTTCGAGGACGGCGCCGACCGTGCTCGGCGCCTCGAGCGGCAGCTCGACGACATCGGTCCCGGCAAGGTCGCGGTAGGCCGCAAACAGGAGCACCCGGATGGTCATGCCCACAAAGATAGTGCTGCGAGGGGGTTAGACGCGTTGGGGCGGGTCAACGACCCGCCCCATGGAACGACCGGCCCGTCGCCCGACCATGGCTCAATCGAGATCGTCGCTGTCATCCCCGGCGTCGGCGGGCAGCGGTTCGTCCGCCACCAGCGCGCGCAACTCCTTGCTGGGCTTGAAGACAGGGACCGGCCGGGCCGCCACTTCCACCGGATCGCCGGTGCGGGGATTCCGGGCCATGCGGGTCTTGCGGCGCCGAATCTTGAAGGTGCCGAAGCCGCGTACCTCGATGTTGTGCTGGTTCTTAAGCGCTTCCTTGACCGCGTCAAGGAACGCATCCACCACCCGCGCACAGTCCTTCTTCGAGATCATCGGACCAGCAGTGCGGGCAATCGACTCAGTCACCCGTTCGACAAGATCAGCCTTGGTCATCTTTCCCCCGGGGGTCTTCGCGCCCGGCGCCCCCGAAGGACGCGCCGGAATGCTTGAGACTCTAGGGCCTTACCCGTTGACTGTCAAGGGCTTGGCCCACGTCGAGGGGTTCAGCGGCCCACCAGGCGGAGGAATTCCTGGAAGTGGGGGTAGGCGTCGTGGGGTCCCGGAGAGGCTTCCGGGTGGTATTGCACCGCAAAGACCGGAAGTTCTTTGTGGCGAATGCCTTCCACCGTCTGGTCGTTCAGATTGATGTGGGTCACCTCGAGTCCGGGGGCCCCCGGAACGCCGCGGTCCTCCCCCTCGACCGCGAATCCGTGGTTCTGCGAGGTGATAAGTACTTGCCCGGTCTTGAGATCGCGGACCGGGTGATTGCCGCCGCGGTGGCCATAGGGGAGTTTGACCGTGCGGCCACCGAAGGCGAGCCCCAGCAGCTGGTGCCCCAGACAGATCCCGAACGTCGGGATCCCGGCCTGGGTCAGCTCCTGGATGTTCTTGATGGCGTACCCGACCGCGGCCGGGTCGCCCGGGCCATTGGAGAGGAAGAGCCCGTCCGGCTGCAGCTCGCGGACCGCCGCCGCAGGGGTGGTCGCGGGGACCACGGTCACCCGGCACCCCTGCGCCACCAGCATGCGGACGATGTTCCGCTTCATACCGTAGTCATAGGCCACGATGTGGGGTCCGGACTTCCCGTCGGACCAGCGCCCCTCGGTGGTGGCGCGCGTGGCGAGGTCGAGCCCCTCCATCGAGGGCGACTCCATCAGGCTCAACGTGAGCTGGGGCGAGGGCTCCCGCCCCTCCGCGATCACGCCCCGCATCGCGCCGCGCTCGCGGATGTGCCGGGTGAGCCGCCGGGTATCGATGTTCTCGAGCACCGGAATCCGGGCGGTGGCCAGCCAGTCGTCGAGGGAGGCTGTGGCCCGCCAGTTGGACATCCGGCGCGCCATCTCGCGGACCACCACGCCGGCCACCTTGGGGCTGGCCGATTCCATGTCCTCGAGGTTCACCCCGTAGTTCCCGATCATCGGGGCGGTCATCACCACGATCTGCCCGAGGTAGCTGGGGTCGGTGAAGACCTCCTGGTACCCGCTCAGGTTGGTGGTGAAGACCACCTCGCCGTAGGCCGCCTCGAGCGGGCGGCTCGAGGTCCCGGGGTACCAGGTGCCATCCTCGAGCAACACAAACGCGGGGCGATCGGTCATGCCGATCCCCCGCGTTGGGCCTGCCGCGTCCGCATCGTCACTGGGCGGGCGCCGGCGCCTTCGCCGCACCCGAGTCGGCCGCGGGGGCCGGGGCGGTCTCGATGGGAAGCGGGGCCGGCGCGGCCGCGGGCTGCTCCTGCCGCAGGCGCTCCAGCACCTCGCTGCTCGAACCCTGGCTCGGGGCCACGAGGGAGATGATCAGGGCCAGCGTCAGGAAGATCCCGCCGCAGATCCAGCTCAGCTTGGTCAGGAGGGTGGCCGCCTGGCGGCCCCCCACCACGAGATCCGTCGTTCCGCCGCCCATCGAGGCCAGGCCACCGCCCTGCCCCGCCTGGAGCAGCACGACCGCGGCGAGCAGGAGGCCATCGAGAATGAGCAGCGTCAGCAGGAAGTAGTACATGTCCGGTCCGGTGAAAGCCGGACAAGTTTAACTGGCGGCGGCGTCATTTGGAAGCGGAGGAGTCAGCGGCGGCCCACGATCGTGGCCCACCCCTCGGGATCGAGGCTTGCCCCGCCGACCAGGACCCCATCGACCTCCTCCTGACCCAGCAGCGCGGCGGCATTGCCCTGGTTCACGCTCCCGCCGTACAGCACAGGCACCCGGCCCGGGGCGCCGAGGCGCGCGAGCTCGACCCGCAGCGCCCGGTGCACCTGGGCGGCATCCTCCGGGGTGGCGTTCCGGCCGGTGCCGATGGCCCAGACCGGTTCATACGCGATGACGACGCGACCCCACTCGGCGGCCCCGACCCCGACGAGCCCGGCCCGGAGCTGTCGCAGACAGACGGCCTCGGTCTCGCCGGCCTCGCGCTCCGCCAGCTTCTCCCCCACGCAGAGCATGACCCGGAGACCCGCTCCAAGCACCGCCTGCACCTTCCGGCCGGTCTCGGCGTCGGTCTCCCCGAAGACGTGCCGGCGCTCCGAGTGCCCCACCAGCGCCCCGGCGGCCCCGGCTCCGCGGGCCAGCGGCACCGAGATGGCCCCGGTGAACGCCCCCTTGGGCTCCCAGTGCACGTCCTGCGCGCCCACGGCGATGTCCGGCCGCCCCGCGAACCCCTGCGCGGCGGCTTCCAGCGAGACCGCGGCGGGGAAGAACCAGAGCGAGCGGCCCTCGGCCGGCGCGGTCAGGGTGCAGAACCGCTCGGCGAAGGCGCGGGCCTCCGCCGGGGCCAGGTGCATCTTCCAGTTGGCTGCGAACAGCAGGGGGCGCGGCGCCATTCAGACCTCATCCAGGGCGGCCACGCCGGGGAGGACCTTCCCCTCGAGGAACTCGAGCGAGGCCCCGCCACCGGTGCTGACGTGGCTCATGGCGGTGTCGAGCCCCGCCTGTGCCACTGCGGCCGCCGAATCGCCCCCGCCGACGACGGAGATGGTGCCCCCCTTGGTGGCCTCCGCGAGGGCGTGAGCCACGGCCAGGGTCCCGTGGTCGAACGGGGGCGTCTCGAACACGCCCATGGGCCCGTTCCACACCACCGTCCCGGCACCCCGGATGCGCGCCGCGAAGTCGCGCTCGCTGTCGGCACAGATGTCGAACATCGCCCAGCCGGCGGGAATCGCGGTCCGCGCCACCGAGCGGGTCGGGACCCCTGCCTCGAGCCTCTGGGCGATCACGGCGCCCTGCGGCAGCACGAGCTTCCCGCCCGCCTTGGCCATCAGCGCCCTGGCCATTTCCACCCGGTCCGCCTCCACGAGGGAAGTGCCGGTCTCGAGCCCCATGGCGCGGAAGAAGGTGCAGGCCATCGCGCCGCCTACCAGGATCTGGTCCACGCGGGGCAGCAGGTGCTCGATGAGGTCGATCTTGCCCGAGACCTTGGCGCCACCGAGCACCGCCAGGAACGGCCGCCTGGGCTGGTCGAGCGCGCCGCCGAGGTACTCGAGCTCCTTTTCCATCAGGAACCCCGAGACCGCCGGCTTGAGCAGCGTGGCCACCGCCTCGGTGCTGGCATGTGCGCGGTGCGCGGAACCGAACGCGTCGTTGACGTAGAGGTCGCCCAGGGCGGCGAAGGCGGCGGCCAGCGCGGGGTCGTTCTTCTCCTCCCCCGGATGGAAGCGGGTGTTCTCCACCACGGCCACCCCGCCCCGCGGGATCCGCTTGCTCTCCGCGGCCGCGCCGGGCGCCAGCGGGTCAGCGAGAAAGGCCACGGGGGCCCCGAGCAGCCGCTCCAGCTCCGCCGCGCAGGGCTTGAGGCTCTGCGAGGCATCCGGCCCCTTGGGCCGGCCCAGGTGCGAGAGGAGGACCACCCGGGCCCCCTTCTCACGCAGGTAGGCGATGGTCGGGAGCGAGGCCCGGATGCGGGTGGCGTCGGTGACGACGCCGTTCTTCACGGGACAGTTGAAGTCCACGCGGACCAGGGCGCGCCGGCCGTCGAGGGCCGCGGCGTCCAGCGAACGAAGCGAGCGTTTCATGGGGAGTCCTTGGGGCCGGATCCCCGCCCCCGGCGCGCGGCCGGGGCGGGGCCGGGTGTACGATCAGGCCTTCGAGCCGATGTAGCGGATGAGGTCCACGCAGCGGGCGGAGTAGCCCATCTCGTTGTCGTACCACGAGGAGACGTGGATGAGCTTGCCGTCGATGACGTTGGTGAGCGCCAGGTCGACGGTGCTGGAGTTGAGGTTGCCGATGTAGTCCACCGAGACCAGCGGCTCGTCCGAGACGCCGAGCACGCCCTTGAGGGCCCCGCCGGCCGCGGCGCGGAAGGCGGCGTTGATCGCCTCGATGGAGGTGCTCTTCTCGACCGTGCAGGTGAGGTCCACCACCGAGACGTCGGCCGTGGGCACCCGGAGCGCCACGCCGTCGATCTTCCCCTTCACCTCCGGGATCACCAGGCTGGTGGCCTTGGCGGCGCCAGTGGTGGTCGGGATGATGGAGAGCGCGGCCGCCCGGGCCCGCCGCAGGTCCTTGTGCGGCAGGTCGAGGATCTGCTGGTCATTGGTGTAGGAGTGCACGGTGGTCATGAAGCCGTTGACGAAGCCGAAGTTCTCCAGGATCACCTTGACCACCGGCACCAGGCAGTTGGTGGTGCAGCTGGCGTTGGAGATGACGTGGTGCGCCGCGGGATCGTACTTGGCGTGGTTGACGCCATAGACGATCGTGATGTCTTCCTTCTTGGCCGGGGCGGAGATGACCACCTTCCGGGCCCCCGCCTCCAGGTGCTTGGCGGCCTTGTCCCGGTCGGTGAAGATGCCGGTCGACTCGAGCACGATGTCCACCCCGAGGTCCTTCCAGGGGAGCAGCGCCGGGTCCTTCTGCGCGAACACCTTGATGCTGTCGCCGTCGACCACGATCGCGTCGTCCTTGGCCTCCACGGTCCCGCCGAAGCGGCCGTGCACCGAGTCGTACTTGAGCAGGTGTGCGAGGGTCCTGGTGTCCGTCAGGTCGTTGACGGCGACGAAGTCGAGTTCCGTGGCGCCCAGCGTCTTGGCGGCGCGGAGGACGTTGCGACCGATGCGACCGAACCCGTTGATGGCGACTTTGATCGGCATGACATCTCCAATGAGAAGCGAAACACTCGTCTATCCCAGCGGTGGTTTGGCTCGCGCAAAGGTAACCGCTTCCACGGTGCCGGCTCCAGCCTCCAGCAGGGTGACGGCGAGTTCGGCGAGGGTGGCGCCGGTGGTAAACACGTCATCGACCAGCACGACTCGTGCCCCCGCCGCCACCGCCCCGGCGTCGAACGCCCCCGCGATGTTGGCGCGTCGCGCCTCGGGGGTCAGGGCGGTCTGGCTCCCGGTCTCCCGCACCCGCCGGACCCAGTCGGTCCGGACCGGGCGGCCGGTGCGCGCCCCGAGGGCCCGCGCCAGGGCCTCCGCCTGGTTGTAGCCCCGCTGCCGCGCCCGGACGGCCCCGAGTGGCACGGGGATGAGGACACCTTCCCCCGACCCGAGGGGCCCCACCATCCGCTGGGCCATCGGCTCCGCCACGCGGGCCCAGCCGTCGTACTTGAGCGCATGCACCGCCTTCCGCGACGGCTCGTCGAGCCAGACCGCGCTGCGGGCCCGGGAGAGACCATCCGGCCACGAGGGGCAGATGCGACACCCGGGGGCGAGCA
>Ga0268298_10002867_pt1 | contig 18292 bp, 17 predicted proteins | sample WWTPWeurt_MetaG_FD_194462 | JGI IMG/M metagenome (GOLD analysis project Ga0268298, IMG submission 194462) | Activated sludge microbial communities from WWTP in Nijmegen, Gelderland, Netherland - WWTP Weurt | ecosystem: Engineered > WWTP > Aerobic digester > Activated sludge | place...
GGCGGTGGAACCGATGCCCTCGTTGGCTACTGGAGTACTGGTGTCAGTATCAATAACACTGGGGTGCTTGCTGAGACCACTCCGAATGACCCCGATAACGACCAGGATTCGGCTTTAGACGAAAATGGCACTACCACCTTTACCGGAGCACTCACCTCTACCAACCCGGTTTCTTTTGTGGCTTCAGCGGCCATCCAACTTGGGCCGGGTATGTCCGAACCCACCGGCGACTCAGACCCGCTGCCTAACCCTGAAACCGGCGAAGCCGTCAACAATCAAAGCAATCGCACCGTAGACTTTGGCTTTTACCGTGTTGCCGTCAGCGACCAGATTTTTGTGGACCTGGATGAAGATGACCTTTACGACCCTGCGATAGATCTGCCCCTTCCATTTGCTACTGTTGAGATATTTACTGGTAATGGCGCGAAAGTCCACATTGGCGCTGATGGCATCTTCGGCACTGGCGACGATATGGCAGGTGATTATGTCACCGATGCTACAGGGCTATACACTTTTACCGGTTTGCCTAAAGGACGATATGTGCTTGCTATCACCCCGCCAAGCGGTTACACCAGCACAGGCGACAGCCTTGATACCTCAAATCCGGTTGCCAATGTAGATAATAACGACAATGGCGTAGGAGAAGGCACAGGCCAGGTATTCAGTAATGCGGTCAATCTTTATCCCGAGATCTCTACGGGCAACCGAACAGTGGATCAAGCCATCGGGGCCACTACAGATTTCACAATGGACTTCGGCTTTGTCCTTTCCCTGGCGAAGGCGATTGTCAGTACTGATGCTGCACATACCGCCGATCCTGAGGTGACCATCGGAGAGATAGTCACTTATCAGATCGACATGCTCGTCCCCGTCGGTACATTGGCCGACGTAACCCTGATCGATGTCCCGCAGACCGGCCTTGCTTTTGTGGATTGTCTGGATATAGACTTGCCTGTGGGTATTAGCAGCAGCGCTATTGCCGCGGGTGATTGCAGTGCAAACGATGGTGCAACGGTCGGCGTCAATAATCCTCTGATCGAAAATAATGGTGGGTTGATAACCTTCGACTTGGGTGATGTGACCAATGCTAGCAGTTCACCCCAGATCGTAAGGCTTCGGTATTCATTGATCGTCCTTGACGTCACTTTCAATCAGAACGGTGATTCGCGTACCAATAACGTCACCTGGACATGGGATAGCGGCGTTAAAACGGTCAGCGCTGATCCTGTGCTGATCATCGAACCGGAACTTGTCATAGACAAAAGCGTTGAAACCACCACGGCTAGTTACGGGACCAGGATCGCCTTTCAGATCGAGATTTCTCATTCATCATTAAGTACAGCAGATGCTTTCGATGTCGTGGTCACCGATGAGATTCCTGCCGGCTTGGAATTTGTGGATGGAAGCGTCGTCATAACCGGGACCGCTTCATCATCCCCGCCTGATTATGATCCTGCTACCCAGACATTGACCCTACACTGGGATGAATTTCCATTGGGCGCGTCATCCATGATCACCTTTGACGCTATTTTTGTTGGCCCGGCCCCCGTGACGAACTCCGCCAGTGTGGAATGGACCAGCCTTTTGATCGATCCGTCTATTGATAACACTCCTCCTATACCGGACATCCCAGAACAACTCTCGGATTACAACCCGGACGCGACCGAACGTTGGTATGATCCATCCGCCCCTATCGGCGTGAATGATTATTCTCTCAAGGATGAAGTGATTTTGAACGCTCCTCCTGTGCCGGGTAGCGGTGGTGGTGGAGCAAATGTAGGCGCGAGGCAATTACCCGCGACAGGATTTGCACCTAATATAGTAACCACACTCCCTGAGCAGCCGAAGAATAAATCTTATACTTCGACTGAAGTCTGGTTGGAGATCCCCTCGCTGGGTATTCGCATTCCGATTTTGGGCGTCCCTCTTGTGGATGGCGGCTGGGATGTTAGCTGGCTATCACGCCAGACAGGCTGGCTTGACGGAACGGCTTATCCGGGTTCATCCGGGAACAGTGCCCTGACCGGTCATGTCACTCTGTCGAACGGCCAACCTGGTCCCTTTGCTGCCCTCAGTAAATTATCCTGGGGCGACCAGGTCATCATCCATGTATATGGTTTGCAATATGTCTATGCGGTCCGCGAGAATCGCATGGTGAGCTCTGAGAATACCTCCGTACTTAGTCGTGAAGATACAGCGTGGTTGACTCTCCTGACTTGTAATTCTTATGATGAGAATAAGAGCACATATACAAGTCGTGTTGTTGTAAAAGCAGTCTTAGTAAATATTCAAAAAGAGACCACCTCACTATCGACCAGGAAAATTCGATGATCAAAAAAGAAGGCTGCCGAACGGCAGCCTTCTTTTTTGATTTTTCCCGACTATTTTTGTTCTTTCTCAGCCGTCGTCAAGGCTTCCTCAAATATTCTCAATCCTTCATCCATTTCGTTCTTTGTGATTGACAGTGGCGGCGCGATACGGATCACGCTCTTTCCGCATGACAGGGTCAACAAGCCGCGCTCAAATGCAAGGTCAACAAGCCGGTCTGTCAATTCGCGGGCGGGTTCCTTGGTCTCTTTATTCTTGACCAGTTCCACGCCGATCATCAAGCCTTTTCCGCGCACATCGCCAATGCTTGGGTGGCGTGCTTGGATCTCTTTGAGGGCATCCAAGGCATACTCGCCGACCTCTGCAGCGTTCTTCATAAATTCAGACTCGATCAGGTCAATGGTTGCCAAAGAAGCGGCACAGGAGATTGGATTCCCGCCGTAAGTATTGCCATGGGTGCCAATCTCCCAATCCATGACGGATTTTCGGGCGATACAGGCGCCTAACGGCATACCTGACGCAATTCCTTTTGCAGAGGTGATAATATCCGGTTCAACTCCAAAGTGTTCGATGGCCCACCACTTGCCAGTGCGGCCCATTCCGGATTGCACTTCATCCAGGATCATGAGGATCCCATGTTTGTCACATAGTTTGCGCAGGGCGGGATAGAACCCGTCAGGTGGAATGATATATCCGCCTTCGCCCTGAATGGTCTCCACGAGAATTCCGGCCACATCTTTTGCCGGAAGTATTTGCGCCAGGATTTCATCTTCAATGTACCGAACCACGGCTTCCCCGTAATCTTCGCCTTTGCGAGTCTCCAGGATGGGGCGGTAAGGATTGGGGAAGGGAGCGTGGGTGACGCCGTTCATCAATGGGTAAAAGCCGCCGTGATACTTCGCTTTGCTTGCTGTAAATGTGACAGCGCCCATGGTCCGGCCGTGGAAGGCGCCAGTAAAGCCAATAAAATTTGTTCGCTTGGTATGGTAACGGGCAAGTTTAATGGCTGCCTCAACTGCTTCAGTGCCAGAGTTTGTCATAAAAGAGAGTGCATCTTCCTTAAATGGGGCGATTTCATTTAACTTTTCGCCTAAATTCACCCAACTTTCATGATAGAAATCTGAAGATATGTGAATAAATTTTTCAGCCTGTGCCTGAATAGCTTTTACAACTTTTGGATGCGAATAACCAGTCGAAACAACTGCGATTCCGCCCATAAAATCCAAAAAGCGATTGCCGTCTACATCCCAGACCTCACTCCCTTTTCCGTGATCCATTGCGAATGGGTAACTACGTGGATAGGAAGGCGAAATCACCTTCTTATCGCGCTTGATCAGGGCCTCGGCTTTGGGGCCAGGTGTAATAAGATTGGTCATACATTCTCCTTTTTATATAATAGGTAACGATTTTGCGGCTATTTGCAACCGTAAAAACTTTGACCCATGAATTTTTGCAAGTTTTTTCGCCTTTGCAGGCTATCTCCCTCAGTGACCCCGGGCTTCGTGTAGCAATTTTAGTGAGATTGTTATTGTTTATTTGTTCTTAATTAAGTGAATTATACCGTAAGGGCCTTTGCCCTGGTTTGACTACACTATCCAACCCTGCTATTATCTCCATAATGAAAATTAAATCTTTTGAAAAGATCGGCCGTGCCCTCCGTTCTGCACCGCGTTGGTTTCGCCCTGGTTTGGGGATAAAACGTTGGTTCTTATTGATTTTAGTTGGAATTACATTACTTGGTTTGGGTATGGCTGTTATCGTGATTGATCTATACCGGACCGATACTACGGATCCGTTCTTCTTGACGCTTCTTTCTTATGCCTCACTTAGGTTTGTTCCACGTGTTTGGCGTGCAATTATTTTTGGCGGGTTGGGGATCGGTGCATTTACGTATGGAATCCTTAATCTAAATCGCTCCCTACTCAAGCCATTTCTTCGCCCTGGCTCCGATGTTGTTAATAAACTGGCGGATTACCAACTCCGAAAACGTGGACCTCGTATCGTGGCTATTGGTGGCGGTCATGGGTTGGCGGCGTTGTTGCGTGGTTTGAAACTCCATACTCGTAACCTGACCGCAGTTGTTACTGTAGCCGATGATGGTGGGTCATCGGGCAGGCTGCGCGAAAGTTTTGGCATTCTCCCCCCCGGCGATATTCGGAATTGCCTCGCTGCTCTTTCAAACGATGAGGATATGTTAACTCAACTGTTCCAGTATCGTTTCAGCGGCGCTTCGGGCCTGGAGGGACATTCATTTGGTAATTTATTTATTACCGCCTTGGCCGATATTACCGGAAGCTTCGAAGAAGCCGTTGCTGAATCTAGCCGTGTTTTGTCTGTAAATGGCCGTGTGTTGCCTTCTACGTTGCATGATGTGAAGTTGGTGGCATCCATGGAGATTCCTCATACAACCAGTCAGGTGCGGGTGGAAGGGGAGAGCAAAATTCCCACCATTGCAGGGCGTGTGCGCCGTGTTTGGTTGGAGCCCGATGAAGTCCCCGCTTTTCCGCCGGTAATTCGTGCACTGCTGAATGCCGATATTATTGTAGCGGGACCGGGGAGCCTTTACACAAGTATATTGCCAAACCTGCTTGTGCGGGATTTGCTGGCCAGCATGAGGGCAAGCCATGCAACCAAGATATACGTGAGTAATATTGCCACCCAGATCGGCGAAACCGATTCCTATACCTGTTACGATCATGTTCGTGCTTTGGAGGAACATGTAGGAGAGGATCTATTTGATGTGATATTGTGCAATGATAATTACAGTGGAGATCTCAACGAATCCTCGATTTGGGTTCGCTTGGATGAAAAAGCGCGTTCCGATGAGCGGACGCGCTCTGCAAATCTGGTTGACGAGCAACATCCCTGGCGACATGATTCGGTCAAACTTGCACAAACAATTATGGATATCCATTTGAGCGCGGCCGACCGTTAAATTAATGGATTTTCAGGTAGTAATCGATTACATTTGTCACCAAAATAGCAGACGTACGAAAATTCACAAATTTCACTAATAGAAGTACAATTCAATCGTATGATGAAGACCATACCAGAGGCTACACTCGGTTTTGTGTGCCCTGACACAACATTCAATTAATGGAGGATTTTCCCATGACAATCAAAGTTGGTATTAATGGATTTGGTCGTATCGGCCGCCAGGTACTCAAGGCGATCCGTGACCGCTATCCCCAGGATCTTGAAGTCGTCGCGTTTAATGACATCGGCGACATGAAGACCATGGCCCACCTGCTCAAATATGATTCGAACTATGGTCGCTACAACGGCATAGTAGAAGTCGCTGATGATGCTCTTATCATCGATGGCAAGAAAGTTAAGGTCTTCAAGGAGACCGACCCCTCTGCCATTGCATGGGGCGACCTCGGTGTGGATATTGTGGTTGAGTCCACCGGCTTGTTCACCATTAAGGAGGACGGCGTGAACAAGAAGGGCAAGACTGTAAAGGGCGCAGCCAGCCACATCAAAGGCGGCGCAAAGAAGGTTATTATCTCGGCTCCTGCTGAAGGTGAAGACCTTACCATCGTGATGGGTGTGAACGAAGATAAGTACGATCCCAAGAATCACCATGTCGTTTCCAACGCTTCCTGTACCACTAACTGCCTTGCACCTGCAGCGAAAGTTGTGCATGATAACTTCACCATAAAGCGCGGTTTCATGACCACGGTCCATGCTTATACTAACGACCAGAAGATTCTCGACATGCCGCATTCAGACCTGCGCCGCGCCCGCGCCGCCGCGATGAGCATCATCCCGACCACTACCGGCGCTGCCAAGGCTGTCTCTCTCGTCATTCCTGATCTCAAGGGTAAGTTTGATGGGTACGCCTTGCGCGTGCCGACTTCCACTGTCTCCATCGTGGACTTCACCGCTGAACTCGAAAAAGAGACGACCACCGAAGAATTGCGCAATCTCTTCCGTGAGGCCGCCAAACAACCGCGCTTCAAAGGAGTTTTACAGGCTGTGGATGAACCCCTTGTCAGCATTGACTACAAGGGCGACCCCCACTCTTCATCTGTGGATCTCCAGTTTACGATGGTGCTCGGAAAGGAAAAGAGCAACTTCGTCAAAGTAGTTACCTGGTACGATAACGAATGGGGCTACTCGTGCCGTACAGCCGATCTCGCGGCGTTGATGGCGAAATCCCTGTAACATTTCGTAGGGGCGAGGTTACCTCGCCCCTATATTTTTGGTGGAAACATGAATAAGAAAACTGTAAAAGACATTGACCTCAAAGGCAAACGCGTGCTCATGCGCGTGGATTTCAACGTGCCCATGGCAGATGGCAAGGTGACGGATGACAAGCGCATCAAAGCCGCTTTGCCGACCATCCAATATGTTTTGGAGCAGGGAGCCTCGCTCCTTTTGATGAGTCACTTGGGGCGCCCTAAAAGCGGTTCGGATCCTGAGTTCAGCCTGCGTGCTGCTTCGGAGACCCTTGCTTCGCTGTTGGGGCGGCCTGTGACCATGGCACCCGATTGTGTCGGTCCGGAAGTGGAAGCGTTAGCCAGATCCCTCAAACCGGGGGATGTGGTGATGCTCGAAAACACCCGCTTTCACAAGGGCGAAGAGAAGAATGACCTTGATCTTGCCAGGCAAATGGCCGCACTCGGAGATATTTACGTGGATGATGCTTTTGGTTCGGCGCATCGCGCTCATTCCTCTACCGAAGGGGTTACACGCTACTTGCCCGCTGTTTCCGGCTTCCTCATGGAACAGGAACTGGAGTATCTTGGGCGTGCAGTGGCCAACCCCGAACATCCCTACATTGCCATCCTCGGCGGAGCGAAGATCAGTGACAAGATTCTTGTTGTAGAAACGCTCGCAGCGAAATGTGACAAGCTTATTATCGGCGGCGGTATGGCAAATACCTTCCTCGCTGCAAAGGGACTGAACATGCAGGACAGCCTTGTCGAAGCGGAATCGCTTGAAACAGCCAGAATGCTTTTGGCCAAGCTGGGCGATAAACTTGTCCTGCCGGTAGATGCGGTGATCGCGGATAAGTTCGATGCGGAAGCCAATACCCAGATCGTGGATGTGGATCATATCCCTGCTGGTTGGCGCATGTTGGATGTTGGTCCGAAGACCATCGGCGTGTACAAAGCCACACTGGATGGTGCCAAACTTATCGTCTGGAATGGACCGGTGGGTGTCTTCGAAATGCCGAAATTTTCCGAAGGGACCTTTGCGCTTGCCCGGATGTTGGCTGAATCCAAGGCAGTTACTGTGATTGGTGGCGGAGACTCGGCCAGCGCTGTAAAGAAAGCGGGTGTTGCCAAACAGATGACGCACGTCTCCACGGGCGGAGGCGCCTCGCTGGAATTCTTGGAAGGAAAAGAATTGCCCGGTGTTGTGGCGCTGCTCGACAAGTAAATATTTCCATCCTAGTACAAAGGGAGCAGGCGGTTTTAGTATCCGCCTGCTCTTTTGTTTTGTATAATGCCCACATCAATATTTATGAGGAGAATGAAGTATGGAAACAAACCCTGTGATCCAGCCGGAGCCCAAAAATAATCGCAATCTCATTATTGGTGTTGTTGTTGCAATTGTACTTTGCTGTTGTTGTGTGGTGACTGGTGTTGGCGGATACTATGGCTATCAGGCCTATTTGGCCGCGCAGCAGACCGTTCAAGATATTCAGAACATTGAGATCCCCGATATTCAGGATATCCCTACCGATGTTCCGTTCGTTCCCTCAGACCCGAACAGTACTGCGGTTGCGCCCCAGTTTGACATGACCGGTGAAATGCCTTCCGGTGGTCTGGCGGATGATGATACCCGTCTCACGGCATGGTTCTCTGTTCAGATCATTGCCGCCATTTCCGGTTGTAACGCCCCAACTGTGGATGGAACGACCATTTCCGTCACCCAGCAGCCAGATGCGAACGGTGAGTGGAAAGAGGAGTGGAATGTTAACTGCGGCGATGGGACGAATAAACCATATAAAGTGACCTTCACTCCGGAGAACGGCATAGTGAATGTAAATGTCGAGATGCCATCACCGTAATTTTTTAGAATCCAACGGCCGGGAATTTTCCCGGCCGTTTTTCTTTCAACTTGCATACAATTCCCGGCCGTACCTGCGAAAACCCATGCGCTCGGCTATAATGGGGCAAATTTTACGCGGAGACGTTGTATGTCATTCACTGTTGGCGAAAATGTGGGGCCCTATCGGATCATTGAGCAATTGGGCCAGGGCGGTATGGCGACCGTTTTCAAGGCCTATCACGCCTCGCTTGACCGTTATGTGGCGATCAAGGTCCTTCATCAGGCATTCAACGAAGACTCGACCTTTATTGGCCGGTTTCAGCGTGAAGCGCGCGTGGTGGCAAAACTCGAACATCCCAACATCGTCCCGATCTATGATTATTCCGAGCATGAAAAACGCCCATATCTGGTCATGAAATATATTGAAGGGGATACGCTCAAGGCGCGTTTGAACAAAGGACCCTTAAGCGCGGTAGAGATCGAGCAGGTTATAGACTCGGTCGGTTCTGCGTTGGGGTATGCGCATCGCCAGGGGATTCTGCATCGCGATATCAAACCGTCGAATGTATTGATCTCCACGGATGGAGTCATGTACCTGGCCGATTTTGGCCTGGCGCGTATTGCACAGGCGGGCGAATCCACACTCTCGGCGGATTCGATCATGGGTACCCCTCAATACATTTCGCCGGAACAGGCCATGGGCAAGAAAGATCTCGATGCCGGGACGGATATTTACTCCTTCGGCGTCATGCTTTATGAAATGGTGGTTGGTCAGGTTCCGTTCACCGCAGATACGCCTTTCTCCATTATTCACGATCACATCTACACTCCTTTGCCGCTGCCGATGGATGTCAACCCGAGTGTGCCAGAACCGGTGCAGCGCGTACTTCTGAAAGCGCTCGCCAAAGATCGCCTCGACCGCTATGAAACTGTGGAGGATCTAAATCGCGCATTCAAATCTGCCTGGGTGGATGCTGGAATCCCAATGCAAGGGACAGCCATCACCATGCGGCCGAAAACCCTCAAGGCCGCGCCTGTAACGGTCAGGGTGGAAAAAACCGTCGCGAAGCCCACTCCACCAGCCAAAGGTCCGGAGGCGAAGCGCTCCTCAGCCTGGATGTGGATCGGAGTTGGGTTGACCTCCATCCTCTGCCTTGGAGTTGGATTCTTCGCCCTGCGGACCATGCTGCCTGCGCTTCAAACCCCGCCGACAGCGGTGGTGGTTGCTCCCCAAGCCACAAACACCCCGATAAATCCTCCGCCGCCGCAACAGGCCACTCCCACCTTGCCATCGAAAGTTTCTCCTGGGTTGGATGCCGCATTGAATAATGTCAAGCAGAACCCCGGTGATCCGAATGCGCATTTGCAATTGTCGCTTGTATTGTGGGATGAGGGACAGATCAATGCCGCGGTTGAAGAGCTGACCCAAGCCTCGAACCTGGCAGGGCCCGGCAACAAGGATTTCTTTCAAGGCGCAGCTGAGGAATATCGAAAGCGTGAGGCCTGGGTTCCAACTTCCGGAATGTACATTCGCCTAGCGGCGATCTATCGCGCCGAGGGAGCCGAGATTCCCCCCGATGTCATGGAGGGAATGCGTGAGGCTCTTTACAAGGGGGCTGAAAAAAAGGATATGCCGCTTTTTGTTTTCTTTGAGCGCATTGAGGCAGTCAATCTGCCGCTTGGATATATTGTTCGCGGGCGCTATGCCTTATATAACGGCAGTATTGAAGATGCCAAACAATTGGTGACGAGCGCGGAGAAGGTCAAGCCGGACTTGTATGAGATACCGCTGCTTAAAGCCGAGATCGCCATTAAACTTGGCGATGTCGAAATTGCGAAACCGTTTCTGCTTTCCCTATCTTCCGACCTGGGTGCGCCCGCTTGGATCCGGGAAATGGCGGATGCACTTCTAAAAACCATTCAATAAGGATTTCAATATGCGTACACCATTCGTTGCAGGTAACTGGAAGATGAACAAGACCATAGCAGAGACAAAAGACCTGCTCTCTGCTTTGACTTCAAAAATTGATGCGGTACAGGGCGTGGAGAAAGTGGTGTGCCCGCCTTACATATCACTTGCGGCTGCGTCTGAGGCGCTTAGGGGAACGAGTATCGGCCTTGGGGCGCAGAACTTGTTTTGGGAGGAAAAAGGCGCATTTACCGGCGAAGTTTCCCCGGCGATGGTGCGCGAGTTGTGCGCGTATATCATTCTTGGTCATTCGGAACGCCGCGCTTATTTTGGTGAAACTGATGAAACCGTCAACAAGAAGTTGCTCGCCGCGCAGAAGTTCGACCTGACTCCCATTGTTTGTGTGGGTGAAACTTTGCAACAGTATGAGGCTGGCCAAACCCGGGATGTGGTCTCGACTCAGACCCTACAGGGCCTCAAAGGTGTCTCCGCTGAGTTTGCTTCGCACATTGTGGTGGCGTACGAACCGGTCTGGGCTATTGGCACAGGCAAAGCCTCCACGGGCGGTGCGGCAAACGCTGTCATTAAGGATTTCATCCGCCCTGCCATTGCCGAATTGTATGGCGAGACGACCGCGCAGGCCGTGCGTGTGTTGTACGGCGGCTCGGTTACGGGTGCAAACGCGGCCGAATTCTTTTCCCAACCCGATATTGACGGCGCATTGGTGGGCGGCGCAAGTTTGAAGGATGAGTTTGTTGCCATTACACAGGCGGCGGTGAAAGTATAGTGCCATTCACCGGTTTTCTTTTATTCGTCTTGATGCTCCTGCCGCTGGTCTTTCTCCAGCGGCTTTTGCATCGCGAGATCCAGGCGGTGATCCTGCTTATCACGCGCAGCCTGCCGGTGACCATTGGTCTTTTTTCGATGCTGTTCTTCCCTGGTGTGTTCCTGCATGAGCTTAGTCATTTCCTCATGGCTAAGTTATTGCGGGTGCGTACACGCGGATTTTCCCTGATCCCCCAAACTCTGCCGGATGGCCGTTTGTTGATGGGCTACGTGGAGACCGATCAGACGGATGTCTTCCGTGACTCGCTGGTAGGGTTGGCGCCGCTGATCGCCGGGGCCGTCTTCGTTGCATATGCGGGGATCTACCAATTGCACGTGAATACGCTGTGGGATGTGCTTCGACATGGCCAGATCGAATTGTTCTGGATGGGCCTGGGTTTTCTGCCTGGCATCCCGGATTTCTATTTGTGGTTCTACCTGACATTTGCTGTTTCCAGCACCATGCTACCTTCCGAATCAGATCGCCATTCATGGCTGCCGCTTGGCTTGTGGGTGGCCGGCATGCTCATCCTTGCCATTGCCGCCGGGGCAGGCTCGTGGATGTTACAAAACCTTGCCCCTTCATTGGACGCGTTTCTGTATTCGGTCTCATTATTATTTGGTCTGAGTAATATTGTTCATTTGGTATTGCTTTTCCCATTTTTTCTATTTCACCGCTTATTGGTTTATATTATGAAAATGGATATCCGCTGAAATTAAAGGAATACAGTTTGGTTCTGTTTTGGATTGAATAGTGCCACGATCTTCCTGCCTTCCTTTGCGCCAAGTTGAGCGGCTTTCTTCTGCGCTTCGGCAAGACTCTCAAAACCCGTGGCGACATCTAGGTAGTAATCTCCCGTTTTGGGGTTGACCCATGTTCCAAGCCAGCATTCGGATTCCCCCAGATATATTTCATTGACAGAGATGAACTTTTTGATTTCGGCTTTCAGGTTGATCGTGGAAGGAAGAATGACGGTCTTAGCCGGATATTTTGGAAAGCACCATAGATCTACAACTGGAAGGAAGATGCAGGTTGATGGTCTCGAAGCGCTGCCGCCGTTCTTTAAAGTTCGCGAAGCCACTTCGGCGATATATTCTTCAAAAGACGTCATATCGATGCGGGTTATTTCCTGCGACCCACCACCAGCATTTTGTTACGGATGGGGAATAGGATGAAGAAAATATGTACAAGCGGTAATAGTACCTTCACCAGCAATTCGGACTTCACCAACTTCCTCAAATAAAAACTGTAGGGGAAAGATAACTCATGGAACTTTCGCATCTCCACCACATCCATTCCGGCTGCTTCGTAAGCAGCCTTCATCTCGGCAAGTGAAAAGATCTGTTTGTGCCCGAACAATTTTGCCGAATACATGGTGTTGAGAAACGTTGGATATTTTCCGCCCGAGATCTTGTATGAAAATTCGCCAAAACGATGATAGAAGGCGTCACGGCATGGGGTATCGATAAGCAGGACCCCGCCAGGCTTGAGCATTTTGGCGGCTGTTTGCAACGTTGCCAATGGATAATTAACATGCTCGATCACATCCCATAAGGTTACGGCATCAAAACTGCCATAAAACGATTGCCAGTATTCATCTTCGATGGGACGTTTGACGACTTCCAGATCGTGTCGGGTCATTGCGTAAAACGCACGTGTATCGCTTAACTCGATGCCAAGGCATTCTGCGCCAGATTCTTTCATCCTCAACAGGAACAGTCCGCCTCCGCAACCAATGTCCAATACCTTCCCACCGTTGATTTTGCCGTGTTGCAGGCTTGCGCTGACCTGATTCTCGATGCGTTCCGGGTTCGATTGCAGCGATTTTTCGATGTATCGAATTTCTTCACTCGTCAGGCTGCTGCCGTCGATCTCCGGCGAAATCTCCTGCACAGGATCAAGATGGTCCACGTAATGGAAGCCGCCCGGTGAGACGAAGACATTGGCGTTCGATAATTTATAGGTTGGTGCTCCGTGTATATTGTGTTTAAGCGCGTCGAAATTTTCCATCTAGTTTCTGAGTCCCTTAATTTTATCAAGGATAAGAGGAATGCTGCGAACATAGCCCGGGTCTTCGTGTGAGACATCCAGCCGGAGTAAATGTGCTTTGGGAACTGTCGCCAGCCATTCCTGGACGAACTTCTCTAGCAGTTCCGCATCTTCACCTGACGCAATGTTGATTCTGTTCCTTTGAGCCAATCTCTCGCGGACGATTTGGGCATCCGCGCTCAAGGCGATGATCAGGTCTGGCGGGGGCAGCAGGTTGCGCGTCAGAGCATGGAAGCGGCGGCACAAGTCAAACTCTGTTGTGCTGAGCCAGCCATGGGTGTGGAAGAGGCGGGTAAATCCGAAAAAGTCCAAGTCGAAGCCGCCATCCATCAAGGCGGGCTTGCTGCCAGACCTCAGTAAGCGTTCCTGCTCAGCGCGGAAGATAAGATAATCCATCTGATTGGCAAGAGCGTATTTGGCATCCTGTTTGAAGAGTGCCTGAAAAGGCCGCTCTTCATGCTGTTCGACCGCCAATGAAAATTCATGGGCGGTGCATAAGGCGCGGGCCAATGTGGTCTTGCCGACCCCGCTTGCACCAACGATCACAATGAGAGGATTCATGGTGGCTTTTTATAGCACAAGGGGATGAGAGACACAAGTGACCTTTTCCATTACAGGATGGGGGTTTCATAATAAAATTGATTGGCGCGTGTTTTTTTGTTGGAGAGACTATTGGTTAAGCCGTTTGAATTATCATCTGACAGTCCGATACTTGAGACCCTTAATTTCAAGCCTTACCGAAACATACTGGTAAGGCGGGTAATTCCGTTTTCTCCCACGCCAGATCAGCTGCAGACCCGGGAGATCCAAACACCCTGGGGCGCTGTGCTGACTGCTACATGCGGGGATATGCTGATCAGCGAGTTGAACGCTCGTGATGAACCGTGGCCCATTGATGCCCGCATCTTTGATGAAACTTATATGGTGGTTGGCCCGGGACTGTGTATCAAGCGCGCGGTGACATGGCTGGTTCCATTGACTGATGTGACCGGTGGTGATGAGAATCAAAAGGTGACCGTTCACACGCTAGAAGGCGAGGAGACGGTGCGTGCCGGTGACTTTTACCTGGCCAAAGGGGTGAGGGGCGAAATCTGGCCTTACCCCACAGCAAAGGTATTGGAAAAGATGAGGCCTGTTACTTGAATTGAGAATAAAACCGTGGATGTAACCCCCCCTATTCAGGAGGTGTTTATGTTTTGGTGCGAAATATATTGCGATAGAGAAAGTAAGTTTTGAACGGACTGTTCTATACTTATGGGCAGGTAAAACTGGCTGTGTTGCTGGTGGATTCTCCGGCCGAATTGAAGGCTTGAATCTGATAACTAGTGGTTCCGCCTGAAGAGAGCGGGATGACCTCACTAAAGATGGTCGAATTGGCGGGGAGTTCGGCTACTTTTTCGCCTTCGCGTAAGACCCGATATCCGGATTCGGTATCGGACCTGTCGTTCCAGTTCAATGTGACCTCGGTCTGGCCGTCGCCGCGGCAAAAGTAATTCCAGCCGTCTTTGGTGAACGTGGGGGCTTCCGGTGCCCCGCCAAATGGAGTGGGTGGTGCAGTAACTGTTGGCACGGAAGCGTAACTTCCAGATGGCGTGACGAACTCGCCGGAAACCCAGCAGGTCCCCTTGTCGGTTTGGACGATCCAATAGTTTGGCGGAAAATAGCCGACGATCTCTACTGATTGGGCAGGCAGGATCTGCGTGACCTTATCGTAATCTGTGCCGGGGCCGTTTCGGCAGTTGGTGACATCTTCGAAACTTGCCAATGGTTTGGAAAAGGTGGGCGTAATCGTGGCGGCGTTTACAGGGGGCTGTGTTAAGGATGGTTCTCCCGACCCCGCTGTTGGGCTTGCAAGCGGGGTCGGGTGATTGAGCACTGCTTCTACGGTTAGGGCCGCGGCTGTGGCGATCTGCGGTTCGTTGGTGGCGGAGGGCATGTTGCAGGCTGAAAGCATCCAACCTGTGATCAATATCAGTATAGAGATTCTCTTCACGTTGTCTCCAGGGATTTTTTTATTCGCCGTCGCCTTCCAGCCAGGTTTCCATGTAAGGTTTTTCCATTTCGAGCGCCTGCTTTGTTAATTGCAGCGGGTGGAAGGTGTCCACCATTACAGCAAGTTCCTTTGTCTCCGTCTTGCCAATGCTGGCTTCGGTCATGCCGGGTTGGGGGCCGTGCGGCAGGCCAAAGGGATGCAGGGAAATATCCGAACGGTCGATGCCTTTGCGGCTCATGAAGTTACCTTCGGCGTAGTAGATTACTTCATCGGACTGGATGTTGGAATGATTGTAGGGCGCAGGGATGCCCTCGGGATGATAGTCGAACAGGCGCGGGACGAAAGAACAAACCACAAAATTATGCGCCTCAAAGGTCTGGTGGACCGGAGGGGGCTGGTGAATTCGCCCTGTGATGGGTTCAAAGTCCTCGATATTGAATATCCACGGATAGAGATAGCCATCCCAGCCGACCACATCAAAGGGATGATAATCCAGGATGTGTTGTGATATACGGTCGCGCACCTTTACGCGGACCTCGAACTCTCCGCGCTCCGTGTGCGTTTCCAACTCTGTGGGCGCGCGGATATCGCGCTCGCAGAAGGGTGCATGCTCGAGCAATTGACCGTATGGATTGCGATAGCGTTTGGGCGGCTCCATCTGGCTGGGATTTTCGATGGTAAAGAACTTGCTTTCCTCGTTGAGTTCCATCTTCCAGGTTGTGCCGAAGGGGATGACGATGTAATCGCCTTTGCGGAACGACAGGTTTCCGAATTGCGACTTTAATGTGCCGCTGCCGTCATGCACCCACCAGGTCTCGTAGGCTTGCGAGTTGCGGTAAAAATAATCCATGCCGCCTTTGGGGGCACGCGATACGCCGAGGATGACATCGTTATTTCCGAGGAGGGGGATTCTCGCAGAAACAGGATCAGCGCCGAGCAGGGTTTGATGCGTTCTCAAGGCGCGGTGACGGATCGGGCCGAAGTCTACGTATTCGGGTTTGGCGGGGCCGCAATCGGCGGTTTTCATCACACGTGGCGGTAGAAAGTGATGGTAAAGGATGGATTGCAGGGAGGAGAAGCCTTCCAGCCCCATGACCTCTTCGCGATACAATTTTCCATCCGGTTTTTTGAATTGGATATGGCGTTTGTGGGGGATCTGTCCAAGTTTGTGATAGTAGGGCATGTGTACTCCTTATCATTCTAAAATTTTGATGGACGGGATCTAGGCAAGCCAGGCGATTGCCTATGAATTGCTGCCCACATTGTACAACACTACGCTTTCCTGTTCATTAGCATCGTTGCGAGCGACGACAGCGATGACCTGTTCTGTCTCGCTAAGGTTGACCGGTTGGTGTGGTATGTTGGGCGGGATGTAGATAAAATCACCCGCTTCATTGAGGCTGGAAAACTCCAGGCCTGGCCCATATTTGGTCTCAGCGCGGCCTTGGATCACATAGATGACCGTTTCGTAGCCATCATGGTAATGGGCAGCGGCTTTTCCACCCGGTGGGATGATGACAAGGTGCATGCATAAGTGTTTGGACCCGGCTGTGGCTGCGGAGATGCCCTCAAAATTTGGTAATTGTTGTTTGGTCAGATGCGTCCCTTGCGGGCGGATGGTGATCACTTGGTCGTTCATAGATTCTCCTTATTGGATGCTGATCGACTGAACGAGGGTATCCAGCAAATTAAGGTCAGGCTGGAAGGATGCGGGATTAGCAGAATTGAGAAAGTCTGTCATTTCTTGAAAATAAGTGTTTAATCCATTGACATCCGAACGGTCATCGGGATATTTGATGCCATCTGCTGATGGGTTATCTGCAGAAGCTTGAATGGGAAGAGTGACAGGAAACATAATGGCAACCAAATATTTCCCGTCGCTGGTCAGGCCTTCAAAGTGATAGTAACTATCATTCTTTAAGATGGGTCCGGGGAATTGGGCGTATTGAGAGAGCATGGCGACGCCGTTCCCATTGAGGAAGGATAGACGTTTGGCTTGAGCGGCATATTGTTGGGCTGCCGCTCCATTGAACGGAATAGTGGATAGGTTGCCATTTGTCAGAGGCATGGATGGGCTTGCCAGAATTGCCTGTAATCTTGAAGTACTGCCCTGTGCCCATGGATTGACCTCTGCATATTCCCTAGTGGGTAGATGCGAACGACCGGCGGAAAGAATTCATCTTTGACCGGGTAATCCACCAATACGAATTCAATATGCTCTGGCGCAACGCCCCAGGGTCCGGTAACGGAATCATCGGCGGCGGGAACGATCTGGGATTGCGCGCTGGTGGCGAGATTTTCTGGAATGGTGAATTTGACATTTTGAAACTCTGCCTGCGTTCCGCTGGGCTGCGGAGTTGGGGCAGCAGCTGTTAACGATTCAAGAGTGGCGGCGACTACGGTCTCCACCCCGGCAGTCGATTCCTGAGCAGGGGTGGGGGCGGTCAATCCGCAAGCCAGAATGAACAAGGTTATGCCGATCCAAAGTCCGATTGTGTTTGTTTTCATTGTGTCCTCGATGAGTTTGTAATGCTTACAGTCCGTTCACAAGCAGGGATTCCATCATGGCATCCAGGTGGTCTAAATACGGTGTGAATGAGAAAGGATCGGCAGCGTTCAATTTTTCTGTAATCGCATTCCCATATCCATTGAAGTCGTCCAGGTTCAAGGGGACGCCATCTGTGGGAACGGGGGAATCCGGATTTCCATCTGCGGCAAGGAAGGGTACCTGGATGGGAAGAATGGCTTGAACGTAATATTGTCCGTCGCTGGTGATGCCGTGGAAATAGTAGAACATTTCCTGATTGTTGGCAGGCATGAAAGCCTGGTCGAATTGGGTCAAGTAGCGAATGCCTTTCCCGTTCTGGAAGTTTAAGGCATGGATGCGCGCATTGTATACAGGCCCGCTCGGAAGGTCTTCCGGCAGGGGCTGCCCGTCGGTGTATTGCATGGCCTGAAGATAAGCAATGATTTTGGCTGTGAACTCACTGTATTGAGCATATTCACTGGCTTTGAAGACCATCACCTGCGGCTGGAACATTGTCCCTTGGACCGGGTAATTATTCAGAATGAATTTTTTGTGCGAGGGCATATCCCCATTTGAGGGGTTGACATAGGGGAATTCGACCTCAGTAGTGTTAGTGGCAGTAGCACCGCTAGTCATGCCGTTAGGCGCCAGGAAAGA
>Ga0268298_10002868_pt1 | contig 18290 bp, 15 predicted proteins | sample WWTPWeurt_MetaG_FD_194462 | JGI IMG/M metagenome (GOLD analysis project Ga0268298, IMG submission 194462) | Activated sludge microbial communities from WWTP in Nijmegen, Gelderland, Netherland - WWTP Weurt | ecosystem: Engineered > WWTP > Aerobic digester > Activated sludge | place...
GGCCTTGAATCCCGCACTGTAGACTTTGCGTGTCTTGGTTTCACTCATTGCTCGTTGACTCTTTCCCTTCTGCCAAGACCATAGCTTAAATTACTGTCCGATTTCCGGGGTCCACTATAGGCACCTTGGAACGGCCAAGAGATATCACAACGGCGAATTCCATCCACCCATGAGATATAACAAATTGCTATAGGCTATTTAGCCATGGAATAAACGCGGACCGGCGACCATCCGTTTCTTATCCCAATCACCTTCCCTTCCCAGCGTTTTCCCGGATTGTCCCGCAGGGACATAGGTTCTCTGCATGCATTCATCTCCTCTCGCCTGTGGAAGAGAGGTTGGGGGTGGGGGGCGAGGGAATCCGACCAGTTACGGCTTTCTCCCTCAACTCCGAACCCCAGCGCCATCCCTAGCAACCTTCCCACTCTAGGACTGTGGAGATGATCAAGGGTGTGAAGCCAACCGATGGGTGCTGACGGCATCGGGATCTTGCACTCCAGACCAAGCGGCCTGAGTTAAAATGGTGGGGTGTCCGCTGTATTTGAGGGCGAAGCCGGTGTCCATTGCCGTGCTGATGGCGGCTGGCTGAGATGAGTGGTGGTTCGGCCTCTCGGGAAGCAGGGACGCGCGCCTCATTTTCACCATTCTGTCCGGAGAGCCCCGACCGACAATGAAGCTGCAGCAACTCCTCTTTCTGCACGAAGTGATCAAGCACCAGTGCAATATCTCCTTGACCGCCAAGGCGCTGTTTACCTCCCAACCGGGGATCAGCAAATGCCTGCAACAATTGGAAGACGAACTGGAGGTCGAGCTATTCCAACGGGAAGGCCGTCAATTGAAGGGGCTGACACCTCAAGGAGAGGCCATCTCCAGCGTCGTAGCGAATATCCTGGCGGATTTGCACAAGATTCAGCAGATTGCCAAGAATGCCCGCCCAAACGCCAAGCCTCTCCTTGAAATCGTCTCTACCCGCTATATCGCCGAACACATCTTGTTGCCCGTGCTGGCCCGTTACTACGCTTCCCACCCCGAGGTCGAGGTAAACACCTACGAGGACATCCCCGAGCGCGTCACCGAATATGTGCTCGCCGGCGAGGCCGATATCGGGATTTTGTCGGATCTCTCGAAACGCTATAGCGAACTGGTGTATTTCTGCATCTCGGAATGGCGTCTGATTCTGTTGACCCATCGCTCCCATCCGCTGCTCAACACCAACCCCCTGACACTCCGACTCCTTGCGGAAGCGGAACTGGTTACCTATAACCGCGCCAGCGTGGCCCGCAAGGCGGTTGATGCGGCTTTCGCTGCCGCTGGGTTGCAACCCAAAATCGTTCATTCCTTGAGTTCAACGGAGTTGATCCTCGCCGACCTGGCCACCTCGAAGTGGGTGGGCATCCTGGCAGAGAGTGCGTTCAACCCGGAGAAGCATCCCGATCTTGTGATGATCGGCAATAAATCCCTCTTCCCGCCGCTCAGCACCTGGATCTGTATCCGCAAACAGGCCTTCCTGCGGGGATATGTCTATGACTTCATCTCGCTACTACAACCCGAGCTGGACCGCCAAACCATCCAGAAGGCGCAGCACAACATCGATTAGCGCGGTAGCGGGCAGCCCGGATGGAGCCACCCATTTCGTGCGTTGTAAAGACAGGAGCCTCGTGGTCGACCTCATGGCAACCCCTGTTTGATTTTCCCTAATCGGCGGATAGCGAACCGGTTGGCTCATCCGCACCGGACCGAGGAACCCGAGGCCCTGTTCAGGGCAAGACTATGAGATCGAGGGCGAGAGAAGCAGAAAAGCCGTCACGGCTGGCCTGCCACCTTCCGGCGCTGCCGGGCACGGGGTCTTGGAGCCGATCCATTGTTCTCCTATAGAGAACAATGAATTATCTTAATGCGTATTGTTCTTTAAAAGAGAACAAAAACCGGACAGTTTTGCTCCCTGCCCGGCGCCGTTGAGCGTTCTTATCGGTCCAGACCCTTCGACGGTGGGCCAGATCGAACGCTTCCCTATGGGCGGCTATCGACAAACAAAGACCCAGAATCAATACGGGATGGGTATGTAAAGTTTGGTGCCGCGATAGGCTCAGTCGGCATCGGGATGGAGAATGTTATAGGTGATCATGGCGGCGACACCGATCAGCATATAGGCCAGGGGCCAACCAAGATCGACGAAGCCCCCACTGACATATTGTTCCTGAGCCGTCAGGATCTCGAAGCTTCTATTGGAAAGGTAATACAGAATCAGGCCGGCGAAACAGAACCACCAGGGCAGGGCGAGCATGCCACTGGTAAGCAGGGAGGCGGATAATACCGTCATGCCCAAAAGGACGGGATCGAAAATCACATAGGCCAAGATGGCCAGATAGGCGATCAGGGTATCCGCTTTTTGAATATTCTCCTGGGAGGAGTTGATAGCAAAAAATACGGCTCCCAGTACAACGATCACCGCCGCCAATATCCCCCAAGCCGGAGGACGGATATCCAGGGCGCGGGCAAATATGATAAGCGCAACGAAGATACAGGGTTGGATCAGGAGAAATCCGATATCGGAAAACCAGGGATAGGGAGGTTCTTCTCCCTGGTTAAAGATAACATAACCGGCATATAAGGCCTGTCCCAGCCCCCAGCTCAAGACACCCATACCCATCAGTGCCCACATGGGCCGCATGGGATCGCCCCGCTCGAATACGGAACTGGTTCGCCAACAGACTACAGCCGTGGTCAGCGCCGAAAGCACCTGGACGAGATTGGAATAATAGGAAGCGGCCTGCTCACCGAATCCGAGTATTGGCAATATGAATAATAGCCCGCAGAGGACGATCCAGAACGAAATATAAAATATGGTGCCTTTGGTATACATAGGATCTGCTCCTTAGGGACTGGCCAGATCACGGATGATCTTGGCCTCTGTTGTGGATAATTTTTCCAACGATTGTTCAAAGCAGCGAGCGGCGAGAGTAGGTATACCCAGAGCGCCAAGTCTCGTCTTGATCAACTTCGCCCAATTGTAGTACGGTGCCGCCCCGGATTGGAGTTCCGGCGGGTCCTCAGGATGCCATCCGGGCCATATCGTCTGCAAGCCTTCCCGCACCGAGTTGACAAAAGGATTCAATACCTTGTGACCGAACAGCTTCTCGATCCGCGGTAACAGATCCTTTTCAAAGACCATCAACATGCGGCCAAGCGTCGGATGATAACTACATACCACCTGACCGCTAGCGCAAAGAAACATGAGTGGTGACCAAAGATCGCCGGCGCGATCCATGGTGCGGAGACCTGTATAGGCGATACCGGAAGAGATCCTGGCCAAGAGGCCGGCCGTGACGATGGAGGCTTTGATCTCCTGTGAACTCGGCAACCCGCTACGCTTGATATAAACCTGCTCCAGCATGGGGCATACTCGATCCACCTGAGGCAGAAAGTTGCGCGTGAGCCCTTCGACTAGAAAAAGATAGTCCATACCGGGGGTCTTCGGTGGGGGAACTTTCTGGATAAGTTCCAACTTTCCCATCGGTCGCCAGAAAACATTGATCAAGGCCTCGTCATTAATGAAATCGCCGTATTTGGCGTGCGTGACACCTTCTTCTCCGAGCCACACCACCGCTGGCATCCTATCGTCGAACAAGAGAGTCACCATACCTGAGTAGCGGCGTGCCAGAAGGGTTCCCAGGATCTGGCCGACAAAGATGTCTCGGAAAGGAACCACGGGCGAGTTTCTCCAGTTAGGCCAAAATCAGAAGCAAGAATAGTAAGCCGATTTCTGTCAAAAGAAATACCAGGCGGCTGGTCTGTTTATCCGCCTTCGACGTTACGCCAGCCGTTACAGAGCTCGCTCGGCGCCAGCTGGCGCGCCTGGAAGGCAAACGAACAGCCATCGCATTCTGGTATTTCGTTTTCCGACAATCGCCTAAATGTTTTCGATGGACGGGAAAAGAAAAGCGAGGATTTTCAGGTAATGGTATCGCCCTAGCGTCATGGGCCAAACCGAGAGTTGAGCGCCGGGAAGCTGGCGTCTGGTTGCGGGACAGCCTATCGGGATTCGGCTTCATGACTTTCGGAGTTGCCTTTCCAGCTCGTCCGCCAGCTTCTTATTCAGGGCGTTCAACACCTCATGCAAGCGCCGGGCACGCTCATATTCCCGTTGCTGCAGTAAAAGCAAGGCCGCTTTGTAATAGGCTTGAGCGGCCAAATCCTGTTTGCCCTGTTGATAATAGATATTTCCCAATTCACCGGGAAAGTCCGGTTCGTTGGGATAATATCGTATCAGCTCGTTATAGGCCTTAACGGCGGCCTCCAAGTCGCCGTTCCAATATTGGGTACGTGCCTCTGTAAGAAGATCCAATTTACCTGGCGGCGCCTCGGTCGTGGGAACATCCTCGTCGACGAAAGGCCGAAAGCGATATTGGGGTGCGGCCTGGGATTGAGTCGGGAAACCATTGTATACCGCTGCCTTGGCCTCCTCAGACTTCTTGGTCAACATAGGCGCCGCCGTACCCCCGCGCTCCTCGGGAGACGCGAAAGTCGCGGGGGTACCTCCTTGATTGGAGCGGCTTCCCTCCCCTACCCCGGACTTATTCTGTTGCAACATCTGCAGAAAAGGGGGAAGCGATGGTGTAACCCCTGGATTCGGGCCCTGACGACTTGGTTGAGCACAGCCGCCTTCCGGGCAATCCGTTGCCGGTCGGTACGCTTGGGTCTCCTGCGATCGGTCAGAGACCAAACCTGAAGTAAAAAAATCGAGTCGCTGTAGGCCCACAAAGGTAGCCACACAGAGACCGATGAACAGCACTCCAGACAGAATAAACCCACGCTTAGGCCGCCATGTCAAAGATGACTTCATCTCGCCAGGGATCCCGGACAAGATATTCAGGGAGCCACTTCTTTGATGACATGAGGATAGAGCGTCGCGCAGAGTGCGCTCAACTCCCAAGAGCCCTTCCCCCTGGGTTCGAGCTCGAATACGGCCAATCCTTCACTGAAAGACCTGCGATAGATGGTGCGCTGGGCCAAACGTTGTTTGATGAACTTGATGCCGGGTAAGGTCACCAGGGCCGCCGCCGCCTCATCCGATTCCCGCACCGCGTGATGAGTATCCGCCCGATTGATAAAACCCAGCATCTCCGGTTTTGTCGTTTTCTCCGTATTCGCCTCGACCAAGCGGATGAACCTTTGGGTCGACCAGATATCCGCCTGACTGGGTGGCACCGGCACCAGGATCCTATCGGCCAAGTTAAGCGCCTTTTTCATCGCCTCCAGACCCGCCGTCCCCACATCGATGAGGGTTTCCTGGGCCTTGGCCATCCGTTTCTCAGCCAAGGCGGAGATCCCATGGACTTTGATCGGCGGTTGAATCCCCTCTTCCGTCCGCACATCCGCCACATCGGTAAGGGTAGCCTGGGGGTCGGTATCGATGACCAAAACATCGACATTGGCCTTGGTAAGCCAAACCGCCAGATTAAAAGTGACGGTGCTTTTACCGGAACCACCCTTCAAACTTCCTACCACAGTGATCATGGCCGTCTCTTAGCTTACGAAGCCTTACTTGTAGATTGAATGAAAGGAACGCCGCTCATTGTCATGGGGCAGGGAACCGGCTTCATTGAGGATGCAAAATGCCCGACACACAGCAATGGAAAACCTTGCCTGACCATGATGAATAGTCATTCGAGAATGCTACCGAGGCGGACAACCACCGGGGGGGTGGTTGCATCTATTTAAAGCGGCGCGGCATTCTGGCTAGCGACCGACGGGCGGTTGTTGCCCCGAGGCCGGAGGGGTGACCTTTTGATATCCCGCTGGGATAGAAAACAGGCTGGAAGGCGGCTCGCCCTCGCGGATATTGATCAACTCCCGCACAAAACCACCAGGAAACTCTTCCCGGATAGCGAGTTTCAAAACCGGATCGTACCACTGGGTGGATCGTTGAGCGGGCTGGTTGGGGGCCGAACTGCTCATCTCCCATTTTTCAACCTGTCTGCCGCCGACATTCTCGATACCCAGCATCCGCAAATCCATTCTCTGTCCTTCAGAGGTTTCCGTACGCAAGGGGATACCCCGGTCGGCGTCTATCCATGAAGTCATCTGCATCGTCTTGCCTTGCTGGGTGACGGACATCTGCCACTTGTCGGCGGTGCGGCCATTGATGGATTCCACACCCAGCTTGTTGCACCGTGCTCCCTGCAGGCCGGCACAGGGATCGAGTTTTCCTCCGGAAGCCGGCGTTTGGGGGGAAGCCGAGCTTCCCGGGCCAGGTCCCTGGAATTCCATGTAACTGTGCTGACTCGGATACAAGATCAATTGTGCCTGCTTATCGTTGTCGATGATCTGCACCACCTGCTGTCCGCCCTGATCCATTTCTATGCGCATTCTGTTTTTCCCTACATACATCTTCCCGGAACTCGTCCCTTGAGGACTGCTTTGGCGGGTTTCCGCCGAAAACGGCACGCCTGACAAGTCCGCAGAAGCAACACCGCTCATGAAGCCGGATACGAGCAACATCGCTGGAACCAATTGAGAGCTTCTCATAAAAAACCTCCTCATCATTTTATTCCGGATATATCAGGTGAGACCATTTTACCCCACATAAACCGGTTCTCTTGCCATTCGATACTTCATGGTTAGGGCCGTCTGTATTATCGGGTTGTAGCGGCACCGCAAGTGAGCCGCTTTAAGATATCCGGCATTTCCGTCCGGTCGAGCTGAATGTCTCATGGGCACTCACTGGGAATAGGGATCACGACCCCCATATAACGCCTGGCCTTGATAAGGAATCTCATACTGGCGGTGTTGACCGAAATAACCTGGCTCGGCGCTGGGAGAAGCCCCGTCCCTTGCGGGAGACCTCCCGCCATGGACTCCTGTTTCAAACGACCTGAAATAGGGATTTTCTTCGGCAATCTGTTGTTTTTCCCGGTCGCTCAGGGGGCGGAAATAATATTGTGGCGGTGCCGGCATTCTATCGCGTTGATAACTCGCCCCCACCTCATCCCAGATACTATATCCTCCCCCCTGACCGAACTGGGAAGATCTATATTTTTGCTGAGCCTCGGAACCCAGACTGCCCCAGGAATTCAGGTTCGACTGGTAATAAGAGCGGTTGGACGGCAGCCACCCTGGAGATTCGCTTTTACTTCCCTGACCTCCCCTCAGATTCCGGGACCTCCCATCCTCATCCGGATCAATGGGCCGATACAAGGGCCCCGTATAGCCTGCCCAGGTATCGGTCTGAGGGTATGAGGAATAAGGTTTCGCCGGTTCCTTCCCCATTCCGGAAGGATATTCCCGGTTACCCTGATAGGGATAGCCGAGGTAACTCCCATTCGATGATTGGGGAGGCGCATAGAGGGAATCCACACCCGGCACTTGAGCCCGTCCCCCGTAAGGCTGGGGCTGGGACCAAGTCTCCATTCGCCGACCATCCCAAATATCGGACGTAAAGGAACGTTGCTTCCCACCACCAGCGGATTCATCTTGCCAAGGGAAGGCCGTCTCTGGCGCCAAACTCGACAAGCACAGGATAAGGAGACAATTGTCCGCAAGGCGCTGATTCATGGTTGCAAGTTGCTGCTCAATCCCTTAATACACTTTGATCTGGTTACATAGAAAGCATCCACTCAAAGCAAGCATAGCCGCCTTCGTGACAACGACTGGTCAGATTTGATCCCTATCCGGTCTGTCTTGCCCGTCATCGGTCGACACCTTCAACCGAATTCCTCTCCTACCGGATCGCCGTCCCACCTGGGGTGTCTCCTTCCTGATTTCAGATTCCGAGTGAGAAGAAACGACGCTCGTACCAGCGTCCATCGGGGGAATGGCCTCATCAGACTTGGTCGGTTCTTCCCGCAAGAAACTTTGCCCTTCGGATAAGGATTGTCCCGGACGGCCAGCGTCTTTCTCTTCGCTGGTAGTGGCGGGTCCAATCGTGATCGGTCGATCTTCCGCGGCAGAAACACCGGGCTCATCGGACGATTTGGCGGTGGTCTCTCCAGTCGAGACGATGGAAGCGGAAGATCTCTCCGCCTGTTGGAAGGCCGAATCACCCTGATCCGAACTCACATCCCCTTGTGGCCGTGCCACCGCCCCCGCCTCAGAGTTGGTAGCAGGCGCCGCTGATCCAGGCATGGTCCCGGAGGCGACGGGAACCGTACCACCGAAATTAGTGGGAGCCGGTGGAGTTGTAGGGGGCGAAGGTGGAGGTGTCGACCCGCCTTGGACCTTTTTCGGTCTCTTTAGCCACTGCATCAGCAGCAGGAAGATTCCGCGGATCAGATAAAAGGCCATCAGCAAGACATTCGCGACGATCGACCAGATTCTCAAGACAAGAGACGGCCCCTTGGAAGATGCCCTCGCCTTGGCCGGACGCGCCAGCGTCATATCCTCGGGGCTGGGAAGTACAGTGCCCACAGGGCATCCGGCTGCCGCAACCTCGCATAAGGACCGACTGGCTTTCATGCAGCCCAGTGGGATGACGATCAGTGTCAGGATGGTAGACACCATGACCCCGGAGGCCAGGGAGATGGCCATGCCCTGGAAGATGGGATCGGTGAAGATCACGCTGGAGCCACAAACGAGGGCCAAGGCCGTGATCATGATCGGGCGCGTCCTGGTATTGCAGGAACGGATCACCGCCTCCGCCACCGGGATACCTCGCTGGATCTCATGAATCGAAAAGTCCACCAACAGGATCGAGTTGCGAACAATGATGCCGGCCAAGGCAATCCAGCCGATCATCGAGGTAGCGGTAAACTCGGCCCCCATGATGGCATGCATTGGGATGATCCCAAGCAGGGTCAGGGGAATCGGCGCCATAATCAAGGCTGGAATACGAAAGTTACCGAATTCCCAGACGACCAGGATATAGATGAGTATGAGGGCGACCATGAAGGCGGCCCCCATGTCGCGGAAGGTTTCGAAAGTGACGGTCCATTCCCCGGTCCATTCGAGGCTGCTCACATTATCAGAGGGCGGTGGTCCGAACCAGTAGGCCTCGACTTTTACCCCGTCGGGCGCGGTGTAATTCGCCAAGAGATCCTGCACCTGAAACATCCCATAGACCGGAGCAGCCAGCCTCCCACCCACGTCCGCGACCACATATTCGACCGATCGCAAATCCTTATGGTAGAGGATGTCGTCTTCGGCAATGCGTTCAAAACGCCCCAACTCCCGCAATGGCAGGGTCTGACCGGAACCGGATTGGATCGGTAGATCGGCCAGTCGGGTAATTTGGGAACGGATCGCCAGGGGGACCTGGATGAGGATATTCGTCGGCTCGTGCCCTGCCCGTTGCTTGACATCCCCCAGGGTCGTACCTCCCAGGGCCATGGCCAGATTGCGATTGATAGCGTCGACAGAGATTCCCCGCCGCACCGACTTTTCGGTATCGACGATAAAACGCCAATACTCGTAGGGATCGCGGAGATAATTGTCGACATCCACCAGGCTCGGGGCCTTGCGGAACAGCTCCGTCAGATCCCGGGCAAACTGCCGACGAACTTCAGGCGTTGGACCATGCACCTCGCCGACCACCGACTGAAGCACCGGCGGCCCCGGAGGCATCTCAACAACGGCGATATTGGCACCAGTGCCCTTAATGATGTTCTGTAGGCTTTCCCGGGCATGGACGGCGATCTGGTGGCTGGATCGCTTACGGACCTTTTTGTGGAGCAACTGGACTTGCAGCTCACCCTGCCAGGGCTCGCTCCTCAGATAGTAATGGCGGACCATGCCGTTGAAGTCGAAAGGCTTGGCCGTACCGGCATAGAGTTGAATGGCCGTGACCTCGGGGATCTCCCGCACCCGGATAGCCATCTGATGGAGCAGATTTGCCGTCACCGGCAAGGCTGTCCCCTCCGGCATATCCAACACCACGGAAAATTCCGGCTTGTTGTCCAGCGGCAACATCTTCACCGCCACCCACTTGGTGTAGAAAAAGGAACAGGCAAAGAAAAAGCTGCCCCAGAGCGCCAAGCGGAAGATGGCCCGTTTGGTCGAGCTTTCCATCAGCGGGGTGAGCACACGGCGATACAGCCCTTCGAGTTTCTCGGCGCCACGATGCTCGCGAATCTCTGCCTTTTCCAGGTAGCTCATCGTCGGACGTAGCCACTTGGACTGCGCCAACCAGGGCGTGAACACAAAGGCCGCGAACAGCGAGACCAGCATGGCCACGGAACCCAGGGCGGGGATGGGAAACATGTAAGGCCCCATCATGCCGCTGACGAAGCCCATGGGCAGCAGGGCGGCGATCACGGTAAAGGTGGCGAGGATAGTTGGGTTGCCGACTTCCCGCACCGCATCCACTGCCGTGACCACATCGGTCTTGCCTTCCTGCAACCAACGCCGGTAGATATTCTCCACCACGACGATAGCGTCGTCGACCAAGATACCGATGGAGAAAATCAGCGCGAAGAGACTCACCCGGTCGATGGTGAATCCGAGGATCCAGGCAGAGAAGACGGTAAAAAGCAGCACCACCGGGATGACCAACAGCACCACGATGGCCGGACGGAAGGCACGAAAGGCCACCAGCACCAGGATAAAGACAAAACCCGTGGCGACGAAGAGTTTGAAAATGAGTTCGTTGACCTTGTCGTTGGCGGTTTCGCCATAGTCGCGGGTAACACTGACCTCCACATTGTCGGGTATCAATTTCCCCTTCAAGTGGCCGATGCGCTCGATGATGGCGCTGGCCACCGTCACCCCATTGGTGCCTTCCTTCTTGGCCAGGGCGATCGTCACCGCTGGCTGTCCCTCGGCCAGGGTCTTGAGTTTGGTTGCCGGCCCGGTGTAATAGGCTACGAGCTGGCGGGCATCTTCCGGACCCTGGGTGACGCGAGCGACATCATGCACGTACACGGGAACATTCTTGTGGGTCCCGACTACCAGGCGGTTGATATCATCGGCGTTTTTCAGAAAGGCTCCAGTGATGACCGAAAAATGCACATCACCGGATTCGACGCCGCCGGCGCGCTGCTGAGAGTTGGCCGTCTGGATGGTGTTGGCTACTTGATCGAGACTGATGTCGTAACCGGACAGCCGCTCGGGAAACACTTCGACGGTGATCTGTTCGCGTCGTCCACCAACGACGAAACCGGCTCCAGTGCCCGGCAGTTCCTTGAGATTCTGCAATACAGAGTGAGACAACATGCGCAGGTAGCCGTCATCCACGTCGGCCATACCATCCCGGTCCATATCCTTGGCCCAAAGCGTGAGATTGACCACGGGCACATCATCGATGCCCTTGGCCTTGACCAGGGGCGGCTGCACACCCGGCGGCACGATGTCCATATTGGAGGCCAGTTTGTCATTGACCTTGACCAGGGAAGGACCCATCTTCTGGCCCACATCGAACTCCACGGTCACGATGCCCCGGGCCCGCTGGGCGGCTGAATAAACGTGCTTCACCCCCTTGATCTCGCTCATGATGCGTTCGAGGGGTTCGATGGCCAGGGTGGAGACCTGCTCCGCTTCCGCTCCCGGATAACTGACAAAAATGTCGATCATGGGCACGGAAATCTGTGGATCTTCCTGGCGTGGCGTCAATACCAAACCAAGCAGCCCCATGAGCATCATGGAGATAAAAAAGAGCGGCGAGAGGGGGGAGTTGATGAAAAATCTTGCCGTTCTTCCAGCAAGACCGAGATGTTCGTCGGAAAAAGACTCCAAACCCTTCTCGTGTTCCAGGGGTTTTTGCTGGCTCACCGTGGCTTTGCCCTCATTTACACAACCAGGCCCGACTGGGCCGAACTACTCCTGGGAAAACAACCTGGAGCGAGAAATCGTTCCTTATTTGCCGCCCCCGGGAGGGGCCGTCCACCCGGCCGTGAGATTGCTGCCCGGATCCCGCAGGACCTTTTCCCCGGCTCGAAGTCCGGAGAGCACCGTCGTCATACCCGGCGCCAACTCCTCACCGACCCGGATCAACCTCAATTCGCTCTTCCCTTCGTCGTTGACCACATAGACCCCAGGAAGGCTGCCGTTGAAGCGAATGGCCGAGGTGGGAATGACGGGATTATCCTGGCCGGGGGCATTGAAGTCCGGTATCAGAACTTTGACGTACATACCAGGGGCCGATACGCCCTGGGGCAGATCGAATTTCATCTTTACCGTGTGCCGTTGGACATCCGCCATGGGATAGATCTGCGCCAGACGGACAGGCACCACCTGGTCGCCCACATCAAGTTGGGCCTTCAGCATCATGCCCATATTGAGTCCGGGCCGCAGCCGCGCGGGCACATCCACCTCGACCTGGAGATAGGTTAGATCGGCGAACTGCAACAGTGGCTGACCGGGCTGGACCGTATCCCCGACTTCAATGAATTTCTTCGTGATGACCCCGTCGAAGGGAGCCAGGCTTTGGGCATCCCGCAGTTTGGAATCGATCGCCTGGATCTCCGCCTGCGCCTGGATAATGGCATTCTGAGCCTGTTGCACGCCGATATGGGACGAATAAAGATCGATCGAGCGGGCCGCCGGCTCACTGCGGTTCCCCATCACCGACTCCATGGGATTGACGAACATCTGGTCGAACAGGTTCGGCATCCCCATACCACCGGGGGATTCCTTAGTTTTCGGGGACCAGAGTTCGCGCGTGAATTGCGCCCCGGCATTCCGCAGGGCCGCATCGGCATTGGCGAACTGGGCATAGGCCGCCTGGCGCTTGGCCAACAATTCCCGCTCGTCGATGGCGACCAGCAGGGTGCCGGATTTGTGCTCGTCCCCTTCTCTACCCGCCAGGTATTTGATACGACCAGGCAACTGGGCCGACAGCGTCACCTCTTTATAAGGGATTACCGTCCCACCCAGAGACACAGTGGCGGCTCCCCGCGACTGTTGTACGACAAAGGTGTCGCCAGATGGTTGAGCCAGCCCTGGGGCCGTACTCCCAATACCACCTACCGCGAGCACCGCCATGAGCAGCGAACGAACCTGAATAGCCATCACCACAACTACCCGAAGGATTTCCAAACCTAGAATTTGCCAGCCGGCAGATCCAAAACGGCCCGGGTTGCACCGGGCCGCGAACTCTCGATCCGGAGACGACCGGATTAAACCCGAGCCATCACCGCAAAGGTCTTGACGAAGGGGCCCGCCATGCGCGGGTCCTTGATCATGGAGGCATAATCGCCGATAGGAAACTTCAGCTTCCCGGACATATAGGCCGTACCCAACCCCATCATCCCTGGAGGTTTACCCAGCCATTTCTCCCATTGCTCCTTAGAGGCACGGATGTCCCAGTTCAACGAACCACCCTGGTAGGCACCAGCCGCAACCGCCTGGCCGCCTTGAACATTAATCACACCACGCGGACCTGGTTCGCCCTCGAAACCATAACCGATAACGCTATTGAACCCGATCTGCGCCAAGGCACCAGACAATTCCGACTCCGCATTCCATTGGTTCATGAAACCTTTCATCCACTCATCGGAAAACAGCTCTGCCATCTCGTCCTCCATCAAGGGAAAATTTGAAAGTGAAGAGGGATATTCTTCAGTTCGGTGCAACCGAGCCCGGAAATAGGGCTGACAACATGACATGATCATAGGGCGAGAGACCCCGCCTTTAAGCCCGAGCAGTATCCTCTATGGCCATGGGTATTGCAACCAAATTACCCCTTTTTCAGTCCCTACCCCTTCCACCCACAGGTTATTATTCAGTTGCAGCACAGCCTGCAACATTCCTGGCCCCAGTCTCCATCGCCGCTCAATGGACTCTGTCTCTGAACGTGGTGCAGGGAGCGATCAGGAGGACAGCGACGCCGACATGAATATATAGTCGCTCAGCTGGCGACCGCGGGCCAGCCGAGATCGGAATTTTCGCCGCGGTCGGTAGGTTGCCCGCATTCCTATCAGGCTCCGTAGCGGGGCGCCGAGGGGCCGCTGTGGCGGGTGGTACAGTAAAGTAGAGCCGCTCCGGCTCGCGGTATTAGCCGCTTTCATGGCCTAGCGCATCACCCGATCCGGGTCCATGGTGGCCACCCGCCAGATCGGGATGATGTTGGCGGCGGCGTAAGGAAAGACAGTGAAGAAAAACAAAGTGGCGAGTGGCAGGGCCTCGACCAGGGGTTGGGGGTAAAAATCCGGATAGAGGACGGCCCAACCCTTGAGTACCGGGGCAAAGATCAGCGCCCTACCATAGAACACATGGCCGTAAGCAAAAAGATAGCCCAGCAGGAAGGCGGTGAGGGAGATCACGGCGCCTTCCCAGAACTTCATTTGGATCACATCCGAGGTCTCCCAGCCGATCGCCTTGAGGATGCCGATCTCGCGTTTTTCCGCCGCCGATAGCCCGGAGGCCCGATCCCAGGCCAGGATGGCGAAGGCCAGCAAGGCCCCCATCAGCAACAGGAACAGGACCCCCTCGCGCCAGGAGAAGAGGGCGTCATAGGTACGCAATATCTCTTCCCGCAGGATCGGACGGGTGTCCGGCAGCCGCTTGCCGATTTTTTCAGCGACGGTGCGCACCTCCCGGGGATGACGCACCCTGAGCACCAGATCGGTATAGAACCCCGGGGCGATACCGAAGAACTCCCGAAAATCCTCCTCGGCCAGCAGCATCAAGTCCAGGCTCACCAGTTCCGCCTCGGCTGGCAGGAGATCCCTGACCCGCCAGGTCATGGCCTGGCCCCGAGAGGAACGCAGGCTGAGATAATCCCCCGGGTTGAGGTTGCGGGCGCGGGCGATCCCGGCCCCGATGCTAATCTCGCCGCGCGATAGGGAGGCTTCCGGCGGCACCATCAGGGTATAGTTGGCGCGCACCGCCGGATCATAGTAGTAACCCCACAGCCGTCCCATCGTCGCGGTCACGCCACGGATTCCGGCCACGGAGTCGAGATAGGCGACCGGCATGAGTTCATGTCTCCCCGCCACCAGTCGCTGTAGACTGATCTCCGGCGCCCCTTGCAGCAAGAGTTCCGCTTCCCGGCGCAGGGATTGGGTGAACAGCATCACCGAGGCGAGCAGAAAGACCATGAGGCTGTAGACGAGCAGCAGCCCCAGGTTCTTGCCCTTGTGACGCCATAGGGAAGCCAGGGTGAAGTCGATGAGATAGCGCTGACGCCGCCACCAACTGGTCATGGCCGCTCCAGTCTCAGGGGCGGCAACGCCAGTGAACCCGAGGGGAAATGATCGAGGGCCAGGGGATGATCCTGAAAAGCGCTGTGCCGATCGGCCTGGGAAAGATGGCGGGTATAGCGCGCCTCGGTAAAAAGCGCCAGATCGCTGAGCTGCAACTGTTGCACCAGCTCACCGACCCGTTGCCGGCGCGCCTCCGTCGCCTCCAGCGAGCGCCGGACATCCACCTGGGTGAGGAGAAAGCCCGTCAACAGAAACCCCGTACCAACCAGATAAGAATCGACCCGGCGCACCTTTGGTCTCCGATAAGCAAGATGAAAGAGGGCATGATACCGCCTGACCTTGAGGCATTGTTCCGGCCCGCCCTGGGTGAAGGCATTGACCATCGTCAAACCCGGACCCGGAACGCCATAAACTCAGACTGGTTCGTCACGCCCACACAAGCGGAGATCCAGGTCATTGATTTAACGAGGTTCCCGCTTGCGCGAGAATACCCAAAACCGAACCGATCAGCGTTGCCTAAGAACCCTGTCCTGGTCGCGCACGGAACTTTGGCCCGGCACCCCTCCGATACAGCAGACTTCACCTTAGGGACACCAACCCGGATGAACCCGCAATACTTCGACCGACAGCTATCCACCAGCCTTTCTTCCCCTGCCGGGAACAGACGCCGTTCCGCCTGGACCGGCCTCTTCGCCTTTCTCATGGCCACCATGCTTGGGATCTCGCCGGGAACCACGGTCGCCGCCAATGCCTTGGCCGGGCATCCCTCGCCCTACCTGGCCCTACACGCCCAGGACCCGGTGCACTGGCAGGAATGGGGTCCCGAGGTGCTGGCCCGGGCCAAGGCGGAAAACAAGCTGCTGTTCCTCTCCATCGGCTATTTTGCCTGTCACTGGTGCCATGTGATGCAACGGGAGAGCTTCCGCGATCCGGAGATCGCCGCCCTGATCAATCGCCATCTCATCCCGGTGAAGATCGACCGCGAACTCGAACCGGCGCTGGACGCCTATCTCATCGACTTCGCGCGCCGGATCCGCGGCCAGGCGGGCTGGCCGCTCAATGTGTTTCTCACCCCGGATGGCTATCCCCTGGCCGGTCTGCTGTACAGCCGCCCCGAGGGCCTGCGACAGATCATCGAACGCCTGGCCGCCGCCTGGGGGGAACAGAGGGAGTATCTGGGCACCTTGGCCCGACAGGCCGCCGACGAGATGCAGCCGCCGCCCGTGGGCACCACTGAACCCATGTCGACCCGGGAGACGGCGGCGCTTCGGGACAGTTTTTTGCAACAGACGCTGGCGCTGGCGGATGAACTGAGCGGAGGCTTCGGTCAGGGCAGTCGCTTCCCCATGGAACCCCAGTGGCTGACCCTCCTGGAGTTGATCCCCAAGCCACCGGCTCCGCCTTTCCGCAAGCTGGTCGAACTCAGTCTGGATCAGATGGCCACCCAGGGGCTGCGGGATCATCTCGGCGGCGGTTTTTTCCGCTACACGGTGGACCCCGGTTGGCAACAGCCCCATTTCGAGAAGATGCTCTACACCAATGCCCTCATGGCCAGGCTCTATCTGCGCGCGGCCCAGGTGCTGGAGCGCCCGGATTACCTGGAGGTGGCGCGGGATACCCTGGACTTCCTGCTGCGGGAGCTGCGCGCCCCGGACGGCGGCTGCATCGCCAGCCTCTCGGCGGTGGATGGAGTCGGCGTCGAGGGTGGCTATTACCTCTGGTCGGAGAACGAACTCGCCGCCACCCTCACCCCGGAGGAGTTGGTGGTGGCCCGACGGCGCTGGGGGCTGGAGGGAGCCCGGCCCTTCCCCGACGGCTGGCTACCGGTGCTCCGCGCCAGGGTGGAAGAGATCTCCCGCGCCGAAGGGATCGCCGAGGATGAGGTGGTAAACCGGCTGCATCGCGCCAAGACCAAGCTCCTGGCCAAACGCCAACAGCGCTCACTGCCGCGGGACGGCAAACGTCTCGCCGGTTGGAACGGTCTCGCCTTGAGCGCCCTGGTGGCGGGGGCGCAAGCCTTTCCGGAAGGCCCTTATCGACAAGCGGCGGGGGAGGTGCGTGACTGGCTGCTGACCCGACTCTGGGACGGACGGCGATTGTGGCGCGCCAAAGAACAGGGCCGGGCACTGGGAAGCCCCGCCCTGGAAGATTTCGTCTACACCGCCGCGGGGCTGCTGGCCTGGGCCGAACTCAGTGGCCAGACGGCGGATAAGGACATAGCGGTGGAATTCATCGCCCGGGCCTGGTCGGATTTCTTTACCGACCAAGGCTGGAAGACGGCGACCCTGACCCCATTACCGGCGATGCCCAGGGCCTGGGCCATGACCGACAACCCCCTGCCCTCGCCGTCGGCCTTGTTGATCCGGCTCACGGCGGCGCTCCCACAACCACCCGCCTCGGCCCGGGTCAGCCAGGCGCTCGGCCTCAGCGCCGCCTCCACCCGGCAAAACCCCTTCGACTTTGCCGGCCATGTCCTGGCCCTGTTGCAGGCTCAGCCCCGATAGCGCATGCGGGTGCCATGCACCAGGGAAAGGTTGATCTCCTCGGCACTGAGTTCCACCGGGAAATAGGTGCCGGAGATGCGGGCGCCGTAGATGCTGGCCCCTTCCAGCCGGGTCGCGGAAAAATCGACCCCGCGCAGGTCGGCATGGCGCAGATAGCTATCCCGCATATCCAGACCTTCGGCCTCCAGATTGCGCAGATTCGCGCCGCGCAGATCGACCCCACGCAGATCACAGGCCTCGCCCTCTTGCTTGCGGCGATTGAATTCCTCGATCCGGCCATGGACCAACAACAGATACATGGGATCCTCTTTCGCCATTGGTTGTGCCATAGGTTGCCCCTCGATGCTCGTTCGCCGATACCTTGATCGGGACGGGTTGAACTTACGCCCCAGTGCCGGAGTTCTCAAGCGGATTGTCGCCCGCCGTCAGCATTCGCCGGGCCGATGGCCGGGAGCTTGCTCTCCACCGGCCCATCCGCTATGAAATGTCGGCTAGGCGGCGCTCTGGCCCATGCCAGGCTTCTGTCCTTGAGAGTCGATGAAGTTCTCCAAAGCAGAACAAACAATCAGGCAAGAAAATGCCAGCCGGATCGGGTCGAGGTGACGGGATTGCGCCCGTCACCCCTCCCACACCACCGGACATGCGGTCTTCCGCATCCGGCGGTTGGACTCGGCGACCGTCTCGTGGTCGCGAAGACTGATGAGGTAAACCC
>Ga0268298_10002869_pt1 | contig 18282 bp, 15 predicted proteins | sample WWTPWeurt_MetaG_FD_194462 | JGI IMG/M metagenome (GOLD analysis project Ga0268298, IMG submission 194462) | Activated sludge microbial communities from WWTP in Nijmegen, Gelderland, Netherland - WWTP Weurt | ecosystem: Engineered > WWTP > Aerobic digester > Activated sludge | place...
GCATTCAATTTGAGGCAACGCGCATTTCTTATTTGCTTCATGCACTCAAATTATCGCGAGAGCAACTTGCCGTAACCATGGTTACGCGACGAGAATCTGTTCGCTCTCAAATGGTTCAGGCTGGCCTTTCGCAGCCGGAGGAAGGGGACAGGATTAGTTCGAGCACCGGGCGCTATATCCTGGAACAATTCTACGCCTTTAAGAAACACGCAACCTGTGAGCCAGAAAAAACTTCGAACGCACAAGCATCCTGCCCGGAACCTGTGCCGGATCAGGCGGGTTACGCGTGCATTCCCAGGCCTGCCGCGTCAGAACTGGAGCCTCTCCCTGCCATCACCATGGAAGCATATCGAAACATGATTTCCCTCGCGCGAGAAAAGAATTTTCGCCTGGTTCCTGTCTTTCTCCCCGTTCAGGTCGAAGAGCTCTACTGCGACATGCATGGCAAGCACCATGCACTCGGAAACTATGCAGTGCGTGCCCAGGCATTCTTTGAGAAAGAAGGCATTCGCACGATTGATCTGGCGGACAAGGTTCGGGATATTTGCAAACTGGAAAAACATTCTGTACTGGATCAGATCATCCCGGGAGACGGGCACCTGACAAAATCAGGGAACATCTGGGCTGCCCGGGCATTGAGAGAGAAGCTGAATGCTCTTTAATTCAGTTCATTTCCTCATATTCGCGCCAGTAGTCATGGCAGTTACGTTTTTGCTTCCTCAGAGATTGCAGAGGTGGTGGCTCCTTCTTGCAAGTCTCTATTTCTATGCCGTTGCCAACGTAGTTTTTCTCATTCCTCTTCTATTCTGCATTGGAATCACCTACGTACTCGTTCGCTGGATGGTTTCGGTGGAAAGTCAGGTGCAAAAAAGAATCGCACTCCTCGGTGTGATTTTTGGAAACCTCGGGATTCTATATTCTCTCAAGTATATGGATCTTTCTTTCTGGGTTTGGAATCACACACTGGGTCTTCGTCCCTGCGATCCATGGTATGCGCATTCCCTGGGAATGATCCTTCCCATGGGCATTTCATTTTTCACTCTCATGGCCATTGGTTATGGCGTGGACGTATATCGAGGATTTGAAGGAAGACGCAGCTTTCTGGATACGGCACTCTTCTTATCTGTGTTCTTTCATCTGGTGGCCGGACCAATTTTACGCGGACGAGATTTGATCGATCAATTCGCGCAGAAGATAGGATGGAGCTGGGAAAATTTTGAGCTCGGAATGCGGCAGATCTGTCTCGGGATCGTGAAGAAGACATTCCTTGCAGATAATATCAGTCCAACGGTAGATGCGATTTTTGCAGCACCCGCGCAGATGCACTGGGTTTCACTTTTGCTTTCTGTATTTCTGCATTCTTTTCAGATTTACTGCGATTTTTCCGGCTATTCTGATATTGCAATTGGCTCCGCGCGCATTCTTGGATTTCACATTCCTGAAAACTTCAACAGACCTTTTCTTTCTCTCACAATGACAGAGATGTGGAGAAGATGGCATATTTCCTTTTCCTCCTGGGTGCGCGATTACGTGTATTTCCCGCTCGGAGGTTCGCGCACTTCACCTCCTCGAGCATACTTTAATTTATTTATGACTATGTTTGTCAGCGGAATCTGGCACGGCCCCACCATGAACTTTGTGCTCTGGGGTGTGATGCACGCGGTATGGCTGGTCCTTGAAAAGCTATTGTTCTCTGTGGATCGAATCAAGAAAGCGTATGATTCTATCCCTTCTATCCTGAAGATTGCCTATACTTTCACCGCATTTTCTCTTGCTCTCTTCTTCTTTCGCGCGCGGATGCTCCCCGGTTTTTCGAGCGAAATGGAAGTAGGTTTCTTCATGCTCAAGCGTGCTTTCACACTGGTTCCAGGTGAGCTGGTGCTGCCTCCAGCTGGAGTGGCCGTTGGGATCTTGATTCTATGGATTCTAGAAGCAATCGTGGAAAAAAATGAACATGTATTTGCTCCACTGTGGGAACGTAAAGGTGTCTGCGCTGCTGGAGCAGTGGCTTTGCTCTTCATCAGTTTCTGCATCTACTCTGTCACTGTGAGCGCTCAGTTCATCTACTTTCAATTTTGATTATCGCTTGACCCTGAAGGCTCCGGTCGCCCGCTGTTTTAATCTCCGGGAGGAAAGGGGTGCAATTCCCCTGCTGACGCGCAACTGTAAGGGCTTTGCCCGAGCCAGATCTTCTCCGCAGTACGGACTCGCGAATCGGTCCACTGCTAACTCGCAGAGCGAGGAGCCCCCGGATTCGGGATGCTTTTGGAGGGACTGTCTGCGATTTCTCTGTTATTTCTCAATCGCCCTCGCATTTCTTGCGCCTGGTCTTATGTTCGCGCAAGAGATCGAGGTAACTGGCAAAAAAAGAACGTTAGGCGATCAGCCGGCTGCGACTTCGGAGATCCCTGTATCTGATTATGCCGGCAGATTTGAAACCCTGGAAGATATTCTTGAAAAGGAAACCTCCGTGCGCGTGAAGCGATATGGAGGTCCGGGCTCACAGAGTTCCATTTCAGTTCGTGGTTCTAACGCAAACCAGACCAACCTGTATCTGGATGGAATTCCGTTAAACAACGCGGTGAGCGGGGAAGCCAATCTCGCCGATTATAATCTGGACGGCGTGGGTAGCATCCAGGTATTTCGCTCCGGGCAATCGTCTGGTTTCAGTGGTTCTGCCATTGGCGGATCCGTGAATCTGGTGCCCGAAAGAGGCGAAAGTGGAACGAGGTTGCGCCTTCGCGGAGGAACCGAACGCACGATTGATGTTGCGGCGCGGGCAGGCGGTTCTCGCAATCCAGAAGAGGCGGAAAAAGAGGAAACAGAAAAGGCTAAAGTGGATCCTTCCTTGCTTGATGCGATGCGAGCGCAGTGGTCGGTGTCCGGCCACACGGGCCGATCAGACCAAACATACAAATATCGCAACAACAACGGCACTCCCGTATTCAACACTTTTGATGACCATGATGATAGAAGAAAGAACGCCTGGTACAGGGACGACGGATTCACTGGCTATGCAAGCGCTGGCGTGGGAAACACAGATTTAAAGATTCTAGACGATTTTACATATCGCATGCACGGAGTCCCGGGTCCCGGCAGTCGGCAGACAGAAAAGACACACCGCGAATTGACACGCAACACGACTGGAATTGGATCAGATACGCGAGGCCTTGGAGTAGACTGGATTCGTCTGGAGACCAGAGCGTATTATACGTACTACAGAGAATCTTTCTTCGATCCTCTCCAGGAGTTTTCTACTTCCTCCCCCAATTCGAGCGGCAAGCTCGATGTATATGGAATTCATTTGATGCCATCTCTCTATTTTCCGGTCGCTTTCCAGACCATTCGCTTTCTATTTGCGGAAGAGAGAGAAGACTATCATCAGGAGATTCGAAATCGCCTGGACCAGAAAACGGAAAATGTACCGGCCCGATTTCGCAGGCACACTTCCCTTCACGCAGAAGACGAATTTTCATTTTTCAAAAAAAGACTGATCATTACTCCCTCCGTGCGATACGAACTCTATCGGGATGAGTTCCCTGATTTTCGTTTCCGATCTTATTCTGAATTTGGAAATCCAGAGAAGAGGCGAATCGACTATACCAATGCCAGTTTATTTTCTTCTATTGTCCTGGCCCGAATTTCGCAGGCAGAATTTCGCTTTCGCGCAGGCGGTGCTAAAGAAGAGCGCATGCCCACGTTTCTGGAGCTATTTGGCGAGAGAGGAAGCGTGATCGGGAATTCCAATCTCAAACCGGAAAAGTCAGAGAGTTCGGAGGGAGGTTTTTCCCTCGTGGCAGATCGGCAACCTATGTCCGGGGAGTTTTCCATCACTCTCTTTCGAAAGAACATCCGCGACATGATTCTGTTTGTTCCAAATTCACAGTTTTCTCTGAGACCTGAGAATGTGGACGCAGCCAGAATCACAGGTGTGGAGGCGTCCGCGAAAATGTTCATCATGAAACGACTGAGGCTGTATGCCACATACACATACCAGCGTGCGATCAATATGAGCGATGTAAGTTATCTAAAGGGAAAGTACCTGCCTCTCAGGCCATTGCACGATCTGCATTCTGGACTCAGCATTTACGCGGGAAAATGGGAAATGGGTGCGGAAGCAGATTTTACGGGCGCTGTGTTTCGCGATCGCACAAACGAATACTTGAGCTATCAGGCAGGCAGGTGGGTATACAATGCCTATCTCACTTTCGCGCCTCTGGGCCGCGGTGAGAGAGAGCTGATTTTTGGGCTTGAAATGAAGAATGTACTGGATCAAAGGATGGAAGATGTGATCGGGTATCCGCTTCCTGGGAGAACGCTGTATGGAACGATCAACTACAAATTCTAGATTCAGCTTTCGCATCGCCTTACCATGGTTAGGTGTGATTCTCGTATCTTTCGCGGTGAGCGGATGCAAGGATATTGAGAGGCCCCCTCTCTGGACTTTGTTCTCTGCCTCCACTGGCTCTGCGCGCGTTGGGGTGGTGACTACTGATTTTGGATCCAACGGTAGGTTCAGTGTAATCACAACAGAAGGGTTTCCGCTCCCCGGACTTTCTCCTATTTATTCAGATGCGGTGGCCAGGTACCAGAACAACCAGGTAACCGTGATCAATCGTCTGGGGCGTGACAACATTCAAGTTCTTGAGCCTGCCATTGGTCTTTTGACCGTTCAGGAATTTTCTCTAGGGTCAGGAAGCAATCCTCACGATTACATTCGTCTTTCCGATGCGAAAGGTTACGCCGCGCTCTACAATCGAGCGTACGTTCAAATTGTACAACCCGCAACAGGTTTCCTGATCGGTACGATTTCTCTGGCTGCGTACGCAGACGTGGACGGAATTCCGGAGGCGGACAGCATGCTTCAAGAGGGAAGTTCCGTGTATGTGGCGCTCGAAAGGCTGGACCGAAATCAGACAAATCTTCCGCCGGTAGGTGTTTCGAAACTCGTTGAAATCAATTCTGGTAGCGATGCCATTGTGGCCGCATACGATTTTCCGTCAGCCAATCCGTTTGGAAAAATGCGTCGCGTGGTTCTGGGCGGCGTGCCTCACCTGGTTGTGCCATGTCCGAATAGACTTGGATTTCTTTCCGCGATGGACGGTGGAGTGGTCGCGTTCAACTTGAATACTCGCACGTTTCGCCCGGGGTTTTTGTATGCGGAAACAACGGCAGGAGGCGATATTCTCGATGTTGAAATTGCAAGCGATACCGTAGGTTATGCGACTGTGCTCGATGCAGTGTTCAACAAATCTTTGCAAAAGTTCAATCCTACTACCGGGCAGAAGCTTGCTGTGCTTTCTTTTTCTCCGTCGAGTGCGGGCACAATATCAGGTCTGTTCCTCGCACCGAACGGTTATCTCTACGCCGGGGATGCTTCTTTTTCCCAACCGGGAGTTCGCATCTATGACACTCAAAGGAACGACGCGCTGGTCACTCCTGTGCCGGTCAGCGTGGGTCTTCGTCCGTTTGACTTTGTATATCTTCCGTGACAGTTGCAAAAATCGATCGACCGAATAGACAACGCATCCGTCCAAAGAACATGATGCGCGTAGATCGTGATTCCCTTCGCTTCTCGATGAGTGCATGTTTCGCACTCGCTTATCTTTTTTCTCCCGGTCTTTTTGCTGAAATCAGAGTAGATTCGTCATCGCAGGTTTTTTACAAAAATGCGACTGCGATGCTTGGTCGCATGAAGGATTCGCCTGACCCGGAAATACGCAAACTCTACCAGGAAGTGTCTAGAGCATCCGTGACTGTCCACATTCGCCCGATCACAGATGACAGCCGCACCTGGCACGTGGACGGAGATCGGACGCGAGCCCACACGGAGGCGCTTGACAACCTCGGGCGCGGGAGGGCGCGAAATCGCCCTACGAGCGCAGCTATTTACCTCACCACAGAGTCAGTGGATCCCACCAGGACATCCTGGAAAGGAGGTGTATTGCCGCACGAGATGACGCACGCGATGGATCTGGCTTCCGGGAGGTACAACAAAGACTATAAGATCCGGGAACGCCGGGCCATTGTGTTTCAGAATATCTGGCGCGCTCGCGTCAACAAAACTCTGCGCGAAGACTACCACGGATCCTTTGATACGCTAGACTATCAGAACGCAAAGAGGGCAGGAACGCTGGGCAAGCTCACGGAACATATTTTCTCAAGCTCTGATTTGCCCTCCTCTCGCGATTCAAATGATGAAGGGGATGACGATGATGGGGACGAGGAATGATTTCATGGAGCTTCTCTTCTAACACGCAGGAGACATTCCATGATCGTTTGAATCGGTAAGAATCTCAAAGGCGGCGCGACTTTTGGAAGTAAGCATTTCTGCGTGTGAACTGCTGGAGGATAGGATCTCCAGATCACACCTTGCGATCTTTGAATTCAGACAATATTTGAACCCACCTGGTGGATTGTAATACTTCAAGCATACAAAATCTTCTCTCTTTGCCGTTATGCGACCTTTGATCTTGATTTCCGCAGAGCTTGCATGAAAGTCCCAGTCAAAAAATCCAAAGCTTGCGCGGCCCATTGTCTTGATCAATTGGTTCAATCTAAATTCCTGTCCACGATGACGAAGCACGATCGGAGTGAGGGCCGGAGTCCAGATGGGTCCGAACTTCAGCTTCGCAGTGGCGAGTTCGAGAAACGTATCTTCGCTGTGATCAAAGCCCGCCACTTGACCCCATGCATAGTGATCTGTATGTTTGGAACCCCAGTTGTGATTCTGGCTTCCCAGCCAGGATTTGACCTGAACTTTTTGTCCGTTGACTGTGAGTGACCCATCGAACCTGGCCAGAGGCATGCCCACCAGAACCTTTGCTTTTGGAAGTGCTGTGGAATACATGGACTCCGGAAAATCAAAGAGTGGCTGTGCGTCCGATCCAAAGCTCAGATTCCAGGAGATTGAATTTTTTCCCTGCTTCACCTGGCCTGCTAGTTCACTCTGGTTTAGGAACGCGTCGGCCACTTTCGCACCGAAACGATTGCGATCAAATTCGCACTCTCGGATGGGGACTTCTTTTTTCACTGCGATGTGACTGTTCTTTTCTCCGTCAAAGTATATGGCCCAGAGTTCACCGATCGCAGACGCAGGATCATTCTCCGGGGAGAAAACAGTATAGCGAATCCAGAATGCGAGCGGGCGAGTTGGATGGTTTGCTCTCTGAAAGAAGCTTTCGTAGTGACCCTTTTTTTGACCCGGGATGTATCTGCTATGATTGAAATCCTCTCGAATGCCCATGGGATGGGAATGCACCGGGCCATCGTGTATGTCAAGGTTTGCGGGGAACTCGGCGCGGCCTCCTGTCTGCTAAATTGACTCGACGCGGGGCATTCATCCCAGATCGATTCCATCGTGAACGGCCGTCTGGATTTTCAGCTCGAAGCAGAAGCCAGCGATAGCCACGCGCGCGCAGGCAGATTTCGCACGTTGCATGGGGAAATTCTCACACCTCTCTTCATGCCAGTGGGGACCAATGCAACCGTGAAAGGTCTTCGCTTTGAAGATCTGGCGCAGTCAGGCTCACAGATCCTGCTTGCAAATACCTATCATTTGCTGTTACGCCCGGGCCCGGAGGTTTTCCAGACGATAGGCGGCATTCACAATCTAACTCACTGGAGGGGATCATTTTTGACTGACTCGGGGGGATTTCAGATCTTTTCCCTTTCGCATGCTCGCAGTATGAGCGAAGAGGGCGCTGCGTTTCGTAGTTACGTGGATGGCAGGATGATTGTGCTTACGCCTGAACTGAGCATCGCAACTCAGAAAGCCATAGGAAGCGACATCATGATGGTGCTCGATCAGTGCATTCCGTCTACAGCTGATTTTGAAACCGCAAAGCGAGCCATGGAGCTCACACACAGATGGGCCAGAAGATCATTGAATGCAAGAGGGGAAAGTCCTCAGTCTATGTTCGGGATCGTGCAGGGCGCCATGTATTCTGAACTCCGGCGCCAGAGCGCGGAGGTATTGACTCAGATGGAGTTTGACGGCTTTGCCATTGGCGGTCTTGCCGTAGGGGAAACAAAAGCACAGAGAGAAGAGTTCACAGAGTTCACAGCTTCTCTTTTGCCGCGCGATCGGCCGCGCTATCTGATGGGTGTGGGCACTCCGATTGATTTGCTGGAAGCTGTGCATCGCGGTGTGGATATGTTTGATTGCATTATTCCTACTGCTCTTTCGCAGCAAGGAGTTGCTTATACCTCCCGCGGCAAAATGCGCTTGAATCGAACGGTGTACAAGTTTGCGGAAGAAAAACTGGATCCCGCCTGCGATTGCTACACGTGCCGCACTTACAGCCTCGCATATCTCCATCATTTGAAAAAATCATCTGAACTCCTGGGGTGGCAGCTTGTTTCTATTCACAACTTGCATTTCTATCATCGACTTATGGCGAGTATGCGAACGCACATCCTGGCCGGGACTTTTCGAACTTTCTATGAGAAGGCAAGGGAGGAGCTCGTGCGCGAAGATGAGGAGAGGCCAAAAGGTCCGCGCCCACGAGTTCGTTCTACAAAAAACTATGAATCCAGAGGAGCCTTTTCTGTGCATCGCACGCGCGAAGGATCCATGTCGATCAAAGACAGCGCTTCCGGGGAAATTATGCATCCTGGCGCGGATCCGGGGATTGAGGCCGATCGCCTGTATGTGAATCAGTCAAGGCTCGCGGACCGGTTGCGCGAAGAGGGAAAAGAAGAGTCCGAACTAGTCATCTGGGATGTGGGCCTTGGTGCGGCAACCAATGCGATGGCGGCCGTGAGGGCGTGGGAACTGGTTCAGTCAGAGAATGAAAACGTGCGACGACTTCGTATTGTTAGTTTTGAAAACGATCTGGACGCATTAAACCTGGCCCTTCTCCATACAGGGAACATCAAACACTTGAGACATTCCGCACCGCGAGAGATCTCTATGAATGGCGTCTATCGTTCCGAGAACGGACGACTGATCTGGGAACTATTGCACGGCGATTTTCTAGAGCTTCTGGGTTCCGCGGTTGTTCCCGATCTGATCTATTTTGACCCGTTTTCCTATAAAACAAATCCGAGCCTCTGGACGCTGGAAACATTCGCGCGAGTCTTTCAACGCTGTAGTGAACATGACACGGAACTCTTTTCTTACAGCGCATCGACCAGGGTTCGTTCTGCTCTCCTGGCTGCAGGTTTCTATGTTGCATCTGGTTTGAGTTCAGGCGAAAAATCGGAAACAACCATTGCCATGACGGAACAAGCTTTGCTTCGGCGAAAGGGCTCAACCGAAGATGAGCTGCATTTGTTGAATGAGCGCTGGCTCGAAAGATGGCAGAGAAGCGATGCTCCTTATCCGTTGCTACTGACCGTAGACGAAGAGCCCGGTGTGCGCAGTTTGATTTTGAATCACAAACAATTCAGGTAAAAAAAAAGCCGGCCCCTGGGGGAGGGCCGGCTCATGGGGGATGCTTATTTTACCTAGCCAATCGCTTCTTTGCCGCGTTCGCCTGTGCGAATGCGGATGACTTCTTTGAGCTCTGTTACGAAGATCTTGCCATCGCCAATTTTTCCGGTGCGAGCACCTTCAATGACGGCCTTGATCGTCGGCTCAACGTAGTCTTCGTTTACTGCGATTTCGAATACTACCTTGCGAAGCAGATTCACAGTGTGTACTGCGCCGCGGTAGTTCTCATCGTAGCCTTTTTGCTGGCCACAGCCCATCGCATTGAGAACCGTCATTTTGGTTACTCCTGCTTTGTACAGAGCCTGTTTTACGTCCTCAACTTTGTGAGGTTGAACCATTGCTGTAATCAATTTCATGGTGTTTCTCCTCTACCTCAATCGTTCCACATCTGGAAGCCGCGGTAGCCCTCTTCACCATGTTCACTGATGTCGAGTCCCAGAGTTTCCACTTCTTCAGACGGACGGAGTCCAATCGTGAATTTGATCAGATATGCGATCACCGCTGTGGCAACCACGCTCAGAACCAGGGTAAAGCCAATTGCTTTGAGCTGCTCGATCCAGAGTGTTCCACTGTTGATGAATGCATCAATGTTGGAAGCAAGGTTCGCGTTTACAGCTCCAGGGTTTACTTTGCCGTCTGCAAATTTTGCAGGAACTGCGAGGAAGCCTGTTACCAGAGCGCCCATGGTTCCACCTACAGCATGCACACCGAATGTATCGAGTGCGTCATCATATCCAAGCCAGCCTTTCAGTTTGTAGACTGCGAAGAATGGAATGGATCCAGCCAGAAGACCGATGATGATAGAGCCGCTTGCGTTTACGAAACCGCATGCAGGAGTGATCACAACCAGACCGGCCACCGCACCTGAGCAGAAGCCCAGAACAGTTGGTTTTCTTTTGATGATGTATTCGAGGAACGGCCACACGAAGCTTGCTACTGCTGTTGCAAGAGTGGTGGTCATGAATGCATTGGCAGATACACCGTCTGCTGCTACAGCAGATCCAGCGTTGAATCCATACCAACCAACCCACAGCATTCCAGTCCCCACCATAGTGAGCACCAGGTTATGCGGATCCATTGCTTTGGTTCCAAAGCCAATGCGCTTACCAAGGATGATACACAGAATCAGAGCAGACCAGCCTGAAGACATGTGAACCACAGTTCCACCGGCAAAGTCAATTGCGTGAATCTTGGCAGCGGAGTTCCACACACCATTCATCATACCGTTGATTCCCCAGACCGCGTGAGCGAGTGGGAAGTAAACTGCAAACATCCACAGTGTAACAAAGATGATGATCGCAGAGAACTTCATGCGTTCTGCGATCGCACCAATGATCAGTGCAGGCGTGATGATTGCGAACATCAGTTGATACATGGAGAATACGTTATGCGACACCCAGTATGCGTAGTCAGTGTTTGGAACGCTGTCCACACCGCGCAGGAACGCATGCTTCAGACTGCCGAATAACGTTACGATTGGAGTGAGTGCTCCTGTCGCATCCGTCGGGCTGTCATTGGCAAATACGAGACTGTAGCCTGCAGCCCACCATAGAATCGTGACGACTCCGGCGATGCCAAGGCACTGTGCCATAACAGAGAGAATGTTCTTCTGGCGAGTTAAGCCGCCGTAGAACAATGCGAGACCCGGCAGGGTCATGAAAAGAACGAGAGCCGAGCAGACCATCATCCAGCCGTTGTGGCCAGGACCTGATCCTGGAACGTTGGATGTCCACTTTGCAGTGCCGGCCGCTCCAACTGCGCCGTTGTTGATGTAGGCTTCCAGGTCTGCCAGACGCTGATCTACAGTTGGGCCAGCAGGTACCGGAGCCGCAGGGGTTTCCGCATACAATCTAGCACTAACAAGTACCGCGCCCAGCACCAGGAAATAAGACCATTTCTTGAAATCCGATTTCATCGAATCCTCCTGAGTGATTGCTGCCCTCTTTATGCAAGGTCGGTACCACCTTCCTATTTTCTGTGCATCTGCACCTTTGCCGCTATTTTTGGCACAATTCGGCAGAGGAAGCAGCCGAGGAGCGTACTCTGGGCGGGCTTTGTGCTTAAAGTTTAGGCAGATCGCCCTGAAGGGCCTGGTCCAATGCGGAGTCAAAGATGCCAGTTGTGGAGGAAAGGGAGAATGCCGCTGCTCTTTGCGTCTGCGCTTCGAGGATGGACTCCCGAAATGGGCTGTTCTCGTGCAATTCCACAATGGTTTCTGCTACCATTGGGAAGTTTTTTTCCGTAAACATCACCCCGCTTCCACCCAGGGTTTCCGGGATCACAGAGGAGTTGTACGCAAGGATGGGGAGGCGAAAGTGCATGGATTCGATGAGAGGGACAAAGAAACCTTCGTGTTCACTCATAGACAAAAATACATCTGCATCTGCGTATGCCTGCGCCACCTGCTCATCTGAGACCATGCCCGTGAATTCCACATCTCGCAGGTCTAACTCCCTCATGAGGTTCTTGAGCTCTCCCGTATAGCCTCTCATTTCTGGATGAAAATGTCCGACGAGTCGCAAGCGTGCGTCCGGTTGGATCTTCTTTAGAAAGTAAAAAGTTTTAAGTAAATCCTGATGACGTTTATTGGGGAACACTCGACCCACAAACAGCACTGTGAAGCGGTAGTTCTTGCGCTGAGGGTTTGTCTTCCAGATGGGAGAAAGTGCAACGGGCATCACTTTCACATCCTTGTAACCCATTCGTTCTAGATCAGAAGCATTGTATGCAGAGTCTGCGAGAACTGTCTGAAACAGATGCGGAATTTCTTTGAGCACATCGCGTGCGTGCTGGAGTCTGTCTGCGAGCCCGCGATTGTACGGGCGAACATATTCTGCAGGCGTTACGTTGTGATAGATCAGTATTTTTTTGCAGTCCAGAGAAGGGAGACGCGAAAGTAATTCCGTATCCGTGGAATGATGGTAAACCAGAATAGAGTCTGGTTTTGGCTTGAATTTACGGATATGAACGACTCTATGCGCATCTCTATCCGGGAATTGTTCTGCGAAAATTTGCGATTTGATTCCGCGTTTTTGCAGATGTTTCTGCAGCAGAAGTGCTTCGTTGGAGATGGCGTCTCCCGTCGCGAATCCGGCGCAGAATTGATCGATTCTCTGCATCAGTAACCGGATTCAGCTTTCATTTTCGCGCAAGCGGGATGTTCTTTTTGGAGCTGCTTTCTTTGTGTGCAATCCTTTGCTTCTGCCACTGCATGAGCGCACTCCGCATATTCTCTGTAAATTCCGGCTTCGTCTGCTGCACCACGAGCCGCGACGTCCGTACTCAGCCTGCCGATCAGGCTGTACTGTCCTTTTCTACAATTGTCGCGAGTCATGCGCGCGAGAACCAGGTCCCGGCGTTCTGGAGTTGCCTTCATCTTTTCGCGAACTTCCTCTTTCATGCAGTCTACGATTGCATTGCAGAATAAATCTGCGTCTGCCTGGTATTTCTCGATGACGGCCGGTGTCACAGGGTCTGATTTCTGGCAACCGGGCAGTAAAAACGCGGCAGCAGGGATTAAAAAAAAGGCGCGAAAGAAATTCACGCGGAGCTTTTTTTGCATTCATCGTAAATGCGCCGCAAAGACCATAGCGCAAGCAGGTTTTATGACTGAAATGTACGTTCCGCCGGGAGGCCCACCACAGGGGCCGCCTCCATCCCGTGAAATACTCCAGACCCTGGGCGAGCCCTATATTCGTAAGTTATTGCAGGAGCATTATTCACAGCTCGAAAAAAGTGCCATCCGCGGAATGTTCCCGGAAGATATGACAGAGGCGGCAGATCGATCTGCTGATTTCTTCGTGCAGCTTCTGGGAGGTCCGCCGTACTTTTCGCAGAAATACGGCCCGCCTAGAATGCGTGCCAGGCACATGCCTTTTGCCATCACCGAAGCGGCGCGCGAAATCTGGCTCGGATGCTTCAAGCGCGCCATGGATTCGCTCGAATTTCCGGCCAATTATCGCGAAGAATTTGAGCGCTTTCTGGTCGAGTTTTCGGCCTGGATGGTCAATCGACGCTGAATCCCGGATCAATCAAAACCGATTTTGGAAACATCTTGACACTCCCTGAGGCGAGAGCGGCCAATCTGCAGAATGCGAAAGTTTTGCGCGCTCTGGGCGATCACTCTAGTCTGGTCTGTCACCCGCTGCATCACCACTGAAGAAGTACCCGTGGCCCGCACAGACACTCCTGTGCGCGCAGAAATGATCGTAAAGAAAGTAGAAAGGCATCTGTGTACGACTGCATGGGGAGGCTCCTGCTCCTTTCAAGAGTCCGCCATTCTCCTTCATACCGGGCCCGTGAGCACTCGTGAGTTTGGATATGGATGTCTTCTCACCCGGGATGGAGTCCCGCAGGCGCAGGTAGTTACAGATAAGTCAGATGGGATTCGCATTGCCTTTCGTTGTGCGAGAAACCTTGGTTGGACTGTAGTTTACGTGGGGGCGGAGAACAAATCTTTCAAAGACTGCAAGCTGTATAATTTTCCTGGCGAATTTCGCTGGGATGAGGTGCCAGGTCTGCAGAGCGCCGCGGCCAGATTGATGCTGGATCGGTGTGGAATTCCTTTCGATTGGCTTGCAGATGAAGTGAAAGCTCGATATGGCCAGACTGTTTTGACGGATCTGTTGATTGCAACGTTAGCCGCTCAGGCTCCGCGCGGAAGTTCCATGGACCAGCTGCAGGCATGGGATGACGTGTATTCTCAATTGCCTTCGGAAGAAAAGAAGCGTGTTGCGTCTGCATTTCGCACAGCGATTCTAACTGATTCGCCTGTGCTTGCTCTGGAGCGGGCAGTGCGGTATACAGACCTGTCAGATCCTGAATTTCTACCAGCTCTTCTTTCGCGCATGGAGAAGATCGTCAACTCCCCTCCTCACTATGACACGGACTCTGCATCTGAAATCATCCTTCGCAAACTCGCCACCGTGAAACCGGACGAAGGCGCTCGTCTGGCCTGTCGTGAACTGGAGCGAGAAAGAAAAAGGGGAGCGCTGACGTTCCTTGCGGGAGCACTTCTTGCGGCGGCAAATGGGAAGTATAACTGTCCTGTGGTTCTCTCCGTTCTTGAGGACTCGTCCTGCGATGCTGCTTACTATTGCGGAGAAGGAAAGATATGCGAAGCAAAAGACCTGGCTTCAGACGTTGAGCGCGCACTCGTCGGACCGCCCGGGCAAAAACTCGATCCTAACATGCGCGATCGTGCGCTCCTTGCGGCGGCTCTGAATGTGGAAGGATCGAACGAAATACTAAAGGTATGGCACCAGAGGCATTCCTACAGAATCGATCAGCCATCGCAACCGGCCTGCAGCAAGCTTTCGCTGCAGGGACAGAAAGGGGAATCGTGTCATTGCTTTGATAAGTTGCCCGCGTCTGTATGCGGGAAATCACGTGCAGAGGCCGAGTGCAAGTTTCGCGTGAATGATGCGGAAAGAAAAGTAGATCAAGTAGTTTCGAACTAAATCTACATGCGAAAGCAACGGAAAATCAACGCGCCTGTGCGTACTTTCAGCAAGAGCCTTTTGCTTCTTGCTTTTCTTGCACCCACGATTCTTTGCGCGCGAGCGGTTGACCTGTCCAATCTCGATTCCGTGGACCTGGCTCCATGGGTGGAGTATCTGCGCGAAACTCCGGAAATAGCGCAACTTGCGCCTGAAAACATCAATCAGCTCGCGGGCTGGCAGGAATCTCCCGATCATGGGTTGGACTTTGGTTTTACAGACGACGCGTACTGGTTTCGCGCAGCCGTGCATCCGAGAAATCCCGGTCACTATGTTCTGATGGTGGATGCAGCTTGCGCGGATCTGAAGGTAGTGACCTTGAACGCGGAAGGATCAAGAACATATAATCTGAATCTTGATTCGCGCGGTGGTCCAGATGCGATTCGCCATCGCAGGCCGGCCACAGAGATGGAGCTGCCTGCAGGGGATACTGTGATTCTACTGCGATTGAAAAACGAACAGGTCTTGCGTATGCCTCCGGTGATTTTCACAGCCAGGGCATTTTACGATTTTCGCACGGTGGAAGCGGTTGTATACGGTGCGTTCTTCGGGGCGATCGTTGCCATTTCGCTTTATAATTTCTTTGTCTATCTATCCATGCGCGAAAGAGCATACGGGATCTACGTGTTTTACGCTCTGATGGCCGGTGCATACACGGCAGCATTTCAGGGTTTTCATATTGCACTTTTCCCGGACGCGGGCAGGTACTGGCTGCTTCGATCTACTCCCATCTTCACGAGTCTCGTTGGTTTTGGGATGAACCTTTTTGCTTACAGTTTTTTACAAATGCGACGTCATACGCCCAGAATGGGGATTGTGCATCTGGTGCTTGCGGCCATCGCATTTCTTCTCTGTGTGGCCGCATTCCTTCCATTTGTGAAACTATCTCTAGTGCTCAGAGGTATCGCGGTGGCTGCCGGCGTTTCAGTAAGCGCGATGTTTGTTTCTGGTTTGCTTGTATGGAGTCGTGGATTTGCACCTGCGCGTTATTATGTGCTGGCAATTTCTCTTTTTACTCTGGCTGCCATGGCATCTTCCCTTCGGCTGATTGGAATCATCAAACACTCTTTCTGGATCCAGCATGGCGTTCAGGCGGCTTTGCTTGCAGAGATGATTCTTCTCTCTCTTGCACTTTCTGATCGAATCAATTTGATGAAGGTTACTCTGGAAAAGAATCTGGGGGAGCTTGCAATCGCACACGATCTGGTGGCTACTTCAGAAAAGAAATATCGCGTACTCGTGGAAGATACATCCGATTTGATTTTCGCGATGGACCAGGAAGGAATGATTCTTTCCATCAATCATGCGGCCCAGAGAATTCTGGGTTACGAACCGCGCGCCATGGCGGGACGTTCTATTTTTTCATTCATATTTGAAGGTGGTGCCGAAAGTCAGTCCTATGACGTGATGATCTTTCGCGATCAGTTTGAGAAGCTGGGCGAAAGTGTTCTGCAAACAAGGCTCAGATTCGCCTCGAGGCACGGTGAGCCTGTGGATCTCGTGGTGCGTCTCGAGAGAATTGGTGCCATTGGAGCGGACTCTGAAACAGTCGTTCTGGGGAAAGCTTCTCGCCATCTGGAAGATGTGTTGTTGCCCGCGATCCTCAGCGAACGTGGACGCTATTCTATTGAAAACTTTTTTAGTTTTTCTGAGCTGGTACACCAGAGACTTACCCGCAGTCTTGGTCGTTACTTTGGCGCAGAAACCAGTGACGACATTGGACTGGTACTGCGAGAGATGCTCATCAACGCAATTGAACACGGCAATCTTGAAATTACCTACGATGAAAAGACAAAAGCCCAGGCTCAGGGCAAATACATGGATCTGATTCGTGAACGTCAACAGCTCTTGCCCTATCGCGAAAGACATGTACTTGTGGAGTATTCTCTCAACCACAGGAGAGTCTGGTTTCGCATTACGGATGAAGGTCCGGGCTTTGATCATCGCGCCATGCAGGCAAAGGAGGAGGAGCGTCTTCGAGATCTTTCTCAGTCACACGGAAGAGGAATTGGTCTGGCGCGAGCGCTCTTTGATATAGTGCGCTACAATGAATCCGGCAACTCCATTGTTCTGGCAAAGTTCACAAAAGAAACATCGAAGTAAATCCCGGGTCTGTTTCTAAAAAAGAAAAGCCGCGCGAGGCTCACGTAAGTTTTTTGGATCGCATGTTAAAACGCCTTCTCTCTGTCGGATGTTTTCCATTCTTCTTGCTGCTGGGTTGCGCGAGTGCTCAAACCATGCCTGTAGTAGAGCACGTGGACCTTCCTCGTTTTATGGGGCCCTGGTATGTAATCGCCAATATTCCTACCTTCATTGAGAAGGGTGCGCACAATGCGGTGGAAACTTACTCACTTGAATCGGATGGCACCATTCAAACTGTCTTTACCTTTCGCGACGGATCGTTTGAAGGACCGGAAAAGAAGTACAATCCTACGGGTACGGTTGTGAATAAACAAACGAATTCGGAATGGCGTATGCAGTTCCTCTGGCCCTTCAAAAGCGAATTCCTCATCAGCTATTTGACCCCAGACTACAGCCAGACAGTGATCGCGCGAACCGCGCGGGACTACGTCTGGATCATGGCACGAACTCCTTCTATTCCGGAAAAAGACTATCAAGCGATTCTTGAATTTCTGTCGAAAAATGGATATGACATTCGCCTCATACAGCGCGTGCCCCAGCAAGCTGTGGCGAAATGATCGGCCAGGATCATGATACCCGCGTTAGTTTCTTCTCTTCATATTCTTGCTTTTGGTCTGGGCCTGGGCAGTGTGTTCATGCGCGGCATCTACTTGCGCCGTATCGCAGGCGAAGGCATTCATCGCATGTTCATGGCGGATAACGTCTGGGGCGTGGCTGCCATCATCTGGATCGGAACTGGACTACTGAGGGCCTTTGGCGGGCTGGAAAAAGGTACGGAGTTCTATTTGCAGAGCACTCTTTTCTGGGTGAAGATGGGGCTCCTCGCACTCACCTTTACTCTCGAACTTTTTCCAATGATCACATTCATTCGCTGGCGAATCCAGCTTGGTCGCGGTGTAAAGCCCGATACATCTCGTGCTCTTGTACTTGCGCGAGTGAATGACGTGGAGATTGTACTCGTGCTTGCGATTCTGTTTACTGCCAGCATGATGGCTCGCGCCGTCATCTAACTGCTTAACCCAGGATCTCTCCCGCTTCTTTTGAATTGTAAAATTCTCCAAGTTTCGCGTCTAGATACTTGCCCATAGCACCACTTTCGACTGCGCGCACAATTCCCGGGGCAGCGCCTTTGACCAGAGTCTGAACGATTCTTTCGCGGTGGAAGCCTGCGTCGGAGAGGGCAGTTTCGATTGTTTTTTTGCCTGC